>Ga0207690_10002356_pt1 | contig 11474 bp, 12 predicted proteins | sample KBSC23metaG_FD_184315 | JGI IMG/M metagenome (GOLD analysis project Ga0207690, IMG submission 184315) | Corn rhizosphere microbial communities from Kellogg Biological Station, Michigan, USA - KBS C2-3 metaG (SPAdes) (version 2) | ecosystem: Host-associated > Plants > Roots > Rhizosphere > Soil ...
ATATTCCCCATGTTCCGTGTCCCTCGTTCCCACGCGCCGACCCCCGGGTTACCCGCTTCGAACTATCGGCACAGCGCGGGGAAAGTTTAGCCGCGGCAGGGCGAGGCGACCGGTTCCAGGTTGCCGGTACGGCTGGCAACAGGCGGTCGTGCTCCGGAATTGTTTCCGCACTGCGGCGCGCGAAGGGTCCTGGCTTATTTGTTCTTTTTCTTTTCCTGCTTGGCGGCCCGCTTTTCCTTCATCGTCTTGGCCGGCTTCTTTTTCTCGCTCTTCTTTGAATCCATGCCCTTGCTCATGCTGTTCTCCGGTGTGGTTGGATTTGCGACACGTGACGCATGGGTGAGTCTAAGCCGTTCCGGTGGCTATTGGGCAAGGGGCGAAGCGGCGGCCGGCGGCAAGTTCAGATGCGTTCGTGCGGCGCGAGGTAGCGCCATTGCCCTGGCGGCAGTTTCGCCAGCGGGATGCGGCCCACGCGCAGGCACTTCATCGCCAGCACCTTCAGGCCGACCGCGTTGCACATCGGCTCGATCTGGCTGGGCTGCAAAATCTTGAACGCGAAGCGCAGACGCTGTTCGCTCTGCCAGCTGACCTTGATCGGCGGCATCGCGTAGTTGTTGAAGCGCAGGCCGTGGTTGAGCAGGGCCAATCCGTTCGGGATCAATGCGCCGCTGACTTCGACCACGAACTCCTGTTCGATCCGGTCGATGTCCTCCGTGAGCTTGCGGGTGACGCGCCAGTCCTGGGTGAGGACCAGCAGGCCGCTGGCCCGGGTCGGCAGCGCCAACGGCGTGGCGAGTCGGTGCAGGTGACGCTTCAGCGGGCGCACGCCGGAAGCGTCCTCGGCCCAGCGTGTCTGCGGGGTGACCAGTGCGCTGGCCGGGTTCGGGCCGTGGCCGGCGTCGTAGCCGGCCGGCTTGTGCAGCACCAGGGTGGCCGGTTCGGCCGGTGCCAGTCTGGCCTGCGGGTCGAGCTCGACGTGCTGCGCATCGACCATGAACTGCGGTTCTTCCACCACGGCGCCGTCCACCCGCACCCAGCCGCCCTCGATGTATTGCTCGGCCTCGCGCCGCGAGCACTGGGCAAGCGCGACGACGCGTTTGGCGAGGCGGACGGGTTCGCTCATCGGGATGCCGCGGGAGGGAGGTGGGCCATTGTAGGCGCAGGTGCCGGTGGCAATCCGCTCCCTCGCCCCCACATCGTGGCCATCCGTTTTGGCGAGAGCCCGACATGATCCCGTTTTCCATTCTCGACCTGGCGCCGGTCACCGAAGGCAGTGACGCGAGCCAGGCGTTCCGCAACACGCTGGACCTGGCCCGGCTGGGCGAGCGGCTCGGCTACCACCGCTACTGGCTGGCCGAACACCACAACATGCCCGGCATCGCCAGCGCAGCAACCGCGGTGCTGATCGGCCATGTGGCCGGCGGCACCTCGACCATCCGCGTCGGCGCCGGCGGCATCATGCTGCCGAACCACGCGCCGCTGCAGGTGGCCGAGGCGTTCGGCACGCTGGCTTCGCTGTATCCGGGACGGATCGACCTCGGCCTGGGCCGGGCACCCGGCACCGACCAGCCCACCGCGAAGGCGTTGCGCCGCTACTTCGACAGTGCCGACGCGTTTCCGCACGACGTGCTGGAGCTGCTCGGCTATTTCGAACCGGCCAAGCCCGGCCAGCCAGTGCGCGCCGTACCCGGTGCCGGCATCGAGGTGCCGGTGTGGCTGCTCGGTTCCAGCCTGTTCAGCGCGAAGCTGTCGGCGCAGCTCGGCCTGCCGTTCGCGTTCGCCTCGCATTTCGCACCGGATGCGATGGACGAGGCGCTGGCGCTGTACCGGCGCGACTTCCGCCCGTCGGCACGGCTGCAGCAGCCGTACGCGGTGCTCGGGCTGAACGTGGTCGCGGCCGACAGCGACGACGAAGCGCGGCGGCTGTTCACCACGCAGCAGCAGAGCTTCATCAGCCTGCGCCGCGGCCGTCCGGGGTTGATCCCGCCGCCGATCGACGACATCGAATCGTACTGGACGCCACCGGAGAAGCTGATGGTGGAGCGCGCGCTGGCCTGCGCCGTGATCGGCGCTGCCGACACGGTGAAGGACGGCATCGCGGCGTTCATCGCGCGGCACCGGCCGGACGAGCTGCTGCTCACCGCCAACGTGTTCGAGCACGCCGCGCGGCGGCATTCGTTCGAGATCGCGGCGGCGGTGCGCGATCGGCTGTCAGCGGCGAACTGAGCGCCACGGCCGCGAAAAACCGGGCTGAGGCGCCGATCGGCCATAATGGGCGTTATCCCACGAAATCTTGAAGTTCCCCACGCATGAAAACTCCCAAGGGCCTGCAGACGCTGATCGAAGAAGGCGTGATCGATCAGGTGCTGCGACCGCTGAAGAGCGGCAAGGAAGCCTCCGTCTACGTCGTCCGCTCGGGCGAGGACATCCGTTGCGCCAAGGTCTACAAGGACATGGCGCAGCGCAGCTTCCAGGCACGCGTGCAGTACCAGGAAGGGCGCAAGGTGCGCGGCAGCCGGCAGATGCGCGCGATGGGCAAGGCGACCAAGTTCGGCCGCAAGGAGGCCGAGGCCGCCTGGAAAAATGCCGAGGTCGATGCGCTGTACCAGCTCACCGCCGCCGGCGTGCGCGTGCCTAAGCCCTACGGCTATTTCAACGGCGTGCTGGTGATGGAGCTGGTCACCGACGCGGACGGCTACTCCGCGCCGCGTCTCGGTGAAGTGGAGTTGTCAGCGGACACCGCGCGCGAGTACCACCGCTTCCTGATGCGGCAGGTCGCGCGCATGCTGTGCGTGGGGCTGATCCACGGCGACCTGTCCGAGTACAACGTGCTGGTGGGCCCGGACGGTCCGGTGATCATCGACCTGCCACAGGCGGTCAGCGCATCCGGCAACAACGCGGCGCGCGCGATGCTGCGGCGTGACGTGGGCAACATCACCATCAGCCTGTCGCGCTTTGCGCCGGAGCTGCTGGATACGTATTACGGTGAGGAGATGTGGGCGCTGTACGAACTGGGTGAACTGCACCCGGACAGCGAACTCACCGGTCATTTCGAGTTCGACGAAACCGTCGCCGACGTCGACAGCGTGATGCAGTCGATCATCGACGCGCGGGAAGAGGCGATCATCCGCCAGCAGGGGCGCGAAGCCGCGGCGCAGGAAGACTGAGCTATGCCAGGTGGGTTGGGGTGAGCGCAGCGAACTCCGACAGCAATGTTTTAGGGCACGAATGATTGGGGTTCGCTGCGCTCACCCCAACCTACGCAAGCGGTCAGGGCGTGCTGACGTCGATCAGTTCCACGTCGAACACCAGCGAGGCGTTCGGCGGGATGTCGGCGCCGGCGCCGCGGGCGCCATAGCCGAGTTCGGCGGGAATCAGCAGGGTGCGCTTGCCGCCGACCCTCATGCCGGCCACGCCCTGGTCCCAGCCGTCGATCACGCGGCCGGCGCCGAGCGTGAAGTTGAACGGCGCGCCGTGGTCGAGCGAGCTGTCGAACTTGGCGCCGTGCTTGTCCTTCGCGTTTTCGTCGTAGAGCCAGCCGGTGTAGTGCACCAGCACGTCCATGCCGGCCTTCGCTTCGGCACCGGTGCCGATCTTCTGGTCGATCACGGTGAGCTTGTCGACCTGTCCGGTGGCGTGGGCTTGCGGCGGGGTGCTGCAGGCGGCGAGGGTGAAGACGGCAAGCAGGGGCAACAACCAGCGCATGGATGACTCCGGGAAGATGGATGGGATCGGCCGGGGGATTATGCGGGAAACCGCGACAAGATAGCCGGCGGCGGGCCTCAGCTCACCAGTTCGGCCGCGACCATGCGCTTGAGCGTATCGACGGCGACTGCATCCGTCTCGTTCATCAGCTGCAGCTGGCCGTCCTGCACCAGCACCTGCAGGCGCATGCCACGCTGCAGAAGGGTGACCAGTTCGGCCACGGTGCCTGCGGGGATGTCGAGCACGGTGAGGTTCTTGTTGCGGCTGAGTGCGGCACCGACCTTGTTCCACCAGATCTCCGCCGCGTTGCCGCCGTAGCTGATCACCACCACTTGGCGCGAGCGGCCGCAGGCCTTGCGGATGCGCGTCTCGTCAGGCTGGCCCACCTCGATCCACAGCTCGATTTCGTCGGTATACGCCTTGCGCCACAGCGCCGGTTCGTCCTCGTCGCTGATGCCTTTGCCGAACTCCAGCCGATCCTCGGCGTACAGCGCGAACGCGAGCAGGCGCACCATCAGCCGCTCTTCGGTTTCCGACGGGTGCCTGGCCAGGGTCAGCGCATGGGTGGCGTAGTAATGCCGGTCCATGTCGCTGATCTGCAGTTCGACTTTGTAGATGGTGGCGTTGAGTGCCATGGGCGTGCCTTGAGACAACAAGCTGGCCATTCTACGCGCTGGCGACGATCGGGGCCTGGCCCGCGCTGGTCAGCGCACGGCGCCAGGTTCCGATCACGATGTTCAACGGGCCTGCGGCGACGTCGTGGTATCCACCAGCTCTACCCGCCGGTTCTGCGCGCGGCCGGCTTCGCTGCGGTTGCTGGCCACCGGTGCCGCCATGCCGATGCCCACGGGCGTCAGCCGTGCGCGATCGATCCCGTGTTGCGTGGCCAGCGCGGTCGCGATCGACTGCGCGCGCCGTGTCGACAGGTCGCGGTTGTGCTCCATGCTGCCCTGCGCATCGGTGTGGCCGACCACCAGCACCTTCAGCCGCGGCTGCTGCTTGAGCAGGCTGGCGATTTGCTGCAATTGCGCGGCAGAGTCGCTGCGCATGCTGTCCTTGTCGGTGTCGAACAGGATGCCGTAGATCGCCACGCGGCCGTCGTTGTCGAGCTTGCGTCGCAGGTCGCCGGCGTCCAGCACCACCATGCGCTGCTCCATCGGCTTCAGCTCGACCACGTCCAGCTGGACCATCGCGCGATGGCGGTTGGGACCGCCGCCGGACTTGTTGAAGACCACATAGACCGAGGCATACACGTCGCCCTCGGCGCGCTGCAGGTGCGAAGCGACATAACGCTGCTCCTGCGGATAGTCGCCGAACAGCGAGTACAGCTCGCCGCCACTAGCCGCCAGGTTGAAATTGCGCCCGCCGCAGGCTTCGGCCGCGCACTCGAACAGCGGCTTGAAGCCGGCCGCCAGCAATGCCTGTTCGATATTGCGGAACACTTCCAGCGTGGCGCGCTCGGCCGGCGCGCGGTAGCTGATGCGGGTGAGCCGGCCTTCCAGCGGCAACGTCGACGACAGGTTTTTCTGCAGGCCGCCATGCGTCCTGGCCGGTGCATTCAGCAACGCGTGGCTGGCAAACGCGTGCTGTTCGTAACGCACGATCTCGGCGTCCTGGTAGCGCGGCAGCAGCGGATGATCGGCGCTGCCGCGGACGTCGGCGGCGCCGACCGTGCCAGCGCCCAGCAACAGCGTGGCAAGAAGTATCGTTCGGACGATGGTCGCCATGCTCATGATTCCTCCGGGTTCCAGTGGGTTCGAGCGCCGTCATGGCGCCCACGACAGGACAAACGCAAAAGCACATCAAAACGTGCCAGGAAGGCCTTTCTGGACGGCCTTCTCCGGGTAGACTCCGAGCGGGGTGCTGCCGGAATCGACGGGCACAGGCGGAGCAAGATCAAGCTATGGCGGAGATCACGCAGTTGCTGGCGCAGGCACGAGGCGGCGAGCCGGAACGGCTGGCCGAGGTGTTTGCCGTACTGTATCCGGAGTTGCGCCGGCTGGCGCGTTCGCGGCTGGCCGCGGCGGAAGCCACCTTGACGCCCACCGTGCTGGTGCACGAGGCATTCCTGCGCCTGACCGGCAACGGCAGCGTGACGTTGAACGACCGTCAGCATTTCTTCGCCTGCGCGGCGCGGGCGATGCGCTCGATCGTGGTCGACGCGGCCCGCCGCCGCCATGCGCTCAAGCGCGGCGGCATGCATGCCGACCTCACCCTGACCGACCGGCTGATGCCGCACGTCGCCGCCGACGACGAGGTGCTGGCACTGGATGCGGCGCTGGAGTTGCTGCGCGAACACAACCCGCGGCAGATGGAAGTGGTCGAACTGCGCTACTTCGCCGGCTTCGGTTTCGCCCAGATCGCCGAGCTGCATGGCAGCTCCGAACGCACTGCCAAGCGCGAATGGGAGCGCGCACGGGCTTTCCTCTACGCGCAACTCGAACCCGGCATGGCGCTGGCACCGCCATGACCCTGTCCGCGTCGGAACGCGAACTCTGGGCGCGCGCCGATGCGCTGCTGGATGCCTTGCTGGATCTGGCCGAGGACGAACGCGCCGCGACGCTGGCGGCGATGTCGCTGCCGGCGGAGCTTTTCGATCGCGTGCAGCGGCTGTTGCGCGCGCATGCCCGCTCAGGTGCACTGGAACGGCCCTTGCCCCACGTCGCGGACGGCGACTGCCCGGGCGACGACGCGGCCGACAGCATGCTCGGGCGTACGATCGGTGCCTGGGAGTTGCAGCGCGAGCTGGGGCGCGGTGGCATGTCGGTGGTCTACCTCGCTTGCCGTGGCGAAGGTGCGCATCGCCAGCGCGCCGCCCTCAAGTTGCTGACCCTGGGCGCGCTGGCCGGTGACGGCCTGCGGCGTTTCCGCGACGAGCAGGCGATCCTGACGCGGCTGAATCATCCGCACATCGCCCACCTGCACGAAGCCGGCGAGGCCGCAGACGGCACGCCATACCTGGTGATCGAGCTGGTCGAGGGCGAGCGTATTGACCAGTGGTGCGATGCGCGTGGACTGTCGGTGCACCAGCGCGTGTCGCTGGCGCTGGATGTGTGCGCGGCGCTGGCCTATGCGCATCGCAACCTGGTCGTGCATGCCGACCTGAAACCTTCCAACGTGCTGGTTGATGGGGAAGGTCACGTGCGGGTGGTGGATTTCGGCATCGGGCGCCTGCTCGACGAGGAACTGATCGAGGCAACGCAGTCACGGACGCGTGCCACGACACCGCAGTACGCCGCGCCCGAACAACTGGCCGGCGCACGCGCCACAACCGCCGCCGACGTGTTCGGGCTGGGCGCGCTGTTGTACCGGCTTTTATGCGGCCGCCCGCCGCGACCCACCGGACACGGCAAGGCGATCACGGCACCGTCGCGGGTGCAGGCCGGTGGCGACAAGGCGCAGCGACGCCGTCGTACACGCCACCTGGGCGGCGATCTGGACAAGGTGTTGATGAAGGCACTGGCCGAGGAACCGGAGCGGCGCTACACATCGGTGGAAGCCCTGGCCCATGACCTGCGCGCGTGGAGCGAGCGGCGTCCGGTAACGGCGCGCCCACCCAGCATGCGCTACTGGATGGCACGCTTCGTGGCCCGCCATCGCGCCGCGGTGACGGCGGCGGCGCTGGTGCTGGTGCTGTTCGTCGCCGCGGCCGTGCAGGTGGTGATCCAGCGCAATCATGCGCAGGAGCAGGCGCGGCGCGCAGTAATCGTGCGCAACTTCCTGTCCGGGGTGTTCCTCTCGGCCGAGGCTTCCAATGGCAAGATGCCCGACGCGCTCGACCTGCTGGGGCAGGGTTCCGCACGCGCGCGCAACGAACTGCTGCAGAACGATCCACGCGCCGCCGCCGATGTGCTGCTGATCACCGGCGGCGCACGTATCGCCCTCAACGATTTCGACCGGGCGCAGGAGGACCTCGAACAGGCCCTGCACACGCTGCAGGCGATCGATCCGCCGCCAGCGTACGAGCTGTCGCAGGTGCATCTGGAGTTCGGCCGACTGCATCGGGTGCGCGGGCCGCTGGACGTGTCGATCAAGCACTTCCGCCAGGCGGTGGACTGGGCACGACGTGCGCAGATGGCGGTTGACGAGCGGCTGTCGGCGGAGCTCCTGCTGGCTGCCGCCTTGTCCAAGACCGACCAGCGCGAGGATGCCCAGCAACAACTGCGCCGGCTGGCCACGGAAATCCCCGCCGCCGGCCTGGCCAACACGCAGTTGCACATGGACGCGCTGAACGCGCTGTCGGCCAGTCTCGCCCTGAGTGGCCGCGCCAGCGATCGCGCCGAGCGCCTGGTGCTGCACGGGCAGCGCCTGGAAGTGGCGCGCTTGCTGTTTGGCGATAACGATGGCGTCTATGCGTTTCACCTCGCTGATTCGGTTCCAAGCTACCGCAACGCCGGGCAGCTGGATCGCGCCGAGGCATTGGCGCGCCAGGCGCTGGCCATCACCGACCGCATCTACGACAAGCCGCACATGTATGCCGCCGTGGCCGCCTGCAACCTGGCCGCCGTGCTGCAACAACGCGGCGACCTGCACGGCGCCGCGTCCTGGTATGACCGCAGCATCGCCATCGACGAGGCCCTGGATCGCAACGACGTGCATGCCGAGTCATGTCGCTACAACCGCGCCTACAGCCGTGCCGGCACTGGCGATTTCGAGGGTGCCCGCCGTGATCTGCATGCCGATCGCGTCATGCTCGGAAAACTCGACAACGGCGCGGGTTACTGGTTGAGGAACTGCGGCATGGAAGCCTCGGTGCTGTTGCGCCAGGGACAGCCGGCGGCGGCTGTCGCGCTGACGAACGCATGCATGGCAACGCATGGTTCCGATCCCGCCGTGGTCTCGCCCGAACTCATGCTCGCCCGTGCCGAACTGGCGCATGTGCATGGCGATGCGAACGCCGCATCCAGCCTGCTGGCCGATCTGCGCCAGCGCCAGCCGCCCAGCACCGTCGGTCGTGGCTGGATGCGTACCTGGATGCTGTCGCTGCTGCATGCGTCGACTGTCGATGACATGGCCCTGCTGGAACACTTGCGCGAAGCATTGCGCGGTTTTTCCGGCGATCCCGTCCAGGGCCGCTGCATGAAGGCCGACACGCTCGCCACCGAGACCTGCCTGGCGTTGCCGTAGCTGTTGGCGGTATCGGCGCTTGTCGTCCACGTGGCACTTTTCCTCCTGCGTTTGCGTTTGTCCTTCCGGGGAGCAGCACGGCGTGCTGCAGCGACCATACCGAAGGGCCATCCGGCCGGGAGAGGACAGCATGAACATGAAGTACAGGAACGCGCTGGCGGCAGCCTTGCTGCTGGCATTGTCGACCACCAGCACGGCATGGGCGGGGGACACCTGCGAACTGAGCGACGGCGCCCCTGCCACGGAATACAACGGCGGTGCCCACGCGGCGCCGAGCATGATATCGCTCGCCTGCGGCGAGAGCAGCTCCGCGGTCGAAGGTGGCGTGGCGATCGGCGGGGCGTCCTCGGCGTTGGGCACTAACGCCACCGCGGTGGGGAGCTCGGCCACCGCTTTGGGCACCACGAGCAGCGCGTTCGGCTTTGGCAGCTACGCCCCCGGTGCGAACGGCACCGCTATCGGCTACAACGCCAGTGCTTACGAAGACGCCCTGGCGGTCGGCACCCGCAGCATCGCCAGGCGCAACGGCACGGCGCTGGGCAACGACAGCGTGGCCAATGCGGAAGGCGCCACCGCGGTCGGCTTGCTCAGCAGCGCGGCCGGCTACGACAGTATCGCCATGGGCTTGCGCAGCGACGCCCGTGCCGACGCTGCCACCGCCGTTGGCGCCCGTGCCGTCGGTGCGGGGATGCAGGCCTCGAGCTATGGCTACGCCAGCCAGGGTCTGGGCAACTACACCACCGCCATGGGTGCGCAATCGCGTGCCGAAGGCACTGGCAGCGTGGCCGTCGGCATGAGCGCGATTACTGCCGGTGCCCAGGCTGTCGCCATCGGCCAGAACAGTTCGGCGACCGCGGACCGTTCGGTGGCGCTGGGCGTCCTGTCGGTGGCGGACCGGAGCAATACGGTCTCGGTGGGGCGTGTCGGCGATGAGCGCCAGATCGTCAACGTCGCCGACGCCACGCAGGCCACCGACGCGATCAACCTGCGCCAGCTCGACGCGGCGATGGAGACCGCCGAAACCTATGCCGATGCCGGCGATGTGCGTGCCTTGTCGGCGGCACAGGCGTATACCGACCGGCAGCTGGCCGCGCTGGGCGTCGGCGAGGAGTTCAACCGCTTCCGTGGCGAGGTCAACGACCGCTTTGCCAGCCAGGATGGCCGCATCAGCCGCATCGGCGCGCTTGGCGCGGCGATGGCGGGCATGGCATCCAGCGCCTCGGCGGTGAATGCCAGCAACACCCGCCTGGGCATGGCCGTCGGCAGCCATCGCGGCACCGGTGCGGTGGCGCTGGGTGTGCAGCACGCGTTCTCCTCCAAGGTGGCGGTAACCTTCGGCGCCGCGCTGGCCGGTCATGGCGACACCAGCGCCACGGTCGGCCTGGGTATCGGCCTGTAACAGCTTGTCGATGGTTGTCTCCACCCCGCCAGGGGAGCGGCATGTTGCATCGGGCGGTGGCTGGCGCGAACCCCGCGCCAACTACCCGATCCGGTGACGGATTAAACTGCGACGGGCATGCCCCAGCCCACGCCATCCTTCGGCCGCGACGCCCATGCCAGTACCGTGCATCTTCCGGCGGGTGCCTGGACGACGGCGCTCGATGCCCTGTGCGCGCAGTTCGCCGCCATCAGCCGCGAGCAGTGGCTGGACCGCATCGTGCGCGGGCGCGTGCTGGACGGGCAGGGCGTCGCGATCACGCCGCAGACGCCGTACCGCGCGGGCATGCGCATCCACTATTACCGCGAGGTGGCGGACGAGCCGGTGATTCCGTTCACCGAAACGGTGCTGCATGTCGACGAGCATCTGGTGGTGGCCGACAAGCCGCACTTCCTGCCGGTGACCCCGGCCGGCGGCTTCGTCGAGCAGACCCTGCTGCGCCGGTTGATGCGCCGGCTGGACAATCCCGAGCTGGTGCCGTTGCACCGGATCGATCGCGCCACTGCCGGGCTGGTGCTGTTTTCGGCAAACCCGGCCAGCCGCGCGGCGTACCAGGCGCTGTTCCGCGAGCGGCGGATCGACAAGCGCTACGAGGCGCTGGCAGCTGCACTGTCGGATGCGTCGTTCCCGCTGCTGCGTCGCTCGCGCATCGTGGCGGGCGAACCGTTCTTCCGCATGCAGGAGGTCGATGGCGAGCCGAACACCGAGACGCGGATCGAGGTGATCGCGCATGGCGCTGATGGCTGGCGCTATGCGCTGCGTCCGGTGACGGGCCGCAAACACCAATTGCGCGTGCACATGGCCGCGCTGGGCGCGCCGATCTGCGGCGACACGCTGTATCCGGCACTGACCGACAGGGCCGCCGATGATTACCGGCGGCCGTTGAAGCTGCTGGCGCGCAGCCTGGCCTTTGCCGACCCGCTGAGCGGGAAGTCGCGCCGGTTCGAGAGCCGGATGGTGTTGTGAGCGATGGCCGGATCGGGTTGGTTTTCCCGCACTGCGGTGAGCATGTGCGGCCATTCCACGTTATCTTCCACCGCTCCATCCAGCCAGTCAGGGGACACCATTCGTGAGCGTACAGCCATTGTCCAGCGCGGCACCACGCACCGAGTTGACGATACGCGGCCTGATCATCGGCGTCGTGATCACCCTGGTGTTCACCGCCGCCAACGTGTTCTTCGGCCTCAAGGCCGGCCTCACTTTC
>Ga0207690_10002365_pt1 | contig 11443 bp, 6 predicted proteins | sample KBSC23metaG_FD_184315 | JGI IMG/M metagenome (GOLD analysis project Ga0207690, IMG submission 184315) | Corn rhizosphere microbial communities from Kellogg Biological Station, Michigan, USA - KBS C2-3 metaG (SPAdes) (version 2) | ecosystem: Host-associated > Plants > Roots > Rhizosphere > Soil ...
CCAATCTGTCGTTGATCGACGTGGACGCGCTGCTCGATCGCGCGCGCCAGATCGTGGCGCAGGTGACCGCCGCCGCGCGCTGGGTGCTGGCCTTCAGCCTGCTGGCCGGCGCGCTGGTGCTGGCGGCTGCCTTGACCATGAGCGCCGCGGAACGCCGCCACGAAGCGGCATTGCTGCGCACGCTGGGGGCGCGCCGCGATCAGTTGCGAATGGCAGCCTTGTGCGAATTCGGCTTGCTGGGCGCGATCTCGGGTTTCACCGCGATGTTCGCCGCAGCACTGGGCGGCCTATGGCTCGCGCAGTCGGTGTTCCGCATCCGCGACTTCGTGCCTCCCTGGCCGCCGTTGATCATTGCGGCCGTGATCGCGGCCATCGTCGTGGCCGCGCTGGGTTTGGTGGGAACACGCAAGGTGCTTCACACTTCGCCGCTGTTGTTGCTGCGGCGTTCGTGACGGCGAATGACCCGGAAGCCACGGCGCACTTTCCTGCTTCAGCCCAGGTCGCCCTGTTGCGCCAGTGATTTTTCGTAGCAGTAGTAACGTTGATGGCCTGCCGGCTTCGACGCGAATCGCACCTCGCCCCGAAAGCCGTAGCCGTGCCGTTTCCAGAACCGGAGCGCGCCCGAATTTTCCGAGAAAGCATCGATGCGGATGCTTCGGCAGCCGCGTCTTCTCGCGACGTCCTCACAAAACGCAAGCAGAAATTCCCCATGCCCGCGCCCTTGCAGGTGCGGTGCAATGGCGAAGGCATGAATGACCAGAAACGCGCCATCCTGATGACTCCACGCCGCCGAGGACCATTCCGGCGGCTGCGATGCATCAAGCACCGCGACTCCACCGATAATGCCTGCATCGGACAAGACAAAAAGGTTGCCGGCGACGATCGCTTCCCCCAAAAACGATCGGCTGGGGTATTGCGCATCCCATTGCAGAAGCCCTTGGGTTTCGAGCGCGTTGCGACACGCGTCGATGACCTTGCAAGAGGCGTCGAGATCGTCCGGGCCGGCTGCCTCCACGTGCATGGTCTTGTCATTCCACCGCGCGAAGGCTCTGAATCCACAACAAACTCGCCATCCGCCCGCTGCCCGAACCATCGCGGCGATACGAGTGCAGGCGCGGATCGGTGAAAGTATCGAAGCCGCCGCCTGAGATACGGGTGACACCGGCGGCTTGCAGGCGCTGGCGGGCTAGTGCGTACAGGTCGCACAGCCAATGCCCCGGGCGCGTGGCGGCGAATGCGGCTTCCGCGGCGGCATCGTGTGAAAGGAATGCGTCGCGGACTTCGTCGCCGACTTCGTAGGACGGCGCGGCGATCGCGGGACCGAGCCACGCGATGGTGTTTGCGCGCGGTGCCTGCATCGCGGCCAATGTGTTTTCCAGAACGCCCGCCGACAGGCCACGCCAGCCCGCGTGCGCGGCGGCGATTTCGGACCCGTCGTCGGCGCAGAACAACACCGGCAGGCAATCGGCGGTCTTGATTGCCAGCACCACGTCGGCCGTGCGTGTGACGGCGGCGTCGGCTTCGGGATTATCGGGCGGCAGCCGGTCGACCACGGCCACGTGCGTGCCGTGCACCTGACGCAGCCAGCACGGCTCGGAAGGCAACGCCAGAACATCACGCAACGCTGTGCGGCCGACGTCCGCGGCAGCGCCGTGCAACGTGACCACCGCGGAGCGTATCCGCGCCGGGGCGGGCCAGTCGGGAATCAGTTTGTGCAACATCGTGTCGTTCATGCGTCGCCGCGGTGCTGCGCAGCATCCTCGCGCAATGCATCCAGCAGGTCGCGCAGGTCCTGCGGCGGTTCGGCGTCGAAAGCCAGCGCTTCGCCCGTGACCGGGTGGGCGAACGCAAGGTGTTCGGCGTGCAGGGCTTGGCGCCTGAAGCCGCGCAACGCCTCGGCCAGCCGCGGCGTCGCACCGCGCGGCAATTTCAAACCGCGCCCATACAGGGGATCGCCGACCAGCGGCCAACCCGCGTGCGCCATGTGCACGCGGATCTGGTGGGTGCGTCCGGATTCCAGTTCGCATTGCAGCGACGCGTGTGCGCGAAACTTCTCGCGAACGCGGTAATGCGTGATCGCCGGACGCCCGCCCTCCTGCACCGCGCGCCGCAAGCGATCGGTCGGGTGGCGATCGAGCGGCGCATCGACCGTACCGCCCGCGACCGGCACGCCGTTGACGACCGCGACGTAGCGACGATGGATGTCGCGCGCGGCCAGCATCGCCACCAGCGCGGTTTGCGCCGGCAGCGAGCGCGCGACCACCAGAAGGCCCGAGGTGTCCTTGTCCAGCCGGTGCACGATGCCGGCGCGCGGAACCTGCGCGAGTTTCGCGTCGCGGTACAGCAACGCGTTCAACAATGTGCCGGCCGGATTGCCCGCACCGGGATGCACTACCAGCCCGGCTGGCTTGTCGAGCACCAGCAGATGGTCGTCTTCGAACACGATAGCCAGATCGATGGCCTCGGGCCGATCGCCCAGCACCGGCGCGTCGGAACGTTGCCAATCGACGACCTCGCCGCCCAGGACCCGCGTGCGCGGCGGAACTTCGCGGCCGTCCAGCCGGATGCGCCCTGCCTTCACCTCGCCCGCCAGGTGCGAGCGCGAGTGCCCGGGGAACAACCCGGGCAGGATCTGGTCGAAGCGTTGCCCGGCCAGATCGGGCGGTATCTCCGTGCGTAATTCCCGTTCAGCCACGCCGACGCCCTCGCCGGATGGTCGCTGGGGATTCCGCTATCATGCCGAATCCGACTTGCTGCGTTCGCAAAGACTTGCCCGATGCCATTCCGACGCTCCGCACCGCTGCTCAAATTCGCCCTGTTCCTGCCGCTGCTGTTTGCGCTGGGCGCCTGTTCGCTGTTCCACCACGGCAAGCGCGACACCCTGAACACCATGACCGTGGAACAGTTGTACCAGCGCGCGCACGACCTGTCGCAGGACGGCAACTGGGGTACGGCCGAAACCGTGTACCAGAAGCTGATCGCGCGTTTCCCGTACGGCACCTACAACGAGCAGTCGCAGATCGAACTGGCCTACGCGCAATACAAGGACGACAAGCCTGACGACGCCTATTCCACCATCAATGAATTCATCAAGACCTACCCGACCCACAAGCATATTGCCTACGCGTACTACCTGCGCGGACTGATCAACTTCGACCGCACCCAGACCGCGTTGCAGCGGATGGCCGGCATCAGTGCATCGCGTTTCGACCAGGGTTACGCGCTGCAATCATTCGATGATTTCAACACGCTGGTCGCGCGCTTTCCCACCACGCGTTACGCGGTCGATGCGCGCCAGCGCATGATCTACCTGCGCAACCAATTGGCGCAGGCGGAATTGAACGTGGCCGAGTTCTACCTGCAGCGCAAGGCCTACATCGCGTCGGCCGACCGCGCGAAATACATCGTGTCGCATTACCAGCAGTCGCCGCAGGTCGCCGACGCGCTGGCCGTGATGGCCAAGAGCTACCACCTGTTGGGCCAGCAGAAACTGGCCGACCAGACCACCGACGTGCTGAAGCTCAACTACCCGGATCACGCCTACCTGCACAATCCGAATCGCTGGCCCAAGCACCACTCGTGGGCGTGGCGGCTGATTCCGTTGACGAGCGCACATTGACGGATGCGCGGTTTCGCTCGTTCCGCGGGCGAACTGCTTTCGGTTTTTGGCAGAGGTGGCCTGCGGCCGCCGCGGCCTGCATTTGCGGGTTGGGCTGGGCCCGCTCTGCCGGGAAGTCGAACGTTTTCGGCTTGTTGGGCTTCGCAATGCCCAGCCAATCCACGAAGGCGCCACGCGACCTTCGCCATTCCGTCTGCGACGCATCCCTCCACAGGATGAAGGGATGCGTCTCGCTTAAGGCGACGCCCGCTCACGCGGACGTCATTCGACGTTGCGCGCCTTGGCGCCTGCATCGGACTGCGCGGCCCCTGCACCCGGACCCGTCCAACGCTTCAGCCAGTCGATCACCGTTTCGTGCCACATCACGCTGTTCTGCGGTTTCAGCACCAAGTGGTTTTCGTCGGGGAAGTTCAGGAATTCGCTGGGGATGCCTTGCCGCTGCAGCGCGGTGAACGCGCCGAGTCCCTGGGTCACCGGAATGCGGTAGTCATGGTTGGAATGCACCACCAGCATCGGCACGCGCCAATCCTTGACGTGGTTCAGTGGATTGAACTTCTCGTAGTTCTCCGGATGCTCGAACTGCGTGCCGCCGTTTTCGTGTTCCTCGAACCACAGTTCCTCGGTGGCGTAATACATCATGCGCGCGTCGAACACACCGTCGTGGTCGACCATGCACTTCCACGGCTGGTTCCACACGCCGGCCATCCAGTAGATCATGTAGCCGCCGTAGCTCGCGCCGAGCGCGCAGGCATCGTTGCCGTCCAGATACGGAAACTGTTTCAGCGCCGCGGCCCAGCCCTTCTGCAGGTCTTCCAGTGGGCGATCGCCCCAGTGCTGCGAGATCGCGTCGGTGAAAGCCTGGCCGTAGCCGACCGAGCCGTGGAAGTTGACCGCGACCACGGCAAAGCCCGCCCCCGCATAGGTTTGCGGATTCCAACGGTAATGGAATTCATCGGGCCATGCGCCCTGCGGACCGCCGTGCACCAGGAACGCGACCGGATATTTCTGGCCGGGCTTGGCGCCCACGGGCGGCATTACGTACCCGTGCACGGTGTCGCCATTCCAACCCTTGAAGGTAAACCACGTCGCCTTGGAAAATTCTATGTCGGCAAGCCGCGCGGCGTTGAAGTGCGTGACCTGCGCGAGGCGCTTGCCTTGCGCGTCCAGCGTGTACAAATCGGTCGGGTGCGTGAAGTCCTGGCGCGCCGCGATGAGCTTGTCGCCGGCGATGTCGAAGCCCAGCACGCTGCCGTCGCCAAGCAATTTCGTCGGCTTGCCCGTGGCGACATCGAGCGCGTACAGCGCAACGTTGCCGTCGTCCGCGACGGTGGTGTAAAGCGTCTTGCCATCGGCGGACAGCGCCAGCGGCCCGGCCGAACGATCCCAGCCCGGATCGAGTTCGCGCGTCGCACCGGTCGCGAGATCGAGCGCCATGACGCCGAAGCGGTCGGCTTCGAAACCCGGCACCTTCATCGCGAGGTAGTACAGCGTCTTGCCGTCGTGCGAAGGCAGCGGGAATGCGTCCCAGGCCTTGTTCGCTGCCGTGAGGTCCTTCGGCGCCGCGGAACCATCGGCCGGTACGGAGTAAACGTCGAAATTGGTGGACCACGGCTCGGTCTTGCCGGCGATGCGCACGCCGAAATACACCGTCTTGCCATCCGGCGAGAACGCGTATTCGGCGTTGCTGCCGTCAGGTTTCGAAGGGACATCGCCGTCCATGCCCTTCGTCAGCAGCACCGGCCTGGACGAGCCGTCCAGCGGCATCACGAACAACTGCCCGCGACGATGATCGGACCACGTATCCCAATGCCGCACGAACACCCGGTGGTACAGGCGCCCGGTGGCCTTGACCTTCTTCCGCGCATCCAGCTTCTCGCGCGTGCATTCGAGCGTCGTGCAGTCCTCGAACATCTGCGCGGAGAACAGCAACGACTTGCCGTCCGGCGACAGCTTGAAGTTGTCGACGTCGAGCGGCAGGTGCGTCACCTGGACCGGCGCGCCGTCCGCAACGGGCGCCGACCACAGTTGGGTCGAATCGTCGTTGGTGGCGAGGAAGTACAGCGTCTTGCCGTCCGGCGAGAACGTGGGGCTGTTCGCGTTCAATTTCGGGTCGGTGATGCGGCGCGGCTGCGCGCCCCGTTGACCCAGGTCAAGCAACCACACGCTGTTGACGCCCTTGTTCGCATCCCAGTCGGTGCTGCGCACCGTGAACGCGACCTCGTTGCCGCCGGGTGAAAGATGCGGATCGGAGACGCGATCCATCATCGCGAGATCGTGCGCGTTGAAGGGATGTTGCGCGGCCATGGCGGCTCCCGATGCGACGGCCAGCGCGAACGCGCAGGCGACAAGACGAAGGTTCATCGTTGCTCCCCGACGGGCATGGAAGTTCCACAACGGTAGCGCGCCCGCGCGCGGCCCTCAAGCGCGCATGGCAAACCGCTCCTGCAGCCCTCGCTGAACACGCCAAACCGAATGCCTTTTGCCTGGCGCGCGGCCACTTTGTGTCACAACTGTGAAACGTGGTGTCGCTGCGTGCGCGTGACTCAAGTTGGTATTTACACGGCCGATTTTCGTCAACGGAAACAATGCGCGCGCCGACTTTCGCCATGGCCGGGCAGCGACGTCCCGAATGGAAAGCGAGACCGAAGTGAGGAAGCAGGAAATACAAGTACGGCGCCCCCGCCGCCACACGAGCCATCGTCCAACTGGACGATGGCTCGTGGCGTTCATGTCAGCGCTTGCCATGCTGCTGGCGGGCGGAGTGATGGCCGCGATGCCTGCAGTTCCCGCACGAGTCGCCGCGACCGAAGCCGGGCTCCCGTTCATCCACAATTTCGAGCCGGCTGAATATGGCGGCGCGCCGCAGAACTGGGCAGTCACGCAGGGGCTGGACGGTGTCATCTACGTGGGCAACGTGGAGGATGGCGTGCTGATGTTCGACGGCACGCGCTGGCAGCGCGTGCCGGTCCCCAACCGCGTCGTGGTCCGCTCGCTGGCCACCGGGTCGGACGGCCGCGTGTATGTCGGCACGGTGGGCGACTTCGGCTACCTGAAGCCCGACATGTCGGGCCGGCTCGCCTACGTGTCATTGCTGGAGCTGGTGCCGCCCGCCGAACGCAACTTTTCCGACGTGTGGGATATCCACGTCAGCGGGAAGGATGTGTACTTCGACACCGCCTCCCGGGTGTTCCACCTGCACAACGGCCAAGTCACCGCCGTCACGCCGCAGACCTCGTTCCACCTTGGTTTCCTGATCGACGGCACCGTCTACATCCGCGAAGTCGACCGCGGGCTGATGCGGATCGTCGATGACAAGCTGCAACCCGTGGCGGGAGGCGAGGTTTTCGCCGACAAGCGGATTTACGCATTGCTGCCATGGCGGGGCAATGGTGCGCGACCGGGCCAGTTGCTGGCGGGCACGCGCTCCAATGGCTGGTTCGTGTTCGACGGAACGGGATGGAAACCATGGCGCATCGAAACCGATGCGGCGCTCGGGGACGCCGCGATCTACGGCGCCATTTGGCTGACCGACGGACGGCTCGCGGTGGCCACGTTGCGCGATGGCTTGTTTTTGCTGGGCAAGGACGGGCGCCTGTTGCGCCACCTGACACGCGCCACCGGCCTCGATACCAATGTGGTGCTGGGACTGATGCAGGATCGGCAGCACGGTCTCTGGCTGGCCACCGACCAAGGCATCGCGCGCGTGGACGTGGACCTGCCGATGACGCATTTCGGTGAGCGCAGCGGCTTGCAAGGTTCGGTACTCGCGACCACGCGCCACGACGACACGCTGTTTGCGGGAACCTCGGAAGGCCTGTTCCGCCTGGTCACCGACGTCGGCGGGGAAGCGCATTTCGAGCAGCAGCCGGGCGTGCCGGGATGGAACTTTTCGCTGCTGTCGTTCGACGACCAGTTGCTGGCAGCCAACAACGACGGCGTGTTTTCGGTCGGCGCGGACGGCTCGGCGCACGCGCTGCTGGATGCCCGCAGCGCGAAACACGCGGTGGCGGCGCAACCCTTGCTGCGCTCGCGCCGACAGCCGTCGCGGGTGTTCGTCGGTTATCCGGACGGCGTTGGCACGTTGCGCTGGTCCGGTAGCCGCTGGATCGACGAAGGATTGGTTGCCGGGACGTCGGGACAGACGCTCAGCTTCGGCCAGGACACCGCCGGCCATCTTTGGCTCGCGCTGTATCCCGAGGGACTCGATCGCCTGAGCTTGCCGGATGACTGGCAGGGCCCGGGCGACCCGCGCGCCGTGAAGGTCGAACACTTCGGTACCAGCGCAGGACTGCCGACGGGGCAGCAGACCATCGTCACGATCGACGGGCAGGTACGCTTCGCCACCAGCCATGGCATCTACCACTTCGATGCGGCGAGGCGGCGCTTCGCTGCGGACGCCGAATTCGATGATCTGTTCCCCGGTGGTGCGCGACAGATCAACGCGGTCCACCAGGATCGCAGCGGCACGTTGTGGATGTATACGATCGACAACCGCAGCGGCATCAAGGAAACCGGCCGCGCGCAACGCGTGAACGGCCGGTGGAAGTGGACGGTCGCGCCGCTGCAACCGATTTCCGGCACCGGCACCTATTTCTTCCATGACGATCCCGACGGCGTCGTGTGGCTGGGCGGCGACAAGGGCCTGTTCCGCTACGACACCACGCAGACTTCACCCGATGACGTGCCGTTCAGCACGTTGATACGGGAAGTGTCCGCGCACGATGGTCGCGTGCTGTTCACGGACCAACCCGACAAGGTGCCGGAAATTCCGTACGGCCAGAACGCGCTGCGCTTCGAATTCGCCGCCCCCAGCTTCGACTTTTTCCGCGCCAACAGCTTCCAGGTGCTGCTGCAGGGGGTGGACGCGGGCTGGTCGTCGTGGAGCGACAACGCGTTCCGCGACTACACCAATATCCATGAGGGCGAATACCGCTTCCGGGTGCGCGCGCGCAACGTGTACGGCGAGCAAGGCAAGGAAGCGACGTTCGATTTCAGGGTGCTGCCGCCGTGGTATCGCACCCCGTGGGCGTGGACGATCTGGATTGCCTCCGGCCTGCTGGGGATCGCACTGATCCTGCGCTGGCGCTCGGCCGCGTTGCGCCGGCGCAACCATGAACTCGAAGCCTTGGTGGAGCAACGCACGGGCGAATTGGCCCAGGCCAATCGGGCGCTGCAGCACAGCAACGAGGCGCTGGCCGAGCAGAGCGTCACCGATCCGCTGACCGGCCTCAAGAACCGCCGCTACCTCTATGACCACATCGCTCAGGACGTAGCGATGTCGCGCCGCCATGGCCAGGACCGCAGCCGCGGGCGCGGCGAGCTGCCACTGAATTCGGACATCCTGTTCCTGATGGTCGACATCGACCACTTCAAGCAGATCAACGACACGTACGGCCATGCCGCCGGCGATCTCGTGCTGCAGCAGATCCGAGGCATCCTGCTGTCGGTCACGCGCGAAACCGACATTGCGATCCGCTGGGGCGGAGAGGAATTCCTGATCGTGGCGCGCTTCGCCCTGCCCGATGTCGGCCCGCAATTCGCCGAGCGCGTCCGCGCCACCGTCGCGGGGCACGACTTCGATGTCGGCGAAGGCCGCACGATCCGTCGCACCTGTTCGGTCGGTTTCGCGACCTACCCGATCTGCGATGACGATCTGGACCGGCTGAGCTGGGAGCAGGTGGTGAACCTGGCCGACGAGTGCCTGTACGCAGCCAAGCGCCACGGCCGCAACGCGTGGGCCGGCGTGATGCCGTTGCAGGCGATGCCGGATGGCGAGGTGATCGAGGCGTTGCGCGCGAGCCTCGCGCAACTTCCCGATCCCGGTCCGCTGCCGGTCCGGGCGTCGTGGATGCAGCCCGGATGATGCGGTCGCGCAATGGCGATCAATACGCCGTCATCGAATAAGGTTGGTCGGCGGCTTGCGTGGCTCTGGTCTTGTTCGGCTGCGCCTGCATCGTGAAGTGCAGCGTGCCGCCGTTCGCGAGCTCGGCATACGTCAGGTAAGCGCGCGCCAGCGGCTTGCCGTTCAACTCGACCGAGCCGACGTACGGGTGATCCTTGCCGAGCCCGTCGGTGGTGATCGTGAAGGTCTTGCCGCTGGGCAGATGCATCACCGCGCGACGCACGAACGGGCGCCCGATCACGTACTGGTTGCTGGCCGGCGCCACAGGATAGAAACCGAGCGCCGTGAAGATGTACCACGCCGACATCTGGCCGAGGTCGTCGTTGCCCGCGAGGCCTGTCGGCGTCGGCGCGTACTGCGTGTGCATGATTTCGGCGAGCCGCTCCTGCGTCTTCCACGGCTGGCCGGCGTAGTTGTAGAGGTACGCGATGTGGTGACTGGGTTCGTTGCCATGCGCATACCAGCCGATCAGCCCGGTGACGTCCTCGATGCCGGCGAAAGCCTTCGGATCGATTTTCGCTTCGAACACCTCGTCCAGCTTTTTCACCAGGTCCGCATTGCCGCCGAGTTCGTGGATCAAGCCGGCCACATCCTGCGGTTCATACCACGAGTATTGCCACGCGTTGCCTTCGGTGAAGCCGCTGCCCTGCCCCGCCTTCGCGGGACTGAACGGTTCTTCGAACTTGCCGTCGGCAAGCCGCGGCTGCGCGAAGCCGGTTTCCGGGTTGAACACGTTGCGCCAGTTCCCGGCGCGCCTGAAGAATTGCGCCGCGACGTCCTTGCGGCCCATCGCCTGGGCCATCCGCGCGATCGACCAGTCGTCGAAGGCGTATTCCAGCGTCTTGGAAACCGATTCGGGTTCGTGGTCGCTCGGCACGTAACCGAGTTTCATGTAGTCGGCGAGGTCGCCATAGGGCGCGTACGTCGCACTCGCGACCATCGCCTTCAGCGCCGCGTCGGCATCGAAGCCGCGGAAACCCTGCATGTAGAAATTCGCGATCACCGGCACCGCGTGGTACCCGATCATGCACCAGGTTTCGAGCCCCTGGTATGCCCACACCGGCAGGATGCCGAACGGACTCGCCTGCTGCGCGGCGATCAGCGAGTTCACGAAATCATTGATGCGCTGCGGCGGCTGGATGAACGCCATCAACGGCTGCTGCGCCCGATAGACGTCCCACAGCGACCAGCTCGAATAGAAGGTGAAGTCCTTGGCCGTGTGCACCTGGTGGTCCGGACCGCGGTATTCGCGGTTCACGTCCATTGCGAGATTGGGTGCGATCAGCGCGTGGTACATCGCGGTGTAGAAGCTCTTCTCCACATCGGGCGGCGCATCCACGTCGATGGCTGACAGCGCCTTCGCCCATGCGTTGCGCGCCTCGGCGCGGCGCGTATCGAAATCCCAGCCCTTGCCATCGGCGTCAAGATTGGCGATTGCGTTGTCGGCGCTGACGGTCGAAATCGCGACCTTCACCAGCAGCGGCTTGGTGAGCTTGCCGAATTCGAAGGCGCCTTCCAGTTGCTTGCCTGCGATTGCGTCGTTCCCGGTCGGATCGGCGGTTGGCCCCTTGAAGCCCTTGTAGGGAATGTCGGTTTCGCGGTTGACAAGTTCGTGCGAGGTCATCGGCTGCGAAAACCGGATCGCGAACCAAAGCTGCCGCCCCGGTGCCCAGCCACGCGTTTCGCGATAGCCAGTGACGGTGCCGTCCGCGCGCACGCGCAGGCGCGCCCACAACACCTTGCCGGGGTAGTCGTAGACGCTGGGGCGCAGGTCCAGCAGCACGTGTGCGTCTTCGCCCTTCGGAAAGGTGTAGCGATGCCAGCCGACGCGCTTGCCCGCGGTGAGTTCCGCGCGCACGCCGGGGGTCGCCAACGTCACCGCGTAGTAACCCGGCCGCGCGACTTCGGTCTTGTGGCTGAAC
>Ga0207690_10002375_pt1 | contig 11410 bp, 8 predicted proteins | sample KBSC23metaG_FD_184315 | JGI IMG/M metagenome (GOLD analysis project Ga0207690, IMG submission 184315) | Corn rhizosphere microbial communities from Kellogg Biological Station, Michigan, USA - KBS C2-3 metaG (SPAdes) (version 2) | ecosystem: Host-associated > Plants > Roots > Rhizosphere > Soil ...
GGCGGCGACGACGTTGGTGGCCGCGACCGCGCACTGGATGAAGAAGACCCGCCGGGTCTGCTCGAGGGCGTAGAACCCGCGCAGCATCAGGTAGTGGGTGGTGAAGAAGAACAGGCCGAGGGCGAACAGCGACAGGGTCGTGACGAACCGCGTGTAGGTCTGGTCGGCAGCGCCGTAGCCCCACACGACGCTGGCCAGGTCACCGGCCACGATCGGCAGCAGCGCCACGACCGGCAGCACGAGTGCGTACGTCGAGCGCAGGGTCGCCGAGACGGCGCCCCCCAGCGCCCGGAGGTCACCCTCGGCGGCGTACGCGGAGAGGCGGGGGAGCACAGCGGTCGCCAACGACACGGTGATGATCGCGTGCGGGACCATGGCGAGCAGGAACGCACCGGAGTAGACGGTGTAGCCGGTGCCCTGGCTGGCCACCGTGCAGGTGCCGGCGTCCGGGATCGTGCCGCTCGAGGCGAGCCGGACGACGACCGTGTAGGCGATCTGGTTGACCACGACGAACAGCACCGTCCACACCCCGAGGCGGAACGTGTGGCCCAGGCCGCTGCCGCGGAAGTCGAAGCGGGGCCGGAACGTGAAGCCCGCGCGCTTCAGGTACGGAACCAGGATCAGGAGCTGGGCGGCGATGCCCAGCGTGGAGCCGATCCCGAGGAGAGCCTCCGCTCCCGAGGAGTAGCCACCGCAGAGCTCGCTGTCCCGCGCCGGCCCGAGCGTGAGCAGGTAGGTGGCCAGGACGGCGACCGCGATGACGTTGTTCGCGATGGGCGCCCACATCATGGGGCCGAACGTGCCGCGCGCGTTGAGCACCTGGCCGACGAGCACGAACATGCCGTAGAAGAAGACCTGCGGCAGGCAGTAGCGGGCGAGGTCGATGATCGACTCCCGCTGGGCGGCGAGCTCCGCGGTGAAGTAGGCCGGGTCGAGCAGCACTCTCATCACCAGCGGAGCGGCGATCACCAGGACGACGGTCACCGACAGCAGGAACACCGCCGCGAGGGTGATCACGCGGTTCGTGTACGCCGCCCCGCCGTCGGCGTCGTTCTTCATCGCCCGCACCAGCTGGGGGACCAGCACCGCGTTGAACACACCGCCGGCGAGCAGGATGTAGAGCATGTTCGGGATGGTGTTGGCGATCGTGAAGACGTCGGCGTGCAACGCGGTGCCCAGGGCCGCGGCGAGGAGCGTCGAGCGCACGAAGCCGCTCATCCGGGACACGACGGTGCCCGCCGCCATCACCGCGCTGGAGCCGAGGACCGACGGCTGCGGGTCGGGGGCGCTCACTGACCGCGCCACCGGTGCTCGCGGAGCCCGCGCAGGATCCGGCGCAGGATCATCACGACCAGCAGGGCGCCGCCGCCGACGAGCACGCCCCAGATCAGCCGACCGACCTGGCTGGTACGCAGGCTGAACGTCAGTGGCGTGCCGAGCTCGGTGCCCTCGCTGGTGACCGGCGTGAGCGTGACCTCGTGGACCCCGATCGTCGACGCCGTCGCCTTGAGCCGCAGGACCGTCCGCTGCCCGGGCGCCATCTCGAGCGGCTCGGGGGTGTGGATCCGCACGTCCGGGCTGCTCGACCGGGGTTCGATGCCGACGGTGATCGGCTGGTCGAGGTCGTTGACGAGGGTGACGGTGAGGGTGCCCGAGCCGCCGGACAGGGTCACGAAGTCGGTGCCGATCACCGAGACCTTGGCGAGTCGGGCCCGCATCGCGGTGTTGGTGGCGAGGACCTCGGCCCGGGCCCGCGCGGGATCACGGCGGGCGTGCGAGCTGACCGCCTCCAGCGCGATCCCGATCAGGCCCTGTCGAGCGTCGTTGGTGCTCCGGAGCAGCTGGCCCAGGACCGCCCCGGTCGAGACCAGGCTGCGCGCGGCGGAGACGTTCGCGGCGCCGACCTCCGCACGTCGCTCCGACTCGGGATAGCCCAGGGCGGCGTCGAACGTCGGCGTGCCCTCCGGGGAAGCGCGGTCGAGGCGCACGAGGTCGAGCCAGGGCAGGGTCAGCCCGGAGAAGAAGTCCGCGGCCTGCCAATTCGGCCCGGGGTCCCAGCCGGCGGGCAGGGTGACCACCATCGGCGCCCGGACCCCGTCGAGGGCCCGGAGGGCGGCGTCGGAGACGATCCGTTGCCGCACCGCGAGCGCGTCGAGCGCGGGCGTCGGCCCCGGTCCACCGTCGGCGGCCTGGTCGTCGCTGAAGACGAGGTCCTGGCCCTCCGGTGTGCGCCAGTGGGTCCGCGTGCGGGGAGCGGCATGGTCGGAGACCAGGACCAGGGTGCCGCCAGGTACGGCGGGAAGCGCCTCGTCGTCGAGCCACCCGCTGGCCGGCGCGACCGTGGGCACCGCGTCGATGCCCAGCTGCTTGAAGGCGGTGGCCGACTCCTTCGCCGCGAGCTCGACCAGGGAAGGCCTCCGGCGGGCCAGCGCGGCGGTGTCGGGGTCGGCGTACCCGAGCCCGAGGACCGTCTGCAGGGTCGAGGCCGACTTGAGCTGGGCGAGCCACCGGGTCGCGTTGGCCCGGTCGGTCGGACCGAGTCGGTCGACGGTGCGCGATGCGGGGCTGGCGTCGCCGGGGGCCGGCGAGGGCGACGGGGACTGCGTGGTGGAGCCCGGGGGTCCGAGCGAAAGCTCCGGGTTGTCCGCGGCGATGGAGGCGACCGCGTCGATCACCGCCGGGTCGACCAGCATCGTGGCCGGCAGGCCTCCGGCGCTGTCGAGCAGACCGGCGATCCGCTCGAGCCGGCCGTCGTCGCCGAGCGTGGCCGACCAGTCCGACGTGTCCAGCAGCTTGCCCACCCGGTCGCGTCGTACCCGTTCGCGCACCGGTACGACGAGCGCCACCGAGCCGTGCGCCTTCGCGTCGACCAGGGGGATGAAGGTGCGGGCGCGGCCGTCGGCGACCCCGTCACGACCCGCCGCGTCCTGGCCGAGCGCGTGCACGCCGATCCAGTAGACGCCGGGCGCGCCGGTGATCGGAAGGTCCCGGGCGGGCAGGGAGATCCGGAACGGGGCGCTCTGTCCGGGCAGGAGGTCTCCGATCGCGGCGAACTGGCCGTCCTTGAACAGCCGCGTGCCGACCTCGAGCGCAGGGTCGGAGGCTGCGGCGGCGGCGAGCTCGTCGCGCGTGGTCATCGGGGTCTCGGAGATGAACGGGTGCACGTTGACCGCGGACCAGAGCTCGGCGGAGTCGTTGCGGACGGTCCCCGACAGCACGACCCGGCCCTTGGCCGGGATCGTCGACGGAGTCAGCTGCACCAGGCTCACCGTGAGCGGCGACGGGGCGTCGTCGTCGGCCGCAGCGGCCGGCGCGGGCAGGGCCGGGAGAGTGAGCGCCACCAGCACCGCAGCCACGAGCGCAGCGACGGATCGGGGCAGAGTCACACCGGCGATGCTAATGGCGACCAGACGCCCCGATCCGTCGCCGGGCGGGCGCCGCGGCGCCGATAGAGTGACCTCTCGTGTCGTCGGAGCCCTTGAACATGTCGCAGGCCCAGGCTCGCGCGGTCCAGGAGCTGCTGCGGATCGCGCCGGTCATCGACGACCTCGGCGCACGCTTCGCCGGTGCCGGTGAGGAGATCGCGCTGGTCGGAGGACCGGTGCGCGACGCCATGCTCGACCGGCTGCACAACGACCTGGACTTCACCACCTCGGCGCGGCCGGAGGTCACCGAGCAGCTGGTCAAGGGCTGGGCCGATGCGGTGTGGGACATCGGTCGCGAGTTCGGCACCATCGGCTGCCGGCGGGGCGAGTACCAGATCGAGATCACGACGTACCGCTCGGAGAAGTACCACGCGACCAGCCGCAAACCGGCCGTGGACTACGGGGACTCCCTCGCCGGTGACCTCGGCCGGCGCGACTTCACCGTCAACGCGATGGCCATCGCCCTGCCCGGCCGACGCTTCGAGGATCCCTACGGCGGGATCGTCGACCTGGCCCACCGGACCCTGCGCACTCCGGGGCGTCCGGAGGACTCCTTCGGCGACGACCCGTTGCGGATGCTGCGCGCCGCCCGGTTCACGGCCCAGCTCGGCTTCACCGTCGCCCCCGAGGTCCGGGAGGCGATGGCCGCGATGGCTGAGCGGATCACCATCGTCTCCGCCGAGCGGGTGCGCGACGAGCTCGTCAAGCTGGTCTGCTCACCGCGCCCGCGCGCCGGCCTGACCCTGCTGGTCGAGACCGGCCTCGCCCAGCACGTGCTGCCCGAGCTGCCGGCGCTGGCTCTCGAGCGCGACGAGCACCACCGGCACAAGGACGTCTACGAGCACACGTTGACGGTGCTCGAGCGGACCCTCGATCTCGAGGACCGCCTGCCCGACGGCGGGCCCGACCTGGTGGCGCGCTTCGCCGCCCTGATGCACGACGTCGGCAAGCCCCGCACGCGGAGGTTCCAGCCCGACGGCACGGTCACCTTCCACCACCACGACGTGGTGGGCGCGAAGCTGGCGAAACGACGGATGCACGCCCTGCGGTTCTCCGGGGAGCAGACCGAGGCGGTGGTCCGGCTCGTCGAGCTGCACCTACGGTTCCACGGGTACGGCGAGGGCCAGTGGACCGACTCCGCCGTGCGTCGCTACGTCCGCGACGCCGGTGAGCTGCTGCCGTGGTTGCACGTGCTCACCCGGGCCGACTGCACCACGCGCAACCAGCGCAAGGCCGACCGGCTCCGGCGCAGCTACGACGAGCTCGAGGAGCGGATCTCCCGGCTGTCGGAGCAGGAGGAGCTGGCGTCGATGCGACCCGACCTCGACGGGAACCAGATCATGGAGATCCTGGACATCCCGGCGGGCCCGCGGGTCGGGGCGGCGTACCGACACCTCCTCGAGCTGCGCCTGGACCACGGGCCGCTCGGCTACGACCGGGCGCGCCAGGAGCTGATCGACTGGGCAGCAGGGCAGGGCTGACCTCCGGTCGGGTGACGACGCTCACAGCCAGATCGGGTGCGTCGTCGGTACGCTCCGGGGACCCCCTCCCGAGGAGCATCGCCATGCCACTGACCGACGTCGCACCCCTGCAGGCCAGCATCGACATCGCCGCGCCGCCCGCCGCGGTGTGGGCCCTGGTCGGGGACCTGCGCCAGATGCCACGCTGGAGCCCGCAGACGGCCAAGTCGTTCCTGCGCGGCGAGAACGGCTTGGGCGCGCGGTTCGTCAACCTCAACCGCAAGGGCCTGCTGGTGTGGCCGACCCGGAGCAAGGTCGTGCGCTACGAAGAGGGCCGCGAGATCGCGTGGCGCGTGAAGGAGAACTTCACCGTCTGGAGCCTGCGTCTCGACCCGACGGCCGACGGTGGCACCCGCCTGGTGCAGACCCGGGAGGCGCCGGAGGGCATCTCCGACGTGTCGGTCAAGGCGACCAACCTGGCGTTCGGCGGGGTCCCGAAGTTCAACGCGACCCTCCAGGCGGACATGGCGACGACACTCGGCCGGATCAAGGCTGCCGCCGAGGCCGCCTGACCCGTCACGACCCGATCGCGGCCTCCCCGGTGCCGCTCCACCCGGTGACGGCCCAGTCGTCGCTGTCGACGACCAGCTCGGCGAACTCGCCGTGGTCCAGGCGGTGCCGGTCCGCGAAGCCCAGGGTGACGTCGCGGGCCAGGCTGGGCAGCGCCACGCTGATCGCCGTCTGGTGGCCGACCACCAGCACCGTCTCACCTCGGTGCACGTCGGCGACCTCGGCCAGGCAGGCGCGGTAGCGCGCCACCACGTCCTCCCCGCTCTCACCGCCCGGGAACGCGGCGGACAGGTCGCCGTCGAACCAGTGGTCGGTGATCTCGCAGATCGCGGGGATCGAGAACGGCTGCCCGTGCAGGTCGCCGACGTCGATCTCGCGCAGGCCCTTGCGGGTGGTGACCCCCACGCCGAGCCGGGCCGCGACGATCTCCGCGGTCTGGACGGCGCGGGCCGTGTCGGAGCACCAGACGTCGGAGAGCCGCCGGTCGCGCAGCTGCTCGGCGAGGCGCCCCGCCTGGGCGCGACCCTCGTGGGTCAAGGTGCCGCCCTCGTCGGAGAAGACCTGGTCGACGTACTCCGCATCGCCGTGGCGCGCGACGACGATGCTGGCCGGACACATCAACGAGCTCACGCTCGGCATCGTAGGCCTGTCCGCAGGCAGCCGCCGATGCCGGGCGTGAGCCCTGGCCGTGGAAGCGGTCAGGCGGCGGGGGCCACCGGCTCGTCGTTGAGCACGCGGAAGGTGTAGGCCGCCGCGGCGAGCACGACCGGTACGGCGGCGAGCAGGCCGACCAGGCAGAGGATCGCGCCGACGACGATGCAGACGAGCCCGAGCACGTAGAACAGCACGGTGTCGCCGAGCCGGGACGTGGTCAGTGACACGCTCGCCTTGACCGCGTCGAGGGCGGGCATGTCCTTGTCGACGACGTAGAACATGGTGAACATCGTGAGGAACCCGACGATCAGGCCCGGCAGGTAGCACAGCAGGGTGCCCACGAAGGTCGCCACCGAGACGATCACCGCCGCGGACACGACGTTCGGCCTCAGGGCGTATCCGAAGACGTCGCCCGAGTCGACCGGCAAGCCGTCGACGGCGTTCAGCGCGCACTTGATCAAGCCGGCGCCGAGCAGCTGGACGACGACGCTGACGATCAGTCCGGCCAGAGCGGTCGCGAACAGGCTGGTGAGGAACCCCGGGCCGCACTGGGCGTCGGTGATCTTGGTGCCGAGGACCGTCTTCGTGCAGCTGTGGGTGTCCAGCAAGGTGGCCCGGAGGATGACCTGGGTGACGACCTCGAGCACGATCACGGCGATCAGCACGAACAGCGCCGGCACCAACAGGGTGCTGGGACTCTTGGTGAACCGGGCCCACCCGTCCTGGAGGGCGGCGACCGCGCTGTAGCCGCTGCCGGAGGTGGGCGGCGCTCCGTAGATCGGCGGAGGAGGTGGCGGCATCGGGCCCGCACCCCCCGGTGGCGGCGGGGGTGGCGGCGGTGGCCGCGGGGCGGCGGGGGGAAGGTCGCCGGACGGCGGCGGTGTCGCCCCCGAGCCGGGCTCCTGCGGCGGGGTGGTGTCATCGCTCATGGAAGCACCGTAGTGATGCGGGGCTGCGCCCGCATGCGACGCGAGCGGACCGGGCGTGGTTGAAACCGCGACCGTCTCGCTGGAGGAAACAGCCGGACCCCGGGCCGATGGCACGGGGTCCGGCTCCGAAATCAGTCCGTCGTGCTCGCGGCGGTCAGCGCTCCACGTCTCCGCGGATGAAGGCCTCGACCGAGGCGCGACCCTCGTCGTCGGGACGCTGCACCGGCGGGCTCTTCATCAGGTACGACGACGCCGAGATCAGCGCGCCGCCGATGCCGCGGTCCTTGGCGATCTTGGCAGCGCGGATCGCGTCGATGATGATGCCCGCGGAGTTCGGGGAGTCCCACACCTCGAGCTTGTACTCGAGGTTCAGCGGCACGTCGCCGAACGCGCGACCCTCGAGCCGGACGTAGGCCCACTTGCGGTCGTCGAGCCAGGCGACGTAGTCCGACGGCCCGATGTGCACGTTGCGGTCGTGGACCTTGCCCGACAGCGAACCGCTCAGGTTCGACGTCACCGACTGGGTCTTGGAGACCTTCTTCGACTCCAGCCGCTCACGCTCGAGCATGTTCTTGAAGTCCATGTTGCCGCCGACGTTGAGCTGGTAGGTGCGGTCCAGCGCGACGCCGCGGTCCTCGAACAGGCGGGCCATCACCCGGTGGGTGATCGTCGCACCGACCTGGCTCTTGATGTCGTCACCGATGATCGGGACGCCGGCGTCCTCGAACTTCTTGGCCCACACCGGGTCCGAGGCGATGAACACCGGGAGCGCGTTGACGAAGGCCACGCCCGCGTCGATCGCGCACTGGGCGTAGAACTTGTCGGCGTCCTCCGAGCCCACGGGCAGGTAGGACACCAAGACGTCGACCTGGGCGTCCTTGAGGGCCGCGACGACGTCGACCGGCTCGGCGTCGGACTCGTCGATCGTCTGCCGGTAGTACTTGCCCAGACCGTCCAGGGTGTGCCCGCGCTGCACGGTGACGCCGGTGGGCGGCACGTCGCAGATCCGGATGGTGTTGTTCTCGGAGCTGGTGATCGCGTCCGAGATGTCGAACCCGACCTTCTTGGCGTCGACGTCGAACGCGACGACGAACTCCACGTCGTTGACGTGGTAGTCACCGAACATCACGTGCATCAGACCCGGGACGCTGCCCTGCGGGTCGGCATCCTTGTAGTACTCCACGCCCTGGACGAGGGAGCTGGCGCAGTTGCCAACTCCGACGATTCCTACGCGAACCTTCGCCATCGGTTCTCCTCCTGCGTTCCTTGTTCTCAACTGATTTCGGTTGTCTCGGCCGAGCCGGCCGGGGTCGTTGCGGGGGTCTTCGCCGGCGCCGGTCGCCGGGGCGCCTTCGAGGCCGGCCCTGCCCGCGGGTGCAGCCGGTCGGCGTGCGCGCGCTCCGCCTCGATCAGATCGGTGAGCCAGCGCACCTCGCGCTCGACGGACTCGATGGAGTGCCGCCGCAGCTCACTGACATAGCGGTCGTGCTCGCCGTGCAGGCTCTGGGCCCGGTCGAGCCGCTCCTGCAGCCGCGACCGGCGGCCCTCGAGGATCCGGAGCCGGACTGTTGCGTCGGTGCGCGAGAAGAACGCGAACCGCATGTTGAACGTCTCGTCCTCCCAGGCCGTCGGGCCGGCCTCGGTGATCTCGGTGCTGAAGAACGCGATGCCTGCCGGAGTGATCTGGTAGACGATGCGCTGGCGTCGTGAGAGCGCGTTCGGCGTGGTCACCTCGGTGATCCAGCCGGCGCGCAACATCCGCTTGAGGGCGGGGTACAGCGATCCGTAGGACAGCAGGCGGGTCCAGCCCAGGAGGAGGTTCAGCCGCTTGCGCAGCTCGTAGCCGTGCAGCGGTGACTCCTGCAGGAGCCCGAGCACGGCGACCTCCAGCGTTGCACCCTTGCGTGGCACGCCTCTGTCCTCCTCAGGTCGCTGCCGGACCGGGACCGGCGGAACCGGACGTCTCGCCTGGTTCTATCGCGGAAACATATCGCATTGATATATCGACGTCGAATCGGACACCCACCGCGTGTCGCGTGGTCGGTCTCGCCCGGCCGCGTCCCGGGGTGGATTTCGAGGCTGTACGCCGTACGCTCGTGTCTGTTCTGACCGCCGGTCGACCCCGACTTCCCCCTGGAGCCAACCCCTGTGAGCACCCCGCGCCCCGGTCCGAGCCGATCCAGGAAGGGCAGCTCGCGGGCGAAGAGTCGCAAGCAGCAACGGACGCCCCGAGAGCGGGTGCTGAAGGCCGTCAAGGTCCTGGCGATCGCCGGCGTCGTCGGCGCGTTGGTCCTGGTCGGCACGTTCTACGTCGCCTACCGTGCGACCGACATCCCGAACCCGAACTCCGCGTACCAGGCGCAGACGACCAACGTCTACTACGCGGGCGGGAAGGCCAAGATCGGGCGCTTCGCGACCCAGAACCGAGAGTCGATCCCGCTCGCCGACGTGCCGAAGGTCATGCAGGACGCGGTCGTCGCGGCCGAGGACCGCAGCTTCTGGACCAACAACGGCATCGACCCGAAGGGCATCATCCGGGCTGCGTTCTCCAACGCCAAGGGCGGTGCCACGCAGGGGGCCTCGACGATCACCCAGCAGTACGTGAAGATCCTCTACCTGACCCAGCAGCGCACCTTGAAGCGCAAGGTCAAGGAAGCCTTCCTGTCGCTGAAGATCCAGCAGAAGCAGTCGAAGTCGGAGATTCTCGAGGGCTACCTCAACACCATCTACTTCGGACGCGGGGCGTACGGCGTCCAGGCCGCCGCCAACGCGTACTTCGGCATCCCCGCCAAGCAGCTGAACGCGTCGCAGAGCGCGATGCTCGCCGCCGTGCTGAACTCCCCGAACTACCTGAGCCCCGACCGCAGCGACGCCTCCCGGGAGGCTCTGCTCAACCGCTACGACTACGTCGTCGGCGGGATGCGGTCGATGGGCTCGATCTCGGCCGGCGACGCGGCCGAGATCGCGGACAGGCTTCCGCCGATCAAGAAGCCGACCACGAGCGACCTGTACGGCGGCCAGCGTGGCTTCATGCTCGACCTGGTCAAGAAGGAGCTGGTCCGTCTCGGGTTCGACGAGCAGGAGATCGAGGCCGGTGGCCTGAGGGTGACCACGACGTTCACCAAGAAGGCGATGGACGCGGCGAAGAACGCCGTGCTCCAGGAGCGGCCCGCAGGGTTCAGCGACAAGCAGCTGCACGTCGGTGTCGCGTCGGTGGACGTGGCGACGGGTGGCCTGCTCGGGTTCTACGGCGGCCAGGACTACCTGCAGAGCCAGATCAACTGGGCGGCGGCGCAGGACTCACCCGGCTCGGCGTTCAAGCCGTTCGCCGTCGCCGCAGGGATCAAGGACGGGTTCAGCCTGAAGGACACCTTCCAGGGCAACTCGCCGTACACGTTCCCCGACGGCAGCAAGGTGGTGAACGAGGGCGAGGGCGGCGGCACCGACTACGGCGCCAAGGTCAGTCTCACGACGGCCACCCAGAAGTCGATCAACACGGCGTTCATCGACATGACCCAGGCGATGGACAACGGTCCGAAGAAGATCCGGGACATGGCGGTCGCCATGGGGCTGCCCGACAAGCCGGCCCTGGAGGCCAACGCAGGCATCTCGCTGGGCTCGGCACCGCAGAGCCCCATCGACATGGCCAACGCCTACTCGACGATCGCCGACGGGGGCCTGCACCACGACTGGTTCGTGGTGTCGAAGGTGACCCGGGCCAGCAACGGCGAGGTGCTGTACACGGCGCCCAGGAAGACCAACCGGGTGGTGAGCGCCGACATCACCGACGACACGAGCTACGCCATGCAGCAGGTGGTCAAGGCCGGCACCGGCGTCAAGGCGCAGCGCATCGGTCGGCCCGCGGCCGGCAAGACCGGCACCGCCACCAACGACAACGGCGACGTGGTCACCTCGTGGTTCGTCGGGTTCACCCCGCAGGTCTCGACGGCCGTGATGTACGTGCGGGGCAACGGTCGCAAGCCCCTGGACGGCTGGCTGCCGTCGTACTTCGGTGCCGACTACCCGACCGCGACCTGGGCGGCGACGATGAGTGCGCTCATGGAGGGCCAACCGGTCGAGAACTTCCCGCCCCCGGCGAACCTCGACGGCAACGCGCCCTCGGCGGGCCACGATCCCTACACCCCGCCGCCGCCGAAGCCCAAGAAGACCAAGACGCCGAAGCCGTCGCCGACGCCCGGACCCACGACGCCACCGCCGCCGGCTCCGCCGAGCACACCACCCGGCCAGTCGGAGACCCCGTCACCCACCGGCCCCCCGACCGGCCCGGTGCTGGGCGGCCCCGGTGGTGGCGGCCCCGGCTAGCCCGTGAACCGGCCGACCCGTGAGGACCCGGTGGCTGCCGCGCTGAGCG
>Ga0207690_10002376_pt1 | contig 11403 bp, 6 predicted proteins | sample KBSC23metaG_FD_184315 | JGI IMG/M metagenome (GOLD analysis project Ga0207690, IMG submission 184315) | Corn rhizosphere microbial communities from Kellogg Biological Station, Michigan, USA - KBS C2-3 metaG (SPAdes) (version 2) | ecosystem: Host-associated > Plants > Roots > Rhizosphere > Soil ...
GCAGGTCGACCCGAACAATCCATCGACGATGTTCTACGCCTCGCGCACGGCCGGCTTGTGGAAGAGCACGAACGCGGGCCAGACGTGGACCCAGACGGGGCTGTCGAGCACCGTGCTCACGGATGCCCAGATCCAGGCCCTCCACAATGTCAGGGGCGTCGAGCAGGTCATTTTCGACGGCTCGACCATCTATACCGCCATCGCACCGGACTACAAACAGGCGGCGGGCCTGACCTCGATCCTGTACAAGTCCACCAACGGCGGCACCTCGTGGACGCCGGTGACGGTCCCGTCCAACGTAAGCGGCTACCATGTCCCGCACGTCGCGCGCAGCGGCGACGGCTATATCTACATCGCGTTTACCCAAGGATCCGGGCAGGGCGCCGGCGGTCCCGGCGTCCTCTACAAGTTCGGCGGCAGCGGCCACGGCGAGAGCTGGAACCAGCTCGCCAGCAGCAACTACGGCTACGGCGGCGTGTCCGTGTTCGGTACCGGCTCGACCACCCGCGTCGTGCTGGCCATTACCGGTGTCTGGAACACCACCGACCCGGTCATCCAGCTGTCCGACAGCGCCGGCGCTCCCGGCACCTGGCGCGAAATCGCGGCCGGCATGACGCACTGGGGCACCGGAACGGCCGGGGGCTGGGTGGACGACGTCAAGATCGATCCGACCAACAAGGATCACGTCCTGCATGTCCACGGCGGCGGCATCTGGGAAACCTGGGGTGCGTCGCAGAGCGCGCCGGCCTGGGACGTTCCGCTCAACAACTTCGAGGAGCTCACCACCTCGGCCCTCATCACGCCGCCGGCCGGCGCGTCGTACAAGTACGCCGCCAGCTTCGGCGATGCCGGCTCGTGGCTCCAGACGGACCTCGCGGCGCATCCGACGAAGGGCCCCAACACCGACTGGGGCAACGGCTACTCCACCGACGTGCTGTGGTCCGATCCGAACTACATCGTCGGTAGCGCCTCCAACAGCTCGACCAGCACTGCCTACGGCTTCTGGTCCGGCGACGGCGGCAACACGTGGTCGAACTTCGCGACCCTGCCCAACGGCGCCGCCACCAACCTGCACAGCCAGGGGAACATCGTGACCACGGCCCGCAACAACATCGTCTGGGCGGTTCCGAATTCGGTGCCGTCCTACACCACGAACAATGGCGCAAGCTGGACCTCGACCAACCTGCCGTCGCTGCCGGCCGTCGGCTGGGATCGCGGCTACCGCCTGGTCGTCGACCGCAAGAATCCGAACAAGGTCTATGCCTATGATTCGGCTGGCGTACCGTGGAATAACACGACGGGCAAGGTCTACGTCTCGACCGATGGCGGCCACAACTACACGCTGAGCCAGGGTTCGGTGTCGGCGAACCTGGCGCCGAACGCCTATTGGACCACGTCCATGGTGGTCAATCCGAACGTCGAGGGCGACCTGTGGCTGGCCGACGGCGAAGCCCTCTATCACTCGACCGACTCGGGTGCGACCTGGACCAAGCTCTCCGGCTTCGCGTCAGTCGCCGCCAACGGATCGACGGCCAAGCTGATGGGGGCAAGCATGATCGCCCTGGGCAAGGCACAGACCGGCAGCACGTACTCGGCCGCGATCTACGTCGTGGGCACGAGGAGCGGCGTCTGGGGCATCTACCACTCGGACGATGGCGGCGCGACGTGGGCGCGCTTCAACGACGATACTCACCAGTTCGGCGGTGTCGACGCGATGGCGGCTGATTGGAACACCTACGGCCGCATCTACTTCGCCGGCGCTGGCCGTGGTGTGATTTACACCAACTGAGCAGTACGACTCTGACGTAGCTCATGACCGCTGCGGCACCGGAAACGGGCCGCAGCGGATTGTCGCAAGTGGTTTTAACGTCACTACCTACTTTTCAAGATGCAAATGCGTACTTGCGCTGTTGGCATGCCGGCAAATCCAAAATAATCATGCATTTTTGGAAGAGTCCATCTTGAACAGGAAGCACAACGTCCACTTCGTCATCCTGGCTGTGCTGGTGGTTCTTCTTGTCGGGTGCAATGGGCGCAGTAGTGCCACCAACAGGCCTGAGGTCCAGGCTGGCGCCGTTGCCAAGCCCGCAGCAGCGCTCGTCCTTTCACTGCCGGCCAGCCTGGAGGTCCGCGAGGGTTCGACCGCTGTCTCCCTTCTCCTGTCGCCCAGGGCGCGGAAATCGGCAACCACGCCACACACCACAGCTGATATGATCCAGACGGCATATCGGAAGGGAACGAGCCCGGTTGAGTGTCATGCAAGAATTCTACAAGAAGGCGCTAGTTGCGCTTATCGTTCTTCTGATCGCCGATGCGCTGATAGCCTGTTTTTGCATCAATCAAAGCTACCCGTCCGCTTCGCTTATTCCGCAGAAACGAGAGGGGGTGCGTTGGCGCACGGTCACCGACACGGACGCCACGCAGGGCGGCACGTCGACCATTCGCGTTCTTGATTCAGGGCAGCAGTCGCTTCGCTTTGACTTCAGAACCACGGGTGCCGCGAATTACCCATTTGTTGCGGCAGAATTGCTGCTGGAAGATAAGCAGGGCAATGCTGTGCCGGCGGATTTGTCGAGGTACACCACCGTCACCTTCCTGGCCAAATGTGCGCCCGCGAGCCCACTGCTTTTCAGCATGGTTACATTCGACACGAGGATCTCGAAGCCGGGCGAGTTTCGTAGCTACCCTTCGCCGGAAACCCACTTTTCCTGCAGCGAGAGGGGAACGCCGGTGTCCCTGGATTTGACGCGGCTCGCCATTCCTCCGTGGTGGTTCGCTGCGTACAAGGTCGACCCGTCGCCCCAGTCCTACAATCTGGGGCAGGTTGCCAAGTTCGTATTCGGTGTCAGCCGTCATAGCCCGCGTGAAGTCGATTCCCACGTCGAGATCAGCGAGGTCATGCTGCACGGCCGCGATTATCGCTACCTCGTCGCGCTGGCGGTGATCCAGGTCATTGGCTGGGGCACGTTCGGCGTCTGGTTCGCCCGAGCGTACTCCCGTGCTCTCGCCGCAAGCCTGGAATCGCATCTGAGAAATGACTTGCCTTTCGTGGCATACCAAAAATTGACCCTGGAACCGTTCAAGGACAAGGAAAAGGCAGCCATCCTGCAGTTCATCGGCAACCATTACACGGACCCTGAACTGGACATGCGCAGCGTGGCCGCACGGATAGGAGCGAACCGTAAGAAAATCAACGGGATCCTGAAAATGGAACTCGGCATGACCTTCAGGGACTACGTCAATAAATTGAGGCTGGCGGAAGCTGCGAGACTTCTGGCGGACAAAGACAATAAGCCCGTAGTAGAAATTGCATACTCGGTCGGTTATGCCAATGTCTCGCATTTCTACAAACTGTTCAAGGAAGAGTACGGCTGCACACCCAAGACGTTCCGGAGCCTCGCACCCCCACCGGACGCACCTTCCGTGCACGATCCTGTGGGACATTCCAGCTCATAGGCATGGTCGATTGACGAGTGCTGCTCGTCGAGTTGTTTCAGCTCGTCATAGCAGAAAAATCCGCTTTTCCAGTCTGTTTCCCTACGAAATTTGCCTCAAGCAAACCCCCGCCCAAGGTTGATGCGGCTCAGTAGTGCCTAACGATTTGAGGTATCAGAGAGCCTTGTTTCTTCAACGCCCTACTGGCCCGCCGCCAAGGCGAGGACCGTGTTGTACGTTCTACGTATCCCAATCGAGATTGTTGGGAATCAATGCCACAGTGGTACCCAACCTTAAAATTTACCGTGACTCTATTTAATTGATCTGTCGCAAATATCGCCAGATGAAGGAGGAATGCGATGAAAGAAAAGATGGCCACGCTCCATCGGAATTCCCCCTTCCTGACAGGCTGGTCATCCTCATGTTCCGGTCGCAGCATAAAACCGGAAACCGGCGCAATTGCCATTATGACCGCCGCACTCCTGCCCGTAATTTTTGGTTTTTTTATGCTTGCTCTTGATTTCTCGCGAATCTACAACCGTAAAGTTGAAATGCAGATCCTGGCTGACGCAGTTGCGATCGCCGCGGCAAAAAAACTGGATGGAACAGCCGCTGGAATCAACGCGGCTCTGGCTGCTGCGCAGGGAGTCGTGGAAGACCAGGCGAATGGTCCCCGGTACAACTATCTGAACAATATTACTTGGGAAAATGCCGCGATAAAATTTGGGGCTTCACGTGACGGTAGCACCGGCTGGAAATCCGATGGAGAGGCGACAGCTTCTCCAGCCGGGCTGATGTTCGCAAAAGTCGACACCACGCTGCTGAGCGGACATTACGGGAAAGTCGACATGTTCTTCGCTCCGATACTGTCCTCATCTTTCAGTTCTGTCGAAGTCAGCCACGTTACCATTGCAGGCAAGGGGCGCCTCCAGGTGACGCCGCTGGCTATTTGCGCCATGTCTCCCACGGCGAGAGCAAGGCGCCAGAACGCGAACGGGACCCAATACGACGAACTGGCCGAATACGGTTTTCGCCGTGGTGTCGGCTATAACCTCATGAACCTCAATCCGAACGGGTCGACTCCAATGAGTTTCCAGGTCGACCCGGTTTCACTGGCAGGCAGCGGCGCTGCAGCCAACCTCGATCAATCGATTTACGAGCCGTATATCTGCACAGGAACGATGGCCGTCCCGAATGTGACGGGTGCTACGGTTACCGTCCTGAGCCCATTTCCAATTGGTACGTACTACAGTCATCTCAATTCCCGTTTTGACCCTTATTCGGGGACCTGCGACGTCAACAATTCGCCGCCGGACAGCAATGTCAAGCAATACGCGTTTGCTGGCGTGAGCTGGATGCCCACGAAGGCTACAGTCCAGGTCGCAAAAAAGGATACGTCGACTACCGCAAAGCTGCAGACGGTTGCCGAGATCGGGCCGACGAACTACCCGACTGCGGTGGATTATGGAGCGCTCTGGTCTTTTGCCCGCGCGGTTCCCTGGTCGTCCGTTGCAGATCCGACCGCGCCAGAACCCGCCGGGGGTTATACGTCCTTCAATGCAACGTCACTCATCTGGTCCAAGTTGTACGGCTCGGCTTCGACGGTCGGGACCTATCCGGGCTCGACACCTTATTTCATGACCAGTGGCAGTTCGTATTTTCAGACTCCACCAACAGTGGCGCGCCGGCCCGGCACCAGGAATAGACGGGTCCTGAACATACCCCTGCTTTCATGTCCAGTAACCGGCTCTACCGCGACGGTGCTGGGGATTGGGAAATTCTTGATGACCATACCGGCCGATTCCAGCGCCATCTACGCAGAGTTCGGCGGCCTTGTGACTGACGATCAACTGGGTGGCCTGGTGGAGATCTATCAATGAGCGCACTGATTCGAAAACCGTCCTTGCGCAGAAGAGGCAGCGTTGCCGTCGAGTGCGCGATTGCACTTCCCATTCTCCTGCTCCTGGTAAGTGGCCTGTTGTTCTTTGCCCGGGTTTTCTGGTGCTACACCGTCGCACAAAAGGCCGCGCATGACGGCGCCAGGTTCCTGGCTACGACAACGCTCAGGGAAATTACGCCATCGTCGACCGGCAACGACGTGGCAGTTGCTCTCGTAGCAGCGCAGATCGCGAGGGATGAGGTTGCGGAATTGAACCCTGGAGCGGGCATCGCTGTGTCGGTCCTGTGTTACGAAGGCAGCCCAACGCCGTACTGGGACCATTGTTTCGGCATCGACGTTCCCAAGAAGGTGATGGTACGCGTTACCGTTCCTGTCATGGACCCGTTCTTCGATCCATTTACATCAATCTTTACCGATGGTAACCCGATCACGCTCAGGGCGGTCATGGCGACGGACTATGTTGGGGGCTGAGGTGAGGAGACCATCAAATCGCCCCCCGAGGCGAGTTGCACAGAGCGGAGTAGCAGCCGTTGAATTTGCGCTTGTTGCGCTTCTTTTCTTCACGGTCGTGTTCGGGGCCATAGAGATTGCCCGGATAATGTACATGTACAACACACTTGCCGAGGTCACCCGGAGCGCAGCGAGAGCCGCCGCAAATATCGATTGGCGCGTTACCAGCGACCTGGACCTTGCAAAGCAGCGCGCGATCCTCCGAAATTCCCCAGGAGGACTTCCGTTCGGTGCGCCTATCACTGACCAGTACATTCGCATCGATTACCTGTACCTGAAACAGGGCACGACAACGACTTACGAACCAATCCCGGCCGGACTCATGCCTGGCAGCCCCGGCCGGAACCGTCAAAACTGCCTGACAAATCCTTACGGCAGCGCAACAAGCCCATCCAATACCTGTATTCGGATCGTTCGTGCCCGGATCTGCAAACCCGATACCGATTGCGAAGCGGTTGATTACCAAATTCTGATCCCACTCCTGAACCTGGGAGTCAAGCTGCCGATGTCCACTACGCTCGTCAGTGCCGAGACGCTGGGCTATCATGCTGGCGATCCAGTTTCTCCTTGAGCGAGATCGTGCTTTCTATCCCGCCTGAAGTTTGGCGCAATTTCACGTCAACAGGTTTCCTCCGATTGAGCTAGTTGTATGGGGGTGACGGGGTAGCCGCCTCGGCCGAGCACGGTCTGCCATGCGCGGCCGGCGCAGTCGGTCAGATCAACGAACAAGGCATACCGCAAAGCCTTCACATGTGCTGGACCTTGTCCTACACGCACACGGCCGGTTCACTGTATGTTGCGCCGCAACACCACGTCAAAATCACGAAAACACATTGCAGATCCGGTCATCAATTCAGGAGGCCAAAAAAAATGTTAAACGTGATACTCGATGCGTGGTCGAGCCTGGCGCAATCGCCCTGGACCGGGCAACCGAACTGGTTGGGGAACTCGTCGCCTGTCTCCGCGGCAGACCGTGGCAGGTTCATTTCGCAACGCTATGATTCCGATGAAGGATCGCTGCACTACAAACTGTTCATCCCCAGCGGACAAACCGGCGAACCATTGCCGTTGATCGTGATGCTTCACGGCGGCGGGCAGGATGCCGACGACTTTGCGCTCGGTACGGGCATGAACGAGCTGGCCGAGCTGCACAAGTGCTTTGTCGTCTATCCCAAACAGTCGATCAGCGCCAACTGGAGTATGTGCTGGAACTGGTTTGAGGAAAGTCATCATCACCGCGGTCGGGGTGAGCCGGCGCTGATTGCCGGTATTACGCGCAAAGTCATTGCAGAACATGCGATCGACGAGACGCGCGTGTATGTCGCCGGCCTTTCCGCCGGCGGGGCAATGGCCGTCGTCCTGGGACGAACCTACCCCGAACTGTTCGCCGCAGTCGGCTGTCACTCGGGCCTCGCACACGGCTGTGCGACCGACTCCTACAGCGCAATGCAGGCCATGAAGGACGGCGTCGATGCGAGCGCGATGTCCCATCCCGCATCGGCAACCGACGTACCTGTCATCGTATTCCATGGTGATTCGGACTGTACGGTTCACCCCAGCAATAGCGAGTGCATCGTGCAACAATTCCTCGCCAGTCACGCAGCGCGGATTCGGCATGAACAGATGGATGTATCCGTGTCGAGGGAAGCAGGAAAAGCAGGAGGGCGCGCGTTCGTCAGACACGTTCACAAAGGAAAAGCCGGGCGCGTCGTCGCGGAGCACTGGACCATCAAGGGAAGCGGGCACGCCTGGTCGGGTGGCACCAGACGCGGCAGCTATGCTGACGAAAGCGGGCCGAACGCCAGCCGGGAGATGCTGCGGTTTTTCCTGCAGCGCCGGCGGACGCGCCATCTTTCATGATCGGAAAGCAGGGCAGGGGCCGGCTGGACGCGCGGGGGCTGGCCTCTCGTTAATTGTGCCTGCCGCACAGAAATGTTTCGCATCCGCGTAACATTTTCAGTATATTGTTCGCCGGTAAATACGACGGCGAACTGTGCATGAACCAGCGACCCGCCCGCGCGATGACGATCGTCCAGTCCCTCGTGGGATTGCTCCTGATCCTGACGCCGGTATTACTGATCTGGCAGCACTTCGGCATGACGCGCGTCCTCGAGATCTCGCCCAGCCATCCATACGGCGTCACCATCACCGACGACCGCTACGAGAAGGGCAGTTCCGTTTCATCGCTGGAGCGCACCAGGGATGCCTTCGTCATGCACTGCACGCTGCGCCCGGGGTACAACTGGCCGTTTTGCAAGATCCAGTTCCACATGGGCCAGGGAAGCAAGGGGATCGATTTCAGCCAGTTCGACACGGTGACGTTCGACATGACATATTCCGGTGCGCCGCCGAGAAAGATCAGGCTCCACCTGACGAATTTCGAACCGGAGTTCTCGAAGGCCGACGACTGGAATTCGCAGCGGTACAACTCGGTCGAATTCGACGTGCCGACCCAATCCAGCTTCACGTTCCCGCTCAATGTCGTGCGCACCGCGGACTGGTGGATCACCTCGCACAACGTCCCCCTGGAGAAAACCTATACCCGGCTCGATAACGTGACGGCGGTCGAGATCTCGACCGGATCGGTCGCGCTCGGCCAGCCGATCGTGATCGAATTGCGGTCCATCCGGTTCCGCGGCAAATGGATATCGGATACCAAACTGCTCATGTACCTGATGGGCGCATGGATCGGCTGCGGCATCCTGGGCTTGTCGCTGAGCCTGCTGCACGTCCGTACGCGGCTCTCGGCCAGCAATTCGCGCCTCGAAACGCTGGCGGCCATCAACCAGGCGCTGGAACTGGAAGCCCGCGACCTGGCCGACCAGGCCCATACCGATCCGCTGACCGGCGCCCTGAACCGGCAGGGCCTGAGGGCGGCGCTGATGAAGCGCCTGCACGCGTCCGGCCACGTCGACGAGGAGATGGCGGTCGTCTTCGTGGACATCGACCATTTCAAGCAGATCAACGATCGCCATGGCCACGACGCCGGCGACGAGGTGCTGCGGCGCTTCGCCACCGTCATCCGGAATGTCGTGCGTTCGAGCGACAAGCTGGTCCGTTGGGGCGGGGAAGAATTCCTGCTCCTGTGTCCCGAGACGACCCGCGACCACGCCACGACGATGGCGGAAAAGCTGCGCGGCGCGCTGCCGGCGCAGGCGTGGCCGCACGGGCTGCGCGTCACGTCGTCGTTCGGCGTGACGTCGATCAAACCGGATGAGGACATCGGTGCCGCGATCAAGCGGGCCGACGGCGCGCTGTACGTCGCCAAGGCGAATGGCCGCAACCGGGTCGAGGTTGCCTGAGCGGCGTCAACCGCGTTCTCCACGTGTAGCATTTTTTCAACCTGAGCCCCGAACTGATCAATGTTCGTAGTAAAATTTCATAACATTGTATATTCCACTCCAGTGTGCGCCTTTCTTGGGATCGTATATACAAGGAGTTGCGTGGACTATGCTGGGTGGTTGATGCGTGTTCTGTAAAAAATTTTCATATTAAGTCGTTCCAGAAACGACGTCAGGAGAGCTTGAATGAGCGTTGAAGAGGCACGGAACTTCAAGGAAGAGTTACTGGGGCGGGACATCCGCCAGCTCGGCCGCATGCTGGGCGAAACCATCCGGGCCCAGGAAGGCGATGGGGTGTTCGACCGCATCGAGTCGATCCGTCGGAGCTGTATCGGGTTCCGGCGCGACGAGGATGGCAGCGCGCATGAGGAACTGGCTGCGATCCTGGCCGGCATCTCGTCCGACGAGCGCACCCAGCTGATCCGCGCCTTCACCTATTTCTCGCTGCTGGCCAATATCGCCGAGGACCAGCACCACATCCGCCGCAGCCGCGCGCACCTGTCCGCCGGTTCGGCGCCGAAGAAGGGCAGCATCGCCCACGCCGTCGACGGCGTGTTCGCCGCGGGCCGCATGGATGACCTGCCGGCGTTCTTCGACGATGCCCATGTCAGCCCCGTGTTCACGGCACACCCGACCGAAGTCCAGCGCAAGAGCGTCCTCAACTGCCAGATGGCAATCGCGCGCCTGATCGGCGAACGCGACCGCACGCAACTGACGCCCGACGAGGAGCAGGACAACGACGAGGCGCTGGCGCGCGCCATCCTGACCTTGTGGCAGACCCGCCTGCTGCGTCCCGCCAAGCTGTCGGTGCTGGACGAAGTCGAGAACGGCCTGTCCTTCTTCGACTACACGATCCTGCGCAGCCTGCCGCGCCTGTACTGCGCACTCGAGGATACACTCAGCCACAAGGATGCCGCCTGGACCGACCGCGAACTGCCGTCGTTCATGAAAGTGGGCAGCTGGATCGGCGGCGATCGTGACGGCAATCCGTTCGTCACCGCGGACATCCTGCGCGCCACGCTGAAAGCACACGCGACCCGCGCGCTGGATTTCTACCTGCCCGAGGTGCACACGCTCGCGTCGCAGCTGTCGCAGGCGCAGTCGCTGTGCGGCAGCACCGAGGCGTTGCGCAGCATCGCCGAGCGCACGCCCGACAATTCGCCGCACCACCAGGACGAACCCTATCGCCAGGCGCTGCACGGCATGCACGCGCGCCTCCTGGCGACGCGCGCCTGGCTCGTCGGAGGCGACCTCGAACCGGATGCGGCGGCCTACGCCAGCGCGGACGAGCTGCTGGCCGACCTGGACGTCATCCACGCATCGCTTGTCGCCAACGGCGCCCGCCAGCTGGCGCGCGGCCGCCTGCGCACCCTGCGCCGCGCCGTGAAGGTGTTCGGCTTCCACCTCGCGCCCGTCGACCTGCGCCAGAACTCCGACGTGCACGAGCGCGTGATCGCCGAACTGCTGGCGCTGGCGCGCCCGGGTGTCGACTACCTGGCGCTGGCGGAAGCGGAGCGCTGCAGGGTGCTGCTGGAAGAATTGCAGACGCCGCGGCTGCTCGTCTCGCCGTTCGAAGACTATTCCGAAGACACCGCGTCCGAGCTGGCCATCCTGCGCGAGACGAAGCAGGCGCACCTGAAGTATGGCCGCGCGGCAGTGGTCAACTACATCATCTCGAAGGCGGCTTCCGTCTCCGACCTGCTGGAAGTGGCCGTGCTGCTGAAGGAAGCCGGCCTGCTGCATCCGACGAACGGCACGCTCGACGTCAACATCATCCCGCTGTTCGAGACCATCGACGACCTGCGCGCCGGGCCCGCGATCATGGCCGAGGCGTTCGGCCTGCCGTTCTACATGCGCCTGCTGCAGTCGCGCGACCGCCTGCAGGAAGTCATGCTGGGCTACTCGGACAGCAACAAGGATGGCGGCTACGTCACCTCCGGCTGGGAATTGCACAAGGCGGAGCTGGAATTGATCGCCGTGTTCCGCGCACACGACGTCAAGCTGCAGCTGTTCCATGGCCGCGGCGGTTCGGTGGGACGCGGCGGCGGTCCGAGCTACGAAGCGATCCTGGCGCAGCCGCCGGGCGCCGTCCAGGGCCGCATCCGCCTGACGGAGCAGGGCGAAGTCATCACCGCGAAGTACGCCAATGCCGACGTCGGCCGGCGCAACCTGGAAGTGCTCGTCGCCGCGACGATGGAAGCGACCTTGCTCTCGCAC
>Ga0207690_10002387_pt1 | contig 11369 bp, 6 predicted proteins | sample KBSC23metaG_FD_184315 | JGI IMG/M metagenome (GOLD analysis project Ga0207690, IMG submission 184315) | Corn rhizosphere microbial communities from Kellogg Biological Station, Michigan, USA - KBS C2-3 metaG (SPAdes) (version 2) | ecosystem: Host-associated > Plants > Roots > Rhizosphere > Soil ...
GCCAATCAGGGCATGCTGCTCGCGGGCGCGGTCGCGTACTACGCGCTTCTGTCCATCGTTCCGCTGCTGATCCTGATCGTGATCGTGCTGTCGAAATTCATCGGACAGCAGCAATTGCTCGACACGCTCGCGCATCTGCTCGAATGGCTCGTGCCCGGCCAGGCGCGCGCAGTGGTACGTGAGCTCGCCAACTTTCTCGCCCATCGCGCGGTGCTCGGCTGGCTTCTGCTCGTCACGATGATTTTCTTCAGCTCCGGCACACAGGAACCGCAGTTTGTGCCGCACTTGAGTTTGTCTTGCACCGAGGCTAACACTTGCTCGGGAAGCGAACAGTTGATCCAGTCGTTGGCGTCGAGCACCTCTTCGATCTGCGTCTGGGCAATGTTGAAGCAATTGCACACGATACGCCCGCGCGACTTGAAACCTTGCGGCGCCTTGTCCGATGGCATCAGCAGCAAACGGCCCAGTGCAGCGACAGGCTGTTCGGCTTCGAGGTATTCCTTCAACCAGCACTCTGCCGTTGTGTCGCCTGCAAGTGAGACTGCGGCCAGCTTGCCGTCTTTAACGAGAATGTGGCGCGAATTGCCGCGCCGTGCGTCGTCGTAGCGCAGCACTTCCGGACCGGCAATGTTGAAACGAGATTCGATTTCACGTACCAGTTCCGGCGCGGCAGGATAATCGTCAGCGGCGCGGAATAACACGCCGGTTTTGTCACGACCAAACAGAGTGCAAGAGCCGTAGGCGAACTTGCGCATGTAAGGGCGCAGTGCCGATTGCAGGCTCAGCGCTTCGGCCTGGTCGATCCAGCCGAATACAAGGAAGCGCCAAGGCAGCTCCGTCTTCAGGATCTTGACAGCGGCATGTTTGAGTTCGGGCTGCTTTGATGTCGGGCAAAAGGTTGGCAGGGTCAGCGTGTTGACGCCGCAGGCGCTGCGGCCGGACACGTATTCCTCGCCCCAGTGCATGCCGATGAAGGCTTGCCCGGAACGCATGTCGTCGCTCGCATAAGCAGGCAGTATCTGCGAACCTCGGCGGCTGGTGACGTGCACCAGATCGCCGTCGTTGATCATGCGGCGCTCCATGTCGATTTTCGCCATCATCACTGCCGGTTCTGCGGCGTGCGAGAACAGTTGCGCGACGGTTCCGGTGCGGCTCATGCCGTGCCATTGGTCACGCAGACGACCGGTAGTCAAGCGGAAGGGATAGCGTGCATCGACGGCTTCTGCCACCGGCTGGTAGACGGTATTGACGAACTTTGCCTTGCCGCTCGCGGTGGGGAAGATGTCGTCTTCGTACAGACGCTTCTTGCCTTCGGTGGCGCCTTCCGGGAAAGGCCATTGCTGTGGCCCTCGCTCTTCGAGAATCTGATAAGACAGGCCAGTGATGTCGAGATCGCGGCTACGCGTCGATTCGCGGTGTTCGTTCCAGATCTGTTCGACATTCTCATAAGGGAACAGCGTCTTGCCGCGCCCTTTCAACGCTTCCAGCCTGTGTGCGAAGTCAATCACGATTTCCCAGTCGTGGCGTGTCTCGCCGGGCTTGGGCAGCACGGGCTTGAAGCGTGTGATGCGGCGCTCGGAATTGGTGACCGTGCCCTCTTTTTCAGACCATGTGGTGGCGGGCAGCAGTACGTCTGCGAATTCGACTGTGGCGCTTGTCTTGTAGGCTTCCTGCACGATCACGAGTTCAGCGTGCTTCAAGGCTTCGCGTACCAGCTTTTGCTCGGGCAGCGATTGCGCTGGATTCGTGCAGGCAATCCAGATGATTTTGATCTCACCGTTGCGTACTGCTTCGAACATTTCGACAGCAGTCTTGCCGGGCTTAGCTGGCACATCGTCCACGCCCCACAGGCGAGCGACTTCGGCACGATGCTCGGGGTTAGCCATATCGCGATGCGCCGACAGCAAATTGGCGAGGCCGCCGACTTCGCGCCCGCCCATCGCATTCGGTTGCCCCGTGAGCGAGAACGGACCGGAGCCCGGCTTGCCGATCTGGTGCATGGCCAGATGCAGATTGATCAGCGCGGCGTTCTTTGCCGTGCCGGAAGAGGATTGGTTCAAGCCCTGGCAGTACAGGGACAGCGATGCTTTCGATTCGCCGAACCAACGTGCGGCCTTGATCAGATCTTCCTCGCGAATGCCGCAGGTATCGGCGACGAACTTCGGTGTGTAGTCGCGCACCGTGCGCTTCAATTCGGCAAAGCCCTCGGTATGCGCGTCGATGAAGGCGTTGTCGATCAGGTCATCCCACAAGCAGAGGTGCAGCATGCCGTTGAACAGCGCGACATCGGTGCCGGGCAGGATGGGCAGGAAGAGATCGGCATCGCGTGCAGTGTCAGTGCGGCGTGGATCGGCGACGATGAGTTTTTGCCGCGGATTTTTTTTGCGCGCCTCTTCGATACGGCGATAGAGGATGGGATGCGCGTAGGCGGTGTTGGAACCGACGATGAAGATGACTTCCGCATGTTCCACGTCTTCATAGCAGGCCGGCGGTGCATCCGCGCCCAGCGTCTGCTTGTAGCCAGCCACCGCACTGGACATGCATAAGCGAGAATTGGTATCGACGTTGTTGGTGCCGATCAAGCCCTTGGCCAGTTTGTTGAAGACGTAATAGTCTTCAGTCAACAACTGGCCGGAAATGTAGAAGCCAACGCTGTCTGGGCCGTGTTGATTGGTGGTTTCATTAAAGCGGCGCGCGAGATAATCCAGCGTCGCGCCCCACGATGCGCGCTCACGTTCCGCCTCCCGCGTAAAGCGCATCTCAGGATGCAACACGCGCACTTGCTGCTGCAATACCGGATTGGCCGTGAGATGCAAGGTGCTGCCCTTGGTGCACAAGCGTCCGAAGTTGGCAGGATGGTCGGGGTCGCCGCGTACACCGACAACCTTTTCGCCATCAGTCTGGACGATTACCCCGCAGCCAACGCCGCAATAGCAGCAGGTGGCTTTGGATTCGCGCAATGAACTCATGCAGCCTCAGTATGGATCGCAAGCGTATTCAATTCATTCACGTCGAGAAAGACCTTGCCGCCTTCCACCTTGACGTTGAACTTTTGGGTGCAGCCTTCGTCGGGTTCGACCGCGCAACCGGAATCGAGTTTGATGTTCCAGTTGTGCAGCGGACAGGCAACACGTTCCCCGAACACAATACCTTGCGACAGCGGGCCACCCTTGTGCGGGCAACGGTCGAGTAGCGCAAAAACCTTATCTTCGCTGTTACGGAAAATCGCCACATCAGGCTTCGCTGCCCGTTGGAGGACCCGTGCGCCGAGCACGGGGATATCTGCGACGTTGCAGATGGCTTTCCATTGTTGCGACATGTTTTTCCCTTTATCGATTCATGTGAAGCTGACGGGCTCCTTCCCACTGACACTGAACTTCATCTATCGGGTTGACAAGATCTTGAGTTCCCTCCCCTTCAAGGGGAGGGTTAGGGTGGGGATGGGTTTTAATCGCTATAGACATCAAGACTGAAACCCATCCCCAACCCAACCTTCCCCTTGAAGGGGAAGGAGCTGCCACATAGATCAACCGACTTATGTATAAAAATCAGCCCTAGCAGGAGAAGGGAACCATGAAGTTTGCATCAACGTGCTTTGTCTCCAAGCGCAACTAAAGCTACGCTTTTTCTCCTCAAATACTCAAAGGCGCAAACTGGCGTTCATCCACCTGCGCCTTGGCCTTTTCATGCCAGGGATCGGGCTCGCCTTCGAGCGAGAACAGCAGGCGCTCGTATAACACCTTGCGGTTTTGCTCATCCTCGATCACCTTCTTCTTGACGTAATCGAGTCCCACGCGGCCGATGTAGTGCACGGTGCGTTCGAGATACCAGCCCTCTTCGCGATACAACTGCAGGAAAGCCCCGGTATACTCCAGCACCTCTTCGTGGGTTTTCACTTTCACAAAGAAGTGCGCGACCTCGGTCTTGATGCCGCCATTGCCGCCGACATAGATTTCCCAGCCGGAATCCACGCCGATCACGCCCACATCCTTGATGCCAGACTCAGCGCAGTTACGCGGACAGCCCGAGACTGCAAGCTTGACCTTGTGCGGTGCGTACATGCGCCACAACATGCGCTCCAGATCCTTGCCCATTTGAGTCGAGTCCTGGGTACCGAAGCGGCACCATTCGGAACCGACGCAAGTTTTCACTGTGCGCAATGCTTTCGCGTAAGCATGGCCGGACGGCATGTCGAGGTCTTTCCATACTTTCGGCAAATCTTCCTTTTTCACACCAAGCAAGTCGATACGCTGGCCGCCGGTGACTTTCACCGTCGGAATCTGATACTTGTCCACCACATCGGCGATGCGACGCAGTTCGGAAGCGTTGGTCTCACCGCCCCACATGCGCGGAATCACGGAGTAAGTACCGTCCTTCTGGATGTTGGCGTGCGCACGTTCGTTGATGAAGCGCGATTGCGGATCGTCCTTCGCTTCGTGCGGCCAGGTCGAGATCAGATAGTAGTTCAGCGCCGGGCGGCAGGACGAGCAGCCGTTCGGTGCGCGCCATTCCATGAACTGGATCACGTCAGAGATCGTCAGCAGCTTGTTGACCTTGATCGCATCGCGCACTTGCTGATGCGTGTGATCAGTACAACCGCACAAGGGCTTGGCTTTGCTCGATGCTTCGTAGTTGCCGCCTGCCGTGAAGCTGATGATTTGCTCGACAAGACCCGTGCAGGAACCGCAAGAGGCGGAAGCCTTTGTATGCTTGCGCACGTCTTCCAACGTGAACAGGCCCTTTTCCTTGATGGCCTTGACGATGGTGCCTTTGCATACGCCGTTACAGCCGCAAACCTCGGCGTTGTCCGGCATCGCGGCGGCCTTGGTGAAACCTTCATGGCCGGTATCGCCCGGACGTTCGGTATTGGATTCGCCGAACATCAAGGTGTCGCGAATCTCGCTGATGTCCTTGCCTTCGCGCAGCAGCTTGAAATACCAGCTACCGTCAACGGTGTCACCGTACAGGCAGGCGCCGATCAGCTTGTCGTTCTTGATCACGAGCTTCTTGTACACGCCGCCGATCGGGTCGGCCAGCACGATTTCCTCAGTGCCTTCGCCGCCCATGAATTCGCCTGCAGAGAACAGGTCGATGCCGGTGACTTTGAGCTTGGTCGAGGTAACCGAGCCCTGATAGCGGCCAATGCCGAAGTGCGCGAGGTGATTGGCGCAGACCTTTGCCATTTCAAACAGCGGCGCGACCAGACCATAAGCAACGCCACGATGATTGACGCATTCGCCAACAGCATAGATGCGCGGATCGTAAGTCTGCATTGTGTCGTTGACGACAATGCCGCGATTGCAATGGAGGCCGACGGATTCAGCCAGCGTGGTATTGGGCCGGATGCCGACTGCCATGACGACCAGCTCGGCCGGGATTTCAAGGCCGTCAACGAAACGGATGGCTTTCACGCAGCCATTGTCGTCACCGATGAGTTCCTTAGTGTTCTTTTCAAGCAGGAACTTCAGGCCACGATCTTCCAGCGACTTCTGCAGCATCTTGCCTGCGGTGGGGTCGAGCTGGCGCTCCATCAGCCAGTTCGGCAGATGCACGACGGTCACGTCCATGCCGCGCAACTTCAAGCCATTGGCGGCTTCCAGTCCCAGGAGACCGCCGCCAATAACGACCGCATGCTTGTGCTCCTTCGCGGCGTCGATCATCGCATTGGTGTCCTGGATGTCGCGATAAGAGATGACCCCTTTCAAGTCCTTGCCGGGCACGGGTAGGATGAAAGGGTTGGAGCCGGTGGCAAGCAGCAGTCGGTCATATTCGGCGGTGGTGCCATCTTCCGCAATCACGAGGCGCTTGACGCGATCGATCTTCGTGATCTTCTTGCCCAAGTGGAGCGTGATGTTATTTTCCTGATACCAGTCGACATCATTCAACATGATGTCTTTGATCGTTTGTTCACCAGCGAGCACCGGCGACAACAGGATGCGGTTGTAATTCGCATACGGTTCGGCGCCGAATACCGTGATGTCATAAACGTCCGGCGCAATCTTCAGCAGCTCTTCAAGCGTGCGCACGCCCGCCATGCCGTTACCAACCATAACCAACTTCAGCTTCTTCATTAAAGCCCCCTCACTTATCGGCTTCGCCATTAAAGCCCGTTAAACACATCGATGGCGAAGGATTAGCAAAAGGAGTGCCACCCTGATGGCATGCAGTCCCTAAGTTACGCTGGTCCGCGCATCTTGAAAACGCACTGTTTTGACCAGGGAACCGCACTAACGAGGTGCAGGCGATGTATGTATGCCTATCTGCATGCGTGCATCATGGCTGTTTGGTGCACAAAGGTAATGGCATGCGCTTTGCATAATGGGCCCCGATTCCATTCCCTCGATGCAAAGGAGCATCATGCAAACAACGTCGTTTTGGAAGGCCGGCCATACGCCGACCCTGCTCGCCTCGTTTTTTTATTTCGATCTGAGCTTCATGGTGTGGGTCATCCTCGGCCCGCTCGCCGTGCAGATATCCAAGGACCTGGGACTGACCGCAGCCCAAAAGGGTTTGATGGTGGCAACGCCGTTATTGGCGGGCGCATTGCTGCGCATCGTCATGGGCGTGCTGGTTGACCATTTAAAACCAAAGAAAGCCGGAGCCATCGGACAAGTCATCGTGATCGCCGGCCTCACCTGGGCCTGGCTCGGTCAATTGAAAACTTATGACTCCCTGCTCGCGCTCGGCATCCTGCTCGGCGTAGCCGGCGCCGCCTTCGCGGTGGCCTTGCCGCTCGCGTCGCGCTGGTATCCGCCGGAGCATCAGGGCACGGCATTAGGCATCGCAGGCGCGGGCAATTCCGGCACTGCCTTCGCCGCCCTGTTCGGCCCCTCGCTGGCGCTCGCCTTCGGCTGGCAAAACGTGTTCGGGCTGTGCCTGATCCCGCTCGGCGTGGCGCTCCTGGTCTACATGGTGTTCGCCAAGGATGCGCCGTCCTCGCCGCCGCCGAAATCGCTGGTCGAATATCTGCATGTATTGAAGGACAAGGATGCCTGGTGGTTCATGTTCTTCTACAGCGTGACTTTCGGCGGCTTCTCCGGTCTTGCCTCCTCGTTGACGATTTACTTCAATTCGCAATATGGCCTGTCGCCTGTCACCGCTGGCTACTTCACTGCGGGGTGCGTGTTCGCCGGCTCGCTGGTGCGTCCGCTGGGCGGCCGCCTTGCCGACCGTATCGGCGGCATTCGCACGCTGTCGATCATGTATGTCATTGCCGCTGCATTCCTGTTCACTGCCAGCCTTGGCGTGCCGTCGGCAGCAATGGCAGTGATGATCTTCATCGGTGCCATGCTGGCATTGGGCACGGGCAACGGTGCGGTATTCCAACTGGTGCCGCAACGCTTCCGCAAAGAGATTGGCGTGATGACCGGACTGGTCGGCATGGCCGGCGGCATTGGCGGCTTCTACCTCGCCTCCAGCCTCGGCTACTCCAAGCAGATCACCGGCAGCTATCAGCTCGGCCTGACCTTGTTCTCCTCCCTCGCGGTGATTGCGCTCTTGAGTCTGACTTTCGTCAAGAAACGCTGGCGTACCACCTGGGGCAGCGCGGCGATGACGACTGCGCGCATTTGATCGATAACTAGAATGGAGAAGGCCCGCCTTCTCCATTTTTTACCTCCACATGCCTCTTTCCGTTTCCACTGGACATGCCAGTCACACCGGCCTTCGCGAACGCAACGAAGACTTCGTCGGCATGGTGACGCCGCCCGACCCCGAACTGTCCACCAAGGGCTTGATGGCCGCCGTCGCCGATGGTGTCTCTGGCAACGAGGGCGGCCGCGAAGCCTCCGAATACACGGTGCGTGGCCTGCTCACCGACTACTACGCCACGCCCGACACCTGGCCGGTGACGCAATCGCTGGATCGCGTCATCAAAGCCATCAATGGCTGGGTACAAAAGCAAGGCTCGGTGCGTCGGGAACTGGCCGGCATGGCAACCACGCTGACTGCCGTCGTTCTGCGCGGCTGCTTTTACTACTTTGCCCACGTCGGCGACACCCGTCTTTATCTGCTGCGCAAAGGCACGCTCACCCGCTTGACGACCGATCATGTATGGGATCGTCCCGAAATGCAGCACGTGCTCACGCGCGCCATCGGGCTCGATTCACGATTGGCGATCGACCATGGCATGGGCGAACTGCATGAGCGCGATGTGTTCCTGCTTGCCTCTGATGGCGTATGGGCCGCGCTCACCGAATACGATATCGCTGGCATGCTGTCCGAAGTCGCGCTAGGCAAGACCGATACGGCAAAGGCTGCCGATATTCTGGTCGAAGCCGCCCTCAAAGCGGGCTCGGCAGACAATGCCAGCACCATCGTATTGCGCGTCGATGCACTGCCGGAAGAAAACCTGCGCGACGTCTTGTCGATGACGAAGCAACTGCCGGTGCCGCCCAAGCTCAAACCCGACCAGTCGCTTGACGGCTACGTGGTGGATGCTGTGATTCACGCCTCTGCAGCCACGCTGCTTTATCGCGTGTCCGATCCCAAGTCGCAGCGTCAACTGGTCCTGAAGACCTTGCACCCCGACCGCGCAAACGATGAGGCGGAGCGCTGCGCCTTCGCGCACGAAGAATGGCTTGCCAAGCGCACCGTGGCGCGCTTCTTCCCGCAAGTCATCACACCGGAACAACGTAACTACCTCTACTACCTCACTACTTGGCACGAGGGACAAACACTGCAGCAAAAGCTCGATGCCGGCACACACTTCACTGTGCCCGAAGCGATCACACACGGCATGCAGCTTGCTCGCGCCATCGGTGCCCTGCACCGCCGCAGCATCATTCACCGCGACATCAAACCGGCCAATGTGCATCTGGGCACGGACAACGAACTGCGTCTGCTGGATCTGGGCGTGGCGCAATCGGGCCTGGAAGAACATGACAAAGTCAGGGCACCACACGCCGGCACGCCCTCATTCCTCGCGCCGGAGCAGTTCGAGTTCGCGCCACCGTCATGCCAGACCGACTTGTATGCCGCAGGCGTGACGCTGTATCACCTGCTGACGCGGCGTTATCCCTATGGAGAGATCGAGCCCTTCCAGCGCCCGCGTTTCAGCGAGCCGGTGCCGCCGAGTCGCTATCGGCCGGACCTTCCGTTATGGCTGGAAGATGTCTTGCTGAAAGCGGTCGCCCGTGACCCCGCCGACAGATTCGAGACTGCCGAAGAATTCCTGTTGGCGTTAGAGCGGGGACCAAGCGCACAGCCCGCACCACGCGGGCCTGTGCCGCTGGCAAAGCGCGATCCGGTAGCGTTGTGGCGAACGGTGGCGGTAATCTCCGTGGTGCTGAATCTTTTGCTGCTTTATCTCGTCGTGGTTCGTTAATTGATCAGACTCTTCATGAGTAACGATTACCCGACAGTAGCTAAGTACCCGCGCACAAAAAACTGTGAGATGGATGTGGTCCTGGCCGGATGCGATGCAAGGCGCCCGACCCGACGCAGTGCGAGCACTGCTAGGGGAGGGCAACGCGGCAGCGCGCCGGGCTGGGCCGCAGACACTCACAGTTTTTTATGCGCGGGTACTTAATACCCAAGAAGGTTTGTTATTCAATTAGCGACGCTTGTCTTTCGATCTGCGCTGTCGGCTCGCACAACATTGACCACAACACCTTGATGTACGCTTGTGTTGTGGACCTGCCGCCCTCCACTCATGCCCATCGCCAAACCGGGCGCGAAATCTTCCCCTCGAACTACCATTGGCTCACGCGTACCGAGAAGCCGCTAAAGCCTGTCATGAGTTCTTATCGGGAACCTAATGCCATGCATGACCACTTATATGTAGGAGTGCATCCACAGATGAATGAATTGACAAATAAAATAGTCACGTTTTCAGAATGAAGCTTACATCATTGTCATATGTATTAGAGCAGTTTGATGGTCAGTGTACGGGGCCAAGGTCGGGCCGAGGAGCGGACGTGTACGAAATGTAATGTACACAGAGCACCGCAGGCCCGAGATTGGCCCCGTACACTGATCAGCAAACTGCTCTAATCAGCGAACCTGTGTAAACACAGTAATGCGGCATATCTTTTAGTAAAGGGGAATCTTGAATGAGGCCAATCTTCTTTCGCACAAACCACGCCCGCCCGACTTCAACTTCGGCAGGCTCCGATATGCAGCGTGATAATTCACCGGCCACACCGGCACCAGCAACACCTGCAAAGAGTGGCAGTATCGCCTCCCATTTTGGTTTGTACGGCACAAAGAAGAGGCTTCCCACTTCTCCAACCATTTCTCACAAAAATCGCCAGCACATTGACGATACTGCACAAGCTGAGATCCGCGCCATCGATCAAGAAATCCAGGCGGCATTCAATCAGCCGGATAAGGCAGGTTCCGTCGCGGCGATATTGACAAAGCTCCTGAATAAACCATTTTTCCAACCCGCTAAAATACCAAACGAAGAGATGGATCGGCTCTTCGCCAAACTCGATGATTGTCCTATCGCCCCAACAGACGATGATGCAAAGCGATCGGCGGAAAAATTCATTCAAGGTTATACCGCGCTTCAAGAGAAATATGTTCCTGATGCCGCAAGCATCGCTGATAAGGAAAAGCTTGCAAATGAGATCGTGCACTATCTCAAGTCAAACAGGTCAACCAAAGCGAACTTTGAAAACATGCTCGTCTTGAATGTAGATAGCAAAAAACGAGGATCCACACAAAAGATGGCATTGGAAACATTTGCAAAGACATTTCCCCTCACCATATCAAACGATAAGAATCATTTGACTGTGCTGAAAAAGCTCATCGATACCTTGCCGCATCTGGAGCATCACGATGTCATTGAGCGCAATCCTCAACGGCGCGGATTGCGCGTGCTTGAGAAAGCTCTCGATAATTTGCCATCTAATGATGCTGCTAACGTTTTAGCAAATTTTATGGATGGCATTACCGATTTAAGCCAGAAGCTGAGCAGGCGCAAGGCTAATTTTCTGAAACTACAACCAGGAATTGATCCTGTCCTATCCGAGCCAGCAGCGCGTATTGCCATCGGTGGTGCGACCACGTCAACAACAGCGATTGCCACAGGAATGTTGGTAGGAACACCGTTTACAGCCATTCCGGCTGCTACAGTAGCGCTCTTGGGAGTGAGTCTATGGGGAGGGACAAAATATATGTCACTGCACAAGCAACCCCAAGGCACAGCACTGTATCTGCTGAAAGACCAGTTGGCAAAATTGCGGAAGGATTGGGGTAACGTTACACCAGCCAATCAGCAACAATTAACCGATGCATTCAAAAATCTGCAAAGCAGTTATTATTTCCAGATACTCGCCTCAAATTTCATTTCACATTGAGGAGAGTTGTGTATTTTTTTTGTGTATGTAATCCATACTAATACCGGGTACAATAAAATTACATTA
>Ga0207690_10002388_pt1 | contig 11368 bp, 13 predicted proteins | sample KBSC23metaG_FD_184315 | JGI IMG/M metagenome (GOLD analysis project Ga0207690, IMG submission 184315) | Corn rhizosphere microbial communities from Kellogg Biological Station, Michigan, USA - KBS C2-3 metaG (SPAdes) (version 2) | ecosystem: Host-associated > Plants > Roots > Rhizosphere > Soil ...
AGCTAAAAGCGGCGGGTCTGCTTTCGCCTGAGTGATGAAGAGCCCTCCACCGCCTTCGGCGGTCCCCCTCCCCCGGAAATCCGGGGGAGGATGAGTTGCCCGCGACGGCCGGGGCCGCCCACGGGCGGCCCTTTTCTTTTGGGGGGCGGGTCGGCAAGGTGGGTGCGCTCGGGGCGGAGGGCGCGTGACCAACAGGCTTTACTACGGCGACAATCTTGACGTGCTGCGCAACGAGATTGCGAGCGAGAGCGTCGACCTCATCTACCTCGACCCGCCGTTCAATTCGAACGCGACCTACAATGTGCTGTTCCGCTCCCCGACCGGCGAGGCGGCGGAGAGCCAGATCGAGGCGTTCGAGGACAGCTGGCACTGGAACGACCATGCCGAAGACGCCTTCGACCAGGTGATCCGAAGCGGCAATTCGGACGCCGCCGAGCTGCTGCGGGCGATGCGCGCCTTCCTCGGCGACAACGACATGATGGCCTATCTGGCGATGATGGCGGTGCGGCTGCTCGAGCTGCACCGGGTGCTGAAGCCGACGGGCAGCCTGTACCTGCACTGCGACCCGACCGCGTCGCATTATCTGAAGCTGCTTTTGGATGCGGTGTTCGGGCCGGCCAATTTTCGCAGCGAGATTGTCTGGAAAAGAACATCAGCCCACTCGAATTCAAAACGCAATTTTGCGGGGATTCACGACATCATTCTCCTCTACTCGAAGACCTCTAACTTCGTTCACAACGAAACATTTACACCCTACTCAGAGGCATACATTCAGGAGCACTTCGTCCATCTCGATCCGGATGGGAGGAGGTTCCGACGTAGTGATTTGCGCAACCCAGGTATTCGGCCGAACTTGCGGTACGATTTCACAGCGAGGAATGGCGTCACTTACAAGCCGCACCCGAATGGGTGGGCAGTTTCACGCGAAGTCATGGAACAATTAGACCGCGAAGGCCGCCTATTTTATCCCAAGAAAGAGGACTCGCGGCTTCGGAAGAAAATCTATTTGGACGAGAGCGCTGGGGTGCCTGCGACGGATATGTGGGAGGACTTGCCGCCCATCCATGCGTCTGCGGCCGAACGCCTTGGCTACCCAACCCAAAAACCGCTCGCCCTTCTCGAACGCATCATCTCAGCCTCATCGAACGACGGCGACGTGGTGCTGGACCCATTTTGCGGTTGCGGAACGGCCATTCACGCCGCGCAGAAGCTCGGGCGGCAGTGGATCGGGATCGACGTCACGCACCTTGCCATTCATCTGATCGAGAAGCGCTTGGGCGACGCCTTCCCCGGCATCCGGTACGAGGTGCACGGCACGCCCAAGGACCTCGGCTCGGCGCAGGATCTCGCGCGGCGCGACAAGCATCAGTTCGAGCTATGGGCACTGGCGCAGGTGGACGCGGTGCCGTGGAAGGGCGGGCGCAAGGGGCCGGACGGCGGAATCGACGGAATCATCTACTTCAAGCCCGACGGCAAGCGCACCGAGAAGGCGATCGTCGAGGTCAAGGGCGGCGGCACCTCCGTCAAGGACATCGGCCGGCTGGCGCAGGTGATGGAGCGCGAGAAGGCGTCGCTCGGCGTTCTGATCACGGCGCAGCTGCCGACCAGCGCGATGATCAAGGACGCGGCGGCGGTCGGCCGGTTCGAGGACGAGTGGAGACGGACCTATCCCAAGCTGCAAATCCTGACGCTCGCCGAGCTGTTCCAGGGCAAGAAGCCCGACATCCCCTTCGTCGACCCGTCGAGCATCAAGCGCGCTAAGCGCGAGGACACGAGCCAACAGGGAAGCCTGCTTTGAGCGCTGTGCTCGTCCCTTCGGCGGGGCCGGACAGCTGGCGCGCATTCCTCGCCAAGCCGGACCTGCACTGGGCGGTGGGATATAGCGCGCGCACGCTCGCCCATTCGTGGGAAGCGGCGAACGGAGTCCCGCCGGAGATTGCGGAAGTCTTGTCGCCGGCGGTCGGAACAATCGAGCCGCTGATCGTCGTTCCGGAACACAAGACCGCGCTGCCGGGAGGGCGCCGGGAAAGCCAGTCCGACGTGTTCCTGCTTGCGCGGCATGCGAACGGCACGGTGGCCTGCACGATCGAGGGCAAGGTCGATGAGCCGTTCGGCCCGACTGTAGGCGAACAGATGTGCGGAGCGTCGGATGGGCAGATGGAACGGATGGCCTATCTTTGCGAGCGGCTGGGTTTGGCGACATGCCCTGAAGACATTCATTACCAGCTGCTCCATCGCACGGTGTCTGCGCTGATCGAAGCTGACCGGTTCGATGCTCGCGATGCCGCGATGATCGTGCACAGCTTCTCGCGGACGAACAGGCGGTTCGATGCCTTTGCGTCGTTTGTCCAACTGCTCGGTGGTGAGGAACCGACGCCCGGTCATCCTGTTGTGATCAGCCTGTTGGCGAGACGGATTATTCTGGGATGGGCCATCGGCGATCAGCGCTTTAGAGAACTTTAGCTCTCTATGCCGTCACTGAAGGAATATGAGCGCCTCTTGAGACGCGATCGTCAAATTCTCCGTGTGAAGGACCTCGACGAGAATGACATCGAAGCCATCCGGACCGCAGAACCATCCGTGCGAGCCAGGAAGCTCGACGAGGAGGACGGAGTAGGCGCCGTAGTTCGGAAAATGGATGGGTCACGCGAGTGAATCGCGTGACCACTTCGGACGGGCTCGATCCCCCCGATCCAGTCGGGGGGTAGCGCCCCGCCGGCCGATCGTTCTCGAAGTTCTCGCTCTGCCCCCGGCAGAGCTGCGCTGCTTCGAACTCTTCGACGTAAGCTCGCGTTTGGTTGACCTTCGGTCGACTTCGTCTCGCAAACCCTAGCGCTGCGCACGCTCAGGGGCTCACGATGATTTGATCGCTCATGCCCATCTGCTTGTGCAGGAAGTGGCTGCAGTGCGCCTCGTAGGTTCCGGCAGCGGGGATCAGGGTGATGGTCTTCGTCTCGTGCCCGCGGAGGTCGATCATGCCCAGGGGCGCGGCGCCGGCGACGATGCGGGCGCGCTGGAAGAAGCCGGGCGCGACGAAATCGTGGCTGCTGCCCGACTGGTTGGCGAAGGTGAGCGTCACGGGCTTTCCGGCGGCGAGGCGGATCGGCTGGGGGCCGAAGCCGAAGCTCCAGACCTGGACGACCACCTGCTGCGCCGGCTGGGCCGCGGCGGGGACGGCGATCAGGAAGAACAGGGCGGCGGCCGCAGCCGCGGCGAAGGTCGAGATGGTGGCGGTCACGGCGAAGCGGAATGCTGGCATGGGTACCTCCTGCCCCGGGTGAGTGGCGATCGTGGCAGAAGCGGTTCAAACGCGCCGCGAAACTCGGGTCGCCACGCTTCAACATGCGCGCCGGTTCCCAGGCCGACATTCCAGCAATGAACCGATTTGGAAAAAAACACTTGACATCGTCACGCTGTTTCGGTACACGACAGGAACAGTGAAGAATTGCCGGGCAAGCGCAGAAGGAGTTCACGCACAACGAGAGCCTGCAGACGCTCGACATGCTGGTGGGCGGCGCAGTCGAGGAGCCGCCGCGAGCGACACCGCCCGCGTCGCCTGTGCTTGGCGCCTGCTACATCGTCGCGGCGGGCGCGACCGATGACTGGGCGGGGAAGTCACAATGTGTGTCGGCATGGACGAGCGGAGGCTGGCGCTTCGTCGCGCCGGTGGAAGGTATGACCCTTTACGAGCGCACCGGCGGCACGTTCGCGTGCTTCAGGAACGGCGCCTGGGATGTTGGAACGCTTACGGCCACTTCGCTCCTGATCGACGGACAGCAGGTGGTGGGAGCGCGCGCCGCCGCGATCGATTCACCCGCCGGAGGGACGGTCGTGGACCTGGAAGCCCGGTCTGCAATCAGCGCCATTCTCTCTGCAATGCGTCAGCACGGCCTGATCGCGACCTAAAAAAAGCAAAATCTCTCAAACGCTTCCGCGAAGCGCCGAATATGGACTGCGGCTTTTGGGCAACAGCTGCCTACAATGACGCGCTTGCGCGGCAACCGGCCCTTTCATAATGTGTTCCCGCAGTTCTATTACCGGACGCATCTGAAAGGGGACAATTCTATGCGTAAGCTCGGCCTTGCGGTGGCGCTTGCAACCACGGCTATGGCGACGCCAGCGCTCGCTCGCGACCACAGCTTTTATGTGGGAGTCGAGGGCGGCGCGATGCTCGTCGAAGACCAGCCCGTCGATATCTTTGATCCAACGAAGACGACCGCCAGCCTTGGCGAGTTCTCGATCAATCACGGCGTCGGCTACGACGTCGACCTGATTGCCGGCTACGATTTCGGCATGGTCCGGCTCGAAGGCGAACTCGGCTACAAGCATGCTGGCATCGACGAGCTGGAAGTGCGCGACTTCCCGCTCACCGGCATCCCGTTCGGGTCTCATATTCAGGTTGACGGAAACAGCCATTCCTTCTCAGGCATGATCAACGGCCTGCTCGACTTCGGCGATGACGATGGCTGGAGCGGCTATGTCGGCGCCGGTATCGGCATCGCCGGCGTGAAGACCAGCATGGACGAGGATCCGGATTTCCCGGGCGTCTTCGTGGAAGGATCGGACAGCCGCATTGCATGGCAGGCGATCATGGGCGTCCGCACTGCGATCAGCCCCAACATCGACCTCGGACTGAAGTATCGTTTCTTCAACGTGCCGAACCTCAAGTACAACGACGAGAGCGATGTCGGTCTGGGCGAGCTGAAGTCGCGTTGGCGGTCGCACAGCGTGCTGCTGAGCCTGACCTACAACCTCGCCGCGCCGCCTCCTCCTCCGCCGCCTCCGCCGCCTCCTCCTCCGCCGCCTCCGCCGCCGCCTCCGGCGACGCAGACGTGCCCGGACGGCTCGGTGATCCTGGCGACGGACACCTGCCCGGCACCGCCGCCTCCGCCGCCTCCGCCGCCTCCGGCGCCAGAGCGCGGCTTCTAACAAGAGGCACGGCTAAAGAATTACCGGTCCGGGCATGCGCCCGGGCCGGTTTTCTTTTGTGCGGCGAACGCGTCAGGCGGGCCGCCATGGCCCCAACGCGAGCTAACAATAGACCTAGCGCACGCGTTTAGCGCGCGGAACTGTCAGCGTGATGTCGTCGGACTAGTTGGACGCGAACTGCGGCGCCTTGCGGTCCCACCCGTAAATGTCCGGCAAATAGCTGAGCTTGCCGTCCCTCACCTGAGCCGTGATGTAGGTCAGATAGATCGGCGTTGGACGCGGAAGCTGCACGCGCGTTTCCGGAGTGCTTCCCGGCGAAACTGGCTCGTGCCCGAGTAGCCAGGTGCCAAGCCGCTTTGCGTCCTCGACGCGCACGCAGCCGTTGCTGAGGTTCCGGTTCGCGAGCTTGAACTTCTCGTGATCGGGCGTGTCGTGGAGATAGATGTCCTCGGGGTTGGGGAAGGGGAATTTGAGGATTCCCATCGAGTTGAGCGGACCCGGATCCTGCTGGATCTTCAGATGGACTTTACCGGCGGCTGCGGCTTTCCAATCGATCGACTTCGGGTCGATGACCGTCGGCTTCTCGCTCCAGTCCTCGATCACATTATAGCCGTGTGACGTGAGATATTTCATCCCGCCGCGCAGGAAGTTCGGCGCGATGGTCTTGCGCACCAGATGATCCGGAGCGTGCCAGTACGGGTTATAGGTGATGTAATACATGTAGCTGGCGATGAGCGGGGTCGGCAGTTCGTCGGTGCCGGTGATGACCTTCATCGAATCCACGACGCGCCCGTCCTGGTAGAGCGTGAGCATCGAAACGCCGGAATCCACGAGCAGGAAGCGGCCCTTCGCGGGAAGCGAACGCACCCGGTCGAGGTTCGCCAGCAGGCGCGGGTCCGGGGTGAAATTGCCGCTCGCCTGCGCCTCGGCCCAGGCCGTGTCGCGAAGCTGCTTGTAGATGGCGTTCACGTCGGAAGTGGCGGTGAGGTAGGCCGTGAGCGAGGGGGCTGCTGCCGCCGTGAGAAGGATTTGGTCGGCGCGATCACCCTGAGGCTCGAGCACCGGATAAGCGTAGATCATGCCTGCCGTCGGCCGCTTGATCGCCTGAACATATTTCACCCAGGCGGCCGACAGCACCTGCTCCGCATTCGCGACGTCATTGGGATTGCCGCTGCTCGCCTGGGCCGCTGCAGCCTGGACCTGGGCCGCGAGCTGCGGTCCTTCAGGGAGGCCGTCGAACGGGGCGCGCTGCAAGATGGCGGTTAGCTGCGCGATCGCGGCAGCGTCGGGTCCGTTCTTGAACCAGATCGCATGCGACTGCCAGGTGTCGTAAAAGGACGCGACCGCAGTCGCCGCGGGCACCGCCGCGGACTGTCCGTCGGCCGCGGCGACCGCCGCACCGGCTGGCGCGAGCGCAAGGCCCGCGACGCTTACCGCAAGAATGTTGAGCTTATTCACTGCGCTTCCCCCACCCACATGAAAGCGGGCCGATTCTAGCGCTTTATCCTAGCGAGCCAACATGCATTCGCGATGAACCGGACGTAAGCGGTGACAAGCTGTTGCGTCAGGCGGCCGCGAGCCTCTCCACGATCCGGCGTCGGTCTTGTCTAACGCGCGCTCGAGCGACTAGGCGGACGGTCGATCTGATTTCGAGGGACACGCATGGACATCAAGGGAATGGCCGCGGTGGTGACAGGGGCGGCGTCCGGACTCGGCGAGGCGACCGCCCGGGCGCTTGCCGCGCGAGGGGCAAAGGTTGCAGTTTTCGATCGCGATGAGGACCGGGGCAACCGGGTCGCAAGCGACATCGGTGGAACTTTCTGCGGTGTCGACGTCACGTCGGACGAGAAGGTGGCTGCCGCCTTCGCCAAGGCGCGCGACGCGCACGGACAGGAGCGGATCCTGGTCAATTGCGCGGGTGTCGCGACCGCCGCCAAAACCGTTGCGCGCGACAAGGAGACGAAGGCCGCGAAGCTCTATCCGATTCAGCAGTTCGAGCTGACCGTCCAGATCAACCTGATCGGAAGCTTCCGCTGCATCGCCAATGCGGCTTTGGGCATGGTCGACCTGGACCCTCTCGTCGACGGAGAGAAGGGGGTCATCATCAACACCGCTTCGGTCGCAGCCGAGGACGGACAGATCGGTCAGGCTGCCTACTCGGCCTCGAAGGGCGGCGTGCTCGCGATGACGCTGCCGATCGCTCGCGACCTAATGAACGAAGGTGTGCGGGTGAACACTATCCTCCCCGGCGTGTTCAAGACGCCGATGGTGGGGATGATGCCGCAAAACGTGCAGGACGCGCTCGGCGCCCAGGTGCCGTTCCCCAAGCGCCTCGGCCAGCCGGAAGAATATGCCGCGCTCGCCTGCTTCCTGATCGAGAACAGCTATATGAATGCCGCGGCGGTCCGTCTCGACGGAGGAATTCGGATGGCGCCGCGTTGAGCGTCGATTACGCGGCACTTGTCGACCAGCTTGCCGAGACCGCGCGCGAGGCGGGCGCGGCGATTCTCGAGGTGGTGCAGCGGGGCTTCGAAGTGGAGTCAAAGCACGACACTTCACCAGTGACGGAAGCGGACCGTGCGGCGGAGTTGATCATCCTGGCCGCGCTCGCGCGTGCCGCGCCCGGCATCCCAGTGATTGCAGAGGAAGAGGTCGCCGCGGGCCGCATTCCCGCACACGACGACACGTACTTCCTCGTCGACCCGCTTGACGGGACGAAGGAGTTCATTCGCGGCGGCGACGACTACACGGTCAACATCGGGCTGATCGAGCGGGGGATCCCCAAGCTCGGAGTGGTGTTCGCGCCGGCGACCGGACGGCTCCACGGAGGCTGCGTGGGCGACGGCGCCTGGCTCGACGAAGGGCAGGGGCGAGTCCAGATCGCCACCCGGCCGCGGGGCGAGATCACGACTGCTGTCGCGTCGAAGTCGCACCTCAACCAGGCGACGATCGACTATCTCGAAGCCGCCGTGGGGAACTGCGGTTACGTCTCGGTCGGCTCGTCGCTGAAATTCTGCATCGTCGCGGAAGGAAAGGCCGACATCTATCCGCGCGCCGCGCCGACGAGCGAGTGGGACACGGCGGCAGGCCATGCGGTGCTGCTCTCGGCGGGCGGCCTGGTCGACGGCCCGGACGGGGAGGCCCTCGCTTACGGCAAACGCGCGTTCCTCAACCGCGCGTTCGTGGCGACTTCGGGATGGAAGCCGCCGCGGCTCGAGCCTTTCCTCGAGCCATTCTCAGGCGGCGGAGAGGTGCCGCAAGGCGTCTAGGCGCTTCGCTTCCAGGGAATGTCTTTGGTCCATTCCGGACCGAATTCCTCGCCACCGCCGTAGGTTCGCCTGAGCCGCATCGCCTGGACTTCGAGCCGAACCGCCTCGATTCGCGCATAAATCTCGACCACCTCGATGCGCCCTTCTTCGGCGCCGAGTTCCTTCACCAGGTGACGTGCGTCATCAAGGGCGCCGGCAAGCTCCGCAAGCCAGTGCGCCCGCTGTGCCGCGGAATCCCAATTCGATACTCGATCCACAAGACCCCCCGGCCAGAACGGCTCCCAATGTACTCCAACTCTTTGCGTTGCGTTGCAGAAGCTCCGTTCTGGAGCCGAAATCGTCTGACTTTTGTCCAGATTGCGCGTTACTCCTGTCGTGCTCGGTTCCGTTCATATGTCAGGGGACATCGCGATGGACGCGATTCACACCGAGCTTCACGACCTCAGCTATTCGGACAAGCCGCCAGTGCTGATCGGCGCCAGCAGCGAGGCGGCGATGAGGCGCGCCGCGCAGACGATCGAGGCTGCGGGTTGCAGGATCGGCGATCGCGTGCCGATCGGTTCGGCGCGCGAGCGGATCGAGCGGCAGATTGCCGCAAGCGCCATCTGGCTCGAACTCGACCGCGATTGCGGCGCCGAAATGGACGAAGTTCTCGATTTCATCGCCAGTGATTTGGCCGGCCGGCAGTTTGGAGCCGTCGTCGCGGCGACCGCGGAGCTCATCGATCCCGTGGCGGCCAGGATCGACGACAGCGCGGTCGAGCTGATTATTGAGGCGGACGAGGCCGAGCGGGTCTCTGCGCTTGCCGTCGCAACCGCGCGAGCAGGAATCCAGCCGCGCCTTTCCGACATCGCCTCGGATCAGAACGCGGAGAGGTTGAGGCAGCTGAGCGATGAAGTCGGCCGGATCGCAGCGACGCTGGCGCGCCTTTCCACTGGCCCGGCCGCGCCGGCCCGGCGGATCGAACAGGCAGCCGGCGGCGACGTGCCCAGCCTCTCCGTCGAGACTGTGCGTGCGGTGATCCGCGCGCGGCGCCTCAGGACGCGCTACTTCCCGGAACATCTGTTCGCCGATCCGGCGTGGGACATGCTGCTCGACCTGCTCCAGGCCGAGATCGCGCAGCTTCGAGTGCCCGTCTCGAGCCTGTGCATCGCCGCCGCAGTCCCGGCGACGACCGCGCTCCGCTGGCTTAAAACGCTGGTGCAGGAAGGAATCTTCGTCCGGCGCGCCGATCCCCACGACGGCCGGCGCGTGTTCGTCGAGCTCGCTCCGGACGCGAGCCGTGCGCTTCGCCGTTACTTCGCCGAAGTCGGAACGCCGGCCGCCGTTTGATCTGCACGCCACGCTTGCCCCCCAATGGACGGCTCGATAATCAGAGAAATCTGACACAGCTGTCAAGTTGATGTTCGTCATGTCTGACATTGCGGTCGCCTATCGGTCCCTGAATAGTCCGCCGCATGGCACCGGGACCCAATTCGCCGATTTACGACGATTTGATGCGGTTCAAGCCCGACGGTGTGACCCCCAATGCCTGGGCGGTCATGGCGGGGGTGAGCCGGACGGTGTGGGCGGACATGCGCCGGCACGGGAACCCGTCGCGCCGGACGCTCGAAAAGCTGCTGATGGCAGCAGGGTCGTCGCTCGCCGAGTTCGAGGCGCTTCGGGTTCATCGTTCTGCTTCCGTTGACGCGGCGACTTCGGGCTTGTCCGACCGCGGCGGGCACGAGTGGGCAGGGGCTCAGCTGCCCGTCCTGCCGGTCCTTGCGACCGCCATGGCGGGGGAGTGGGCCGACCCCGCCCGCAAAATCGAACTGACCGAGCTTAGGACCGAGATCGTGGACCGCGTCGCCCGGCCGGTGAGCCTCGCCAGGGATGCAGGCGCTTACGCCGTCACCATCGTCGGCAATTCGATGTGGCCGAGGTTCCGTCCGGGCCGGCGCGTTGCGGTTTCGGCCAAAGCGCCGGTGGCGGTTGGTGACGACGTGGTGGTGAAGCTCGCGTCGCCGGACGGCCGGAGCGGCGCCGCCCCCATCCTGATCAAGGAGCTGGTGCGCAAGACCGGAAGCGGCGTCGAGCTACGGCAGTTCAATCCCGACGTGACGTTCACCGTCGCGATCCAGGACATCGAGGCGATCCACAAGGTCCTGGGCGAGCTCGTCTAGAGCCGCTTGCCGGGGCGGTCGACGCATGGCACGGGGAGCCCGATCGGGCGGTTAGCTCAGTTGGTAGAGCATCTCGTTTACACCGAGAGGGTCGGCGGTTCGAGCCCGTCACCGCCCACCATGCCAGCGCACGCGCTCCTCACAAGCTCCGAACCAGCTTCATTGCAACGCCGAGCCAAGGCGGATTGGCGACGATTTGCTGGCGCGCACCCGCTTCCAACGGAAGAATCTGGAGCTTTTCCTCGTCGCGGTTGATGAGCCGGCCGAACGTGAAGCGGCCGGCGGGGCGGGGGATGAGCACGTCGCGGTTGAGGGCTCGGGCATAGTCGGCGGGGGCCAGCGTTTCGCACCATATCTCGTCGCCCGAGCGATAGTCGCCGATGCTGGCGGCAACTAGAACAGCCACCTGGCCGTCCCCGACGTGCGGAGGCACGACGATCGCGGACTTCTTCGGAGCGATGGCGCCGCCGGGGCCGACGATCGCCGCGACCTTGAGCTCCGCTGCCTCGCCGCCCTCGACAAGGTCCTGCGCCTCGACCCCGAGCGCTCTCGCGATGCGGTTGAGCCAACCTACCGAGACGGTGCGCGTTCCCGTCTCGAGCCGCCCGATCGTTTGCGGCGTGGTCGGAGGGTCGCAGCGGCGAGCCACATCGTCGAGCGTCATCCCTCGTGCCCGGCGTACCTCCCGAATACGTGTGATCATCCGCCTCCCCTTTGCTTTTCACGAACCAGATCGGTTTTCTTCTGTCCTACAGATTTGCCTTTGTGGCAAGCGGCTGAGTCTCAACCACGGGAGAAAAAAGCAATGGGAGTGAAACGGCAGCCGCGTCTTCTCGCCGAGCGTCCGATCGAAGACGGGATCGCGTCGGAGTCCGTCGCGAGCGGCATTCGCGCCGTTCGCTCTGTGACGGTCAACGCGGCCGAATCTCCACTCGGCTGGCTGTTCTCGCGCCGGCTGGTGACCCAACGCCAATATGACGCGGGGGAACGGCTTCGGTGCGATTGGGA
>Ga0207690_10002392_pt1 | contig 11360 bp, 9 predicted proteins | sample KBSC23metaG_FD_184315 | JGI IMG/M metagenome (GOLD analysis project Ga0207690, IMG submission 184315) | Corn rhizosphere microbial communities from Kellogg Biological Station, Michigan, USA - KBS C2-3 metaG (SPAdes) (version 2) | ecosystem: Host-associated > Plants > Roots > Rhizosphere > Soil ...
TCCCCAAATTGCCGGACAACTTTCGCGGCAGCTATCTTAGGTTCTGTCCCGGCGAGTGGCCGATGGTTACGGTCGCTCTATTGACGCGCTGGGCTGACGGAGCTTGTGCCGAAGCTCGACTGGGATTGGGCTGCGTCGGTCCCAGGCCGATCCGCGTTGGTGAATTTGAGCAAGCGCTGCGCGGTAAATCAGGCGACGAACTGGCGGCAAAGGCTGATAAGCTTGCTGGAATCGCGGCGCAGAGCTCTGATCCGTTGGCCGATCTATGGGGCTCGGTCGAGTATAAAAGGCAGATCGTGAAGAATCTTGTCCGGGATGGCCTCCGAAGTCAGTGTGATGGGAGAGGATAGCCATGAGTGAGGAGCTCGTTCCCATACGGTTTTACGTCAACGGCGAGCAGCATGAAACGCAAGTCAAGGCGCACGACTTGATGATCGATTTTCTGCGCGAGCGCTTGGGACTGACCGGTACAAAAAGATCCTGCGATATGGAGGTCTGCGGCACTTGCACGGTCCTGCTCGATGGAAAAGCCGTGAGCTCATGTTCACTGTTTGCTTTTGAGCTCGACGGCAAAAATCTGACGACGATCGAAGGTCTAGAAGGTCCGGACGGCTTACATCCCTTGCAGAAGGCGTTCATTCGATGCGGTGGGTTTCAATGCGGTTTTTGTACTCCCGGAATGATTCTGCTCGCAAAGAGTCTGCTTATGGAGAATCCGGATCCGACTCGGGAGCAGGTTTGTGAATACATGGACGCTAACATCTGTCGTTGTACGGGTTATCAGATGATCGTCGAGTCGATCTTGCATGCGGCAAAAGAAATGCAGGCTGCAAACCGTTAACCGGAGGCAGGAGGAGCAACTATGGCAGGTGCGGTTGGCGAAAATCTCGAGCGCGTTGATGGCTATGGAAAAGTTACGGGCAAGGCTGCTTACACCGGCGATCTCAATATCCCCGGCATGATCCACGGCAAAGTCCTACGCAGCCCGCATGCCCACGCGCGAGTCAGCAAGATCGATGGCAGCAAGGCCGAACAGATTCCAGGTGTCATGGCGGTTCTCACCCGTGAGAACTGTCAGGTTGCGACGCCCTATATCGGAGCGATGATCAAAGATCAATGTTTGGTTGCCTTCGATAAAGTGCGATATGCGGGCGACATTGTCGCCGCAGTTGCCGCTAAGGACGAGAACATCGCCGAAAAGGCGCTCGACGCCATCGAAGTCGAATACGAAGAGTTGCCGGCCATTACGACGGTTGAAGAAGCGCTCGCCGACAATGCGCCATTGATTCATGAAACCGTGCGGCGGGCACGCCCACCGCAATACGGCCGCGGCGCTTCTTATATTCTCCATGAGAAGAGCAATATTTGCCATCATTTCCGCTACGAGCGCGGCGACGTCGGGGCAGGATTTAAGGCCGCCGATTTTGTTTTCGAGGATACTTTTTATTTTCCCAGCGCGCATCACTATCCGATGGAAAGCAACGTGAGCGTCGCGGACTTCAATAAAGACGGCGTGACGATCTGGGCATCGACCCAGGGGCCTTTTGGACTGCGGCAGGAAGTCGCGCGAGTGTTCGGGCTGCCGTTGAGTGATATCCGCGTGATTGTTCCCTACGTCGGCGGCGGATATGGCGGAGCCAAGGGGCTCGTGCCGTCGATCATAGGGGTTGCATTGTCGCGATTGGCGCGCCGGCCCGTTCGGGTCAACTTCAGCGCCGAGGAAAATTTCAAGACGATTTGCCAACCGCGAGCGAAAATCACCATGAAGTCCGGTATAAAAAAAGACGGCACATTCATCGCGCGCCGTTGCCAACTGTTTCTCAATGCCGGCGCTTACGTAAATAGTACGCCTTCGGTTGCCGAGAAAGCCGGTTATCGAGGTCACGGACCCTACCGATTGCCGCATGTGCTGACGGATTCGTATGCAGTCTATACGAACACCGTACCCACCGGATCTTTTCGCGGCTTTGGCGGGCCCCAGGTGGCTTTCTCCTATGAGTCTCACGTGGACATGATTGCCCAACGCATGAAGCTCGACCCTGTCGATCTCAGAAGAAAGAATCTCTTGACCAAAGGCGAAGATTTTGCAGCCGGGGATACGCCGACGGATTGTGATCTTAAAGGGGCGCTCGCGAAAGTTGCGGAAGCGATCGGATGGGGAGCGGAAGACACACCTGCCAAACCCGGTGTCAAGCGAGGAAAGGGGCTTGCCTGTGCGCTCAAGGATGGCGGAGGCACCAAGAAGGCGTCCCATGCCAACGTCAAGATATTGAACGACGGTAGCCTCGTGGTCTTTTCCGGGTCGGTGGAAATCGGCCAGGGCGTGCAGACGGTGATGCGGCAAATTGTCGCAGAGGAATTCGCAGTTCCAGGCGATCAAGTTCGCGTCGACGAAATCGACACGCGCTACACACCTTTCGATACCGCGACCAATGCAAGCAGCGCGACCGCACTGATGGGATCGGCAGTGTTCAACGCGGCTGTCGATGCTCGCGAGCAACTTCTACAATCCGCGGCTTCGCGTTTGGGCGCGCCCCGTTCCGAAGTCAAGTTCGAGAATGGATCGGTTCTATGCCGCGAGCAACGTTTAGGGCTCAGCGATGCCATGCGCCTGTGTTTCGGTGACAGCGGCGGTGAGATCATTGGCCGCGGGTTTTTTCAGCTGCCCACGGATTTGAATGTGCCACTCGGGTCACCGACGCCTTTTTGGGAGATTGGCTTTGGCGCCGCCGAAGTGGAGGTCGACGAAAGCACCGGCGCCGTCAAGGTGACCAAGTATGTTTCGCTCACCGATGCCGGCAAGGTGATCAACCCGATCCAGTGCCGAGGGCAAGACGAGGGCGCCGCGATTTTCGGTTTGGGTCAGGCGCTGTTCGAAGACATGGTTTATGAGAACGGCCGGCTGATGAATCCCAATTTGGTGGACTACAGATTGCCGCGCTTCAGAGATCTCCCGCCGGAATTCAAGACCATCATATTAGAGGAGGGCGGCGGGCGCGGTCCGTACGGCGTCAAGGGCATGGGCGAAGGCGGTATTCTCGCGGTCGCGCCTGCTATTTGCAATGCCGTGTGTAACGCGACGGGCGTGCGCATCATGGAAGTGCCGATCAAAACCGAGAAATTGCTCCAGGCCCTGCAGGAGCGTTCGTGATGTTCTGGAGCAAGTAGGGAATTGTCTCGATGGCGTTGCAATTGACCGCCGGCTTTTCAAGTAATTTGCGGGTTCGTCCGTTGATGGATGGAACCGTCAAACCACAAAACATCGATCTCCATTTCGCCCTAAGCCCGGCATCGGAGCTGTTCTATCGCAATCTCAAATTCGAAGAGTTCGACGTGATGGAGATGTCGATCGCTTGCGCACTGATGGCGATGGAGCGTAGCGAAGGCTCGCGCTGGAACTGGCGAGCGCTGCCGGTGTTTTTGAGCAAGAGTTTTTTGTTCATCCATCTCTATGCCAACGCGGCATCGGGGATTCACTCGCTGGCCGACTTGCAGGGCAAACGAATTGGCGCGCCCGATTACCCGATGGATGCGATCTTGTGGCTCTGCATCATGCTCAAGGAACTCCATGGCATCGATCCCAAAGACATCAACTGGTACAACGGCCGAGCCAAGCGCGTCAGCCATAGCGTGGTTCTGGGACTCGATAAGAATCCGCCGGCCGGAGTCAAGCTCGAATGGATACCGGAAACCGATACGCTGGATCTCATGCTCGACCGAAACGAGCTCGATGCGGCTTTGCTCATTCCTTCATCGTTCCAGCGCATCGGAGACTTTGAGACCATCGACCGCTATGGAGGCGTTCCGGTCGCGGGCAATCCAAAATTTCTAAATCTATTCAAGGACCGCGGCCGCGCCGTTGTCACGGAATATTTTCGACGGACCGGCGTCATACCGCCCAATCACATTATCGTCGTGAAAGAGAAAGTTCTGCGCGAGCATCCCTGGGTCGCGCTCGAGCTTTACAAGGCATTTCAGCGCGCCAAAGAGGTTGCCTATGAGCGCGCCCGCGAGTTGCAGTCGACGATGCTACTGTTCGGCGGCAAAGAACTCGAAGAGCAGGCGGCCATTTTTGGGGACGACCCGTATCAGCTCGGTGTCCGAGCTAACCGCAGGATGCTCGAAATCGTGGTGCAAGGCTGTATAGCGCAAGGACTGATCAAGAAAAAATTCGCCGCTGAGGAAGTGTTTCATCAGACGACCCTGGACACCTAGAAGTCCGTCGCAAGGGAGAACAGCGCCATGACGCCTCAGGAAGAGAACGACTTATTGACGCAGACCGATCGCGGCACGCCGATGGGCGAGTTGATGCGGCGGTACTGGCAGCCGGTGGCGCTGTCCGAGGAATTGCCCGAAGGGGGTGCGCCGATACCGGTAAAGATCATGGGTGAGGAACTGGTTTTGTACCGCGACGAGAAGGGAAAGCTCGGATTATTGGGTATTCACTGTTCGCATCGCGGCGCGGATTTAAGCTACGGGCGGGTGGAAGACGGCGGGTTGCGTTGTATCTATCATGGTTGGCTGTTCAACGCGGCGGGGAAATGCCTGGATCAACCATGGGAGCCCGGCGGCGGTGAGCATCGGGATCAGATCAGGCATACGGCGTATCAGTGTCATGAGCAGGCGGGGGGCATATTTGCGTACATGGGGCCTGGGGAGCCGCCGTTGTTTCCCAACTATGAGTTTTTGATGGCGCCGGCGGAGCGGACCTATACGGACAAGCTGTTTCACGAAGCGAATTACTTGCAGATGAACGAAGGCAGCTTCGACATCCCTCATCTCAGTTTTCTCCACTATACGTACTACAACAACGGTCTGGCGAACAGTAAACCAACCGGTGCGGAGAGCATTACCGAGACCCTCAACAGCCGCGGCGCTGCTCCGGGTCTCGAGACAATGGATGCGGAATTGACGGAGTATGGCGTACGGAACTTTCGCATCCGGCGCGACCGCGGGCCGGATGAATACCATCTTCAAGTGAACGAGTTTGTATTACCCAATTTCATCGCTTTTCCGAGTCCCATGGGGAGCTACGGTATCAACTGGCATGTGCCGATCGACGATCGGCACCATTGGAAATTCACCTGGGTCTTTGATCGAGACCAGCCGCTCGACAAGGGAGCCACCCGAAGAATGCGCACGGAGATGACCCCGGATTTCAGATCCACGCGCGACAAATCGAATCGCTACGAACAGGATCGCGAGTCGATGAAGAAAGAATGGTATTGCGGTATCGCGCGTAACTTCGGGGCGCAGGATCTGTGTGTCATCGAAGGTGCGGGGTATATCCAGGACCGCACCCAGGAGCATCTTGCGTCGAGCGACATGCCCATCGTCGTCGCACGCAAGGTGCGGATCAAAGCGATTCGCGATCTCCAGGAAGGACGTGAGCCGAAAAATGTGGTGCGCGATCCAAGGATGAACCGTTTCCGCATCGTCTCCACGAGCGAATTCGTGCCGACTGAGAAGAACTGGAAGGACTACGTGAAGACTGAAGTGGAAGGACGAGTTACTGGAGCACCATGAAGGAAGCGGTTAGAGGAATCAACGAGCAATATGGGCTCGAACTGAGTGAACAAGAGATCGAGCGCATCGCGCAGCAGGTCGCGGATGCGAACGTGCTCTTCGAGCAGCTATTTATCGACGGTATCGACGGTGTCATGCCGCTGCCGATTGTGTCGCGCAAGCAGGTGAAGAGATGACAGAGAAAGATCTCGAGGGTATGACGATCACGGAACTTGCGCCGCAGATTAAAAGCAGGAGAGTGTCGCCGGTTGAATTGACGGACCTTTTTCTCAAGCGCATTCAACGGATAAACCCGCTCATCAATGCCTATACTACCGTAACGGAAGGTTCGGCGCGCGAACAAGCACAAGCGGCGGAAGACGAAATTCGCAGAGATCAGTACCGGGGCCCGCTCCACGGGATTCCGGTTTCAGTCAAGGAAAACATATGCATCAAGGGTGTGAGAACGACAGCCGGATCAAAAGCTCTTGCTGAGTGGGTACCGGAACACGATGCGACCATCGTCCAACGCATCAGGGAGGCTGGGGCAGTACTCCTGGGCAAGACAAACATGCACGAATGGGCCGCCGGTGGCACGACCATCAATCCGTTCTATGGCACGACGCGAAATCCGTGGGACAGGTCAAGGATCGCAGCCGGTTCCAGCGGTGGCTCAGGGGCAGCCGTGGCGACGAGCCTGTGCCTGGCATCGCTCGGGACGGATAACGGTGGCTCGGTCAGAAATCCGGCGTCGGTATGTGGTGTCGTGGGATTGAAGCCGACGTTCGGAAGGCTGAGTCACTTCGGTGGTGTCGATGGTAGCGGCGGCTATTCCACGGATCATTTCGGTATCTTGACCAAGACCGTCGCGGATTGCGGCGCTGTGCTACAGGCGACAGCCGGTTTCGATTCGAAAGACCCGCGCTGTGCCGACGAACCGGTTCCAGATTATTCCAAGTTCGTCGGACCGCCGATTGGCGGACTGAGAATCGGTCTGATCGAAGAATACTTTGATTCTCTTATGGTGCGTGACGTGCGCGCAGCGTTTGACAACGCAATAGAACAATTCAAAAAACTCGGAGCGAAGATCGAAACCGTGCGCGTCGCGCACATGAATCTGATCTCGCCCGTATGGGCGTGCATCACCCGGTCGGAAAATGTTTCCGCGCACGTTCCCTATTTAAAGACGCGGCCGCGCGATTACAGTCCCGGCTTGTTGCGTCAGATTGTAAGCTCAATGTTAATCCCCGCCGGAACCTACATGACAGCGCAGAGAGTGCGCCGGCTGATTTGTGAGGAGTTTGATGAAGCGCTTAGCCGAGTCGACGTGATCGTGACGCCGACTAGCCCGATGGCGGCTCCAACCATCGAAGAGTGTGAACAAGGATTCGTCATCGCAGATGGCAAGAAGATCAGCCTGCGGGATACAGGCGTAAACTTTCGCTCCTTAGGCACGGCGCCTTTCAATGTCACGGGCCATCCTGCTCTTACCGTTTGCTGCGGATTCACGCCTAACGATCTTCCCATCGGCATGCAGATTGTCGGAGGAGTCTTCGATGAGGGAACAGTGTTGCGAGTAGCCCACGGTTACGAAGCGGCGACAGAATGGCACCGGAGAGCGCCCGAATTACTGTACTAACCCAAACCAGCTGAACCACGTTTGGAGAGAGCGCCATGATAAGCAAAGAAGAAAACGATTTATTGACGCAGACTGATCGCGGGACACCGATGGGGGAGTTGATGCGGCGGTACTGGCAGCCGGTGGCGTTGTCCGAAGAGCTTCCACAAGGCGGTGCGCCGATACCTGTAAAGGTGATGGGCGAAGAGCTGGTTCTGTTTCGCAATGAAAAAGGGAAGCTGGGATTATTGGGCATTCATTGTTCGCATCGAGGCGCGGACTTGAGTTACGGCCGGGTGGAGGAGGGCGGACTAAGATGCATTTATCACGGCTGGTTGTTCGACGCGCGGGGGAAGTGCCTGGATCAGCCATGGGAGCCTGGAGGAGGAGAGCATCGGGATCAGATCCAGCACACGGCATATCCTTGTCACGAGCAAGCCGGGGGAATATTCGCCTACTTGGGACCAGGCGATCCTCCCTGTTTTCCCAATTACGAGTTCCTCACTGCCCCGCCAGGTCACACTTGCGTCATCAAACTTTTTCACGAAGCAAACTATTTGCAAATGAATGAGGGGAGTTTCGACATCCCTCACCTAGCCTTCTTGCACTACAACTATATGAACGACGGCGGCACCGCGGCGCGCGGCGGCAACGGAGCCAGCGCACCGGACCGCGACCTTTGCTCGCGCGGCGCCGCACCCGGTCTCGAGACCACGGATGCCGAGTTGACCGAATATGGTGTGAGGAATTGCCGAATCCGTCCGCTTGGCGACGGCGGCGAGTATCATCTCCGAACCAACGAGTTTGTATTACCGAATTTCATCGCTTTTCCCGGCAATGCCGGAACCTACGGGATCAACTGGCACGTTCCCATCGATGATACACATCACTGGAAATGGACGTGGACTTTCGACAGGGAACAACCTCTAGACCAGGAGACAATCAAAAAGCAGCGCACCGAGATGACGCCTGATTATAGGTCGGTGCGCAACAAAGCCAATCGCTACCTACAGGATCGTCAATCGATGAAGCGCGAAAGTTATACCGGTATCGGCTTTAATTTTGACGCGCAGGATCTTTGCGTAATCGAAGGGGCCGGACCGATTCAAGACCGCACTCAAGAACACTTGGTTTCGAGCGATATGTCCATCGTGGTCGCGCGCAAGGTACGCATTAAAGCGATCCGCGATCTACAGGAAGGCCGCGAGCCCAAAAACGTTGTGCGAGACCCGAAGCTGAATGTCTTCCGTATCCTGTCGACGCGAGCGGTGGTGCCTAGTTCGAAGAGTTGGAAGGACTTCGCCAAAGAAATGGAAGCCAAGGTACGAGTATGAACGGAGATTGAGAACTGTTTCATCGATCGTCAAGGAGTGGAGGTAAAATGAGCACGCTTACCGCTGGAATGGCTTCTTCGCATGCGGCGACGGTGGTTGAACCGTCGAAATGGGATAAAGGGCGCGCCTCGAACCGCGAGAACTATGCCCGGCGTTATGGAACGGAGCCGGCCTATCATCCCAAAGCCTTGCAGGAGACCATGGACGCTCGGGAATCGCGCTACAAATGGATTCGGGATGGACTGGACTTTTTACGAGCCAAACTGCAAGAAATTCGTCCTGACGCGATCATCCTTGTCGGCGACGATCAGGACGAAAACTTTTCAGAAGAAAATTGGCCTCAGCTCTGCCTTTATGTCGGCGAGGAATTCTACGCGACGCTGCGAGAAGGCGGGAAACGGGAGCGAGGGCCGCGATATCAGGCTCACGCGGCCCTCGCGAAGGACTTACTTGCTGGGCTGGTCGAAAGAGACTTCGACGTATCCTACTCCAAGTCATTTTCGGAGCAGGAATTGAGATCCCACGCGCACTGCCAGATTCTCGACCGTATCTTGCCCGAGGCAAACATTCCCGTTATACCCCTCTTCGTCAATGCTACTCATCCGCCGATCATCAGCCCGCGGCGATGTTACAGCGTCGGCCAAGCGCTGCGGGAAATCATCGACAAGCACCCAGGCCATGAGCGTGTGGTGATTTTCGCCTCGGGGGGAATTTCCCATTTCCCCGCGGGTTTCCCATGGCGTCACTATAAAGGACCCTTTACCTGGGGCGCTATTAGCGAGGAATTTGATCGCAAGATTATGGAACAAATGGTTCGAGGCGAGGGGAGCATGCTCGCGCAGCTCACTTCGGAGGACCTGATCAATAACGGCAACGATGAAATGCGCAGTTGGATAATTGCGCTTGGCGCCATCGGAAATGCGCCGCCGGAGCTTCTCAACTACGATGCTCTTTACAGTGCGGGAACTGCGATGGGTGTCGGATATTGGAATCTCGACAATAGTGGAACGGCGGAACAACGTATTCATCTTGGCTGAGATCGGGTGGATTTCTTCCTCGGACGAAATACACCTTTATTACAGTGATTTGGAAAGGAGAATCGAATGGCTACGGCGTTTTCTGACATGCGACAGTTTCTCAACTACCTGGGCGAGATGGGGCACTTGGTGCGAGTCGAGAAGGAGGTCGAAACTCGATACCAGATTGCGGCATACATTCGAAAGACCAGCGACCAGCAGGGACCGGGACTGTTGTTTGAGAATGTTAAAGGTCATGACATGCAGGTGGCCGGCGGCTTGTTCGCCACGCTCCGCGGTGCCGCCCATGCTCTTCAATGCGGTGTCGACGAGATCAACAGCAAAATGCTCCAAGGTATTCAGAATCCGATCGCACCGCGGATTGTGGACGCCGGCCCTTGCCAAGAGGTGGTCCACGAAGGGGACGATGTCGATCTCTACAAACTCCCCATACCGCTTTATTCGGAGAAGGATAGCGCTCCGTACATCACGATGGGTGTCACGATCAGCAAAGACCCTGATACCGGCGCGCGCAATATGGGGCTTTACCGTAACGAACTGAAAGGCAAAAACCGGCTGGGGATCTCAGCTCAAACCGTGAGAGTTCACCTCGCTAAGGCGGAACGCAAGGGTCAAGGCGTTCCGGTCGCGATTGCGCTAGGCGTCGATCCGGCTTTGCTGATCGCAGCCGGATACAAGGCGCCTTATGGGGTTGATGAGCTCAACATGGCAGGTGGCTTGCGCGGTGCTCCCGTCGAACTCGTCAAGGCGAGAACCTCTGATTTGGAAGTTCCAGCAACCGCGGAGATCGTCATTGAAGGAATCGCTCTGCCGAATGTGAGAGAGATGGAAGGTCCGTTCGGCGAATATCCCGGCTACTATAATCCAGCGATTCCGAAGCCGGTGGTTCAGGTGACGGCTATCACGCATCGAAAGAAACCGATTTTCCTTGCCGGGTTGACGGGCATGCCGACGACCGAGAACCATATCTTGAAGCAGATCTGTTTGGAGCCGATGTTCCTTTGGGATTTGAAACAGAAATTCCCAGGGGTGGTGGACGTACACGTGCCCGCCGCAGGGGCGCAAGCACTCCTTGCCGTGGTGGCTATGAAGCCAACATCGAAATACGAAGCGCGCAACGTCATTAGCTATATGCTCAGCAATCGACCTGCGGTGAAAACTGTGATCGCGGTGGAAAACGATATCGACATCCGCAACATCGAGCAGGTCGTCTGGGCGACCATGACGCGTTTTCAGCCTGCGGAAGACGTGGTCATCTTATCGAATCTGATCGAGATCGCTCTCGATCCTTCCGGGCCTCGCGGAGGAGCAAGCGCGAGTGGAACAGCCGATGGGCTGGCGCCCGAGTTGACTTCCAGCGGCATGGGCATCGACGCCACGCGACCGTTTGGCCGAGAGTTCCCTGAACTCGTCAAGGTGCCAGGCGTGGGGAATATCCCCGATTTCATCAAGCCAGCACAAAAGAGTCACTGAGCCGAACGAGGTTCAAGCGGACCAAGTTTGGCTGAACGGGGTTCTCCGAGATAAGAAGCGCTACCGCGCGCAGGGCTCTTGCGCACGGGTTGCATCTTACGGGCTTACATCGGCCCCAAAGCCTTTTGATCGCTAGGAGAGTTGCGTTGGTTTGTTTAGAGGAGGTTTTTTATGAGATGGGTGTCACGAAGCGTCGGCGTTATAGCAGTATTCATAACGCTGGGGCTGGAGCTCACCTTCGGCAGGGTGGTCCTAGCTGCGGTGCCAGCAACGCCGCCGTCTCGCGTGCAGCAGCTCATCGACGGCGCGCGTAAGGAAGGTCAGCTCAATTTATTTCTTGTGACTTCTCTTACGGAACGCGGCGCGCGGGAGCTGAATCAGGCATTCAACCGC
>Ga0207690_10002396_pt1 | contig 11351 bp, 10 predicted proteins | sample KBSC23metaG_FD_184315 | JGI IMG/M metagenome (GOLD analysis project Ga0207690, IMG submission 184315) | Corn rhizosphere microbial communities from Kellogg Biological Station, Michigan, USA - KBS C2-3 metaG (SPAdes) (version 2) | ecosystem: Host-associated > Plants > Roots > Rhizosphere > Soil ...
CTTCCGATCTATATCACATCGGCCAATATAGCCTGTGGTTTCCACGCCGGCGATTCGGCCACCATGCAGCAAACGGTTAATATGGCTATTGAAAAGGGTGTAGCTATAGGCGCGCATCCGGGCTTGCCCGATCTGCAAAACTTCGGGAGGGTTGAAATGAACCTATCGCCAGCCGAGGCCTACCAGATAACCATCCATCAAATTGGCGCGTTGGATTTTTTTATAAAACAGGCAGGTGTAAAATTACATCATGTTAAACCGCATGGCGCTTTATATAATATGGCTGCAAGGGATGCCGCCCTGGCCAAGGCCATCGCTCAGGCGGTTTACGACTATGATCCGCGCCTCATATTATACGCTCTTTCAGGAAGTGAAATGATAGCCGCCGCCTGGCAGATGGGGCTTGCCACCGCCTCCGAAGTATTTGCCGACCGTACTTACCAGGATGACGGCTCGCTTACCCCACGCTCGCAAAGCAATGCGCTGATAACCGATGAGCAGCAATCCATAACGCAGGTATTAATGATGGTGAAGCGGCAGCAGGTAATATCGGTAAATAATAATCCTGTCCCGCTAAAAGCGGAAACACTTTGCCTGCATGGCGATGGCGCGCATGCTGTAAGCTTTGCTAAAGCGATAAGTGCCAGATTAAAAAGCGAGTTTATTGCTATTAAAGCTCCAACCGCATGAAAAAGAACTTTAACTGGAGCGTACTGATAGGGGCGGCATTCCTGATGGCGAGTTCGGCCATTGGGCCGGGGTTTTTAACACAAACGGCGCTTTTTACCTCAGAGCTTGGTGCCAGCTTTGGTTTCGTTATTTTGCTTTCGGTGGTGTTGGATGCCGTGGCGCAGCTAAACATCTGGCGCATTATTGCTGTAGCGGATAAGCCTGCGCAGGATATCGCCAACAAGGTTTTTCCGGGCTTGGGATATGTGATCTCGTTCCTTGTGTTTTTGGGTGGCATGGCATTTAACATCGGCAATATTGCCGGGGCGGGTTTAGGTTTAAATGTATTGTTCGGAGTGAGTGTTGGGCAGGGCGCGGTAATGAGCGCTATTATTGCTATTGGCATTTTTATTTATCGTGAGTCGGGTAAGGCGATGGATGCCTTTGCCAAAACCATGGGTATGATCAAAATATTGCTGGCTTTGTTTGTAGCCTATATCAGCAAACCGCCATTGCTCGAAGCCGCCATACGCTCGGTTAACCCCACACATTTTAGTTTTACCGCGGTGCTTACGGTTGTAGGCGGTACGGTAGGAGGGTACATTACCTTTGCTGGAGCACACCGCCTGTTGGATGCCCGCCAAACCGGGGAAGAAAACCTGCCTGCGATTAATAAAGGCGCCTTGAGCGCCATTGGCCTGGCATCGTTAATGCGTTTGCTGTTGTTTATTGCCGCTCTTGGAGTAATAACAGCAGGTTGTAAGTTAGATCCAGGTAACCCTGCAGCTTCTATATTCAAGTTCGCAGCGGGGGCGCTGGGCTATAAACTGTTCGGGCTTATCATGTGGTCGGCGGGTATATCGTCAGTGGTTGGGTCGGCGTATACGTCCGTCTCTTTTATAAAGAGCTTTCATCCGGTCATACTAAAACTGAACCGGCAGATCATTATTGCTTTCATCACCATATCCTGCATCATCTTTTTATGGATAGGTAAACCTGTAAAAGTATTGGTTGCTGTAGGGGCAATTAATGGTTTGATATTACCACTTGCTTTAGGTGTGATGCTCATCGCGGCTTACCGTTCAAAAATAATAGCGAATTACAAACAGCCGCTTTGGCTAACAGTAATCGGTGTTATGGTGGTATTGACTATGATATGGATGAGCGCCGGGGCAATTATGCAGGTGCTGGGGCATTGATTGATTGATTGATTGATTGATTGATTGATTGATTGATTTCAGGATACTGCAGGATGGCCGTTTGGAATTGCTTACAGACCTTTATATTAAACCGATCTGATAAATTATTTTCCTGAAAAGATGAAGAAATTTATAAAAGCTGCTTTTGTAATGGCTATGTTGGCTTTACCTATAATCCTACTGGCACAAACAACCCCACCGCCGGGCCAGGCACGCCGCCAGCCCCGTGCGGATACCAATATAACTAATAACGGCCTTAAAGGTAACCTGGGCGTACACGATCCGGTGATGATAAAAGCCGGGGATACTTATTATGTGCTGGCTACAGGTATGAACATGAAAACATCGAAAGATAGGATCAACTGGAAGAACGGTGGTAGTGTGTGGGACAGGAACACCAAGTTTTCGTGGTGGAACAATGATATCCCCGATAAGGTTGGTTTGTGGGCGCCGGATATTCATTACGCAGATGGCAAATACCATTTGTACTACTCCGTATCGGCCTGGATGAACTTTAATTCGAGCATTGGCTATGCTACAAATACTACTTTAGATAAAAGTAATCCCGCCTATAAGTGGGAAGACCACGGACAGGTGATAGGTTACAAAAATGGGGGCGAAGGCGTTAACTGTATTGATCCGAATATTTTTATTGATGAAGATGGGAAAGAGTGGATGATATACGGATCGTACAAAGCCGGGCTGCGGATGGTTGAGCTTGACCCAAAAACGGGTAAGCCATTCAGCGATAAGCCACAACTATATACCATTACCACCAGCCTGGGCGAAGGCAGTTATATTGTTAAAGGGCCCGATTATTATTATGTGTTCGCCTCGCGCGGCAAATGCTGCGCCGGGATTGAAAGTACCTACCAGATGGTAATGGGCCGCTCAAAAACCGTGACCGGGCCATATCTCAATAAAGAGGGCGAAAGCTGGAAAGACAATAAGTATTCGCTTTTCCTTGCCGGGAACAATGAAGAGCCGGGTCGGGGCCATAATGGGTTTTTTGCTGAAGGCGATACTACGTACATTGTTTATCATGCTTATACGCGATCGCAAAACGGAGCATCATTGTTAAACATCAAACCATTGTATATGGATGCCGACGGCTGGCCAACTATTGAACCAACAGGCAATAGACTCTTCAAAATGGCCGGTTTTGAGAAGGAGGTTTTTACCGGGAAGTAACCGGGTTAAAGATGTTTCCTATTCATGGTGATGCAATATAACAAAATTATTATATGGTATCAGTGTAACTATTATTGCTATTGCTCATCTATTAATGGTGGAAAACATGTTCAAAAAAGATTTGACTTTTTAACCACAAACGTCTAAAATCTTGTGCTTAAATTCGCCGATTATTTGGAGAATCGTAAAAAGATGTGCGGGCGCAAATAGTGTATAACTGTTGTAATGAAATACCTTGTCTTACCCCTATTATTGATCATCAATATTGCCGCTTTCGGGCAAACTATTGTTAAAGGCAAAGTAACGGATGCCCGTACCAAAAAGCCAATTCAGTTTGTGAGCGTTTCTTTTAACGGCAGCACAACAGGCACCATAACCGATGCCGAAGGCAAATACACTTTAAGAACCACCAGGGAGTTTTTGCAATTAAAAATAACGTTTATTGGCTACAAACAGGTTATCCGCACGGTAGAGCCCGGCAAGGTACAGGAGATCAACTTCGCGCTGGAGGAAGAGGAACGAACCCTGAGTGAGGTAACTATAAAATCGGGGAAACGGGTGCGTTATCGCAATAAAAACAACCCCGCGGTAGATTTGATACACAAGGTTATTGAGCATAAGAACGAGAACCGGGTGCAAAGCTATGATTACGCCGAGTACGAGAAATACGAGAAACTACAGTTCTCGCTCAGTAATTTTTCGAGTAAGTTATCCGAAAAGAAAATATTGAAGAACTATAAATTTTTGCTGGATAACCGCGACAGTACCACCTTGCCGGGCAAATCGTTATTGCCGGTTTACCTGGATGAAAAGCTATCGCAAACGTATTACCGTAAAAACCCGGAGGCTACCAAAACGATATTGAAGGCAGAAAAACGGGTGGACTTTGGCGAACTGTTTGACAGCGACGGTACTAACGAATTACTGAACAGGATGTACAGCGAAGTAAATATTTACGACAATAATATTTACTTAATGACCAATGAGTTTTTGAGCCCGATTGCTGATGTGGCGCCAAATTTTTACAAGTTTTTTATTACCGATACGATTACCGATAACAATGTAAAACTGGTTGAATTGAGCTTTATCCCGCGTTACTCTAACGATATGCTTTTCCAGGGTGAAATATATATTACGCTGGATAGTAACTACGCGGTGCAAAAGGCAAAGCTATCTATCAACAAAAACATTAACCTGAACTGGGTGCGCGAAATGTATGTGAACCAGGATTTTGAAAGAAATGCCGCTGGTAGGTATATGCTCATGAAATCGGATACGAAGGCCGATTTCGGGGTGACCAAAAAAGGAAAGACCGGGGTATTTGGCGAACGCATTTTCTCTTACCGCAATTATGTATTGAACCAGCCACGGCCCGATAGCATTTACCGTGGTATGGCACACGAAGTTTTAGAGGATGCGAATGAACATAATAATGATTTTTGGCAACTACACCGCGGTGCAGATACCCTGACAAAGGCCGAAGCCAAAGTGTACCATAATATTGATACGCTGCAAACCATACCATCGTTCAGGCGCACGGTTGATCTGTTTACATTGCTTGTTGCGGGATATAAGTCATTCGGCCCGGTTGAGGTTGGTCCGGCAAATACCTTTTACAGCTTTAACCCGATAGAAGGTTTCCGCCTGCGTTTTGGTGCCCGAACGACGCCTGAATTGAGCAAGCGCTATTATTTTGAAACCTATGGTGCTTATGGCTTCAGAGATCAGAAATGGAAATACTTTTTAAGCTCAACTTATTCTATCAATAACAAGAGCATTTATAAATACCCGCAGAACTATATCCGCGCAAGCGTACAGCGCGATACCAAGATACCCGGTGCCGAGCTGGAGTTTATACAGGAAGACAACATATTGCTATCGTTTAAGCGTGGCGTGAACGACAAATACCTGTACAATGATTATTACAGGCTCGATTATGTACACGAGTTTCAGAACCACTTTTCGTATGAACTGGGCTTTAAAAACTGGAAACAATCGCCGGCAGGCTCCTTATATTTTATAAAACAGGATGGCGCCGGATCGGTTGATGTTGGCAGCCTCACCACTTCGGAAGTATCGTTAAAATTACGCTGGGCACCAAACGAGAAGTTATTACAGGGAAAGGTTTACCGCTACGTTATACCGAGCCCTAACCCGATATTTGATGTAACCTATACCACCGCGATTAAGGGATTAGCAGGCGGACAGTATAACTACCAAAGCCTGCGTGGGCGGGTGGAGAAGCGCTTTTTGCTATCGCAGCTGGGTTATACCGATGTTTCTGTGAATGCCGGTTATATTTTCGGGCAGGTGCCATTTCCGTTGTTAAACATTCATCATGCCAACCAAACTTACTCGTACCAAACAGAATCGTACAACCTGATGAACTTTTTGGAGTTTGTTACCGACCATTATGTGAGCGTGAATATCGACCACTCGTTCAATGGCTTTTTCTTTAATAAGATACCGCTGCTGCGGAAGCTGAAATGGCGTGAATGCGTATCGTTCAAAGGGATATTTGGCGGTGTGCGTAATGAGAATAACCCGGCGCTTAATAGTTCGCTGCTGCAGTTCCCGGTTAACGCGGCAGGGCCAATTACATACGCTTTAAACGGCGCGCCTTATACCGAAGGTAGTGTGGGCATCGGCAATATCCTGAAGTTTTTCAGGGTAGACCTGGTACAGCGCTTTAATTATCTCGATCATCAAAACACGGTTCAGTTTGGGATACGATCAAGAGCGACCTTCGATTTTTAATCAGTACAAAAAATGACACTTGCTTTTTCTATATTAATGCAGCTTATGGTGTTACTTCCGGGTAATAATCATATAAATAAAAGCGCCGTTAATACGTTTGTTAACGATGCCGATACGCTTTCCCGGAAGGTAAAACCAAAAATAGTTTTCCCGAACCCGACTGTTCCCCGGCTGTTTTATATTCAGCGCGACCCGAACAGCAATACCATTATTTACGATTTGAATACCGATAAAACCGGCGCCCTGGATAAAGATGAGCCGGTGCATGTTTACTGGATAAAATACAATGAACGCGGGCAAAAAGAGGAACTTAATTTTATTCAACGTAAATTTGCCTACGGAATAGCCACCAAACCCACGGGTAATGATAAGTTTGATGTGCGGATTGTAGCTTACAAAAAATACCCGCTTGTTTTAAGGAAGTGGGAAAGCGATAATAAATATCATATTTTCGCGAATATTGAAAAAAAGGAAGCCATTGTAAGCAAGATATTCCTCAGGATAGAGGGAGGCACATTCTGGTTTCCGAACGTAGTTTATATTGAAGTAAAGGGTACCGACACGGCAACCGGGAAAGAGTTGACGGAGCGGTTTAAACCATAAAGGTATTATGAAGAAAAATTATGTTTCCAATTCTCCGGAGTCGACAAGGATGTTTAAAAGCGACTTGCTGGAGGCATTATCAAAGGTTCATTTTTTTATTCCGCTTGTTATTTATATCCCGGTAATTGCATACCTGGTTTACAAGGCTCTGTTTGTGGCAAATTTAAGTATTGGCACCTTTGCCTGGCTGGTTGCAGCCGGCCTCTTTGTCTGGACATTTGTTGAATATGTGCTGCACCGCTTTGTTTTTCATTTTGTACCAAAACAAAAATGGGCGCTGCGCCTGCACTTTATCTTCCATGGCGTACATCACGATTATCCTAACGATTTGAAACGCCTGGTGCTGCCGCCATCGGCCAGTATACCGCTTGCTACAGGCTTTTATTTTTTGTTTGATGCCCTGCTGCCGTCAACGTATGTTTATGCTTTCTTCCCCGCCTTTATAGCCGGATACCTGGCCTATGACATGACGCATTATGCTATCCATCACTTCAACTTTAAATCGGGCATCTGGAAGAGGATAAAGCAGCACCACATGCTGCACCATTACTCGGAGCCATCGCGGGGTTATGGGGTTACTTCCGACCTGTGGGATAAAATATTCCGCTCGCGGTTTACAGATAAGTAAACGATATACCGGCATCGGTAAAACTAATTTGGTCCCAACTGCGTTATGCAAGCATGAAGAAAATGTACTTGTGGCTGTTTGCCATTGTATTTATAGCCCCCGCATCCATAGCGCAATCATCTTTGCGTATCAGCGACCATAGTTTTAAAGAACAATTTTTAGATCGTATTAACGACCTGCGGCAACGTGGTTGTAACTGCGGTGGTACCTTTATGCCGCCTGTACCCGCTTTGCACTGGAGCGATATGCTCACCGAAGCCGCCAAAGGGCATGCTATGGATATGGCAAGGCGTCATTATTTTAGTCATGAGAGCCGCAATGGCCGCACCTTACGCCAAAGGGTTTTAGCTGTTGGGTATGATTATAAGGGTGTTAGAAAGTGGGCCGTTGGCGAAAATATAGCCATGGGCCAGCGAAGCATTGACGAGGTAATGGACGGCTGGATAGAAAGCGAGGGCCATTGCAAAAACCTGATGAACCCGCAATTTAAAGAGGTAGGCATTTACGAATACAAAACCTATTGGGTGCAGGATTTTGGGGGCAGGGTAAATTTTTAACGGATTAAGGCATAACAACCAATAAAAGCATAAAAAATGATGCGAATTAAGGCGGCTTTAATATCTTAGTCGAAAATACAACACATGGCAACTAAACTTACAATAAACAATAACGGTTCCGTTAAAATTGATGGCGACGACTTTGAAATAGTAGATATGCAGGGCAATGCTTACGGCTTGCAAGGCAGAACGATAGTTTCAATTTGCCGCTGCGGCCTGTCGGCCAATAAACCATTTTGCGATGGTTCGCACAAAGGACATTTTGAGCATAATGCAGTAGCATTTGACCTGCCGCCGAAAAAAGTTTAATTTGATGTAAGATGGATGATGTAAAATGGAAAATGTGTTTCTTTCATTACATCTTCCAGCTTGTAAAGGCTAAATAGGAGTGTCACCCTGAGCTTGTCGAAGGGCGAGCGCAGGGCCTATGGACTATGCAATTGCGGACTATGGCCCCACGCACGTCGTCCTTCGACAAGCTCAGGATGACAGGCCAATGCTTCTTAAGTTTTAAATTATTCCCTTAATTTTCAACAGTTCAACAATTTGTTTCGAGCATTCATTAACATCGCTTGTTTCTGTATGGATGATAAGATCGGGATTTATGGGTGCTTCGTAGGGTGATGAAATGCCTGTAAAGCTGGGTATCTGGTTGTTTAGTGCTTTTTGATATAGGTGCTTAGGGTCGCGTTTGATGCACTCCTCCAGGCTGCATTGGATATATACCTCGAAAAAACGATCCTGTGGTATGAGTTTGCGGGCAAGCTCACGGTCGGCCGCGAAAGGGGAGATGAACGAGCATATCACCACAAAACCAGCCTGGTAAAACAGTTTAGCAACCTCGGCAGCGCGGCGGATGTTTTCGGCACGGCCGGCATCCGAAAAGCTCAGATCTTTGTTTAAACCCAGTCGCAGGTTATCTCCATCAAGCACATAAACGTTTATGCCCTTACTAAACAGGTTTAGTTCGGTTTGAGCCGCGATGGAAGATTTGCCTGATCCGCTTAACCCTGTAAACCAAACTACGGCGCCTTTATGTTGGTTCCTGTCTTCAATATCTGAAAGGCTGATCTTGCTGTTTTGAGGGGTGAGGTTTGCTGGCATGTTCAGGTGATTAAAAGCGGGTACTTATTCGGCAGGTTCTTCTTTTTTCTTCCATAAAATTATGTTTTCGAAGAAAGAGATACGGAACACATCCAGATCTTTATACTGGTTACCCGAGGGTTGCTGTTGAAAGAGTTTCATATAACCAAAAACCAGGTTGTCATGATGGTTAACCTGGTAACTCATACCCAAAAAAATACGGTTCTGATCGAAGTAATTGTTAACTATATTTTTACCGAAGTTAATATAGATCTCATCGCCAATGGCAGCCGAAAAATGATGCGGGCTAATGCCTTTGCTGCTGAGGGGCAACTGGTAAAAAAAATCGTAACGGGCGCGCCAGGTATAGGTGCTCTTATCGGCAAGGGTATAATCGTCTAAAATATTGCGTTTAAAGCGTTCTTCTAAACGCAGCCATTGCATCAGTTTCTTTTTTTTATGGTAGGTATACCATTGTATTTGCTCCCAGGCCGAGTTTTCCGGTTGTGAAACATATAAATGGCCTGCCGCGGGCGAAACGTTTATAAAGGTATAGCCCGCGGTAAGCTTGGTGTCGTTATTAATATAGTACGTGCCGCCAAGCCTGAAGGTGAATTGCGAATTATCGGCTATGTGCTCTTTTTGCTGTAGCTCATAGTCTGACCATAGACCCCAATGTTTACTAAACCTTAGCTGCGGATAATAGCCAAACCATACCTGGTTGCCATAAGTGGTTTGCTTGTTTTGCGCCCACAGATCACCGGCGCATGCAAGGATGATGATAAATAGTAAGAGTTTTTTCATGCAAAGCGCCTAAAATACATGTTTTTAATGGTTTTAAATAGTGCGGGAATATCTGTCACAACCAGCCATTGGCTTTATACCATTCAAAAGATTCTTTTAAACCCGCGTACAGATCATACTCCGGTGCAAACCCCAGGTCTGTTTTGGCGCGTTCAATATCGCACACCCAGTTAGCGGCGGTCAATTCGTTCAGTTTTTCGATGTTGAGGGCAGGTGTAGCCTTGCTGTTTGCATAAGCTTTCTCTAAGAGCCATGCTAAAGCCTTAACTATAAATAAGGGTAAATGTATCTTAAATGTCTTTTTGCTGAGGATCTGTTTACTGTAATCAGCCAATGCATAACGATTGTAAGTTTTGCCATCGCTGATGTTGTAGGTTTTGTGGGTGACGTTTGAGAATAACGCCTGCACAGCTACTTTTGCCAGATCTTTCACATAAATAAAGCTTAACAGTTGTGGCATCTTACCAATATAAGGCTCAAGCCCCTGGCTGAACTTTTTCAGGATGATAAAAATGTCTTTATCCCTTGGGCCGTAAACAGCGGTTGGCCTGATAGTAATTAATGGGAGCGAGGTTAATGGTTTAAGTTGCGCTTCGGCCAGTAATTTGCTTTTACCGTAAGCAGTAACGGGGTTGGGCTTAGCATCATCTTTAATGGTGCTGCTGCTATCGGGCAGCGGCCCCAAACCCGCCAGGCTGCTTAAAAAAACAAATTTCTTTAACGGGATGTTGGCCTTTGTGGCGGCTAATGCCAGGTTATAGGTATACGTGGCGTTAACTAAATTATAAACATCCAGGGTTTTGGCGGCAGTGGTACCCGCGGCGTGGATGATATAGGTGTATTGTTTGTCTTCTAACTCGCTTATAAGCGATTGAACGTCGTTATAATCAAGATAGGTGTATTGAATGGCCAGATCTTTAAGATGCCTTATATCGCTGCTTTTGCGTACCGCGGCATAAACTTTTAGGTTGTTCTTTAAAGCCTCGTTTATCAGGTGGAAACCTACAAAACCACTGGCGCCGGTTATTAAAACCCGCTCCATTATATCGCTTTCTCGTAAATACGATAGGTTTTGTATGGGTCGCCTTTTATAGCCTGGATGGCTTTGTTTACCATGTCATTATTTTCGAGCGTCCACCCCGCTTCAGCGTGTAAAAAGCCTTTGCGTTTGTATTCTTTAATAATGGTGCCGTATAGTACAGCTTCAATACCCATTTTACGGTAGCCATCAATCACCCCCAAAGCGTAAATACGGATAGAGGTGATCTTGCTTTTGTTCATCAGCAGTTTAAATATACCTGAGGGGAATAAACGTCCGCGCTTAATGGTTTTAAAAATCTCGTTATAGTTGGGCAGGGCCAGGCCGAAAGCTACAATTTTGCCTTCATGCTCTGCAACAAGGGCAAAATCAGGATCGAGAATGAGTTTAAGATCTTTAGCTACGTAGTCAAATTCCTCATTATTCATAGGTACAAAGCCGCTGTTTTTGTCCCAGGCCTTATTGTATACTTCGCGCAATTTGGCGGCTTCATTTTTAAAATCCTTCAGGTTTACCTTACGGATGGTAACGTTGTTACGTTTTAAGCGCTCTTGCAGGCTATCCAGCAAGCGTACCGACTTATCATCATAGTTTTGCCCGTCCCAATGCCAGGCTATCAGGTCGATGTTTTTGGTGAAGCCCGCCTTATCCAGCAATTCGGCGTAATATGGCGCGTTATAGGTCATCATCAGCACCGGCGGGCTATCGAAACCTTTGATCAATAAACCGCAGGGTTCGTTAGTAGAGAAGTTAACCGGGCCTATCATCGTGTTCAGGTTTCGTTCTTTTAACCAGGCGGCGGCGGTATCAAAAGAACGAAA
>Ga0207690_10002398_pt1 | contig 11347 bp, 10 predicted proteins | sample KBSC23metaG_FD_184315 | JGI IMG/M metagenome (GOLD analysis project Ga0207690, IMG submission 184315) | Corn rhizosphere microbial communities from Kellogg Biological Station, Michigan, USA - KBS C2-3 metaG (SPAdes) (version 2) | ecosystem: Host-associated > Plants > Roots > Rhizosphere > Soil ...
GCCGCGGCCTCGTCGCCGCCGAGCAGTTCGGCGGCGGTGTATTCCTGCCCCTTCGCCTGGAAGATGCGCCCGTCGACGATCGTGCCGGCCTGGCTGATGCGGCCGTCGGCCGGCGAGAGCAGGGCGGCCGGGTCGGCGTCGGCCTGGCGTGCGCCCGGCTTCAGCTTGCGCGTGAAGAACGCATTGAAATGCTGGTAGGCCAGCGGATCGGGCTGCGCCGCCTCGGCCATGTTGACGTCGTAATTGCGCACGATGGTGGCGATCAGCCAGTTCTTCCACGGCGCGAAGGTCCAGCGTGTGGCCCAGTAGACCAGGCGCGACAGGAAGCGGTGCGGCAGGATGTACTGCAGGAATACGTTGAAAGTCATCCGACCAGTATACGGGGCGAGGAGTGAGGGAAGAGGAGTGAGGAGTGAGAGAGGGCGGCTTTCTGGCGACTCATGCTTTTCTCTCACTTCTCACTCCTCTTCCCTCACTCCTCATCTAGCTATACTTGCCGGCCTTTCCGCCTTGGGTGTCGCCGTGACCGCCGAGCTTGCCACCATCATCGACTTCATCCGTTATGGCGCCAGCCGCTTCTCGGCCGCCGGGCTGACCTTCGGCCACAGCCACGACAACCCGATCGATGAGGCCACCCATCTGGTGCTGGCCAGCTTGCACCTGCCGCCGGACATCCCGCCGGCGTACGGCGCCGGCCGGCTAACCACGACCGAGCGCGCGAACGTGCTGGCGCTGATCGAGCGCCGCGTCGGCGAGCGCCTGCCGGTGGCGTATCTGGTCGGCGAGACCTGGTTCGCCGGGCTGAAGTTCAAGAGCGATCGCCGCGCGCTGGTGCCGCGCTCGCCGATCGCCGAGCTGATCGAGTCGGGCTTCGCGCCTTGGCTGGACGAGCGCCACATCGAGCGCGCGCTGGATCTGTGCACCGGCTCGGGCTGCATCGGCATCGCGATGGCCGAGTACAACCCGGACTGGCAGGTCGACATCGTCGACATCAGCGACGAGGCGCTGTCGCTGGCGCGCGAGAACATCGCATTCCAGCATGTCGAGGGCCGCGTCGAGGCGATCCGGTCCGACCTGTTCGCCGGTGTGGCCGGGCGCAAGTACGACCTGATCGTCTCCAACCCACCCTACGTCACCGAGGACGAATACGCCGCGCTGCCGGGCGAATACGCCCACGAGCCGAAGCTCGGCCTGACCTCCGGCGTGGATGGCCTGGATCTGTGCCTGCGCATGCTGGGCGAAGCGGCCGACCACCTCACCGACGACGGCCTGCTGATCGTCGAGGTGGGCGAGAGCGAGCACGCGCTGGCCGCGCTGCTGCCGGAAATCCCGTTCATCTGGATCGAGTTCAAGGTCGGCCAGATGGGCGTGTTCGCGCTGGAGCGGCGCGACTTGGTCGAGCACGCCGCGGCGATCCGCGCGGCGGCGGCCGCGCGTCGTCCAGGCTGAGCGATGGAGCTGATCACGGCGCGACTGCGGATCGACGCGTTGCGCCCTGACGATGCCGCGGCGCTGTTTGCCTGTCGCGCCGACCCCGCGGTGGCCCGCTACCAGGGCTGGCGGCCGGCCGATGTCGCCGAGGCGCGCGTCTTCATCGACCGACAGCCGTCGGATGCGACGCCCCGTGGCTGGTTCCAGCGCGCGATTCGCCTGCGCGAAGATGGCCGGCTGATCGGCGACCTCGGCGTGAACCTGCCTGAGAACGCCGGGGAGTCGGTCGAGTTCGGCATCAGCATCGCGCCGGCCCATCAGGGCAGGGGCTACGCCAGCGAGGCCGTGCGCATCGTGTTCGATCAGGTGTTCGGCCCGTGGGGCCGGCATCGAGTCCACGCCTCGGTCGATCCGCGCAACCAGGCGTGTATCGCGCTGCTGTACACGCTCGGCATGCGCCAGGAAGCGCATCACCGCGAAAGCCTGTGGCTGCACGGAGCATGGGTCGACGACGTGGTGTTCGCGATGCTCGCCCGCGAGTGGCAGGCCGTTCGCAGCAAACGGTGATCCACCCGGCGCGCCAGCTTGCTAAGCTGCGGTAGCGCCGGATCGGGGACTGCATCCCATCCGCCCGCGAACTGCCGCGCCGCGGCCTTTGACTTTCCGAATCCCCAATCCCGACTCCCGAATCCCGGCCCCCATGTCCAGCAACTCCTTCGGCAAGCTCTTCACCGTCACCACCTTCGGCGAAAGCCATGGGCCGGCGATCGGTTGCGTGATCGACGGTTGCCCGCCGGGGTTGCCGATCTGTTCGGAAGAGTTCAAGACCGATCTCGAACGCCGCGCCACGGGCAGGAGTCGTTACACCTCGCAGCGGCACGAGGCCGATGAAGTCGAGATCCTCTCCGGCGTATACGAAAGCAAGACTACCGGCACGCCGATCGCGCTGCTGATCCGCAACACCGACCAGCGCAGCAAGGATTACGGCGACATCGCGTCGACCTTCCGCCCCGGCCACGCCGACTACACCTACTGGCAGAAGTACGGCATCCGCGATCCGCGCGGCGGCGGGCGTTCCTCGGCGCGCGAGACCACCATGCGCGTGGCCGCGGCCGTGGTCGCCAAGAAGTGGCTGGCCGAGCATCACGGCGTGCGCGTGCGCGGCTACCTGGCGCAGATCGGCGAGGTCGTGCCGGACGCGTTCGACTGGGACGCGGTGGAGCAGAACCCGTTCTTCTGGCCCGATGCGGCCCAGGTGCCGGCGCTGGAGACGTACATCAACGCGCTGCGCAAGTCCGGCGACTCGGTCGGCGCGCGCGTCAACGTGGTCGCCGACGGCGTACCGCCGGGCTGGGGCGAACCGGTCTACGGCAAGCTCGATGGCGACCTGGCCAGCGCGCTGATGTCGATCAACGCGGTCAAGGGCGTCGAGATCGGCGATGGTTTCGCCGCGGTCGCCCAGCGAGGCAGCGAGCATCGCGACGAAATGCGTTTGGACGGCTTTACGTCCAATCACGCCGGCGGTATTCTCGGCGGCATCAGCAGCGGCCAGCCGGTCGTCGCGTCGGTCGCGCTGAAGCCCACCTCCAGCATCCTGATCCCCGGCCACAGCGTGAACCTGGCCGGCGAGCCGGTGGAGGTGGTCACCAAGGGACGCCACGATCCCTGTGTCGGCATCCGCGCCACGCCGATCGCCGAGGCGATGATGGCGTTGGTGCTGATGGATCACGCGTTGCGTCATCGGGCGCAGTGCGGCGACGTGGGGCCGGTCGTGCCGCGCATCGCCTGAGGTTGAATCGTCCACCGGAACCAACTCGATGACCGACAAGCCGCGCGTCTGGGTGTCCCGCCCCACTTTCCCCGGTGTCATCGCCCGGCTGGAGCCGCATTTCGAGGTCAGCGCGGAGGAGGTCGAGCGCAAGCTCAGCCCTACCGAGCTGGCCGCCCGGCTGGCGGGGCAGGACGCCGTCATCGTCGGGCTCAAGGATCGCATCGGGGCGGCCGAGGTCGGCGCGGCCGAACGCCTGCGCATCGTGGCCAACCTCGCGGTGGGCTACGACAACATCGACGTCGATGCGATGAGCGCCGCCGGCATCGCGGTTTCCAACACCGCCGACGTGCTCAACGAGAGCGTGGCCGATTTCGCCTGGGCGATGCTGCTCGGTGCGGCACGGCGCATGACCGCCGCCGAGCGCTGGCTGCGCGCGGGGCAATGGCATGCCACCGAGTTCAAGGCCTGGCTGGGAACCGACGTGCGCGGCCGTACCCTGGGCATCCTCGGCATGGGGCGCATCGGCCAGGCCATCGCACGGCGCGCGGTCGGCTTCGGCATGCCGGTGATCTACCACAATCGCTCGCCGTTGCCCGAGGCGGACGAGCGTGCCTGCAACGCGCGCCATGTCGACAAGCAGCAGTTGCTGGGCGAATCCGATTTCCTGGTGCTGGCCTTGCCGCTGACCGCGCGCACCCGCCATGCCATTGCCGCAGCCGAGCTTGCCCTGATGAAGCCCACCGCGATGCTGATCAATGTTGCCCGCGGCGGCATTGTCGACGATGCCGCGCTGGCCGTTGCCGTGCGCGAACGGCGCCTGGCCGGCGCCGCGCTGGACGTGTTCGAGGGCGAGCCGAAGGTGCATCCGGAGCTGCTCGCGCTCGACAACGTGGTGCTCAGCCCGCATATCGCCAGCGCCACGACCGAAACCCGCCGCGCGATGACCTCGGTGGCGGTCGACAATGTGCTGGCGCTGTTCGGCCACGGCCCGCATGCCGGGCGTCCGCCCAACATCCTCAACCCGAACGTGCTGTGAGCGGCACGCCCCTTCTTCAGAGCGAACCATCCCATGAGTCAGAAGAGCAGTTACAAGGTCGCCATGGTCGGCGCCACCGGTGCGGTCGGCGAGACCGTGCTGGCGATCCTCGCCGAGCGCAATTTTCCGGTCAGCGAGCTGGTGCCCTTGGCCAGCGAGCGCTCTGCCGGCGGCAAGGTCAGGTTCGGCGGCAAGGAGATCACCGTGCAGTTGCTGGACACCTACGACTTCGCCGGCGTCGACATCGCGTTCTTCTCGGCAGGCGGCTCGGTCAGCCGGGAGCACGCGCCGCGCGCGGCGGCGGCCGGCGCGGTGGTGATCGACAACACCTCGGAGTTCCGCTACCAGGACGACATCCCGCTGGTGGTGAGCGAGGTCAACCCGCATGCGATCGCCCAGTACACCAATCGCGGCATCATCGCCAACCCGAACTGCTCGACCATGCAGATGCTGGTGGCGCTGGCGCCGATCCATCGGGCGGCGCGGATCGAGCGGATCAACGTGGCCACCTACCAATCCGTCTCCGGTGCCGGTCGCCGCGGCATGGAGGAACTGGGCCGGCAGACCGCGGCCCTGCTGAATTTCCAAAGCGTGGAGCCGGGCAAGAAATTCCCGGCCCAGATCGCGTTCAATGTGATCCCGCAGATCGACGATTTCCAGCCGAACGGCTACACCAAGGAGGAGATGAAGCTGGTGTGGGAAACCCGCAAGATCCTGGAGGACGAGTCGATCCAGGTGAATCCCACCGCGGTGCGCGTGCCGGTGTTCTACGGCCATTCCGAGGCGGTGCACATCGAGACCAGCGACAAGATCGGCGTCGACGAGGCCCGCGCCTTGCTTCGCGAGGCGCCGGGCGTGGTGCTGATGGACGAGCGCAAGCCGGGCGGCTACCCGACCCCGGTGGGCAACGCGGCCGGCAACGACCCGGTATACGTGGGGCGCATCCGCGAGGATATCTCGCACGAACGCGGGCTGGACATGTGGATCGTCTCGGACAACATCCGCAAGGGCGCAGCCCTCAATGCAGTACAGATTGCCGAATTGCTGATCGAGGATTTTCTCTGACCATGCACCGATTGCCATGTCTTGCCGTCATGGGCGTTTTCCTGACCGCGCCGACGTGGGCGACGCCGCCGGCGCCGCCTGCGGCTGTAGCCCGCGGCGGTTCCGCGGCGACCCCCGCATTGCCGGCCATCCGGCAGCAAGTGGAGCACAACCAGGTCGAAGTGAAGCGCCTGCGGAACGAAGTGGCTCGGCAGGAGTCGGCGAGCCAGCGCGCCAGCGAGCGGTTGGAACAGCAGGATCGGCAGATCGCCGAACTGCGCCGGAAACTGTCGCAGCTGCAGGCCGACCCGGCGGCCGGGCAGCCGTGAAGCCTGCGCCCAAGGCAAGAACGCACCGCAGCAATGTGTTGCAAGTATTCGCCGCAGCTATTGTTGATTGCCCTTCTTGTAACTAAAGTGGCGGCACGGTGACGCGGCCGCCGCCTTGGTGGCGGCACTTTCAACAAGTTATTGCGTCAAGGATTGTTCGGGGGATCATGCATGAATCGTTCGTTGAAATTGTCGATGCTGGTGGCGCTGGTGCTGGGAAGCAGCCAGCTCCTGGCGCTGGATCTTGGCCAGGTTCAGGTCAAGTCCGCGCTGGGGCAGCCGCTGCTGGCGGAGATTCCGCTGCATCCCGCCAATCCGGCCGAGTTGCAGGGGCTCACGGTGAAGCTGGCTTCCAGCGAGCAGTTTGCCCGCGCCGGCATTATCGGCGGGCGCACCAGCATCCCGCTGCATTTCAGCGTCGCCAACGCCGCCGGCAAGCACCCGGTGATCCGCATCACCAGCAGCGTGCCGGTGAACGACCCCTATCTCGACCTGCTCATCGAAGTGGACGGCAAGGCCGGCCCCAGCGTGCGTGAGTACGCGATCCTGCTGGATCCGCCGGGCGCGCACACGGGCGCGACGGCAACCGTGACCCCCGCGGCGCCGGCTGCCGTGCCGAGCCAGGCCAAGCCGGCCAGGCCGATCAAGGCCGCCGCCCCGGCGCCCGCACCCGTGGCCGCCGCCCCGACACCGGTTCCGTCCGGCGTCAGCAACGGCCGTCTCGGGCCGGTGCAAAGCGGCCAAACCCTGTCCGGCATTGCCCGCAACGTGGCGCCGGCGGGCGTCGACCTGCGGCAGATGATGCTCGCTCTGCAGAAGGCCAATCCCGACGCGTTCTATCGCGACAACATCAACGCACTCAAGAGCGGTGCGGTATTGCGCGTGCCGACGGCCGCCGAGGCGCAGGCGATGACCCTGGCGGCGGCTGCCGCCGAGGTGCGCCGGCAGAACAGCGACTGGCGAGCCGGTACGCCGGGTCAGCCAGCCGTGGTGGCGGATGCGGCGACGCGCGCGTCCTCCTCCGGTTCGCCCAGTGGCACCGCGGCCGGCAATGAGGATCGGCTTGCCCTGGTGCCCCCGCAGGTCGGTGGTGCCACGGCTGGTGGGCAGGCGCCCGGCGCGGGCGACAAGTCCGCTGCCGGCCTGCGCGATGAGCTGCTGCGTACCCGGGAAAGCGTCGCCAGCCTGCAACAGCAGAGCAGCGATCTGAAGGCCCGCCTGAAGGATCTGTCCGACATCAACAGCAAGAACGAGCACCTGCTGTCACTGAAGGACAGCGAGATCGCCGAGCTGCAGGCCAAGCTCGCCGCGGCGCGCAAGGCGGCAGGGGCACCTTCGACGGTGCCGGCTGCCGCCGCCAGCGTGGCGGCGGCGACGGAACCGGCGTCGCTGGAGCCGGCGGTGGCGATTGCCGGCAGCAGCGCCGGCGCGAACGAGGCGCCGGTCGGCGCGGCGTCCGCGGCGCTGGCACCGTCCGCGTCGGTGGCGGAATCGGGCACCGCCCTTGCGGTCGCCGGTTCGGCGCCGACGATCGCTGCCAGCACGGCGGCAGCAGCCGTACCGGCATCGGCATCCACCGTTGCAGTGAAGCCGCCAGCCAAGCCCGCCGCGACCCCGGTGCGGGCGATCGAACAACCCTGGTACATGCAGACCTGGACGTGGGCGGCGGGTGCGGCAGCGATCGTGCTGCTGATCCTGCTGGCCATGCTCGGGCGTCGTCGCAAGCCGGCGGCAGCCGCGAAGTCCGGCGCGTCCCTGGCCGATCGCTTCGGCGCCGCGCCGGCAGCCGACGACCACCTGCTCGCCGATGACGATACCGATCAGGAGCAGTTGCTCGACCAGCTGGCCGAGCACCCGGACGACATCTATCTGCACCTGGAGCTGGTCACGCTGTATTACTCGCGGCGCGACGTCGAGCGCTTCGAGGCCGCCGCCGAGGCGATGCACGCCCACATCACCGATACCGCACAGGACGAGTGGCAGGACGTGCTGCACATGGGCGAGGATCTTGCCCCGGAACATCCGCTGTTCGCCCATCATGCGGGGGGCCCGGCGACCGCCGAGTCCGAGGCGGTGCGTGGCTTCGACATCGACGACTACGCGGACGACGGCGATGCGCCCACGGTCGTGTCGTCGCTGCCGCCCTCGTTGCCTGCGGGCTCGAAGAAGGTCAGCGAATACAGTTTCGACTTCGACCTGACCCAGCAACCTGCGGCCGGCGAATCGCGTTCGTCGTCGCCGGCAGCGGCGGACGACGTCACCGTGGTCAAGCCGCACGCCGAACCGGCGGCCTGGGATGCGGTCGGGACGGGCGCGTCGGGCGCGGACAGCACCCACGAATCCGTCGAGTTCAGCGATGACCCGGTCGATACCAAGCTCGACCTGGCGCGCGCCTATCTGGACATGGGCGATGCCGACGGTGCCCGCGCCATGCTGGGTGAGGTGCTGAAAGAGGGCAGCCAGATGCAGCGCGATGTGGCACGCAAGCTGCTGGACGGCCTGGGCTGACACGCCCGCGAAGGCTTTGGCGAAGTCGGGCCGGCCTTGCCGGCCCGACTTCGTTGCGGCCTGCTAACCTTCAGCGTCGCTTCAATCCACTTCAGTCTTCCCATGCGCATCGCCCTCGGCATCGAATATGACGGCACCGACTTTTCCGGCTGGCAGCGCCTGACCGAAGGGCCGAGCGTGCAGGCGGCGATCGAGCAGGCGCTGTCGAAGGTCGCCGCGCATCCGGTGCTGGTCAGCTGCGCCGGACGCACCGATGCCGGCGTGCATGGGCGTTGCCAGGTGGTGCATTTCGACAGCGAGGCGCGGCGCGAGATGCGCGGCTGGGTGCTGGGAGCCTGCTCCAACCTGCCGGCAAGCGTGGCGGTACTTTGGGCGCAGCCGGTGGCGGAGGATTTTCATGCACGCTTTGCGGCGCGCAGTCGCCGTTACCGCTACCACATCCTCAACCGGCCGGTGCGGGCGGCGCTGGATGCGCGCTATGTCACCTGGGAGCGTTTGGCGCTGGATGCCGAACGGATGCACGCGGCGGCGCAGGCGTTGCGGGGCGAACATGATTTCAGCGCGTTCCGGGCGCTCTCCTGCCAGGCTCCGCACCCCCGTCGTTCGGTGCTCGGCGTGAGCGTGCGCCGCGAGGGCGAGCATGTCGTGCTGGAGATCGAGGCCAATGCGTTCCTGCACCACATGGTGCGCAATATCGTCGGCTCGCTGCTGCTGATCGGCCGCGGCGAGCAGCCGGTGGAGTGGATGGCCCGGCTGCTGGCCGGCCGCGACCGCCAGCTGGCCGGGCCTACTGCGCCGGCGTCCGGGCTGACCTTCGTCGGGCCGCGTTACGAGCGGCACTGGGGCCTGCCGGAGGAAGTCAGCCAGCCCGGGGTCGGCGCATGACTCGCATCAAGTGCTGCGGCATGACCCGTGTCGAGGACGCGCTGCTGGCCGCACGGCTGGGGGCCGACGCGATCGGCCTGGTGTTCACCGCGCGCAGCCGCCGGCAAATCGCGCCGGCACAGGCGCGCGCCATCGTTGAAGCATTGCCGCCCTTCGTGTCCACCGTGGCCTTGTTCATGGACGACGAGGCGCGATGGGTCGACGACGTCATCCGGCAGGTGCAACCCGACCTGCTGCAGTTCCATGGCGAGGAGGACGATGCGTGGTGCGCGCAGTTCGGCCGGCCGTTCCTGAAGGCCGTGGCGATGGGCGCCGGGACAACCGCGTTGTCGCGCCTGGGCGACTTCCCCCGCGCCTGCGGCCTGCTGCTCGATGGGCATGCGCCGGGAGAGGCCGGTGGCGGCGGCAAGGTTTTCGATTGGTCGTTGCTGCCAGCCGGTCCAGAGCGGCCGTTGATCCTCGCCGGCGGCCTGCACGCCGGCAACGTGGGCGAGGCCGTGCGCCGGCTGCGGCCGTGGGCGGTGGACGTGGCCAGCGGCGTCGAGGCGGCGCCGGGGATCAAGGATGCGACGAAGCTGGCGGATTTTGTGCGCGCGGTGCGCGCGGCGGATGCGTGGCTCGCCGGCACCGACGATGACGGGTCGAAGTCGGCGCGATAGCATGCGTCGTGAAGGTGTTTCGCCAGCGGAAGATCTGCATGCCCAGCGCCATTGAGGAGTATCGCGTCAGCAGTGGCCCGCTCGCCCTCGGCGACCTCACCGGCCACGATCGACCGCTGGTTCTGCGCGGCCTGTGTGGCGACTGGCCGCTGGTGCGGCTCGCCGGCGAGTCGGACAGCGCTTTTGCGCAGCAACTGGCCGCCTGGGACAACGGCACCGACGTGGACGTCTTGCGGCTGCCGCCCGCCGAGGGCGGCGTGATCGGCTATGACGCGACGATCGAACGCTTCAACTACGAGCATTACCGGGTATCGATCACCCAGGTGCTGCAGCGGCTGGTCGTCTACAGCCAGCAGGATGATCCACCCGGCCTGGCCTTGCAGAGCGCGCTGATATCCGCCTGCCTGCCCGGGTTTCTCGAAGGTCATTCATTGCCGTTGCTGGGCGCCGACGTGCAGCCGCGATTGTGGATCGGCAATGCGGTCACCACGCCGGCGCATTTCGACGAATATCGCAACGTCGCCTGCGTGGTGTGCGGCAGCCGGCGTTTCACCTTGTTCCCAAGCGAACAGGTGCGCAATTTGTACGTCGGCCCGCTGGATTTCGCGCCGACCGGCACGGCGATCAGCATGGCCCGGCTCGACCAGGTCGACGACCCGCGCTTCCCCCGCTTGCGCGAGGCCCTGGCGCATGCGCAGGTAGCCGAGTTGCTGCCGGGCGACGCGATCTACATTCCGTCGATGTGGTGGCATCACGTGGCCTCGTTGCAGCGGGTCAATGCGCTGGTGAACTACTGGTGGATGCCCGGCGGCGATCGCGGCCGCGTCATGCCGAGCGCACTGGACGGGCTGCTGCACTGCATCCTCAGTTTCAAGGGACTGGAGCCGGCCGATCGGGCCGCCTGGCGCGGCTTGCTCGATCACTACGTGTTCGGCGAGGAAGATCCCGCGGCGCATATTCCCGCGTCCGCCCGCGGCGTCCTCGGCCCGCTTACGCCCGAGCTGGCGGAAAAGCTGAAAGGAATGATCCGGCGCGCCCCGTGACGCTGGCCGGGCGATTCATCCGCCATCCAGTTCCTTGCGCAGCCAGTCGGTCAGTATTGCCGTGCGCCGATCCGGCGTGCGCCGGGAAGTGGCCAGGATCCAGGCGGCGGCGGTGGGCCGGAAGCCCCAGGGTGCGATCAGGCGTCCGCTGGCCAGGTCGTCGGCCACCAGCGGCGCGGGCGCGATCGCCACGCCGAGACCGGCGATCGCCGCTTCCAGCAGGTGGTACAGGTGTGGAAAGCCCGGGCCCGGCGCGGCTCGCGGCGCCGGCAGGCCCATGCCATGCAACCAGTCCGGCCAGGCCTGCGGGCGCGAGGCGGTGTGCAGCAGCGGTTCGTCCAGCAGACGGTCGGCCGGTTGGCCCTGCAGCCGCGGCCAGCCGGCGTAGCCGGGACTGACCACGGGGCCGGTTCGCTCGGGCGCCAGTACCTCCACCTGCCAGTTCGCCGGCCAGGGCGGTGCCGCCAGCAACAGCATCGCGTCGAGCCGATCCAACTCCGCGCCCGGCGCCGATTCCTGCGCGGAAAGGTGCAGCGGCAGGGCGGGCAGATCGCGGCTGAGTCGATCCAGTCGCGGGATCACCCAGCGCGCCAGCAGGCTGCTGGAGCAACCCAGCACCAGCGGCGCCTGGGCTGTGCGTT
>Ga0207690_10002402_pt1 | contig 11339 bp, 10 predicted proteins | sample KBSC23metaG_FD_184315 | JGI IMG/M metagenome (GOLD analysis project Ga0207690, IMG submission 184315) | Corn rhizosphere microbial communities from Kellogg Biological Station, Michigan, USA - KBS C2-3 metaG (SPAdes) (version 2) | ecosystem: Host-associated > Plants > Roots > Rhizosphere > Soil ...
GCTGCACACCCTGGTCGAACGCATCGGCGACCACGCCGACAGCGCCGCCCTGCTCGCCCGCGCCATCGTCAAGCAACCGCCGGTACTGCAGCGCGACGGCGGCGTGATCGCCGACGGCTACGACGCCGAACTCGACGAACTGCGCCGCCTGTCCACCCACGCCGACCAGTACCTGGTCGAGTTGGAAGAGCGCGAGAAGGCCGCCAGCGGCATCACGACGCTGAAGGTCGGCTACAACCGCGTGCACGGCTACTACATCGAGATCACCAAGGCGCAGTCGGACAAGGCGCCCACCCACTACACGCGCCGGCAGACGACAAAGAACGCCGAACGCTACATCACCGAGGAACTGAAGGCGTTCGAGGACAAGGTGCTGTCGGCGAAGGAACGCTCGCTGATGCGCGAGCGGGCGCTATACGAGGCACTGCTCGACACACTCACCGAAAAACTCGAGCCGCTGAAAACCGCCGCGGCCGCGATGGCCGAACTGGACGTGCTGGCCGCGCTGGCCGAGCGCGCCGAGGCGCTGGACTGGAGCGCCCCGCAGCTCACCGACGAACCCGGCATCGCGATCGAGCGCGGCCGCCATCCGGTGGTCGAGAAAGTCCGCGACGAACCGTTCGAGCCGAACGACCTGAAGCTCGACGACACCCGCCGCATGCTGGTGATCACCGGCCCCAACATGGGCGGCAAATCCACCTACATGCGGCAGAACGCACTGATCGTGCTGCTCGCCCACATCGGCAGCTACGTACCGGCGGCGAGCGCGGTGATCGGCCCGATCGATCGCATCTTCACCCGCATCGGCGCTGGCGACGACCTCTCGCGCGGCCAGTCCACCTTCATGGTGGAAATGAGCGAGACGGCCAACATCCTGCACAACGCCACCGCCGACAGCCTGGTGCTGATGGACGAAGTCGGCCGCGGCACCAGCACCTACGACGGCCTGTCGCTGGCCCGCGCCGCCGCCGTGCACCTGGCGCGCAGCAGCCGCGCCTACACGCTGTTCGCGACGCATTACTTCGAGCTGACCGAACTGGCCGGCGAGATCCCCGCGATTGCCAACGTGCATCTGGATGCCGTCGAGTTCCACGACCAGCAGCGCGGCGAGCAACTGGTCTTCATGCACGCCGTGAAGGAAGGCCCCGCCAACCGCAGCTTCGGCCTGCAGGTCGCCGCGCTGGCCGGCCTGCCGAAGTCGGTGATCGCCGATGCGAAGCGCACCCTGGCCGAACTCGAACGCGGCATGCACCAGCATGCCGGCGCGCCCGCGCCGGCCTCCGCCGATGCCTCGCCGCAACTGGGCCTGTTTGCTCCGCCCCCATCGGCAGTACAACGTGCGCTGGAGCAGATCGACCCGGACGCGCTGACACCGCGCGAGGCGCTGGAAGCCTTGTATCGCCTCAAGTCGCTGAGCTGAGCGCTTGTGAATGGTGCTTTCGCTTCTCCCGCGCAGCGGAGGAAGCGAAAACCGGGCGCCACGCCGGCCGCCCGACTACTCGCAGGCTCCGGAAACGGTGTGCCGAATGACCGCGGGATTCAGGCCGCGCGGTGCAGTGCCAGCGGCACTTCGGTCGTGTCGCCGGTGCTTCCCGGCACGCCCGCATCGGGCATGGCGATGTCGGGGATCGCATCCAGCGCCTCGGCGGACAACGCGGAAAGCAAGGTGTTGACCGCAACCGAGGCCTCGCGCGCGGGAAGCCGCCCGGAGGCAACCAGGTGGCCGATGCGCTCGTACACGTCATCGCGATCGAACGGCTTCCTCATGAAATCGTCGGCGCCGTAGCGCTGCAGGTAGAACTGCTCGGTCGCCTGCTGGTTGCCGCTGATCATGATGATCGGGATGTCGCGGGTCGCCGGATCGTGGCGCAGCGCACGCAGCACGCTGAAGCCGTTCATGCCGGGCATGACCACGTCGAGGAAGATCAGGGCCGGCAGTTCGCTGCGCGCCAGCTCGATCGCAGCGGCACCGTCGGTGGCCTTGAGCACGTGGTAGCCGTCCTGGCCCAGCATCTTGCCGAGCACGGCGCAGATCGTGGGCGAATCGTCCACCACCAGCATGCGCGCGCCCTGCGTGGTCTGCACATGCTGCGGCTCGGCCACATGGCCGCCCAGCAGACGCTTGATGAAGCCGATGCCACTCATGCGTACCAGTCCATCCATGCGAGCTCTCCGGGTCTGAAGAGGCGCGATACGCACCTCGTGGATACGAGTGCATGCTCGCGCACTTGCCCGCGGCAATGTGCGACGCAGTACTCAGCCCGAACTTTTCAGCGCAAGTCCTTGATCTTGCGCAATTGCCGTCGGGCCTGCCTGTCGGGTCGGCCCGCTGGATGATCGAGCGCCGCGCCGCTCAGTCGACGCTGTTCGCGCAATGCCTCGCGGGCGACGCGGCTCGCCTCGGTTTCCCGATACAGCTGTTGTGCGTCGCTGGCGGGCCCGCGTCGCGAGGACAGCGCCAGCACGATGATGTCCAGGCGCTCCTGGCCGCGGCCGATGCGCAGGCGATCACCCACGTGCAGCGCCTTGGCCGGCTTGCAACCGGCATCGTTGACCTCGACTCGCCCCGCCTCTATCGCCTGCCGGGCGAGGCTGCGGGTCTTGAAGAAGCGCGCCGCCCACAGCCACGCGTCGAGACGCAGTTCGGCCGACCTGGTCACCGGCGACGTCATGACGGCCATCGTTGCATCAAGCGGGTCAGGACGGCTCGTCGGGCCGCGGCGCCATGTCCTGCGGATCGGGCATGGCGATATCCGGGATGGCGGCCTGCTCGTCCGGCGTGAGCGCCGGTTCCTGCAGCTGCGCGCCCGTGCGCTGGCGTACCACCAGACGGCCGGATCGGGTCAGCTGCTGGATGCGCGCAAACACCTCGCCGCGGCCGAACGGCTTCTTCATGAAATCGTCGGCGCCGAAGCGCTGCACGTAGAACTGCTCGGTCGCCTGCAGGTTGCCGCTGATCATCACGATCGGGATGTCTCGGGTGAGCGCCTCGCGGCGCAGCGCGCGCAGCACGGCGAAGCCGTTCATGCCCGGCATCACGATGTCCAGGAAGATCAGATCCGGCAGTTCGCTGCGAGCCAGTTCGATCGCGCTCTCGCCATCGCCTGCCTTGAGCACCACCTGGCCGTCCTGGCCCAGCATCTTGCCCAGCACGGCGCGGATGGTCGGCGAATCGTCCACGACCAGGATGCGCGCATCCTTGGGCACGCCGCTGCGCGGTACCGCACGGCGTTCGCCGTGTTCATTGCCAAAAAGCCGTCGGATCAGCTCAAAGCTGGACATGACGCGGGCCCCTGCTCCCGAGATTCTCCCGCCCAGTCTCGACGCAGCGCCTTCCGGACGCAAGCGCCCTCACCAGGCCACGCCGCCCATCAGGAAATCGCCGAGCGGCACCGTGAGCAGCGACAGCACGATGCCGGCGCCCAGCACGGTATTGGCCAGGCTCGATTCGAGCCCGTACTCGTCGGCGAGAATCGTGGCCGAGACCATCGGCGCCATCGCCGCCTGCAGCACACCCACGGTGAGCACCAGGCCGCCGGCGCCGGCAGCCGTTCCCATCAGCCAGCACAGCAGCGGCGCCAGCGCCAGCTTCCAGCCCAGCCCCCAGCTCGTGGCGCTCAATTGCCGCTGGCCCGGGTGGAACTTGAACTGCAAACCCACCGAGAACAGCGCCAACGGCGTCAGCGTGGCGCCGATCGGCGCGAACACGCCATCCAGCAGCGGCGGCCAGCCGCCGAGCCAGCCCACCACGATGCCCAGCAGCAACGCGACGAACGGCGGAAAGAAGAGCACGCGACGAAGCATCAGACGCGGATGCGGCGAGCGCCCCGAATAGAGCGAGGCCACCACGATGCCGGCGGAGGCCAGCACGGGAAACGCGCCGAGCTGGTCGGCAACCACCGCCAGCGCCAGGCCTTCCTTGCCGTGCAGCGCCTGGATCAGGGGATAGCCCATGTAGGCGGTATTGCCCAGGCCGCAGACCAGGATCAGGGCACCGGTACGCTGCCGCGACCAGCCCAGGCGCGGGCCGAGCAGGCCGAACAGCAGCCATGCCCCGCCGAAGGTGAGCCACATCGCCGCTACCGGAAACCACAGCTGCGCACTGAACTCCAGCTTCGGGATCAGCTCCAGCACCAGCGCCGCCAGCGCCACGTTCAGCACCCACCAGTTGATGCCCTGCACGATGCCCGCCGGCGGCCTGGCGAAACGCGCCACCAGGACACCCAGGATCAGGCACACGAACAACAGCAGCATGGCGCTCATCAGGCGGAGGCATCGCGGGGAAGGCGGGGCATTATAGGCGGGGCGCGATGTCGGCTTTGCTCATCCCCTGCATGCAGGGGATGAGCGACAGCGGAAGGCCTGCGCTCGACACGAAAACCCCACCCCGTTCGGACTGAGCGTAGCGCCGAAGGCGCGCACGCGGGGAGCGGCCATGGATGGCCGCGGCTTTGAGGAGCGAGGAAGTCGCAGCCCTTCGCGCACTGGCCCCTTCGACTTCGTCGCTGCGCGACTACGCTCAGGGGGAACGGCTGGGAGGGTTCAGTGCGATACGAAAACTCCACACCGGTCGGATCGACCGCAGCGCCGAAGGCGTGGATGGTTTCGGCGTAGAAAAGCCGGCGCGTCGACCTTTCAGGGATAATCCAGTGCTCGCCTGCCAGCGGATACCTCAAGCACGTCCATGAACGACACACCCCATCTCGCCCACGGGCTGGCGGGCGACGCCACGCTGCCGGACTGGCCCGCGCTGACCGCGGCCGAGATCGAAACGCTGCTGCGGCACTATCCGCCGGCGGGTTCGCCGCAACGCATCGACTGGCACAGCCCGCGCCCGCTGTCAGCCGCCTGCCTGGTCGAGACGGGTCGCGGCACCGTCTTCGTCAAGCGCCATCACCGCCGCGTGCGTTCGGCATCCGCGCTGAGCGAGGAGCATCGCTTCATCGCCCACCTGCGCGGCAAGGGCGCACCGATCCCCGCCGTGCTGCACGACCGGCAAGGGCACACCGCCGTGGCGATCGGCGACTGGGTCTACGAAGTGCACGAACGGGCCGCGGGCATCGACCTGTATCGCGAGGCGGTTTCGTGGGAGCCGCTGGCAAGCCGGGCACACGCGCATCGCGCCGGCCACATGCTCGCCGTGCTGCACGAGGCAAGTGCCGGCTATCCGGCGCCCCAGCGCAGCACCCACATCCTCGTCGCGCGCAGCGAACTGATCGTTGCGGCCGACCCGGTGGCGGCCCTGCACGCACAGTTGCCGCAGCGACCGGGCCTGGCCGACTACCTGCGCGGCCGCGCCTGGCCGGATCAGCTCGCCACCGTGTTCGCCCCATGGCATGCCCAGGTGCAGCCATCACTGGCGCACCAGCCGCGGCTGTGGACGCATGGCGACTGGCACGTCTCGAACCTGTGCTGGAGCGGCGGCGGCGAGCATGCCGACATTGCCGCGGTACTCGACTTCGGCCTGGCGGCCGCGAATAGCGCGCTGTTCGATCTCGCCACCGCGATCGAGCGCAACGCGATCGCCTGGCTGGCGCTGGACACCGGCATGGCGGCCATCCACCCGCACATCGCGACCGCCCTGATCGAAGGCTACCGCCAGTTGCGCCCGCTGACCGGCGACGACGTTCGCCTGCTGGCCGACCTGCTGCCGCTGGTGCACGTCGATTTCGCCTTGTCGGAAGTGGAGTATTTCCACGCCATCACACACTCGACCGCCAATGCCGACATCGCGTGGGACACTTTTCTGCGCGGCCACGCGATGTGGTTCGCCACAGCACCGGGGCAGGCGTTGCTGCGCGAGATCCGCGCGCTGGCGTGACCGGAGCCCCTCGCCCCTCGGTAGAGGGATCAATGAAGCTCGCGCGCGTTCGCATCGGACGTCCATTCCGTGCTTCAATGGTGGTTCTGAAGCGGGGGTGCCCGGCAATGCCGGGCTGAGAGAGTCCCTTGGAACCTGATCCGGTTTGTACCGGCGTAGGGAGCTTGCAGAGTCGCACCGTCCTCGCGGACGTGCCGGCTCGCCGTCGCTTCGTCCGCCACCAGAAGACGACGACGATGATCCGTTCCCCGCTTGTTTCCGCCCTGCTCGCCACCCTTGCCGCCGCCGGCACGGCGCACGCCGCCGCGAACGGCCCGAACCAGCCATCTACCGCGCCGCAAGCGGTCAATCTCGCCACCGTGCACGTCGAGGCGCGCGCCCCGGAGGATCGGCACCACCGCGGCATCAACAGTTACGGCGACGCCTCGCTGCACGACACTCCAGCTTCGGTCACCGTCGTGGCGCGCCAGCAGCTCGATGACCGGCAGATTCGCACGCTCAGCGAACTGGCCCGCGAAGACGCCTCGCTGGGCGACAACTACGCACCCGTCGGCTACTACCAGGACATCGCGATCCGCGGCTATCCGCTGGATCCGTCCACCGGTTTCCGCAGCAACGGCCTCACCATCGCCGGCGAGCAGAAGCTGCCGCTGGAGGATGTCCAGCGCGTGGAGATCCTCAAGGGCCTGGCCGGACTCGAAGCCGGCGTGATGGAGCCCGGCGGCGTGATCAACTACCTCAGCAAGCGGCCGGCCGACGTGCGCAATGTGACTCTTGGCACCGATTCGCACGGCTCGCGCTACGCCGCGGTCGACGTCGGCGGTTGGCTCACGCCGGATTTCGGCGTGCGCGTCAATGCCGCCCATGAGGCGATCCATTCGTACGTGCAGCATGCCGACGGCCGACGCAGCATGCTGGCGCTGGCAGCCGACTGGAAAATCGGCGCGCGCACCACCCTGGAACTGGACGGTAACTACCAGACCAGCGGCCAGCGCTCGGTATCGGGCTACCAGCTGCTCGGCGGCACCGCGCTGCCGGCGCACCCGGATGCCACGCGCATGCTCGGCTTCGAACCATGGCAGCAACCGGTGGGCATCAAATCCTCCAACAGCAGCGTGCGCCTCGACCACGCCCTCGGCGACGACTGGCGCCTGCGCCTCGCCGGCGGCCATAGCCGCAGCGCGATCGACGACAACGTGGCTTTCGCCTACGGCTGCTTCTACGCCGCCGACTGCGCCGACGGCGCGTCCCCCGGCTGGTTCTTCGCGCCGAACGGCGATTACGACATCTACGATTTCCGCAGCCCCGACGACACCCGCGTCAGCGACGAGGCACGCGCCGTGCTCGAAGGCCATCTCGACACCGGCGCGCTGAGTCACGAGATCACCATGGGCGCCAGCGCGTTCCGCCGCACCATCGACCGCCGCGCCTACGTGTATGACTACGTCGGCACCGCCAACATCGACCAGGCCGATCCGCCGACCTTCGCGCCGTCGCCGAACCAGCCGGGCGCCTCGGTGCGCCGGCTCACCAGCTGGCAGCATTCGCTGTTCGCGCTGGATCGCATCCACCTCGGCGAACATTGGCAGTTGATTGCAGGCGGCCGTTTCGTGCGCCTGCACGAACGCAGCTACGACGACGCCGGCTCGCCCGAGCGCACCACCCGGCTCAGCAAGACGCTGCCGCAGGCCGCCGTGCTGTGGCAGCCGAATGCGCCGACCACCGTATACGTGAGCTACAGCGAAGGCCTGTCGCTGGGCATCGAGGCGCCGTACTGGACCAGCAACGGCGGCACCACGCTGGGCCCGCGGCTGTCGCGCCAGGTCGAGGCCGGGATCAAGCTGCAGGCCAGCGACGCGCTGGATCTCACCAGCGCGGTCTACCGCATCCACCAGCCGTACCAGTTCGCACGACCCGACGCCACGCCGGCGGGCTTCACCTTCGTGCAGCAGGGCCAGCAGGTGCACACCGGGCTGGAACTTGGCGCGCACGGCAAGCTCGGCGCCAACCTCAGCGTGATCGCCAGCGCCAGTTTCATCCAGGCCCGTGCCGAGAACACCGGTACGCCGTCGTACGAAGGCCACCAGGTGGTCAACGTGCCGCGCTTCCGCAGCGCCCTGTTCGTCGACTACCGCCTGCCGTTCGCACCGACGCTCAGCCTGCTCGGCGGCTGGCGCCACGCCTCCGCCAACGTCGCCACGCCGAACGGCCAGGTGCGCGTGCCGGCCTACGACGTGTTCGACGCCGGCCTGCGCTACGCGACCCACTGGCGCGGCCACGCACTGACCTGGCGGCTGTCGGTGGACAACCTCTTCAATCATTTCTATTGGCGCGACACCGGCAGCGCCGGCGGCGACAGCTATCTGTTCCCCGGCGCACCGCGACTGGCGCGCCTCTCCGTCAGCTACGCGTTCTGATGGTCTGGGTCGAACTCATCGGTGCCCTGCTCAGCGCCTGGGCGGTCTGGCTCACCGCCAGGCGGCGGCCGTGGTGCTGGCCGATCGGCCTGGTGTCGGTGGTCGTCTACGGCTGGATCTTCGTCGATGCCAAGCTGTATTCCGACGCCTTGCTGCAAGCCGCGTTCGGCGGCCTGATCGTCTACGGCTGGGTACGCTGGCTGCAGCACTTGGGCAGCGACGGCCGCGTGCAGATCGCCGCCCTGCCGATGCGGCAGGCTGTGCAGCACCTCGCCCTCGGGGTGCTGGGTGCGCTGGCGCTGGGTGCTTTCATGCATTTCCACACCGACGCCTCGCTGCCCTGGCTGGACGCGACACTCACCGCCTTCAGCCTGGTCGCGCAATGGTGGCAGGGGCGACGACACGTCGCCGCGTGGTGGTTGTGGATCGTGGTCGACGTGATCTACGTGGGCGAGTATGTCTACAAGGAATTGCTGATTACCGCGGTGCTGTACGCGGGCTTCGTCGTGCTGGCAACGATCGGCTTGCGTGCCTGGCGCCGCGCGGGGATGCAGGCTGCCGCCGAGCCACCCGCGACATCCGCCTGAGGCCAATGGCACTTGCTTGAGCCCGTTCGTCCCCGGATCGGGTCCGGGGCTGGCTCTGAGCGCAGGCCGTAGGCCGACATGCCGGGAGGGGTTGGCGACGTCTGGGCGCTTCGACTCCGCCCGCTGCGCGGGCTACGCTCAGCGCGAACGGTTGGAAGTCGGGTGGCTCCAAGAACGCCAATCCGCGGGTGAAACGGTCGGGATGTCCGGTCGGCGTATCCTGCGACGAAGAAGCCCTGCACCGGCCGCGGCTGCACGGCGGCGGTGGGGTGGAGCGAGGGGAGGCGAAACGCAATGAGCAAGCGACGGGTCGTTCGTGCCCTGATCGGGTTGGGCTGGTGCCTGCTGGCGCTTCCGGCGCTGGCACAAACCGATCCGTCGCTGACGCAGACCAACCTGCCGGGAATCACGGTCACCGCGCCGTATACCACGGAGCACGGCGGTTATCTGATTTCGGGCGACTTCAAGGTCGATCCCCGCATGCCGTCGGTGGTGTTCCCCGCGCAGCCACTGGTCAAGGACGACATCCTCAGCATCCAGCCGCTGCGACTGGCGGACAACGAATACCTGGTGTTGCAGGAATGCGCCCGAACCGATTGCAGCGAGGCCCACATCGTGCGGGTATGGAATGCCGACGGTGCGACGGATCCGGCGGGAAACAGCGAGGACCGCATCTGGATCAAGCACGAGAACAAGTACTTCATCTGGCTCAAACGCCTCCCCTGGCAAGCCTCGGCGATGAGCTGCGGGCAATGCGGCAACCGCTTTTCTTCCTTCAGGCAGATGAGCCCGCCGCTGATCCTGATTCCCGTCGGAGCGCTGGCGGCCTACAATCGAAAAGCGCTGCTGGCGGCCGAAACCGCTGCCCCGGTTCCCGTGGAATCGCAGAAACACGAAGGCTCGACCTTCGTCGTGACGTTCAAGGGCGGCAGCACGGTGCGCATCAAGCGCATGCACGCGGCGAATTGAAACGCATCGCGGCGACGCCTGCGTCATCCCCATGACTCCCATCCGACCATGACCGGAACGATTTCCTTGCCAAACCTGTCGAGCTTCCCCATCACCGCACGTTGGCCCGCACAACATCCCGAACGCATCCAGCTGTATTCGCTCAACACCCCCAACGGCGTGAAGGTATCGATCATGCTGGAGGAAACCGGACTGGCGTACGAGCCGCACCTGGTCGACATCACCCGCGACGAAAGCCACACGCCGGCGTTTCTTTCGCTCAACCCCAACGGCAAGATCCCCGCGATCATCGACCCCGACGGCCCGGGCGGCGAGCCGCTGGCGCTGTTCGAGTCGGGCGCGATCCTGCTGTACCTGGCGGACAAGACCGGGCAGTTCATCCCGCAGGACGCCGCGCGGCGCTGGGAGTGCATCCAGTGGGTGTTTTTCCAGATGGCCTCGATCGGGCCGATGTTCGGCCAGGTCGGCTACTTCAACAAGTTCGCCGGTAGGGAGATCGCCGACAAGCGGCCGCTGGATCGCTACGTCGCCGAGTCCCAACGCCTGCTGGAGGTGCTCGATGCCCGCCTGCAGGATCGCCGCTGGATCATGGGCGACGACTACGGCATCGCCGACATCGCCACGCTCGGCTGGGTGGACAACCTGATCACCTTCTACGAGGCGCGCGAGCTGGTCGGCTACGACCGCCTCGCCCACGTCCCGGCCTGGCTCGATCGCGGACTGGCGCGCCCGGCGGTGGCGCGCGGCCTGCAAATCCCACGGCGCGGCTGATCCGGCCGGCGGCTGGACGACGGAGCGCACTGCGGGCAAGCTTCCATCCACGCGGTATTAAGCCGCGTTGCCGCAGAGTGGTGGCTGCCATGAACGCCTCGATTGCCAGAACGTTTCTGCCCGGTGCCGCTCTGGCGCTGTGGCTGCTGGCGCCGGCCGCCGGCGCGCAGAACATCTACAAGTGCCCCCAGCCCGGCGGCAGCGTCGCCTACACCGACCACCCCTGCGTCGACGGCAAGGGCGAATTGCTGCACCAGGCAGACGACAGCGAGATCATCGACCGCTACCTGCGCCTGGGCCAGGATCATCTGGCCCGGCAGTACGCCGACGCCCGCCACCTCGGCGCGCTGTACGAGGAGCGCCTGGCGATCTACCAGCAGGATCAGGAAGAACAGGCCCGGCGCCGGCAGGACGAAGCGCTCGCGGCCCGGCAGCGCGAGGACGAGGCGCGCCAGCAGGCGCTGGCCGACCAGGCCGCCGAGCGCAACCAGCTGCAGGCGGAGAACGACGCCCTGCGCCAGCAGAACGACCAGTACCGCGACGAACTGTCCCAGCCGGTGAGCGACTACGCACCGCTGTACTGGGGTGCGCCCGCGCCGCCGTACCGGCATCGCCCGCACGATCACGCCGGCGACCACGGCAACCACTGGGCGCCGCCGAGGCCGCCGATCTACCAGCCTTGCACGCAGCTGGCCGGCGGTCGGGTGCAGTGTTGAGGGCAGCGCGCCAGCGCCGCTCCCTCAGCGCGCGCCGGGAGGGACGGCTGCGTCCTGG
>Ga0207690_10002407_pt1 | contig 11317 bp, 10 predicted proteins | sample KBSC23metaG_FD_184315 | JGI IMG/M metagenome (GOLD analysis project Ga0207690, IMG submission 184315) | Corn rhizosphere microbial communities from Kellogg Biological Station, Michigan, USA - KBS C2-3 metaG (SPAdes) (version 2) | ecosystem: Host-associated > Plants > Roots > Rhizosphere > Soil ...
ACGCCTTCATCGACAGCCACACCGAATATGGCGGCGAGGTCGACATGCACATCCGGGCCGCGGGCACTGGTCAGCCGCTATTCGACGGCCGCGCCCAAGCCCGCGCATTTACGAACCGGCTGGACCGTGTGCTCCCGCCGCTGATCGAGGCGCTGTTCACCGGTTTTCCCGGACAGAATGGCGAAAACGTGCGGATCACGATCCCGGCGCATCCGTCGCACGCGTAAACCCCCTCTGAGGGGAGGGGTGGAGCCCACTCGGACGCTTGTTCGGGTGGGCTCTTTTTTCGCTCAGTTCGGAAGGGCGGTGCCGCTGACCACGTTGATCGTCGCCGCGACGCCCGGAGCGCCGCTTCCCGGCTGGCCGCCCCCGACCCACAGGCTGTATTTGCCCTTGCGCGTTCGCATCTTCCCGGCGGTGTCGGCGAAAGCTAGATCGCGAGGCGTGAGGGCGAAGGTGACCGTCTGCGATTGTCCCGGCGCGAGATGCACGCGTTCGAATCCCTTGAGCGACCGAAGCGGTAGCCCCGCGCCCTCAGGCGGAGTGACATAAAGCTCCGCAACTTCGTCCCCCTCGCGCGGACCCGAATTGGTGATGCTGACCCTGACTATCCTGTTGTCACCCGATCCGGATACGGTTGCCGGGCCGTAGGTGAAGCGGGTGTAGCTCAGCCCGTAGCCGAACGGATACTCCGGCTTGCCGGAGAAGTAGCGGTAGGTTCGGTTTTTCATCGAATAGTCGGTAAACGGCGGCACCTGGTCGATCGACTGGTAGAAGGTGACGGGGAGCCTTCCGCCCGGGTTGTAGGCGCCGGTCAGCACATCGGCGATTGCCCTGCCTCCCTGCTCGCCGCCGTACCACGCTTCGACGATCGCGTTGGCCGAATTGGCCGGACCGAGCGCAAGCGCGGAGCCGTTCTGCAGCACCAGCACGACCGGTTTTCCGGTGGCTCGAAGCGCCTCAATCAGATCGGCCTGTGCTTTCGGCAGAGCGATGTCGGTCCGGTCTCCACCGTCGAAGCCGGTGATTTTGACCGGCATCTCCTCGCCTTCGAGCCACGCGTTCAGGCCGACAAAGGCGACGACGATGTCAGCACCTTGTGCTGTCCGGAGCGCCTCGCGCTGGAGAGCGCCCTCAGGTGGCTGCCAAGCAAGGGTAAATGCAGGCGCGAAGCCAAAGCCCGAATGACGGTGCGCCGCTTCGATAGTGAATGGCCGTGGGGTCACGTCGGGAAAATTGACTCTGACTGTGTCGCCCGAACCTCCGGCATCGCGGGCGCTGCATTTCTCGTTCACTTCGACTGGTGCAGAGCCTTCGATGCGCAGAGTGTAGCGCTCAACAGTGGAATTGTCGTCGCACCGGCGGCGCTCCAGCTGGAACGTGTAAGTCCCGGGTTCCGGTGGCGTAATCGTGCCGGTGAACCTCACCGAGAAATCGGCCGGGTTCACACCGGGCGCCGGCGCGATCCAGTTCCAGTTGACGTCGAGCTGCTGAAGACGCTCGGTCGCGACAGGTGGTCCGGCAAGATCGGTGCCGTTGAAGAACGTTGCTGAAACTCCGCTGCCGAGCGCAGTCCGCGGCACCACCAGCGGGAGCCCCGAAACGAACGGGGATCCCTCGGCGTAGCGCACTCGATCCGCACCATAGGCGGCGATCATACCATCCAGCGGAAGCACAGCCCCGACCGGCGTTCCGTTGTAGTTGCCTTCGAGATCGATCAGCGACGCTGCGGTCGGTCCGATCACCGCCACTCTCTTCCCCGGCGCAAGCGGAAGAATTCCGTCGTTCTTCAGCAGAACGATGGACTCATGCGCGGCGCGGAGCGCAAGCTCACGGTGTTCGGGCGAGTGGTCGGCCGAATACGGAATGGAACTGAACGGGACCGACTGGGGCGGATCGAATAGTCCGAGCCTGAAGCGGGTCCTGAGGTCGCGTTCGACAGCCGTGTCGATCTGCTTTTCGCTGATCAGGCCGGCGTGCATCGCTTTCGGCAGGTCTAAAAATTCGTCCTTGAAATCGCACCCGGTATCGGTGCCGACCTTCACCGCCAGCGCCGCACCCTCGACATTGCTCTTCGTGAAGTGATGGCCGTTGGTGATGTCGTCGATGGCGCCGCAATCGGAGGTCACATGCCCATCGAAATGCCAATCGCGGCGGAGAGTCTGGGTGAGTAGCTCCGGGTTGGCGCAGGCTGGCTTGCCGTTGACGGCATTATAGGCGCACATCACGATCTGGACATTGCCCTGCGTCACTGTTCGCCGGAATGCCGGAAGATAGGTCTCGGCCAGGTCCTGCGGCGACGGATCGACGTTGAAGCCGTGGCGCAGCGGCTCCGGCCCGCTGTGCACGGCAAAATGCTTCGAGGTCGCCGCAGCCAGCAGATAATGCGGGTTGTCGCCCTGGATTCCGCGAATGAACTGGGTCGCGAGAACACCTGTCAGGTAGGGGTCCTCTCCCAGCGTCTCCTGTCCCCTGCCCCAACGCGGGTCGCGGAAGATGTTGATGTTGGGCGACCAGAAATCGAGCCCGAAATAACGACCGTGATTTCCCTCTCGCTGCGCCTCGTTGTACTTGGCGCGTGCCTCAACGCCGATGGTATTCCCTTCGGCATGAAGCATGCTTTTGTCCCACGTCGCGGCCATTCCGATCGCCTGCGGGAAGACCGTTGCCTCGCCTGAACGGGCAACGCCGTGAAGCGCCTCGTTCCAGTAATCGTAGGATGGAACTCCCAGCCGCGGGATCGCGGGCGCGACGTCCTGCATCTGCGCCGCTTTTTCCTCGAGCGTCATCCGGCTCACCAGATCGGCGACTCGCTTGTCGATCGGAGCTGATGGATCTCGATAGAGCTGGGCGCTCGCCGCCGAACCGGCGAGCAACAAGGCTGACGCAAACGCTACTTTCATCGACTTCTCCCCCTCCGGCACCCTTCATTAGTGAGACGCGCAGGACGGGGAAAGTCGCACCTTGCCGGAAACGAAAAGCGCCCGGGGGCTGCCCGGGCGCTTAATCGGAATCGCGCAATCCCTCAGTGGTGACTGCTGCGGCTAGAGCTGCCCTTGCTCGAACTGCTGCTGCGGCCGGACGAACTGCGGCTCGAACCGCTGCTCGACTTGCTGCTGCTCGAACGGGTGCCGCTCGCGCCCATTTTGTTGCTTGAACTTCCGCTTCCGGTTTTCTTCGTAACCATGATCTTCTCCATCCATTCCCCGCGTCGCCAGTTAAAACGTTTAGCGGCAATCAGTTTTCCGACTTCGCGGCACAACGAGTGTTCGGGCGGGTTGAAACGAAGGCCCCCCCACGTCAGGAGCGATGGAATGCAGACCGAATCGCAAGGTGCGCGGGATATCGCTGCCGACATCCTGACCAAAGTTCCTGCGGTTACATTGGGATTTTGGATCATCAAAATCCTGGCAACGACTCTCGGCGAGACCGGCGGCGACACGGTTACGATGAGCTGGCTCGGCGAAACGACGCCCCATCCGGTGCCCGGAGGCTATCTTATCGGCACGGCGATATTCGGTATTCTGCTGATCGCGCTCGTCTGGGCGCAGATCAGGGCTCGCGCCTTCCGTCCCTGGCTTTATTGGGCCACCATTGTCGCATCCACGACCGCCGGGACGACCCTGGCCGACTTCGTCGATCGATCGGAATCGCTCGGCTACCTCGCCGGATCTTTGATCCTTTTCGTTTTGGTGCTGGGGTCCCTTTTCGCCTGGAAAGCAACACTGGGGACGGTGGACGTGAACACAGTGACGACCCCGCGCCAGGAAGGCTTTTACTGGCTGACTATCACCTTCTCCCAGACGCTGGGTACAGCGCTCGGCGACTGGGTTGCCGACGCTGGCCTCGGGTATGAGGGCGGCGCTCTTCTGTTCGGCGCCGGGCTGGCAGTTCTTGCGATCCTCTACTTCACCCGTCACGCCAATTACGTCTTCCTGTTCTGGGCGGCATTCATCCTGACTCGGCCATTGGGAGCGACCGTTGGCGACCTGCTCGACAAGCCGGTTGCCAGCGGCGGCCTCGACTTCAGCCGCCCGCTCGCCTCGGCAGTTCTCCTGGTCGTCATCGTGGCGCTGATCATCATCCTGCCGCAACGAGCGGGGCGGCATCCGGGAAGCCTGGAATCCGTTGCTTGATCCGCTCGATTTCCGTGGCGCTCGGAATTCTGGCTGCGCTTGCCGCTGCTCCCGCTTCCGCAGGACCGCCCTATCTCACCGACGATCCGGAGCCGACCGACACCGGCCATTGGGAGATTTACGGGCCGCTGGTGCAATCCGAAGGATTCGGTTCGGACTTCTCTGGATCGATGGGTGCCGAGGTCAATTATGGCGCCGCTCACAACATCCAGCTGACGCTCGACCTTCCGGCAGCATTCGCGCACGGGAGCGGCGGCTGGCGCTGGGGAGCGGGCGATCTCGCTGCCTCCGTCAAGTACCGCTTCTACGACAATAAGCGAGCCGGACTGCAGATCGCCGCCTTCCCAGGCGTGACTTTGCCGACCGCGAGCAACGGACTGGGATCCGGTCGCGTGAGTGCACTGCTACCCATTTGGGCGCAGGAGGATGTGGGCCAGTGGTCGGTGTTCGGCGGTGGCGGCTACGCGCTCAATCCCGGTTCCGGAAACCGCGATTACTGGGAGGAAGGACTTGCGGTGAGCCGCGATTTCGGCGGCGGACTCTCCGGCGGGATCGAGCTGTTTCACCATGGTCCCGATGCCGTTGACGCAACATCCGAAACGGATTTTGGGGCTGGGGCGATTGTCCCGATCGGCGGGCCCGCTCGAATACTCTTCTCGGGAGGGCCGGCGCTGGCCAATCACCGGAGCGGCTACCATTTCTACGCGGCGCTCGGTTTGAACTTCTGAGGTCGATCAGCCTTCGAGCTGCCGAGTCAGTAGCCGGATATCCGCGTCCAGTTCCGAATCCTGCGCTCGCAATTTTTCGATCTGCCGGACGGCGTGGATCACGGTTGTGTGGTCGCGGCCGCCGAAGCGCCGGCCGATGTCCGGAAGCGATTTCGGAGTGAGTTGCTTGGACAAATACATCGCAACCTGCCGCGGCCGGGCGACTTCGCGCGCCCGGCGGGCCGAGGTCATTTCGGCCTTGCGGATGCGGTAATGCTCGGCGACCTGGGTTTGAATCTCGTCGATCGAGATTCGCCGCTGGTTGGCGCGCAAGACGTTCGCCAGCACTTCCTCGACGAATCCAACGTCGATCTCGCGACCCGTCATCATCGCGTAGGCCGCGATCCGATTCAGCGCCCCCTCAAGCTCGCGCACACTCGACGTTACCCGGCGCGCCAGGAAATCGACGACATTGCGCGGCATCTCCACCGCCGGAAGCGCCGCCAGCTTGGCGATGATGATATTGTAGCGAAGCTCGAAATCGGCGGAGTTGATGTCCGCGACCAGCCCCCACGACAGCCGCGACAGGATTCGCGGAGCAATCCCGTCGAGGTCCTGCGGCGCGCGGTCGGATGTGATCACCAGCCGCTTCCCAGCGCCGATGATCTCGTTCATCGTGTGGAAGAACTCTTCCTGCGTCGAATCCTTGCCGGCGATGAACTGGACGTCGTCGATCAGGAGAAGGTCGGCTCCGCGCAGCCTGCTCTTGAAGCCTATGGTGTCATTGTCCTTCAGCGCGCGGATGAATTCGACCATGAACTTCTCGGCCGACATGGAGACGATCCGGCGGCTGGGGAAGCTCGCTCCGAACGCATGGCCGATGGCGTGCAGGAGGTGAGTCTTGCCGCGGCCGGTGCCGCCATGGATGAAGAGCGGATTGAAGCTGACCTGATCAGCGGTCGACAACGTCCGCGCGGCGGTCGCCGCGACCTCATTGGCCTTGCCGATGACGAAGGTTTCGAAGCGGTAGCGGGGATCGAAGTTCGGCGCCGATGGATCGCGTTCAATCGGCGCGGCGGCAGGAATTTCCTCGAGGATCAGTAGCGGCGACGGCTTCGGCGCATCGCAAGCCGCAACGACCCGGACGTCGCGGACCAGCGGCAGCGTGGTCTTCCACGCGAGCGCCAGCCGCTCGCCGAAATGCGATCGCACCCAGTCAGCCATGAACTGACTGGGCATCAGAAGTTCAAGCGTGCCCGTGTCCGGATCGAGGGAACCGAGCTGGGCGGGCTTCAACCAACCATCGAACGTGCGAGCGCCGAGATCGCGGCGAAGGCCGGTGCGAATCGAATCCCACGCAGCCTCGAGCGGCGCGGCCACTCTGGTATCACCTGCATCCAGGCATGAGTCCGATCGTCCGCCCTGCACTGGCTCGCGCCTCCCTCTCTTGCCCCTGGTCGCAAGACAAAAGGATCCCGTTGCGCGTGACCCGAGTCGCGCGCCCACCGCTATCTTTTCTCTTGCCCCCGGCGCGGATTCGCGCCTCGGAAGGATGTTTTTGAAAGTCTCGGCGGCAGCTTTCAAGGGTGATTTTTCATCAAACTGAAAGAAAAATGACTTGACACCGGAAATCCGAGAAATCGCCTGAAAACCCCAGAAATCCGCCAAAACTATCCATGGTTAACAGGGTGGTTAACGCGCGAATCGCGGGAATTGCTCGGTTTTTTTTGGGATACAAATGAAACGGGCCGCCGGATCGTCCGGCGGCCCATTTAAAAGCCGTGTTTGGCAGGCAATCTTAGGCTAACGCGGCAACTCTCTTGACCAGCCGGGAGAATTTCCGGGACGCAGTATTCTTGTGCAAAACTCCGCGAGCAACTCCGCGCGCAATCTCCGGCTGAACCTTCTTCAAAGCTTCGGCCGCTTCGGCCTTCTCGCCCGAAGCAATCGCCGACTCGACCTGCTTCACGAAGGTCCGGATTCGGCTGATTCGCGCGTGATTGATGTCCGCGCGGCGGGCGTTGCGACGGATGCGCTTCTTGGCTTGCGGCGTATTCGCCATCGTCTTCCTCTAGCTCAATGAAAAACGGCGCGGCCCACAGGCTCGCACCGAAGTCGCGGCTCCCTACCCGCAACCGCCTCCAAGGTCAACGCTGACACTTGGGACAGTAGAAGGTCGATCGCCCGCCCTGAACGATTCGCCGCACCGGCGCCTCGCAGGAGAGGCAAGGCTGGCCTTCGCGATCGTAGACCGCAAACCGCTTCGAGAAATAGCCGAGATCTCCATTCGGGCGGGCATAGTCGCGCAAGGTGGACCCGCCGGCTTCGATCGCTTCGCCGATCACCTCGCGAATCGCATCGGCCAAACGCCCGGCCGAAGCTGGGGAAAGACGACCTGCCGAACGCTGCGGATTGATGTGCGCCCGGTGGAGCGATTCGCAGACATAGATGTTGCCAAGTCCGGCAACGATCCGCTGATCGAGAAGCAGCGATTTGATTGAGGCGGAGCGACCGCGGAGTCTCGCGCGCAGTTCACCATCGGTGATCTCTCCCGGCTCGGGGCCGAGCTCGGCAAGCGGGCCCCAATCGCCGAGCTCAGTCGTCGGCACGAGGTCGACAGAGCCGAAGCGCCGCGGATCATTGAGCACGACCACGAGCTCCTCGTCTGTTTCGAGGAGGAGATGATCGTGGGGGCCAAGTTCTTTGGGATCGATCCGCCATTTGCCCGACATGCCCAGGTGAAAAACCATCGTGTCGCCGCGATCGGTGTCGATCAGCCCGTATTTCCCGCGTCGGCCGAGCCTCGTCACGCGAGCGCCGGTCATCCGCTGCCCGAGCCCGGCGGGAAACGCGCGTCGTAAATCCGCCCGGCGCGGCTCGACTCGTCTCAGCTCGCGCCCGAGCAGCACTTTATCCAGCCCGCGCACGGTGGTTTCGACTTCGGGAAGCTCTGGCACTCAGCCGATATGGCGAACGTTGCGTCACCCAGCTAGAGGCGAGCCATGACGGACCAAGTCAATTTCGGGGACGAGCTGGTAAGCCCTGGCGAAAAGACGCGGCGCGTCGGGCAAGTCTTCAGCTCGGTCGCTCGGCGCTACGACATGATGAACGATCTGATGTCGGGCGGGCTGCATCGCCGCTGGAAGGACCGTTTCGTCGCGCGGGTGAAGCCACGCACGGGCGAGCAGATCCTCGACATGGCCGGCGGCACCGGCGACATCGCCTTCCGGATGGCGAAGTCCGGCGCCCACGTCACCGTGGCCGATATCAATCCCGACATGCTTTCAGTGGGGGTGGAGCGGGCGAAGGAGCGCGGCATCGAGAATCTCTCCTGGAAGCAGGAGAATGCCGAGGATCTCAGCTTCGCCGACCGCAACTTCGATGCCTACACGATCGCCTTTGGAATCCGGAACGTCACCGACATCCCCGCCGCCTTGAAGGAAGCCCATAGGGTATTGAAGCACGGCGGGCGCTTCTTCTGCCTCGAATTCTCAACCAGCGAGTGGCCTGGCTTCGCCGATCTGTATGACCTCTGGGCTGACAAAATAATTCCGCGGATCGGCAAAGCCGTTGCCAGGGACGAGGCGAGCTACCGCTACCTGGTCGAATCGATCCGCCGGTTCCCGAAGCCAGAGCGGTTCCGGCAAATGATAGCCGAGGCGGGATTCGCGCAGACGAAGGCCGAACCGATCCTGGGCGGCCTCGTCTGCATTCACAGCGGCTGGCGAATTTGACCTCTCCCGTCATCCATCTCTGGCGGCTTCTAAAGTGGGGCCGGACGCTGGCGAAGCACGGCGCGCTCACCGGCATTGAGGGTGATCGAAAGACACCGGTGCCGGTCCGGCGGGTTTCTCGCCTTGCACGCTTCGGAGCGCGCGTTCCTGCGACTCCTGACTACGCAGCAGCGCTTCAGGAGATTGGACCGCCGGCGATCAAGCTCGGCCAGACACTCTCCACTCGCCCCGACCTGGTCGGCGCGCAGGCTGCCGACAATCTCTCGCGGCTACAGGACGACCTTCCGCCCGCTCCGTTTCACATGATCAAGGCGGCGATCGAGGACGCGTTCGAAGCGCCGCTGGAATCGCTGTTCAGCTCGTTCGAGACGGAGCCCGTGGGTGCGGCCTCGATTGCACAGGTCCACCGCGCGACGACGACCGAAGGCCGTGACGTCGCGGTCAAGGTCCTCCGCCCTGGCATCGAGCAGGAATTCGCAAAGGCGATCGACACCTACGAGTGGGCAGCGGCGCAGGTCGAGGCGATGGGCGGCGAGGCGGCGCGGCTCCGGCCTCGAATGGTCGTCGCCTATTTCAGGCAATGGTCCGCGCGGGAACTGGACCTCCAGCGCGAGGCGGCCTCTGCGTCCGAACTCAAGGAGAACATGGTCGCCGAACCCGGTTATCATGTGCCCGACATCGATTGGCGGCGCACGGCGCGGAGGGTGCTCACCCTCGAATGGCTCGACGGCATCAAGCTCAATGATCGCGACGCGCTGATCGAGGCCGGTCACGATTGCAAGGCGCTCGCCGCCATCCTGGTTCGCTCCTTCCTTCGGCAGGCGATCGTCGACGGCTTCTTCCACGCCGATCTTCACCACGGTAACCTGTTCGCCCTTCCGGATGGCCGGATCGCGGTGATCGATTTCGGAATCATGGGCCGGATCGACCGGCAGGCGCGGGTCTGGCTCGCGGAGATTCTCTACGGGCTCATCACCGGGGACTATCGGCGAGTCGCCGAAATCCATTTCGAAGCACAATACGTCCCGGCGCATCACAATGTGGCGGAGTTCGCGACCGCGCTTCGAGCGGCCGGCGAACCGATCCGCGGCCTTCCGGTGAAGGAGATTTCCGTCGGGCGCATGCTGGAGAGTCTGTTCTCCATCACCCGCGACTTCGACATGCCGACGCAGCCGCACCTTCTGCTGCTGCAAAAGACGATCGTGATGATCGAGGGCGTGGCGAGCAAGCTCGATCCCGACATCAACATGTGGGAGACGGCCGAGCCGTTTCTTCGCGAATGGATGCGGTCGGAGCTTGGCCCGGAAACCTTCCTGGCCGACCGGATCATCGACACGGTGCGGGCGCTCAAGAAGCTTCCGGACCTCATTCACCGGATCGATTATTATTACCCACCGCCCGGCGCTGCACCGCCGCAGCCGCCATTGCCCGACATCACGACGGTCGAGGAGCAACGGTGGTGGCGGTACCTGGGTGTCGCGGTGATTTCAGCCGCCGCAGGCGCGGCGGCGGTCTGGCTGTTGCTCTAGGCCGCTGCAGCAGCTGCCGCGGCGGGGCCCCCGTGGGTCGTCCCTCGCTTGGCCCTGGTTGCGCGCTTTTTCGTTTTCGAACTGCTCGATTTCGACTTCGCGGCCCGCTTGTTCGCGCACAGCTCCTCGAGTTCCGAGCGAAGCTCCTCGATCTCCTCGTCCGTCAGATGTTCGACGCCGATGAATTTGGCTTCGCGGGCGTTGCCGACTGCACGCAGCAATTCGTCCAGCTTGGCCTGGAGCGCTGCCGAGTCGCGGTTCTGGCTGTTCTGGATCAGGAAGACCATCAGGAAGGTGATAATTGTGGTGCCGGTGTTCACCACCAGCTGCCATGTGTCGGAGAAGTGAAACATTGGGCCGGTCACGGCCCAGACCACGATGATCAAGATGGCGCCGACGAAGGTGATCGCCTTTCCCGCATAAGTGGAGATGACGCTGGCGATATTTGTGAATAGACGGTTCATGACCGTCATAACGCGCGCACATCGTCCGGGTGCCACCGTGGTCCACTCGACTCAGCCATTCGGCGGAGGCAATAGCTTCGGCTTATGAGCAAGGTCCTTCTGATCGTTGGCGGCGGAATTGCGGCGTACAAGTCGCTGGAGCTTGTGCGCCTGCTCAAAAAGGGCGGCAATCAGGTCACGCCGGTTCTGACCAAGGGCGGCGAGCATTTCGTCACCGCGATGAGCCTCGGCACACTCGCTGAGAGCTCGGTCTACACCTCGCTTTGGGAGCTGAAGGACGAAGTCGAGATCGGCCACATCCAGCTGTCGCGCGCAGCCGATTTCATCCTGGTGTGCCCGGCGACCGCGGACCTGCTGGCGAAGATGGCGGCCGGAATTGCCGACGATCTTGCGACGACGGTGTTGCTCGCCACCGATAAGCCGGTGGTTGTTGCCCCGGCCATGAACGTACGGATGTGGCAGCATGCCGCGACCCAGCGCAATGTCGCGCAACTGAAGGCGGACGGCGTTCGAGTGATCGATCCGGCGGAAGGCGAAATGGCCTGCGGCGAATTCGGACCGGGCCGGCTGCCTGAGCCGGAGCAGATCGTTCAGGCGCTCGGCGATCTTCTGAAGTGAGCCTGAAAGGCAAACACATCCTCGTAACGGCCGGGCCGACCCATGAACCGATCGACCCGGTTCGGGTGATCGCCAATCGCTCCTCCGGCCGGCAGGGTGTCGCGATCGCAGAGGCCGCCGCCGACGCCG
>Ga0207690_10002413_pt1 | contig 11297 bp, 7 predicted proteins | sample KBSC23metaG_FD_184315 | JGI IMG/M metagenome (GOLD analysis project Ga0207690, IMG submission 184315) | Corn rhizosphere microbial communities from Kellogg Biological Station, Michigan, USA - KBS C2-3 metaG (SPAdes) (version 2) | ecosystem: Host-associated > Plants > Roots > Rhizosphere > Soil ...
GGGATGCCAGCCTGCCATTCCCTTCCGTCCATCGTTCGACAAGCTCAGGACGAACGGAAGGAAAGGGTGAGGTGTCGTGCTTGACCGAGCCACCGCCTTCTTGCCCCGAGACCACAAACCCCGTTCGCTCCGAAGCCGTAAACCCCGTTCGCCCTGAGCCTGTCGAAGGGCGTTCGCGGGATGCCAGCCTGCCATTCCCCTCCGTCCATCTTTCGACAAGCTCAGGACGAACGGAAGGGAATGGCGAAGGGCGGCTTTACTTCCTCCTGCCTTGCTGGGAGGCACAAAAAAACGGCGGCCCGGGGGCCGCCGTTTCTCACTACTGCAACCGGCTCAATGCGAGGCGGCTTGCGGGGCGTCCTTGGCGGTCCACTGCTTCAGCCAGGCGTTTACCGAGTCGTGCCACTGCACGCTGTTGTGCGGCTTCAGCACCCAATGGTTCTCGTCGGGGAAATGCAGCAACTGGCTGGGAATGCCGCGGCGCTGCAGCGCGGTGAACGCACCCAGGCCCTGGGTGTCGGGGATGCGAAAATCCTTCGCCGAGTGGATCACCAGCATCGGCACGCGCCAGTCCTTGACGTGGTTGAGCGGGTTGAACTTCTCGTAGTTCTCCGGGTGCTCGTACTGGGTGCCGCCGTTCTCGCGCTCCTCGAACCACAGTTCCTCGGTGTCGTAGTACATCGCGCGGGTGTCGAACACGCCGTCGTGGTCGATCAGGCACTTCCACGGCTGGTTCCACACGCCGGCGATCCAGTACACCATGTAGCCGCCGTAGCTGGCGCCGAGCGCGCAGGCGCGGTTGCCGTCGAGGAAGCTGTACTTGTCCAGCGCGGCCTTCCAGCCCAGCTTGAGGTCTTCCAGCGGCTTGCCGCCCCAGTCGCCGGAGATCGAGTCGGTGAACGCCTGGCCATAGCCGGTGGAACCGTGGAAGTTCACCGTCACCACCGCGAAGCCCTGGCCAGCGTAGGTCTGCGGGTTCCAGCGGTAGCTCCAGCCGTTGCTCATCGCGCCCTGCGGGCCGCCGTGGATGATGAACGCGACCGGGTAGGTCTGCCCCGCCTTGTAGTCGACCGGCTTGACCACGTAGCCCTGCACGGTCTCGTTGTTCCAGCCCTTGAAGGTGAAGAACTCGGCGTCGCCCATCTTCGCGTTCTTCAGATCCGCCGCATTGAAGTGGGTGACCTGCTTCAGGCCACTGCCGTCGGCGCCGGCGAGGTAGACGTCGGCCGGGCGCTTCAGGTCGTCGCGGGTCAGCAGCAGCTTGCCGGCGGCCAGCGAGAAGCCGCCCACCGTGCCCTCGCCGACCAGTTGGCTGACCTTGCCGCTGGCCGCGTCGATCGCGAACAGCGGGTGCTGGCCGTTGTCGTCGGCGGTGGCGTACAGCGTCTTGCCGTCGGCGGAAATCGCCAGACCGCCGGGCGAGCGATCCCACTGCGGATCCACCTCGTGCTTTGCGCCGTTGGCCAGGTCCAGCGCCATGATGGCGAAACGGTCCGCCTCGAAGCCCGGGGTCTTCATCGCCAGGTAGTACAGCGTCTTGCCGTCCGGCGAGGCCACCGGGTAGGCATCCCAGGCCTTGTTCTCGGCGGTGAGGTTCTTCGGCGCGGCCGAGCCGTCGGCCGGCACGCTGTACACGTCGAAATTGGTCGACCACGGCTCAGTGGTGCCGGCGATGCGCGCATTGAAATACACGGTCTTGCCATCCGGCGCGAAGCTGAACTCGCTCTCGTCGCCGAACGGCTTGCTCGGCACGTCGCCGTCAATACCGCGGCTCAGCAGTTTCGGCTCACCGGCCAGTTGGCCCTTGCCGTCGAAGCTGGCCACGTAGATCTGGTTGCGCCGGCCGTCGGCCCAGGTATCCCAATGCCGCACGAACAGCTTGTCGTATAGCGTACCGCTGGCCTTGTCCTTCGCGCGCGCGTCGAGGCGCTGCTGGGTGCACGCCAGCGTGGCGCAATCGGTGAACACCTCATACGACAGCAGTACCTGCTTGCCGTCCGGCGACAGCTTGTAGCCACCGAGATCCAGCGCCCCATGGCTCACCTGGACAGCCGGAGCGTGTTTGGCCAGGCTCAGGCCGCTCTTGCCGCCCAAGTCCACCCGCCACAACTGCGCCACGCCCTTGGCCGGCGCCACGAAATACAGGCTGCGCCCATCCGCCGACCAGCGCGCCGAACTGCCCTTGTCCACCACCTTCACCGGCTGGCCGCCCTTGGCCAGGTCCAGCACGTAAACCGCGCTGACGCCCTTGTTCGCCGCGTAGTCGGTACTGCGCACGCCGAACGCCGCGTGGCGCCCATCCGGCGACAGCTGCGGGTCGCTGACCCGATCCATCATCACCAGGTCGCGCACGTTGAAGGCGTGCGGCCCCGTCTCCTTCACGAAGGTGGTATCCACGGCGGACTGCGCCAGCGCGGGCGCCGCCACCAATGCGAGCAGCAGCGCGGCAATCAAAGGTTTCATGGGGGGGTCCTTGGGTGGTGAAAGCGGTGACGGTAAGCGCCCTGCCCGGCACAGGCAAGTCATGACCACCAACGCAACCCGGGCGCCACCCGCATGCGTGATGTCGCATATTCACGACACACGCCGCCAAAATGTCCTATATTCGCGACATGATGAAGGATGCGCCGTTCGCACGACTTGCCCGCCAACTCGGCGCGACCTTGCGTGCCCAGCGCAAGCAGCAGGGCCTGACCCAGCTCGAAGTGGCCCGTCGCGCCGGCATTGGTCGACAAAAGCTGATCCAGGTCGAACAGGGCAAACCGGGCGTGGCCCTGGCTGCCTATGCCGCGACCATGGATGCGCTCGACCTGATGCCGACGGTCAAGCCGGCCGAGGTCCGGATTGCGGAGTACCCCCAACTCATGCGGCTGACGTGGAACCGGCCCGGCGCAGACACGATCGCCGAGCGCGATGCGCTGGCACTCTACGAGCGCCACTGGGATCTGGTCGACGCCGACCAGATGACCGCGCACGAACGCAGCCTGCTGCAGCGACTGGTGGACAAGTACGGACAGGGGGTCCTGCATGTTTGAGCGGCCGCACCATCAGAAGATCGCGAAGCTGCTTCGTGCCATGGACAGCGATCTGCTGACGCAGGCGAAATGCTACTTCGGCGGTGGTACCGCCATCGCACTCAAGCTGGGCGAATACCGCGAGTCGGTCGACGTCGACTTCCTGTGTTCGGACAAGGCCGGCTATCGGCTGCTGCGCAACGCGATCACGCCACCCACGCTCGGCGCGGTCCTCCGCTTACCGATAAAGCATCTTCGTGACGTGCGTACGCAACGGGACAAGGTTTCAACATTCCTGGAAGTCGATGAGGTGCCCGTGAGGGTCGAGTTCGTTCTGGAAGGGCGCATCGACATCGGCGGCGCACTCGATCCCGAGCTGGGCGTACCCGTGCTCCATCGCGACGACATGTACGCCGAAAAACTCCTCGCCAACGCCGACCGCGCGCTGGACCGCTCGCAGATGAGCCGCGACCTGATCGACCTGGCCATGATGATCAAGGCCTGGGGCCCGATACCGACGACGGCCCTGAAGAAGGCCGAAGGCGCCTATGGCCGCTCCATCCACGACTACTTCGACCGGGGACTGGAACGGCTGCGCGATGACCGCTATCGCGACGAATGCCTGAAAGCCATGGGGATGGCACCCAGCCTGGGCGCCGGCATCATCGCCACGCTCGATGGGCAGCGATTGCGCCAATCCAACCCATAACAAGCAGATAGATCTTCGTCCCGCACGCTGGGACCAACGGGCGATTCGAGGTCAGCATCCGGTTGTGTATCATCACCGCCTTCGCGCCTCGTTACCCGTCAGGGGAATGGATTCATGGATAACCACGAGTATCGGCTCGGCTACCGGGGCGATATCGAAGGCCTGCGGGCCATCGCCATTCTTCTGGTCGTGGCCGCACACGCCAACGTACCGTGGTTTACCGGCGGGTTCGTGGGCGTGGATGTTTTCTTCGTCCTGTCCGGCTATCTGATCACCGGTCTGCTGTTGCAGGAAATCTCCAGCACTGGTCGCCTGCAATTCGCGAATTTCTACGCACGTCGATTGCGCAGACTACTGCCTGCACTACTACTCATGCTGTTGTGCACTTGCCTGTTCGCCATCGTGGCACTTGTACCTGCCGAACAGGGCAGTCAGGCCGTTGCGGCTGCCGCAGCATCGGTGTGGTTCAGCAACATCCACTTTGCCTTCGCCAAACTCGACTATTTCAGCTCCGGCGCAGCCAGTAATCTGTTCCTGCACACTTGGTCGCTGGGCGTCGAGGAACAGTTCTATCTGGCCTGGCCCGCATTGATGCTACTGGCCTTCGGCGCATGGCGCGGCAAGGCCGACCACTTGCAACGATTGAAAGTCATGATGGTGGCGATCGCCACCATCAGCCTGCTGTGTTGCCTCGCGCTGACCCGCAGCGCACCACAAATGGCTTTCTACATGATGCCGTTGCGCGCATGGCAGTTCGCCGCGGGGGCGCTGGTATGGCTGTATTTCAATCCGTCAACAAATCACGACACCGGCCGCCAAACGCAGCGCAAGACAAACCTCATCGCCCGCTGTACCGGCTGGCTGGGGTTCGGACTGATCATTGCCGCCGCACTCCGGCTCGACGCCAACATGGCTTACCCGGGGTGGCGCTCACTGCTGCCTACCATCGGGGCAGCCGCCATCATCGCTGTCGGCGTGCGCGAACCCAACAAGGGCATCTCTCGGGCGCTGTCATGGCGTCCCCTGCAAGCTGTAGGCCGTGTCTCGTACTCATGGTACCTGTGGCATTGGCCAGTGCTTTTACTGGGGGGCGTACTCATCGCCACGAACAACCCTGCCTACCGCGCCGGGCTGGTTGTCCTGTCTCTTCTGCTGGCCACCGTGTCGTACCGCTGGGTCGAGTCCCCCATTCGTCGTCAGGCGCGATGGGTCGTGCGGCCGGGCGCCACGGTCCTGGCTGCGGTCGCACTCATGGTGACCGCCAACGTGCTGTGCATTGTCTGGTTCAACGCCGCATCGGCCTGGGCAAACAGCCCGGCCCAGCAACGCTACGCGCAGGCACATATCGACGCACCCACCATCTACTCCATGCCCTGCGACGACTGGTACCACAGTGACCAAGTGCGCTTCTGCGCGTTCGGTTCAAGTGACGCAAAACACACGGTGGTGCTGATGGGCGACAGTATCGGCGCGCAGTGGTTTCCTGCCGTTGCCGAGGTCTTCGACCGACCGGGCTGGCGCTTGCTGGTCTTGACCAAATCCTCATGCCCCATGGTGGACGAGCCGATCTTCTATCCAAGAATCGGGCGGGACTACGTCGAATGCAGCACCTGGCGGAAGAATGCGTCGCAACAGGTTGCTGCCTTGCGGCCAGACGTTGTCATCCTGGGTTCCGTTCAAACGGCCAACTTCGACCGGACCCAATGGATCGAAGGCACGGCACGACTGCTGAAAGTCATCAGCGGCTCCGCGGGCCACGTCTACATTCTGCGGGGAACCCCACACCTGCCCTTTGACGGCCCCAGTTGCCTCGCTTCAAAGAACTGGCTGCCGTGGTTGCACCTGCGGCGGAACGCCTGCCAGGCGCCGGTATTCAGCAAGTCGGACAACGATGTCTACCAGTGGCTGCAGGAGGCCGGCAGTCGCTTTGCCAACGTCTCGATGCTGGATCTCAACGACGCCATCTGTCCGGGCGGGGAGTGCCACGCGGAGCAGGACGGCAAAGTCGTCTTCCGGGATTCGCAACATATGACAGCGACCTTCGCCAAGTCCCTGGGCAAGGAACTTGGCCTACGGCTCAATATGGAGAGTCCGCCGGGTCAATCCGGACAGACGCCGTAAGGCCCAAGGGCCACGCCCAAGTGCATGACACGCCACCCGGCGAAGGCGGCCCAACTTGTGCCCAAGCACATGGCGCCAATTCGTGACCGCCGTCGCACTACCAGCAACAATCCAGCTCGCTGTCGCTTTCTGGATCGCCGCCGACAAGATTTTACGGACCATTGGTACAAAACGTGCCTGCCTTCAGCGTACTCACAGGGGAGCCCCACCATGTTGCGCCAGCGCGTTTCCGCCGGTTTCACCTTGATCGAATTGATGATCGTCGTGGCGATCATCGCGATCCTCGCCGCCATCGCCATCCCGGCGTATCAGGACTATCTGATCCGGACGCAGGTTACCGAAGGTATGAGCCTGGGCAGCGGGGCCAAGGCTGCGGTGTGGGATTTCGTATCCAATACGGGGCGTTTCCCCCCCAACAACCAATCCGCCGGCCTATCCCAAAACACACAGATTGCCGGTAACTACGTTTCCAATGTGGACGTGACGGGCGGCGCGATCAAGGTGCTTTATCAGGGGCCCAAGGCCAACACTCATATCAACGGGGCCGGCATCTACCTGCTGCTGTCTCCGGCCACGCATGCCGGCAGCATCACCTGGACCTGCACGGGCAGCACACTGGACCCCAAGTATCTGCCTACCTCTTGCCGCAAATAGCCTCTGCGGACAGGCAAGGCCATACACAAACTGACAAAAAGCGTCACTTCTCGCCCATCGGCGACGCACCCTGTCAACAAGCCATGCAGGTCACAGTTTCCAAGTCTGGACGACATCAGCAGCGCCGCTTGCGGGCTTTCGTGACGACGGGCACAATCCAAGCGCCTACAGGTGTGAGGGAATACACCCGCGGCAAACGTGGCATACATGCTGCTTGACTTTGCCGCGAGCTTCCTGGTCGTTCCGACCATGCGAATGGGGTCCGATCCCGCCTAGGGGGATTACGGGACTGGAGCTCAGGGGGCATCACACGGTTAGCTAACCAAGACAGAGGAACCACCATGAAGAACGTGCAGAAAGGCTTTACCCTGATCGAACTGATGATCGTGGTTGCGATCATCGCGATCCTCGCCGCGATCGCTATCCCGGCCTACCAGGACTACCTGATCCGCACTCAGGTGTCTGAGGGCGCCGTGCTGACCGACGGCGCCAAGACGGCCGTTGCGGAGTTCTACAGCAACCGCGGCACCATGCCTGACAACAACGCGTCCGCTGGCCTCTCCCCGGCAGCGGACATCAAGGGCAAGTATGTGGACAACGTTGACGTTGGCACGAACGGCGTAATCACCGCCACGTTCGGCAACGAAGCCAATACCAAGATTAAGACCACGACGTTCATTCTGTCGCCGACGACCAACGCCGGCAGCATCTCTTGGGCATGCCGTGGCGGCGCCGGACTTGACCCCAAGTACCTGCCGAGCTCGTGCACGCGGTAACTAGCTAGAATAAAGCTCGATTAAACCCGAAGGGCCGCCTTGTGCGGCCCTTCGCTTTGTGGAACGTTTCAATGCGCATAAATCAGTACGCCATCATGGCCTTGTTGATGGTTGCCTGCGGCCTGACTTGGCTGGCCTATCAACCTGGCCTGCATGGCGGCTTTCTTTTCGACGACTTCGCCAACCTTCCCGCCTTGGGTGCCACCGGCACCATCGACAACTGGCCTACGTTCTGGCGCTATCTCACCTCGGGCACGGCCGACCCTACGGGACGACCGCTGACCCTGCTGACCTTCCTTCTGGATGCGCGCAACTGGCCCGCCGATCCACTCCCTTTCAAGCGCAGCAACCTGATCCTGCACCTGCTCAACGGTATCCTGCTCTACGCCCTGCTGGCCCGCCTTGGCGCTCTGCTGGCCTGCGACAAACACCAAGCCCGGCTCGCCGCCGTACTGGGCAGCGCCCTCTGGCTGCTGCATCCCCTGCTGGTTTCCACCACGCTCTACATCGTGCAGCGTGAGGCCATGTTGCCGGCCACCTGCACCATGGCAGGCCTGCTGATCTGGCTGCATGCCCGCCAGTGGCTTGGCCAAGGTAGGGTAGCCGAAGGCACGCTGCTGGCCTTGCTCGGCCTGGGCGGTTTCACCCTGCTCGGCACTTTGGCAAAGGCCAACGGCGCCCTGTTGCCGTCCTTTGCTTTGCTCATCGAAATCATCGTGCTGGCACCACGACACCCGGTACCCGCCGGCAACCCCATGCGCGCCCATCGCATCGCGCTGTTCGCCTGTGGCGTGCTGCCAACTGCGGTCATTCTTGCCTACTTGCTCAAAGTGGGTGTCGCTGGCTTGCTCACGGGTGGCCCCATAGGCAACCGCCCGTGGAGCATGGCCCAGCGCCTGCTCACCGAACCACGTGTGCTCATGGACTATCTGCAGTTGCTGTGGTTGCCACGCCCTTTCTCGCACGGCTTGTTCAACGACCAATACACGCCATCCAGTTCGTGGCTGCACCCGACCACCACCCTGCCCGCCACACTAGCCGTGTTCGGCCTGATTGGGCTTGCCTGGTGGCAGCGCCGGCAGCATCCCGCGCTCGCTCTGGCGATACTTTTCTATTTCGCGGGTCAGTTGCTGGAATCCACCTCCATACCTCTGGAGTTGTACTTCGAGCACCGCAATTACCTACCCGCGCTTCTGATGTTCTGGCCGCTTGGCCTGTGGCTGGCCAACACGCACCAATTGCGCCAAAGCAAATATGCCCTGATGCTGGTGCTGCCGCTCGGACTGGCCTGGATGACCCATGCCCGCGCGGAACTGTGGGGTAACGAACAAAACCAAGCACTATTGTGGGCCACGATTAACCCCGAATCCGCACGCGCCCAAGCCAACGCCGCGATGATCGAGATGCACGCAGGGCGCCCACAAGAGGCAGCCAGGAGACTGGAGGCGTTGCTGGCCGAACAACCCGATCAGGTGCAACTTGCCTTCAACTTAATTGGTGCACATTGCATGACCGGCGGCCTCCACACCGGGGACCTCGATGCCGCTAAGGCCGCCATGCAAGGCACACCCAGTACAGGAACGCTGTTCGCCAACTGGTTTGGTCGCATCCTACCCACCGCAGTCGCCGAGACATGTCCCGGCTTGACCACACAAACCTTGCTGACACTGATAGACACTGGGCTGCACAACCCGAAGCTTTCGGCAACTGGCACGCAACAGGACCTGACTTGGCTGCGAGGGCGTGTTGCGCTGGCCCAACACCAGCCGGGGGCGGCACTGCGCGACTTCATCGCAGCTCTTGATCTGCAAGTACGCCCGGGCTTTGCCCTGGAGGCGGCGGCAACGCTTGGCGCCTCAGGCTACCCATCACACGGTCTGCAACTGCTTGACCATTACGAGTCCGTCAGTGGACAGATCATGAAACCCGACTTTGGCATGCCGAGACTGCATGCATGGGTGCTCGAACGCCAACACTATTGGCCGCACGAGCTGGACCATCTGCGCCGCCAGCTCATCCTCGACGCCGCGGCAGGCTCCAGGGATACTTCCAGCCACACCCTCCAACCAGGCGCCTCAGATTGATGAATTCTCTCCGCCGCTCGCCATGGCACTACCTGGCGCTGCTAGCCGCCTTCACCGTCACCCTGGCCGTCTACTGGCCGGGTCTATCCGGTGGATTTCTGTTCGATGACTACCCCAACATCGTCGACAACACTGGCGTGCAGCCACATGATGCCAGCCTCCCGTCACTGGCCGGTGCCGCGCTTTCCTCGCCAGCCAGTGAGTTCAAGCGTCCGCTGGCTTCGTTGAGCTTCGCCATCAACTATCTGGCAACAGGGCTTGATCCGTACTGGATGAAGCTGACCAACCTGCTGTTTCACCTTTTGAACGGCTGGCTGGTGTATTTGCTCGCACTGGCGCTGCTGCGGTCCGATCCATCCAGCCAGCATCCACTCGCCCGTCCTGCCGCAGTGCTTATCGCTGCCGGCTGGATGCTGCTGCCGATCAATCTCACCGCCGTGCTGTACGTGGTACAGCGCATGGAGAGTATGGCCAATCTGTTCGTGCTGCTGGGGTTGCTCGGCTACGTGGCAGGCCGCCGCCGCATGCTGGAAATCTACGCAGGCCGCGCAAACGGGAAGACGTGGGTCGGCTTCACCCAATGTGCGGCCAGCATCACAATACCGACGGCCCTCGGACTCCTGGCCAAGGAAACCGCGGTGATGCTTCCCTTGTATGCACTGCTGGTCGAGTGGGTGCTGTTCCGTTTCAGCAAGCCACCGACGGCATATGCCTCTCCAGAAGGACCCCGGACCGGATCTCCTCCAAGTCGGGATGTACGGATAGCCGGCCTGTTCCTGTTGGTGCTCGTCTTGCCCATGATTATGGGTTTGGCGTGGTTGCTACCGGGCGTGCTGAAGCCGGAGACGTGGGCCACACGCGACTTCACCCTCGGCACCCGCCTGCTCAGCGAAGCACGTATAGTTACCGACTATATCGCGTGGACCTTACTGCCCACGCCTAGTGCACTATCGTTCTATCACGACGACTTCCTGGTCTCGACCGGGTTACTGACTCCCTGGAGCACGCTGGCCAGCATCATCCTCCTTGCCGCCTTGGTTGCATTGATGCTATGGCTACGTCAGCGCAAGCCGCTGGCGGCACTAGGTATCGCCCTATTTTTCGGCTGCCAGTTGCTCACCAGCACCATCCTGCCGCTGGAGTTGATCTACGAGCACCGCAACTACTTCGCCAGCTTCGGCCTGTTGCTCGCGACTGTGCCACTACTCGCTGTGCCGCAATCGTCCTTGCTTGCGCTGCCGCGATATGTACTACTGGTCGGGCTGATGCTCTGTTGGACCGTTCTGACAGCACTCACCGCCTACGCCTGGGGTAATCCTTTGCGCTTGGCGGAAGACCTGACCGCGCGCGCGCCGCTGTCGCCGCGCGCCCAATACGAACTGGGCCGCACCTACATCATCTACTCGCACTACGACCCGACATCACCGTTCACCCAGCTGGCCTATGCACCGCTGGAGAAAGCTGCCGCGCTGCCAAACGCCTCAATCCTTCCGGAGCAGGCGCTGATCTTCATGAATGCGCGCATGGATCTTCCACTCAAGGATGCTTGGTGGGGCAGCATGATCGCCAAGCTCAAGGCCCACAAACCAGGCGTCCAGGACGAAAGCTCACTGGGAGCGTTGACCAAATGCATGAATGAGGACCGCTGCAACCTGCCTGAGACATGGATGACTGCCGCCTTCCTCGCCGCCTTATCGCATGCCCCCCCCAGCGCTCGTCTGCTGGCCACTTATGGAGATTACGCGTGGAATGTGCTTGGTGATCACGAACTGGGCGCAAACATGACTATTGCCGCGGTGGCCGCTCGACCACAAGAGCCCGCCTACCACATCACCCTTGCTCGCATGCTGGCAGCACAAGGCAGGTATGCGGACGTGGAAAAGCAGATCGAGGCGCTGCAGGCACTCAATATCGGAGGGCGGCTGAATCGCGATGTGGC
>Ga0207690_10002415_pt1 | contig 11292 bp, 6 predicted proteins | sample KBSC23metaG_FD_184315 | JGI IMG/M metagenome (GOLD analysis project Ga0207690, IMG submission 184315) | Corn rhizosphere microbial communities from Kellogg Biological Station, Michigan, USA - KBS C2-3 metaG (SPAdes) (version 2) | ecosystem: Host-associated > Plants > Roots > Rhizosphere > Soil ...
GCTCCACCCTCAGGTTGCCGCCGGTCATGTCCTTCGGCTTGCCAAGCTGGAGCAGGTCCAGCACAGTCGGCGAAATATCGCGCAGACTTCCGCCCTCGCGCAGACCCACCTTCTTCCCGTCTTCCGTAATCAGAATGAACGGCACCGGATTGGTCGTATGCGCCGTATGCGGGCCGCCGGTCGCAGGATCGATCAGCATCTCGGCATTGCCGTGATCGGCCGTCACCAGCAGCGAACCTCCGCGCTGTTTGATCGCCTGATAGATGCGCCCAAGCTGCGTATCCACCACCTCCACGCCGCGAATCGTCGGCTCCAGCCTGCCGGAGTGACCAACCATGTCGGCATTGGCAAAATTGACGATGATTACATCAAACGCCGTATCGCCGACCGCCTTGACCACAGCATCCCCAATCCCCGCCGCCGACATCTCCGGCGCAAGATCATACGTCGCCACCTTCTGCGACGGCACCAGCACGCGGTCTTCACCGGCGAACGGCTTCTCGATGCCGCCGTTAAAGAAGTAGGTCACGTGCGCATACTTCTCCGTCTCCGCCACGCGCAGATTGCGCAGATTGGCCTGCGCCATCAGGTTGGCGAGCAGATTGTCCATGCTCTCCGGCGAAATGACGAGCGGCAGCGTGAACATCTTGTCGTACTGCGTCATGCAGACGTAGTGCAGATCGCGCGGCACGAGATTGCGCGGGATCGTCTCGTCCAGTTCCGCAGCCTTCGGCAGGTGCTGTCCGGAGTCAGGCGCGAAGCCGGAGTTGCGTCCCAGCACGCGCGTAATCTGGCGTGCGCGGTCGGCGCGATAGTTGAAGTTGATCACCACGTCGCGGTCGCGGATGAGACCAATCGGTTGTCCGTCCGTCGGGTTGATGCAGGTAAACGGCGGAACAAACTCATCCGTGGTCCCGTTGTTGTATAGCTCGCGGAGCCGCTCCGTCGGGCTGCCATACGTGCCGCCCTCCGGATGCCCGGTCACGAGCGCGTCGAACGCCTGGCGTTCCTTTTCCCAGCGCAGGTCGCGGTCCATCGCATAGTATCGCCCGCTGACGCTGGCAATCACGCCGACGCCGTATTCATGGAACTTGCGATGCAGCTCCTCAATGTACCCCAGGCCGCTGGTAGGCATCGTGTCGCGTCCGTCCATAAAGGCGTGGACGTAGACGCGGGTCAGCCTGCGCTGGGCAGCCATGCGCAGCAAGGCATACAAATGCCGCTGGTGCGAATGCACTCCACCGTCCGAAAGCAGACCAATCAAGTGCAGCGCGCGCCCCTCCTGCGCGGCCAGCTCATACGCATGAACCAGCGTCGGGTCCGCGAAGAAGCTGCCGTCCTCGATGGCCGCGTCGATGCGCGTCATGTCCATGCGCACGATGCGTCCTGCGCCAAGATTCAGATGTCCGACCTCGGAGTTGCCCATCTGCCCATCGGGCAGGCCGACAAAATGTTCGCTCGCGCGCAGCAGCGTGTTGGGATAGTCGGCAAGCAGCTTGTCGTAAGTGGGCTTGCGGGCGAGAGCGATGGCGTTGCCGTTGGTTTCGGCGCGATAACCCCATCCGTCGAGGATGGTAAGCACCACTGGGCGGCGAGATGCGTGCGATGAATTGGAAGACATATCTAATGTTATAAATGAAGCACTCTGAACCTATGCTCATCGACAAGATACGGCGTATTACGCGGGACGGGCGCTGGATTCCCGAAATCGACGGCCTGCGTTTCATCGCCATCTCTTCGGTGTTCCTTTTCCACCTCGCCGGAGAGCTGGGGGGCCGGTCGGGGCAGCAGATACCGATCGAGCCTAGATACCATGCGCTGTTCCGGGCCATAGGCAACGGAGACCGCGGCGTTCTTCTGTTCTTCGTCATCAGCGGCATGATCCTTGCCCTGCCCTTTGCGCGACACCATCTGCTTCAGGCAAAAGACGTGTCGCTGCGCAAGTACTACATGCGGCGCGTCACCAGGCTGGAACCGCCGTATATGATTTCGATGGCGCTCTTCGTCGTCATGGTCCTGGTCTATCAGCATGGCCGGCTCGACCAGGGCTATACGGGACACGCGGCAGCGAGCTTCTTCTACCTGCACAACCTCGTATACGGCGTCGTGAGCCCGATCAACTCCGTCACATGGAGTCTCGAAGTCGAGATCCAGTTCTACCTGCTCGCCCCACTCTTCATGCTGATCTTCCGGTTCCGGCAGCGGCTTGCCCGGCGCATCGGTTTAGCCTGCGCCATCCTCGCCATCGGCCTGGCGCAGGCCCCGTTCGGCCATGTCCCGCGCGTGGAACTGAGCATTTTGTTCTCGGCACAGTATTTCCTCGCCGGCCTTCTGCTTGCGGACATCTTCGTGCTCGATCTCCCGCACATGCGGACCACGTGGCTGTGGGACATCGCAGGATTTGCCGCGCTCATCTATATGTACGGCACCGGGCACGACGTCTACGCCGCCCACGTCCTTCTGCCATTCGTCTTCTTCGTGCTCTGTCTGGCGGCCATGCGCAGCGTTCTGCTGCGGAAATTTGTCTCGAACCCCTGGATCGCCGTCATCGGCGGCATGTGTTATTCCATCTACCTGCTGCACTTTGCGCTGATGGCCGCATTCTTCAAAGCCACGAGGAAGCTGATCGTTGTCCGCCTGGACTTCCTTGCGAACTACGCAATCCAGCTTGCCGCCCTGGGAATTCCAATCCTTCTCTGCTCAATCCTGTTCTACACGCTCATCGAGCGGCCCTGCATGGAGCCGGACTGGCCATCAAAACTCTGGCACACATTGACTGGCCGCCGTGGCGAAGAGGTCGAACTGCTCGACGCCAGCGGCATCTCCGAATCCTGAAATTCGCTTTTCAGTGGGAGCGCAGGGCTTGAGAGCATTTTTAGTTCAAGTGGTTACAAAACTTCGGGTGCCCCCATCCTTTGTGCGTCTTTTGCACAAAGGGTGGGAGACCACAACTCTCTGCCTCGACTGTCACAACCAGACCGAAACCGCTTTAGCCCTGCGAAAAACCCTGTAAATTCAAAGGGCTTTAGCCCCGGGTCGTTCCTCGCACGACGCCCCAAACACACTTTTCCGCAATCGATTGAACCTCTGAGGGAATCTTCGTAGATTCATTACGACCTTCTCGCAATCCTGTCCGCAAAACGAAGCGGGCGAAAGCTCTGCGCTCTCGCCCGCCGATCTGCTGTTCTCCAGCTACTGACCGAAGTTGACCGACTCAATTCCCAGGAACTGCGCCGCCTGCCCCAGCTCTTCTTCAATCCGAAGCAACTGGTTGTACTTGGCGATGCGGTCCGTCCGGCTGGCCGAACCCGTCTTAATCTGACCCGCGCCGGTGCCCACCGCGAGGTCCGCAATAAACGTGTCCTCGGTCTCGCCCGAGCGGTGCGAGATGATCGACGTGTACCCATAGCGCCGCGCCAGCTCAATCGCATCCAGCGTCTCCGACACCGTGCCGATCTGGTTGACCTTGATGAGGATCGAGTTGGCAATCTTCTGCTCGATGCCCTGCTGCAGCCGCGTCGTGTTGGTGACGAACAAATCGTCGCCCACAAGCTGCACAATGTCGCCGATCTTTTCGGTCATCAGCTTCCAGCCGTCCCAATCATCCTCGGCCAGACCGTCTTCGAGCGAGACGATAGGATACTGGCGCACCCAGTTCTCCCAGAACGCAGCCATCTCAGCCGAGGTCTTCTCACTCTTGTCCGACTTCTTGAAGATGTACTTGCCCTTGTCCTTGTCGTAAAACTCGCTCGATGCGGGGTCGAGCGCAATGGAGATGTCCTCGCCGGGCTTGTAGCCTGCAAGCTCGATAGCTTCGAGAATCAGCTCAATCGCCTCGGCATTCGACTTGAGGCTCGGCGCAAATCCGCCCTCATCGCCGACAGCAGTGTTGTAGCCCTTCTTCTTCAGCACACCCTTCAGCGTGTGAAACACCTCCGTGCCCCAGCGCAGCGCGTCCGAGAAAGACTCCGCGCCCACCGGCATCACCATGAACTCCTGAAAGTCCACGTTCGAGTCAGCGTGCGAACCGCCATTCAAAATGTTCATCATCGGTGTCGGCAGCAGGCAGGCATTCACGCCGCCCAGATAGCGGTAGAGCGGCAGCTTCAGCGCCGCAGCCGACGCGCGCGCACAGGCCATCGAGACAGCGAGAATCGCGTTCGCGCCCAGTTTGCCCTTGTTCTCTGTACCGTCCAGCGCAATCATCGTAGCGTCAATCAGCCGCTGGTTCGAGGCATCCATGCCCGTCAGCTCCGGCGCCAGCACCGACTCCACATTCTCCACGGCGTTCAACACGCCCTTGCCCAGGTAGTGCTGCTTGTCGCCATCGCGCAGTTCCACGGCCTCATGCTCGCCGGTGGAGGCGCCGCTCGGAACAGCCGCGCGGCCCTTGGCTCCGCCGTCGAGCGTGACGTCGGCTTCGACAGTGGGGTTTCCGCGTGAGTCCAGAATCTCACGCGCATGTATCGAGACAATCTCTGTCATGTTGCTCCTCTGTATGGGGGTTCGAAAATTTTGTTCGACGACGCGGTGCATCAGCCGGTCGTTCAGCTTTGGACGGCGGTCTACCATGACCGTGCGACCGCCCGGAAGAGCAATCGCCTGGACTAAATCTGCTTTAGAAGGACTCACCAAAGCTGATTCTAACAAAGGATTTCGACCGCCGCCCAACGCATCCGCACACGCCGGATTGTTAGCAGGGTCGATTCCCTGCCCATGAATTTGCCCCACACTCCTCCGGAGAGAATCTACCCTTTTGATTGGGGCAAGCGTCGTATCTACAGGCGCTTCTATCCCGCCACGAGGAACCAAGCCATGAAAGTACAACTCACCGCCGCTGCGTTTGTCATTGCTACCCTGCCCGCTCTGGGATACAGCCAGATGACCGGCGTCTCGCACCCGGATGAGACCGATATTTCGACCAGCGAGCAAGCCCAGCCAACGCCCGTGCTCACGCCGCGCACCCCGGCCGCTAAGCCCGCCGCCGGAACCCCCGCCGCCGCGCCGGCCGTCACCTATGGCCCGTATGTCCCCTACACCGGCCCCAAAGTCGCAGGCACTACCGCTGCCCCCACCGCCGCAGACTATGAGACAGCCGACGAGGCCCTGCCCGACGGCAGCGCCGACGGCAAGATCGTTACCAGCGTGCCCGACGTTCCCGGACAGCTACGTGAAGGCACCCTGCTCCAGACGCGGATGCTCGAAGAACTCTCCACTTCAACCACCGCACCCGGCTCACGCTTCACCGCCGAGATCATGGCCCCTGTCGAGAAGGACGGTCGCGTCATCGTTCCCATCGGCTCCATCCTCGAAGGCCAGGTGACGGACGTGCACGAGGGCCACAGAATCACCGGGGCCGCCTCCATGCATCTGGAGACCCGCGACATTCTGCTCCCCGATGGCACAAAGTACGTCGTCCACGCGCAGTTGACCGACACCAGCCGCAGCGACTTCAACGTGAACAACGAGGGCACGCTGAAGCGCCGCGATAACAGAAAGCAGGAGGCCGGGATCCTGGCGTTGACCACAGGCAGCGGCGCCGCGGCCGGAGCAATGGTCGGCGGCGGAGTCGGCGCGCTGGTCGGCGCAGGCCTCGGTGCAGGCGTCAGCACGATTATGTGGTCCAAGGCTGACCGCCAGGCCACGCTGCCCAAGGACGTTCGCCTCACCTTCAGCCTCACCACTCCGATGATGATTACGCCCCTCAGCGGCGGCACCGCGAATACCGCGACGCTCGCTCCAGCACAATAACAGCACCGGCATCATCGCCAGAGAAAACGCCCCGGACAGTCCGGGGCGTTTGGCTTTGCAATACTCCTTTTATTGTCATTCCCTCTTGTTGTCATTCCCGAAGGGAATCTGCGTCTCCATCCCGCTCTTTTTTTTGTCACCCCTTTGTTGTCATTCCCGAAGGGAATCTGCGTCTCGATTCGGATGCCACCGAACCACAGTTGCAGGGAAAATGCTTTAGTCCCGCACCTGCGCCAGCAGCCGCTTCCAGTTTTTCTGGTTGCGGCGATAGCTCTTCTTCAGGTCTTCGAGGATGCGCTCGAAGTCCGTGTGCCCTTGCAGCTTCCGCCATGCCGGATTCTTCGAAAACCACGGATAGTTTTCGTTTCCCAGATAAATCGCGCGGCGCAGCCAGTGCAGCGCCTCCGACTCATCGCCTTCGAGAGCAAAGTAGGTGGCCAGACGATAAGCCATCTCGCTGTCAGCCTCGGCGGCGGAGAGCGTCTCATCGATGATGAACGTGGCGGCCTTCTCGCGCTCGCCAAGCTGCACGTAGCAGAGCGCAATCGTCGGAAAGACGATGCGGATCGATTTCTCGTCGCGGATGACGCCTTCGAGCGTCTCAATCGCTCTGGTCAAATCGCCGGTGCGCATCTGCTGGTAGCCGAGCGAGATGCGCAGCATCGGCTGCTTCGGCTCGAGGGTGAGGCCCTTCTCAAGCTCGTCTGCGGCGAGTTCAAGCTGGTTTTGATATTGGTAGACGCCGCGCGGTGGTTGTAGATCATGGCCGCGTTCGACGGATTCATGCGCAGCGAGGCGTTGAACTGCTCCATCGCTTCGTCGTACATTCCGTCGATGCGCAGCGTCAGGCCGGCGACCAGGCGGACGTTCCAGTCGTTCCCGGCGGTCTGGAGCAGGTGCTCGATGCCGTGGCGCGCGGACTCCTTTTCACCGCGTGAGAGCAGCATGTAAACGCGGTAGAGATTGGCTTCGACAGAGCCGGGATCGAGCGCGAGGGCCTTGTCAAACGCGCGCCGCGCCTCGACCAGATGCATCTGGCCGCCGAGTCCGTGGCGCGTGTATTGCAGGTGCGCGATGCCCAGGCCGGACCAGCCGGGCGCGTACGTCTCGTCCAGCTTGACGACGGAGCTGAAGAGCTCAGCGGCGCGGTCCAGCTCGTCGCGGCTGCCGGTGCGCGTCATAAACGAGGAGAGCAGCGCGCGTGCGCGAAGATACTCCTCCGAAAGATCTTCAGAAAGCGGCTCGGCGCGGTGCTGGTTCTCGTGCGCCGTCGTCTGCAGGTTGCCGAAGCCTTGCAGCGTGCTGAAGACCTCGTTGCAGATCTCCGCCTGCACGCTCACCAGGTCGAACGAGGCGACGTTGATCGAGCCTCCGGCGCGGACGCTCTGGCCGCCCACGTCCAGCAGTTGCCAGTTCAGGTCGAAGCCTTTCTCGGAGCGGAGGAAGTTTCCCGCGAGCACGAAGTTGACCATCAGCTTCTTGCCGATCGAGAGCGGATCGAGCTGCTGCGTCGGCACCGTCATCAGCGAGCTGGACGGGCGCACGACCAGCGACGACATGCGGGCCAGCCGCGCGGCGATGGCGTCGGCCAGCGCGTAGCCGTAGAGCGGGGCCACGTCGGCGGGGCCGAAGTTCACGAAGGGCAGGACGACGATTGTGTTTTGTTTGCTGGCCGAGGATGTGCCGGACTCGCGGAAGCGCTCGGCGAGCATCGACAGGATGCCGGTGGTGCGCTTCTCTTCCTCGGGGGTCCCAAGGGAGACGACCGGCTCGCCGGGGATGACGACCGAGTCGAGCTGCATGGCCATCATGATGGTCTTGAGCGCCTCGCGGACTTCGGCGGCGGAGCCGAAGCGGGCCGAGGGCTGCTTCTCCAGGCAGCGCAGGATGACGCTCTCCAGCTCGACCGGGAGGTGCGGCGCGATCTCACGGATCGAGGGCGGGTCGGCGTACTGAGTCGCGCGGATGGTCTGGAACTCGGGGGCGTCGGGGCGGTGGAACGGGTGTCGGCCGGTGGCGAGTTCATAGAGGATGAGGCCGAGGGCGAAGATGTCGGACTGAACGCTGGACTGGCCGGTGACGAACTGCTCCGGGGCCATGTAAGCGATGGTGCCGCCGCGTGCGGTGTAGGTGGCTCCGGCGGGCGGCACGCCGGGCTTGTTGGCGGGGCCGGAGGGGTCGAACTCGAGCTTCTCGGGAGCGAGGCGGCGGGCGAGGCCGAAGTCGAGAATCTTGATCAGGCCGCCGTCGGTGAGCATGACGTTGGCGGGCTTGAGGTCGCGGTGGAAGATGCCGAGCGAGTGCGCGGCGGAGAGGCCGTCGGAGATCTGAATGCCTGCGGAGAGAACAAGTTGCAGGCTCGCCGGCCCTTCGGCGATGAGCTTGTCGAGGCTCTTGCCGGGGATGTACTGCATGACGATGTAGGCTTCTTCACCGTCTCCGCTCTCGGCCGGGGCGACGCCGACGTCGTAGATGGCGCAGACGTTGGGGTGGTCGATGGCTGAGGCCATGCGCGCCTCGCGGAGCTGGGTGGCGCGCATCTGTTCGGTCGATAAGTTTCCTCGTTTGAGCAACTTGAGCACGACCGGGCGCTGGAGGAGGGTGTCGTTGGCGAGGAAAACGACCCCGCTGCCGCCCGCTCCGATCTTGCGGACAATTTCATAGTGCTCGATCTCTCGGCGCTTCATAGGTTCATTATTGCAAGGCGGGCGGTGGGAAATTGTTACGGCTCAGTGAAGGCTTAACACCGATCTCGACCGATGACACCGATTTGGGACCTCCGTACCCCCTCCCCTGTTTTTTGTGCAAAATCCTTCTAACAAAGGACTTAGGTTCGGACTTGTGTTTTGGCTTTGGGTAAAGTATTGATTTTATTGGGATACAAATGTTGGTGTTTTCCAAAGTATTCATTCCATTATGGTTATAGCGGTTTCGGTCTCGTTGTGACGGTCGAGTCGGAGAGTTGTGGTCTCCCACCCTTTGTGCAAAAGACGCACAAAGGATGGGCACCCGCCTAAGCCCCACGCAGATTCCCTTCGGGAATGACAACAAAAAAGGGAGCTTCCGAGGGATGAGGATGTCACCGGGACTATAACTTTCGGGAAAACAGCTATGGACAGTTGTGCCCAGCAGAAAGCCCCCCGGTGGCCGGGGGTCTCTTGATCTCTATTTTAAGTATAGCGGTTTGGGGAAACTCGACCGCCAATCCAGGGAGAAAAAAGCGGATTCCTTCCCCTTCGGCTTCGCTCAGGGTACGGAATGGAGATGCAGGAGCCGGCTGATTGAGTCTCGTACTTTCCCACCCGGGCCGACCCGGTTGCGTGAGGTTTATATGCCGGGCTTTCAGAGGCTGCGGAAAAAGCCTGTTTGCGTTGATTGGAGAGAAGGCCCGGGGCTAAAGCCCCTTCAGTTTGCCGGCTTTTTCGTGGGGCTGAAGCCCCACGCTAATCCCCAAAAGCAACCGCAAAGACTTTTTCAGAGGTTCCCTCACCTGGGCCTTCGGCCCAGGCTGGTATAGGTCGCGCTGTTGGCGCTTGTTGTAGCCGCAGCTGTTGTCCTCGATCTTTCACGAGATTGTTGGCTCGGCAGAGGAAATGCGGGGATTCTTCGCTGCGCTCAGAATGACAACGGAAACGGTCATCGTCATGATGGCAAGAACTTCCGAGACACCACACTAGTGGCCTCTTTGGTTTCCTTGCTCCCAAGGGCGGGGGTTGACGGGGTCGTCCTGCCATTTTTGGCGGCGGCCGACGAGGAACATTGCCAGGCCAAAGACGAGCATGAGGATGCCCCAGACGAGGTTGATGTTCACATCCATCGATTTGGCGTAGATGTCGCTGTGGCGCGTGACGATGCCCCAGAAGGTGATGAGGCCTCCGGTGATGAGGAAGATGAGGCCGAGCGGGATGCGGATGTCGAGACCCATGGGGCTCCTTTCAGTCGCCAGCTTTTAGCCGTTAGCTTCTAGCTTTTAGCTAAAGGCTAGAAGCTAAAAGCTAGAAGCTGTCTTTAAGCAAAGACGAGGTTGAGGACGATGAGGATGGCCAGCACGGCAATCGCCAGCGTCGCGGGTTTCTGATACCAGCGTAGATGGGATTCGACTGGTTTGGGTGTGAGCGAGTAGACGAGGCCGACCAGCTCCGGTTCCGGGCGCGGCTTCGTGGCTGCGCTGACGACGACGGTAACGACGAAGTTGACGGAGAAGGCGAAGATGGCGGTCCAGAAGTTCTGCGCCATGTCGCTGGGGTAGCGGTGGACGACGTGAATCCAGCCGCCGTGAATGCCTGCGGTGGCTGCAACCGGGAGCGTGAGGCCGTGGTGAATGAGCGCCGCTCCGGTGCCGGCGAGCAGGCCGGTGAAGGCCCCGTGGCCGGTGGTGCGCTTCCAGAACATGCCCAGCAGGAAGGTGGCGAACAGGGGCGCGTTGACGATCGAGAAGATCAGTTGCAGCGCGTCCATGATGTTGTTGAAGTTGGTGACGGCGTAGGCCGCCCCGATAGATAAGACGATGCCTCCGATGGTGGCCATGCGGCCCATCCAGAGGTAGTGCTCATCGCTGGCTTTTTTGTTGATGTAGGCCTGATAGATGTCGTAGGTCCAGACGGTGTTGAAGGCGGTGACGTTGCCCGCCATGCCGGACATGAAGCTGGCGAGCAGCGCCGTGAGGCCGAGGCCGAGCATTCCCGTGGGGAAGAAGGTGAGCAGCATCATCGGAATGGCGAGGTCGTAGTTGTAGACCGGGATGCCGTTGGAATCGACGACGGGCTTGCCGTTGAGCGGATCGACCTTCTGCGGGATGATGCCGTGCGGATGCGCTTCGTCGAGCGGGAGCGCGTGGCCGTTGGGCGCGGTGGTGGCGTAGACCGCCGAGTGCGTGACACCCATGTGCGAGGTGACGCTGACGGCGATGAGGCCGGGCAGAATCACGAGGAACGGGAAGAACATCTTTGGGATGGAGGCGATGAGCGGGACGCGGCGTGCGGAGACCTCGGAGTCAGCGGCCATGGCGCGCTGGATGACGAGGAAGTCTGTACACCAGTAGCCGAAGCTGAGCACGAAGCCGAGGCCCATGGCGAGGCCGACCCACTCGACGCCGAGCGTGTTGGTGGAGGCGTGGGCCATGCCGTGCCAGGAGTGTGTCATCGTGGCGGGCAGCGTGCGCTTGATGCCCTCCCACCCGCCGACATTCTTCAGGCCGATCCAGACCAGCGGCGCGAAGCCGGCGACGATGAGGAAGAACTGGAGCACCTCGTTATAGATCGCGCTGGTCAGGCCGCCGAGGAAGATGTAGCCGAGCACGATGAGCGCCGAGACCAGAATCGAGACGTGGAAGATGTACTGGTCCGGGATGATGCCGTGGAAGAGGCCGAGCGTCTGGATGAGCAGCGCCATCGCGTACATGGAGATGCCCGAACTGATGACGGTCATGATGGCGAAGGAGAAGGCGTTGAGGGCGCGGGTCTTCTCGTCGAAACGCAGGCGCAGGAACTCGGGCACGGAGCGGGCCTTCGAGCCGTAGTAGAACGGCATCATAAAAATGCC
>Ga0207690_10002420_pt1 | contig 11289 bp, 7 predicted proteins | sample KBSC23metaG_FD_184315 | JGI IMG/M metagenome (GOLD analysis project Ga0207690, IMG submission 184315) | Corn rhizosphere microbial communities from Kellogg Biological Station, Michigan, USA - KBS C2-3 metaG (SPAdes) (version 2) | ecosystem: Host-associated > Plants > Roots > Rhizosphere > Soil ...
GCCGAGAAATCCGTCCATGTCGGGATGATGAGCGGGAAAGCCGGCCGAGCGCGGGTCGTCGCTCAGGTGCTCGAGCCGGATCGAGCGGCGCTCGTCGATCACCGCGCCAAGCAGCCCGCGCCCCTCAGGAAGATGCCCGATCAGGGCCGCCTGGTCGTCGGGCATGCCGACGTGGATGAACTGCTCGAGATGTCCGTCGGGGGCGATGACGCCCAGCGCGCCGTATTGCGCATCCACCAGCGACAGGGCGGCCTCGGCGATGCGGCGCAGCACCTGCTCGAGTTCGAGCTCTTCGACGACGATCCGATTCGCCTGGAGCAGGCTGCGCAACCGGCCTTGCGTCCTGAGCACCTGCTCAGCGCGCTCGACGAGCTCGCCGATCGTGCGCTCGAGCTCGGAGCGCGGTCCGTCGGGAAAGGCGATCGATGCGCCGGAGTCGGACACCTGGCCTCCCATGATCCGTGGCGATTCTATCGGTCAGGACCGGCGGGACCTATGGCCCTTGGTCGCACCGGCGAGGGTGCTCACACTGGCCGGAGGGAGGCGGGGCAGATGACGAGCAGATACCTGGTGGCCGTCGACGGCTCGCGGCCGGCCACCGCCGCGCTGCACTGGGCGGCCGAACGGGCGAGCGCGGCCGGGGACCCCCTGGTCATCGTGCACGTCGAACCCGACGACGCCGAGGAGTTCGACGACGCGGCGGTGCAGCGCGGTGCCGAGCTGCTCTCCGAGACCGTCGAGGGGTTGTCTGCCCGGTATCCGGACCTGACCGTCGGCTCGCGATTGCTCGAGGGCTCGGTGCCCGCGGCTCTCGCCACATTCGCCGAGTCCACCGACACCCTCGTCATCGGCACCGGCAAGACGGGCTTTCTGCACGGCCGCGTGCTCGGATCGCGAAGCGTCCAGATCGCGGCGGCCGCGTCGTGCACGGTGGCGGTCATCCCGGACGTCGATCTGCGCTTCCGCCGCGGAGTGGTCGCGGGCGTCGACCGGGGCGGCACCGCAGCGGCCATCGCGCACGCCGCCGCCTGGGAGGCCGACGCGCGGGGCGAAGAGCTCCTGCTCGTTCAGGCCGCTCCCGAGCGCACCACGCGGGTGACCACGGCCGGCCGTGCCGATCTCGCGCTCGGCCAGGCGGTGGCGACCGCACGCGAGCATTTCCCCGAGCTGGTGATCCGGTCGCGGGTCGCGGCACGGCCTCCGGCCGAGGCTCTTCTGGACAGCGCCCGAGACAAGGCCCTGCTCGTCCTCGGGCCGGGGGCCCCGGATGCCGAACGGCCGGTCGTCGGCTCCGTACTGCACGACGTGCTGCTGAATGCGAACTCGCCGGTGCTGATCACTCGCGCCTGAGTCCCTCCCCGACCGTCGACGCCGTCGAGTCAATCGCGAGGACGGATGAAGCGCCCGGTGATCTGCTCGGGCTGGATCTCGAAGTAGTTGAACTTCTCGCCCGGCTGCCAGGCGCGCAGGCCATGCACCCCGGCGCGCAGGATCTCGGGTTCCGATCCGAGTCGACGAACGGTTCCCCGCACCACCACGCTCCACCTGGCGAGCATGGTGCGGCCGTCGACCTCGAAGGCGACCCGTGGATGCTGCGTCAACTCGAGGATCTTGGTACCCGGCGCCGAGCGGAAGTACAGACGGCCGTGCGCACTGAGGTAGTTCAGCGGAAAGATGTCGGGCCCGTCGTCCGTCGACACCGCCAGCCGGCCGATGCCCTCCCGGTCGAGCAGCCGCCAGCACGCCGCGCCGTCGAGCACCGTGGTGATCATGGCTGCCACCCTCGCGCGCACGCCCGCGCGTGCGCAGAGGCGAAGGTCCCGGCCGTCCACGGGACCTTCGACCCTGCCCGCCCAGAACGCGGTTCGAGAACCTGTCAGTAGTCCCTCATCCGACCTCGCAAGGAGACCCCGTGGACCCTCTCGACATCGCCCGCTGGCAGTTCGGAATCACGACGGTGTACCACTTCCTGCTGGTGCCGCTCACGCTGGGCCTCGGGCCGGTGGTCGTGCTCTTCCAGACCCTCTACGTGCGCACCGGCAATGAGCGCTACCTGCGGATGACCAAGTTCTGGGGAAAGCTCTTCCTGGTCAACTTCATCATGGGCGTCGCGACCGGCATCGTGCAGGAGTTCCAGTTCGGCATGGCGTGGAGCCAGTACTCGCGATTCGTCGGCGACGTGTTCGGCGCCCCGCTCGCCATGGAGGGCCTGCTGGCCTTCTTCGTCGAGTCGACCTTCCTCGGGCTCTGGATCTTCGGCTGGGGCCGGCTGCCCAAGCGGCTCCACCTGGCCACGCTGTACGCGGCCGTGATCGGGTCGTGGCTGTCGGCGTTCTTCATCATCGTGGCGAACTCGTGGATGCAGCATCCGGTCGGAGTCAAGCTGGTGCACGGCCGGCCGCAGCTGGTCGACATCTGGGCGGTGCTGACCAACAACACCGCGCTGGCTGCCTACTCGCACACCCTGGTCGGCTCGCTCTCGGTCGCCGGAGCCTTCCTGCTCGGCATCTCGTGGTACCACCTGTGGCGCCGCCGTCACGACGGCATCGACACGATCGGCGCCGACAAGCGCGTGATCGTGGGATCGGCGCCCGACATCCGCGGACGCGACGCCGCCGACCACGGCGTCTGGATCCGCTCGCTGCGCATCGGCGCGGTGGTCGCGATCGTCGGATTCGGCCTGGTCGCCATCACGGGTGACGCGCAGGCCAAGCTGATGTTCCAGCAGCAGCCGATGAAGATGGCCGCGGCCGAGGCCGCCTGCCAGACCGGCACCAGCTTCTCGGTGCTCTCGATCGGCGATGTCGGCTCGCGCGACTGCACGAACGTGGTCGGCGTCATCGAGATCCCGGGCTTGCTGTCGTTCCTCGCCAACGGCGACTTCGGTACCACGGTGACCGGGGTGAACGACCTGCTGCCGCAGTACCAGGCGAAGTACGGGACCACGATCCCCGACGACACCAAGCTCTACGGCGCGGCCGCCGGCACGAAGGTGCAGTACGTGCCGATCATGGCGGTCACCTACTGGGCGTTCCGCCTGATGATCCTGTTCGGCGCGCTGGCCGCGTTCGCCTCGGTGGTCGCGCTCTGGCTCACGCGGCGCGGCACGGTGCCCCGCTCGAAGTGGATCATGCGGCTGGCCTTGCTGGGCATCCTCTCGCCGTTCGCCGCGAGCGCCACCGGCTGGGTGTTCACCGAGCTCGGCCGCCAGCCCTTCGTGGTCGCGCCGAACCCGACCCCGGGCGGAATCGACGGGGTGTTCATGTTCACGGCGGCCGCGGTCTCGCCCGGCACCACGAGCGGCGAGCTGCTGTTCTCGCTGATCAGCCTCGGCCTGGTCTACCTGGTGCTGCTCGTGGTCGAAGTCGCCCTGCTGGTGAAGTACGTCCGCGGCGGAGTCGTCTCGGCCATGCCCGAGCTCGGCGCCCCCGACCGACCAGACGACCACGACGAGCCGCGCGACGTGCTCGCCTTCGCCTACTGACCCGCAACCCGCTCGAACTGGAGACAATGACATGGACATCCTTCCCAACGTCTGGTTCATCGCCATCGCGATCCTGTGGATCGGCTACCTGCTTCTGGAGGGCTTCGACCTCGGCGTCGGCATGCACATGCTGATCACCGCGAAGGACGAGCCGAGCAAGCGCGTCATGCTCAACACCATCGGCCCGGTCTGGGACGGCAATGAGGTCTGGCTGCTCACCGCCGGCGCCGGCATCTTCGCGGCATTCCCGTTCTGGTACGCCTCGCTGTTCTCGACCCTCTACGTACCGCTCGTGCTCGTGCTGCTCGGGCTGATCTTCCGCGCGGTGGCGATCGAGTACCGCGGCAAGCGCGACACCGACCGCTGGCGCCGCGCCTGGGATCTGGCCATCGGCCTGGGCTCCTTCGTCTCGGCGTTCGGCATCGGCGCCGCCCTGGCCCTGACCACGACCGGCCTGCCCCTGGATGCGCAGGGCAACCGGGTCGGCGGTCCGTTCGTCTGGCTGACCCCGATCGCCGTCCTCGGCGGCCTGGCCGTCGTCGGCTTCTGCCTGATTCACGCCGCGACCTTCCTCGCGCTCAAGACGGACGGCCCTGTCCGTGAGCGGGCCGGACGCATCGTCGTGACCTGGTCGCCGATCGCGCTGCTGCCGATCGTGGGTTGGGTGCTGCTCGTGCAGTTCCAGACCGGAGGCGTCGTGTCGTGGATCTTCGTGGTCGCCGCGGTGGTCGCGGTGGTGCTCGCCTGGCTGGCCGCCCGGCGCAAGCTCGAGGGGCGCGCATTCATCGGCTTCGCCGCGTTCCTCGCGCTGGGCGCCGCGTCGATCTTCTCGGCGGTCTACCCGGTCGTGCTGCCCTCGACCATCTCGCACGCGTTCGACCTCACGGTGAGCAACGCGTCGAGCAGCCCGTACACGCTCGGGGTCATGACGGTGGTGGCCTGCTGCGCCCTGCCGGTGATCCTCGCCTACCAGGCCTGGACCTACTGGGTGTTCCGCAAGCGGATCAGCGCGCAGTCGCTGCCCGAGGTGCACGTCTTCGAGCCCGCCGTCAAGCGGTGAGAGGGCGGCTGCTCGCCGCCGGGCTCGGTCCCGGTGGCGTGCGCACCGTGGTGGCGATCGGTGCGCTGAGCGCGGCGCGGGCGATCGCCCTGGTGATGGTCGCCGAGTCGCTGGCAACGTCGATCGCCGCCATCGCTGCGGGAACCGCGGGATGGCGGTCCGCCCTGCTGCTGGGAGCCATCGGTGCGCTGCTGCGCGCGGCGTCGACCTGGGCGATCGGCACCCTCGCGGCCCACGAGGCGGTGACGGCCAAGACGCGGCTCCGCGGCGAGCTCGCCGACCGGATCGCCGAGGGCGGGCTGGTCGACGGGGCGAACGGTGGCATCGAGGCCGGGAGCGCGGCCGTGCTCGCGACGACCGGCATCGACGATCTGGACGACTACTACGGCTCGGTCATTCCGGCCGTCGTGGCTGCGCTGGTCGTCCCGGTCGTGCTCGGGGCGCGCGTCCTCTCCCTGGACTGGCTGAGCGCCCTGGTGATCGCCGTCACGCTCCCGCTCGTTCCGCTCTTCATGGCGCTGATCGGGATGCACACCCGCGAGCGCACCGACGCGGCATCCCGCGCCCTGCACCGACTCGCCGACCACCTGGTCGAGCTGGCGCACGGCCTGCCGGTGCTGGTCGGATTGGGGCGCGTCGATGAGCAGACCGAGGCGCTCGAGGGCATCCAGTCCGAGCTGCGGCGGCGCACCTCGCTCACCCTGCGCACGGCCTTCCTCTCGGCCCTCGCCCTGGAACTGATCGGCACCCTGTCGGTGGCCGTCGTCGCCGTGCTGCTCGGCATCCGGCTGATGAACGGCGGCGTGCCGCTGGCCACCGCGCTGGTCGTGCTGCTGCTGGCACCCGAGTGCTTCGGCGCGGTGCGCGAGGTGGGCGCCGCGTTCCACGCCTCGCAGAACGGCACCGCGGCCCTGCGGCGCGTCGGCGAGCTGCTGGCGTCCGCCCGTCGAACGCCACGCGCCCTGCGCGGGCGGGAGGTCGTGGTCGACGGTCTGACCGTGCGGTACGCCACTCGCGACCGGGCGGTCATCGACGGATTCCGGGCCGAGTTCCGGCGCGGGCGCCTGTCGGTCGTGGTCGGGCCGAGCGGCGCCGGCAAGTCCACCCTGCTCGCGGCCCTGGCCGGCACGCTCGAGGCGGATGCCGAGGTCGCCGGAGAGGTGCGCGGCGTCGATCCCGAACGCCTCGCCCTCGCCGCGCAGGCTCCCCTCTTCTTCGGCGCGACCGTCGAGCGGGAGCTCGAATTGGCTGCAGCCGACCCGACCGCCGTGAGCGCCGTGCTCGACGAACTCGACCTGACCGAGCTGCGCGGCCGGCGACCCTCCGAGCTGAGCCCGGGCGAGGCACGGCGCCTGGCGGTGGCCCGCGCCGCCTTGCGCGTTCGCGCGGGAGCCAGCACCGCTCTATTCGACGAGCCGACCGCGCACCTCGACGAGCCCAACGCCGCGCGCGTGCGCGCGCTGCTCGCGAGCCTGCGTCATTCGGCAGCCGTCGTCGTGGTCAGCCATGATCCCGCCCTAGTCGCCGAGGCCGACGCGGTGATCCGGATGCCGGAGCCCGCCGGGACGTCCGCTGCAGCCACCCCGTCGATCGACCCTCTCGGGCGGCACGAGGAGCCCCGCCCGGCCGCCGATCCGGGCAGCACCGAGCCGTCCAGCCCGCGCAACGACGACCTCGCCGGAGACACGCTGGGCGCGCTGCTCGGCGCCTCGAAGGTCCACTGGCTGCTCGCCGTGCTGCTCGGCGTGGCCGCCACCGGTTTCGGCCTCTCGCTCACCGCCGTCTCGGCCTGGCTGATCGTGCGGGCCGCCGAGCATCCCGAGATCATGTACCTGCTGGTGGCGATCGTCGGTGTGCGCTTCTTCGGGCTCGGGCGCTCCGTCGCGCGCTACGCCGAGCGGCTCGTCACCCACGGCGCGATCATGACCGCGACCGACGCCCTGCGCCTGCGCATCTGGCGGGGCATCGCGGCGCGGGGCGCCGGATCCCGCCGGCTGCAGGAGGGCGGCTCGGCCGTCGACTACCTGGTGACCTCGATCGACGAGGTGCGCGAGCTGGTTCCGCGTGTGGTCACCCCACTCGCAGTGGGAGCCCTGAGCCTGGCCGGCATCGTGACGACCATTGCGCTGCTGGATCCGGCGGTGGCGTTGCCGTTCGGTGCCGCGCTCGTGCTGGCCGCGGTGGGCGTTCCCTGGCTGGTGCGGCGCGGCGATGCCGCGGCATCCGCGGGGCGGGTCGCCGCACGCGCCGAACTGGGCGAACGCATCAGCGCGCTGGCCGGCGCGTCCGCCGAACTGCGCGCGAACGGGATGTCGCGGGCCGCCGCCGCGCAGGTGCGGGCCTCGGCGGCGCGCCTCGCCGTGCTCGACCGGCGTGCCGCCCGCTCCGCCGGCCGGGGAACCGCGCTGCTCACCCTCGTCACCGCCGGCCTCGCCGTGCTGGCTCCGACGCTCGCCATGTCGTCGGGAGCGCCCTCGGCCGAGACGGTCGCCGTCATCGCGCTGCTGAGCCTCGCGGCCTTCGAGCCGCTGTCCGACGCGACTCGCGCCGTGCAGCGCGCGCCGCGGCTCGCTGCGGTGCTGGCCAGACTGCGGCCCTTCCTGGACCACCCGGCAGGCAGGGACGGCGGGCTGGCCATGACCCTGCCGCTCGCGGCCGTCGAGCTCGACGCCGTGGCGGCACGCTGGCCCGGCACCGAGACCGAGGTGTTCCGCGATCTCGATGCGCGGATCGAGCCAGGTCGATGGCTGGTGGTCGACGGGCCGTCGGGTTCCGGGAAGACGACCCTGCTTACCCTGCTGCTCGGCGAGCTGGCTCCGAGCAGCGGCGGCATCCTGGTCGACGGAATCCCGCTGCCGGTCCTGCGCCGCGACGACTGGCGGCAACGGGTCGCCTGGTGCCCGCAGGAAGCGCATGTCTTCGACTCCACCATCCGGGCCAATCTGCTGATCGCCCGCCCGCGCACCGATCCGGTCAGCGACGACGAGATGCGCGCAACGCTGGTGCGGGTGGGCCTCGGCCCGCTGCTCGACCGCCTCGCGACCGGTCTGGACGCCCGGGTCGGTGCGTCGGGCGGCTCCCTGTCCGGTGGGGAACGCCAACGGCTCGCCGTGGCACGTGCCCTCCTGGGGCGGAGCGAGCTGCTGCTGCTGGATGAGCCGACCGCGCACCTGGATGAGCCGACGGCGGCCGCGATGATGGCCGACATCCGCGTGGCGACCCGGGACCGCATGGTGGTGCTGGTGAGCCATCGCACCGACGACCGGGCCGCGACGGACCGTACGATCCGGCTCGGGGCGATCGCCGGATCCGACACGAAGGAGGCCGTGGCCGCATGACCGAGCAACCGAGGAGCCGCGCCTCGCTGGCGTTCGCTCTCACCCTGATCGTCACCGGCGCGGTCGGGTGGTGGGCGGCATTCTCCCTGACCCTCGACAAGATCGCCGTGCTGAAGCATCCGGATGCCGTGTTGGACTGCAACATCAGCGTGCTCGTGCAGTGCGGCAAGAACCTCGGCTCGTGGCAGGGCTCGGTGCTCGGATTCCCGAACCCGATCATCGGTCTGGCCGCCTGGATCGCGCCGTTCATCGTCGGGGTCTCGCTGCTGGCCGGGGCGCGCTTCGCCCGCTGGTACTGGATCCTGTTCAACCTTGGCGTCGCGGGAGCGCAGCTCTTCGTGATCTGGCTGATTCACGAGAGCATCTTCGACCTGGGCACGCTGTGCCCGTGGTGCATGCTCACCTGGTCGATGGTGATCCCGCTGTTCTTCACGGTGACCGTGCGCAACGCCGCGGCCGGCGTGTTCGGGGAGCGCCTGCGGCGCGCGGGTCGAGCCGCGACGCCCTGGCTGATCCCGGCCACGGTGACCGCGTATGCCATCGTGCTGATCATCGCGCAGTTGCGATTGGACGCGCTGCACCGCATCCTGCAGGGATGACGTCTCCGCTTCCCGAACGCGATTGGGCGTCGTTGCCGGTCGACGCCGTGCTGCGCGAGCTGAACTCCTCGCCCCTCGGACTCACCAGCGCCCAGGCCGAGGCGGCGCAAGCCGCGGTCGGGCGCAACGTCATCCGGCCTCATCGCGTCGGCGCGGCGGCGGTGCTGCTTCGGCAATTCCGCAATGCCGTTCTGCTTCTGCTTCTGGGTACAGCCGCGCTGGCCGGGGTGCTCGGCGACGTCACCGATGCGGTGATCATCGGCGTGATCCTGATCGCCAGCGTCGGCCTGGGTTTCGTGAACGAGTATGCGGCCGAGCGCGCCACCGCCCGCTTGATGGATGCGCTGACCCAGTCCGCGGTCGTCGAACGGGACGGCCGCGACCAATCGATCCCGGTCGCCGACCTGGTCCCTGGCGACATCGTCCACCTGTCGATGGGATGCAAGGTGCCCGCCGACCTGCGCATCATCGCGTCGTCGGAGCTCAGTTGCGATGAGAGCGCGCTCAGCGGCGAGTCGCTGCCCAGCTCGAAGTCGGCCGAGCCGGTCGCGCCCGGCGCCTCGGTGGCTGACCGGACCTCGATGGCGTTCATGGGGACCGTCGTGCAGGGCGGCGCCGGAACCGGCGTCGTGGCGGCCACCGGGGCGCGCACCGAGATCGGCCGACTGGCGGCCGCCCTCGACCGGCGCGCGCCTGAGACCGCATTCCAGGCCGGGCTCCGCCGGTTCTCGATGCTGCTGGTCTGGGTCGCGGCGGCGCTGGTCGCGACGGTCCTGATCACCGGGGTGCTGCTCGGGCGTCCGCTGATCCAGTCGGTGCTCTTCGCCCTGGCCATCGCGGTCGGCGTCACTCCCCAGCTGCTGCCCGCCGTGGTCAACTCCTCGTTGGCCGCGGGCGCGCGCCGCTTGGCCAAGCGGCAGGTGCTGGTCAAACGCCTGGTCTGCATCGAGGACATCGGCAACATCTCGGTCCTGGTGACCGATAAGACCGGCACTCTGACCCAGGGCACGATGACCTTCGCGAAGAGCATCGATCCGGCGGGCCGGCCGGACCCCGGCCTCGCGGTGCTCGCCGCATCCACTGTCGAAGACGGCGGCGCGGGAACCGGCACCACCGACGCCCTGGACGGCGCCCTGGTCGCGGCCGGTGGGTCCGGCGCTCCGGTGGCGATCGCCGCGATCCCCTTCGACCACGAACGGCGCATCTCGAGCGCGCTGGTCGACCTGGAGGGAACCCGGCAGCTGGTGGCCAAGGGCGCGCCCGAGAGCATCCTGGCCCGGTGCGCGCCGGCCAAAGCCGCGGCGGCCGCGACCGCCCACGCCGACCGCGAACTGGCTGCGGGCGGTCGGGTGATCGCCGTCGCCACCCGCGAGATGCCCGGGGCGACCACGATCGACCCGGCCGACGAGTCGGGGCTCACTCTGCGTGGCTTCCTGGTCTTCACCGACCCGCCGCGGCCGGAGGCCCGGGAGTCGCTGGCGCGGCTGGGCGAGTTGGGCATCCGACTCCTGATCGCGACCGGCGACCACCCCGCGGTGGCGAGCGAGGTGGCGAGCGCCCTCGGCATGGACCCCGGGACTCCGCTCAGCGGGGACGACATCGACGCGATGGATGACGCCCGCCTGACCACCGCGCTGGCCACCGCCACGATCGTGGCCCGGGTCAGCCCCGAGCAGAAGGCGCGGGTCGTGCAGCTGCTGCGGAAGGGCGGCGAGACCGTCGGCTTCCTCGGTGACGGGGTCAACGACAGCCTCGCCCTGCACTCCGCCGACGTGGGGATCTCGGTCGACACCGCGACCGACGTCGCCAAGGACGCGGCAGACGTCATCCTGCTCGAGAAGAGCCTGGACGTGATCGCGCTCGGCGTGGCCGAGGGCCGCCGGATCTTCGCGAACACCCTGAAGTACGTGTTCATGGCGGCGTCGGGCAACTTCGGCAACATGATCAGCGCGGCCGCCGCATCGGCGTTCCTGCCCTTCCTTCCGATGCTGCCCGGCCAGATCCTGCTCGGCAATCTGCTGTACGACGGAAGTCAGTTGGCGATCTCGTCCGACCGAGTCGACCCCAGCGCCGTCCGGGCGCCCTCGCGCTGGGACATCGCATCGATCGGCCGCTTCATGGCCGTCTTCGGCCCGCTGAGCTCGATCTTCGACCTGCTCACCTTCGCCCTGCTGCTGGGCGTGTTCCACGCCGATGCGACCCAGTTCCGCACGGGCTGGTTCATCGAGTCGCTCTCGTCGCAGGCGCTGGTGGTGCTCGTGATCCGCACCCGCCACGTGCCGTTCGTCCGGAGCCGCCCGAGCCTTCCGCTGCTGGGCAGCCTGGTGGCCGTGGTGGCCATCGCGATCGTCCTGCCGTTCACGCCGTTGGGCGCCGTGCTCGGCTTCCAGCCGCCGAGCACGATGCTGCTGCTCGCGCTCGCCGGGGTGGTGCTCGTCTACCTGGTGATCGCCGATGCGGCCAAGGGCCTGTTCTTCCGTGCAGAGGGCAGGCGGCGCCCGCCGCATCCGCGCGTGCGGCACCTGCGGCGCGCGATCAGCGGCTACGGCGGCTGACTCCCGAGGTCAGCCCTCCTCGGGCTGGACCGTGTCGCTCCAGCGCCAGTCGCGCACCTCGGGGATGTCGTCGCCGAACTCGCGCGTGTAGGCGCGGGCCCGCAGGCGGGCATCCTCGAGGTCCTGACGCACGCCGGCGTACCGCTCGGCGAGCCCGGGCACCCGGTCGATCGCGTCGATGGCCAGGCGGTAGCGATCCAGGTCGTTGAGCATGACCATGTCGAACGGCGTGGTCGTCGTGCCCTGCTCGATG
>Ga0207690_10002443_pt1 | contig 11238 bp, 9 predicted proteins | sample KBSC23metaG_FD_184315 | JGI IMG/M metagenome (GOLD analysis project Ga0207690, IMG submission 184315) | Corn rhizosphere microbial communities from Kellogg Biological Station, Michigan, USA - KBS C2-3 metaG (SPAdes) (version 2) | ecosystem: Host-associated > Plants > Roots > Rhizosphere > Soil ...
GCAGCCGCGACTCGCCCCGCAGCGGCGCCAGCAGCCGCGGCAGGTCGCTGGGCTGGTCCTCGCCGTCGGCGTCGAGGGTGACGACCGCGTCGTCGTCACCCACCCGCGGCAGGATCTTCCGCAGCGCGTAGACGATCGCCCGCTGGTGGCCGAGATTGAACGGCGGCCGCAGCACGGTCACGTCCTCGTAGGAGTGCAACCGCTCGATCTCCTCGTCCTGGCCGGCGGTGTCGTCGATGACGACGAAGCGGGCGTCGGTGGCGTCGGCGCCGAGCACCTCCAGCAGCCGCTCGCGGAGGATCTCGAAAGAACCGACGTCGCGGTAGACGGGGGTGACGATCCAGGTGATCATGATCCGGCACTCGCTACGCCTTCGCGCCGCAGCAGTTCGTAGTTGCCTTCGAAGCTGGCGAGCGGCTTGAAGCCGTGGCTCAGGTAGTCCACCAATGGCCCGGCGGGTACCGGCCCACCGCTCCAGGATTCGGCGATCGGCTGGTTGCGCAGCAGGCAGAGGCCCCGGATCGAGCGGGTGGCCGCGATCACGTGTTCCTGGTGAGCATCGTCGAAGAGAGTCATCCAGCCGGTGGCGTTGTACCCGGTTGGGGGTTCGATCCCACTCCAGAGGTAGAAGCTGTTCATCCCCGGCAGCATCAGGAGGGAGTTGCAGTCGGCGTCGATCGCCTTGGTAATCCGACGGTAGCGCTCGACTTCTTCGGGGCTGAGGTGCAGGTCCTCCGCCCCGGGTAGGCCGAGGGAGACGCCGCCGTCATAGGCGGCGCGCGCTTCGTCCAGCGGCTTCCGCAGCTGGGTGTTGACGAGAGCGCCTAGCGCGATCACCGCGGCGGCGATCGCAATCGCGCCGATCGCCTGCCGCTCGCGCTCGCCGCTCAGCGTCCTCGCCAAACTGCGGGCGCCGTTGGCAACGCAGAGGGCGCCGACCGGGACCAGGAGAAAGGTCGACCAGAAGATCTGGCTGCCAGCGACAGGAAACGCGTGTAGCGCCTGCAGCACCGCCAGCGCCGGCAGCAGCAGACGGCCGAAGGCGGTGTCCTCGTCCTCGCTGCCCGCGACTGGGATCAGCGCAACCCAGGCGAAGGGGAGGAAGGCGAATTGGTAGCCGGGGAAAGCGGTGGTGTCGAAAAGCGCCGTCTTGGCAACCGTCGAGAGCGCCATCTCCAACCCGACCAGGATGCTGAGGACGGCGGTCAGAGCGACGAAGGCGGGGCTGCGACCGCCGCGAGCGCGGGCGAGGTACCAGAAGGCCAGGGCGCCGACCACCCCGAGCAGGTCGAACAGGTAGGTGCGGTGGGAGAGCGTCAGCGGCACCGAGAAGGCGTCGGACTGGCGCAGCGGTTGGCTGATCACCCCTTCGATCAGTCCACCGGGGGTGGTGCCGGCGGCGAGGATCGCGACACACACCACCACCCCCACCACGACCAGTCCGCCGAGAAGCCAACGCAGCTCCTCGCCCGGGCGCCGCGGGAATCCACTCCGCGCCCGCAGCGCGACGACGAAGGCAAAGGCGGCGAGGGAAACGTGGACGGCATAGTGCCGCGCCCAGCCTTCGCCGAACTTGGAGACCATCAGCAGCAGCGGAATCGCCACGAAGGCAACCTCGAGCGCCGGGCGCAGCCAGCGCCGGGCAGCCAGCGCCGGGTAGCTGACGACGCAGGCGAGCGCGAGGGAGACGAAGGCGAAGGCGCCGACGTTGATCTTGACCAGAATCAGCGCCATCACCGCCCCGCCCAGCAACCCCATCGCCAGCGGCGAGGGTCGCGCACGCACCAGCGCAGAGATGGCGACGATGACGCCGAGCAGGAGGCAGATCAGGCTGCCGGGGTGCATCGGCTCGTTGACGACGGTGATGATCGCGCCGAAGACGAGCATCTGGGTCGCCAGCCCGAGCAGGGCGCTGCGCGTCAGCCGCCAGATCGAGAGGCCGAAGAGGAGGCTGGTGAGGACCCAGGCGACCATCACCGCGGTGCGGCCGCCGTCGTGATTGACGCCCAACCCGAAGATTTCGAAGAAGGCGCCCCAGAACTCGTAGTAGAAGGGTCCGTATTGGCTGAAGACCTCGTTGTAGAGGTGGCCGTGGCGGAGGAACTCCTTGAGGGCGATCAGCATGTAGCCCTCGTCGTCGTAGGCCTGGAACCCGATCAACAGCCGCGGGTGGGCGATCAGGACAGTGACCACCGTCACCGCCGCGAACGCCGCCAGCGCCACGACGAGCCGGAGCCGGGGCATGCGCCAGAGGCGCTCCGCCGCTGCGACCCAACTCACGATGCGCGCCCGCCCTCTCGCCTCGGCATGAAGGCGCAGGGTATAGACGGGTCAACCCATGTGCCGCAGCCGCGCGAACAGCGAGGTGCCGGCCGGCCAGTGGCGGCGCAGCCTCATCGTGCCGCGGCCGAGCCGGTAGAGGGCCTCGTTCAGCGGCTTCGAGAGCTGTGGGAACTCGGCGTCCTCGGCGCCAACACCATCGTCATCGCGCAGCCGCAGCCGCCGCACCATCCCGAGCGGGATCAGCTCGGGGAAGATGTAGCTCTCTTCCTCGATCTGCAGCGGCGTCAACCCGGTCGCCCGGTGCAGACTCGCCTTCGTGTAGCGGCGGTAGTGGCCGAGCATCGTGTCCCAGGCCGACCACAGCGACGGCATCGCCGGCACGGTCAGCAGCAGCGTCGCGCCGGGGTCCATCTTCTCCGCCAGCTCTGCCATGAAGGCGCAATCGTCCTCCTGGTGCTCGAGGACGTCCATCAGAGTGACGTGGGAGGCGCCGGCGAAATCGCGGTCGCGCCGGTTCGCCTCCTCGCCATAGCGATCAACGAGCCGGCGCTCCAGCGCCTCGATCGGCTCGACGAACCAGTAGTCGACCTGCGGATGCCGTTGACTGAGGAACTCACCGAGAAAGCCCGGCCCGGCACCGACGTCGACGACGCAGTCGCCGTCCAGGCCGTCGCTGACGAGCTCCCAGCGCAGGCGGTTCCAGAAGAAGTCCTGGGAGCGCTGTGCCTGCAGTGACAGATGCTGCTCCAATGCGTCCATTTCGGCGACACTACCCATAATTAAGTACGAAGAATCAGCTAACTTGAGGCAAGTGACCCGGGCAGTGGGGAAGCTGGTGCTGGTTTGCCTCCTGGCGACGGCCGCCCTGACGAGCTGCGCCCAGGCGCTCTCCCTACAGCCGATCGGCTCCGGCTTCGAAGCACCGATCTACGTCACCTCCGACCCAGGCAACCCGGAACGTCTTTTCGTGGTCGAACGCGAAGGCACGATCACGCTGCTGGAAAACGGCACGCTGAAGCCCTTCGCCGACCTGCGCTCGGTGGTCTCGACGGGTGGCGAGGGCGGCCTGCTCTCGATCGCGCTGGCCCCCAACTTCGACTCGACCGGCCAGTTCTTCCTCGACTACACCGACGAAGAAGGCGCCATCCACGTCGCCGAAATGACCGCCAGCGGCAACACCGCTCCGCTCTCCAGCCTGCGGGACGTGATCCCGCCGATCCCGCACCCGGAAGACAGCAACCACTACGGCGGGCAGCTGCAGTTCGGGCCGGAAGGCGACCTCTTCGTCTCGACCGGGGACGGGGGCGGTGAAGACGACCAGCACCACAACGCCCAGAACCCGAAAAGCCTGCTGGGGAAGATCCTGCGGGTGACCCGAACTGGGGAAAGCAGCTACGCCGCCTCGGTCTGGAGCCTCGGCCTGCGCAACCCCTTCCGCTTCTCCTTCGACCGGCTGACGGGCGCGATGATGATCGGCGACGTCGGCCAGAGCGCGCGCGAGGAGGTCGATTACGCGCCGGCGCCCGGGCTGGGCGAAGGCTTCAACTACGGCTGGAACTGCATGGAGGGTGGCATTCCGGGACCGGCCACCGACCCACAGTGTTCCAGCCTCAGCGAAGAAGACTTCACCCCACCGATCTTCGAATACCCCCACTCAGAAGGCCGCTGCGCGATCATCGGCGGCTACATCGCCCGCGGGCCCGGCCTTGGCAGCCTCTACGGTCGCTACCTCTACGGCGACCTCTGCGTCGGCAAGCTGCACTCCTTCGACCTCGCCGACCCGGCCGCAACCGACCGCTCCGAGGGGCTCGAAGTCGCCAACCTAAATTCCTTCGGCGAGGACTCCTGCGGCCGCCTCTACGCCGTCTCCGGCGACGGTCCCGTCTACCGGATCGAAGGCGAACCGAGCTCCTGCCCCACGGGCTCTTCACCACCGCCGGCGCTGCAGCCCTCCTTCATCGGCATCCGCGCCATCAAGCGCCAGGTCAAGCGCCACCGCCGCGCCCTGATCAGCGCCTGGGTCGCCCCTTGCGAGGGCCGCCGCGGCGAGCCGGTCACCCTCTGGCAGGGGCGTCAGCAGCTCGGCACCCGCCACCTCGACCGCGTCTGCTCGGCTCGCTTCCGGCCGAAGATCAGCCGCCGCTCCAGTTTCCGCGCGACTGTCAAAGCCAACGCGAGTTACGTCGCCGGAATCTCACGCAAGTTGACGATCCGACCCCTGCGCCGACACTGAACCTTTTCAGTAAGTGCCGCCGAGCTTGCGGTGGTCCCAGGTGGCCGTGCGGATGGGCCGGAAGGAGATCGTCACCCGCTTTGGCGCCTGCGCTTCCAGCGCCGCTTTGGCATCGCCCTCGACTGCGGAGATGCCCCCGGCATAGCGGATGGTGAGCTCTTCGGCAAAGCCGAGGACGGTCTCGAAGTCGCGGTGGAGTTCGGCTTCGGCCTCGATCATCACCCCGCGCAGCTCGCCGTACTCGTGGCCCGCCTCGACCAGCACCGTCGCCCGTGGGTCGCGTTCGAGGTTGCGGACCTTCTGCGATTTCGCGTAAGTCCAGATCCAGACGATCCCCTCGCGGGGGACGAACCAGAGCGGCATCGAGTGCGGCCAGCCGCGCGGGCCGAGGCTGGAGACGACGGCGATCCGCTCCTCATCGAGCAGCTCCCGCACCTCCCCCTCGCTGAGCTTGATCTGATCGCGCCGGCTCACTGGCGAGATCCTATTTCCATGTGAGAGGATCGCCGAGTGAAGATCGCGATTCTCGTCTTCGACGGACTCACCGCGCTTGATGCGATCGGCCCCTACGAGGTGCTGCGCTCGGTGCCGGGCTGGGAGGTCGAGTTCGTCGCCAAGGCGGCGGGCGAGGTCAGGACCGACAGTGGCTTCCTCGGGCTCAGCGCTGACAAGGCGATCGCCGAGGTGAGCGATCCCGACATCGTCCTCGTCCCCGGTGGCAAAGGCAACCGGCCGCTGCTGGAGGACGAGGAGGTCCTCTCCTGGCTACGTCAGGTCGATGAGCAGACCACCTGGACGAGCTCCGTCTGCACCGGCTCCCTGGTGCTTGGCGCGGCCGGCCTCCTCGATGGCCGCCGCGCCACCTGCCACTGGCTCTTCCTCGAGCGCCTGCGCGAGTACGGCGCCGACCCGGTCGGCGGCCGCTACGTCGAGGACGGCAAGGTGATCACCGCCGCGGGTGTCTCCGCCGGCATCGACATGGCCCTCCACCTAGTCAGCCGCGAGGTCGGCCCCGAGCTCGCCCAAGCCATCCAACTTGGCATCGAGTACGACCCCCAACCCCCCTTCAACGCCGGCTCCCCCGACAAAGCCCCGGCGCCAATAGTCGAAGCCGTCACCGCCGTCAGCGCCGACGAAGTCTGACTACAGGGTTCCGGCCTCGGCCAGCCAGACGCTTTCGAACTTGAGGCTGGTGTGCTTGAGGATCAGGTCGTAGTCGCGGTCGTAGTGCAGGACGCCGCCCTGCGCCTGAGCGGCACAGGCGGCGATGATTAGATCGATCGGCGAGAGGCGATGGTGACCCGCCTTCGCGAGCTCGTGCTGGGCCCGCTGGGCCGAACGCTCGACTTCCCCGTCGATCGGAAAGTGAGTAAGCCGCTCGAGGCGAGCCACGGTGATGCGATGGTCCTCGGCCGTCTGCGCGGAGTACCCGGCCTCCAGCAGAAAAGGCAGGCACGTTCCCAGCCGGCCCTCTCCGATCCAATCGAGGATGACCTCCTGGCGGTCCTCGGGAACAGTGTCCGCGAGCAGCCGCGACCAGGCTGAGTGATCGAGCAGCAGCAACCTACTCGTCGCCGTGAGGGGGGATGAGCCCGAGGTACTTGACCTCTTCGGCCGCCTTGAGATCGATCTTCGGTCCATTGCCCGACCGAATCCATTCGGCGATCTCTTCACGCGACTCGCGTGCCATCTCGCTGCTCGCCCTGAGCTCGCGAATCTTGTCTTCAGCCCCACGAATTATCAAGTCTGGAAGCTCGATCTTTCTCCCCCCCTGCAGCCTGCGTAATTCGTCCAGCACCGCCTTCACGGGCTCGGTCTCGGTGACCATGTGACGAGGTCTCGTAGTCGGCACGGCGCGAGTGTAGCACCGTGCAACACCGAGGTCTTCGGCCTAAACCGGCGGCCTCAGATCCAGCTCCGACCAGGGGCCCTCGCCGCACATCGGCTGGGTGCGACCCTCCAGCCAGTCGACCTGGAGGTCGTCGTAGTGGGGGCTGGCGGGGTGGCCGGACTGGCCGGTGAAGGTCTGCCAACGAGAGCGGTCGGGGTCGGTCGGGTCGGCGACCATGCGCCAGCTCGGTGCCCAGACGGCGTTGTATGGGTCGTTGGGGTCGTAGGCGATCTGGCTGACGGTCTCCTGGGCGCCGCCGGCGCGGAGGCGGCGGTTGAGGAGGCGGTCGAAGAGGGCGTTGGCGTCGCCGAGCGGGTGCGGGAACTTCATCTCGTGGACGCGGCCCCAGCGCCAGGCCTCGGGGTCGGGGCCGAAGCGGTCCGTGAGGTCATCAAGGGCGCCGCTCAGCGCCTCCAGCACAAGCTCGTCCCAGGGGCGGCCGATCAGCTCCTCGTCGGCTTCCTCCCAGAGGGTCATCAGGTGCGAGTGCCAGCGCCAGGGCGAGGTGCTGTGGGCGGTGAAGCCGTTGTCGTTGCGGTCGAGCCAGCGCTCGCAGAGGTCGCGGTCGCCGATCGCGCAGCGGACGACCTCGCGCGCCAGCCGCAACAGGAAGGCCTGGTAGATCGTGCCGGCGACGGTGTCGGGGTCGAGGCGGCCGTCCCAGCTGCGCAGTCGCTCGATCGCGCTGCGCTCGCGCTGGCCGCGTGGGTGCAGGCGCGAGAGCCGCCGCGCCGCCTCCAGCCCGGGCAGCGAGAGGTTGTCGGACTGCATCGCCTCGAAGCTGCCGAGGTCGTGCTTCTCGGTCTCCTTAATCAGTTCCTCGATCCGCCTGGCGCGGAAGCCGTCGAGCCATTCGCTGGTGATGTGGTGCGGGTACTCGTCGCCGACGATGCGGTTGTTGGCGGTGACCAGGAAGCCGCTCTCGGGGTCGACGACCTCTGGCAGCTCGTCGTAGGGGACCGTCCCCTCCCACTCGAACTCGCCGGTCCAGCCCGGCTTTGGCAGGTCGGGGCAGCCGCCGCGCCGCATCGGCAGGCGGCCGATCAGCTTGTAGCCGATCGAGCCGTGGCGGTCGGCCCAGATCAGGTTCGAGGCGGGCGAGGTGTGGCCCTCAAGTTTCGCCACCAGCTCCGGGCCGGAGGCGAGGTCGAGCAGTTCGAACATGCCGGCGAAGGCGGTCGCTTCGGAGAGGCTCTGCCAGGCGAGCGCCAGCGGCTCGCCCTCGTCGGCGCCCAGCGCCTCGTTGACGATCGGCCCGTGGTGGGTGCTGCGCACCTCCAGCTCGACCGGCTCGCGCCCCTTGACGACGATCTCCTCGCGCACGGTCTGCAGCGGCCGCCACTCGTCTTCGAAGAGGTAGTTGTCGCCCTCGATGCGCTCGACGAAGAGGTCCTGGACGTCGGCCATGACGTTGGTGAAGGTCCAGCAGACGTCGTTGTTCTGGCCCATGTAGACGCCGGGCATTCCCGGCATCGAGGCGCCGCGGACGAAGCGCTCGCCGTGGCGCAGGCTGACCTCGTACCAGATGCCCGGCATGCTTTGGGGTAGGTGCGGATCGCCGGCGATCAGCGGCGAGCCGGTTGCCGAGCGGGCGCCGCTGACGGCCCAGTTGTTGGAGCCCGAGGCCTCGGCGGCGAGCCCGAGAGAGCGCCGCACGGCGTCGATCTGCTCGACCAGCGGCAGCCCTTCACCGCTGAAGGCGCTCTGGTCGACGACCGGGTTATCGGCGGGGTAGACGGGGTCGAGGCGGGCGGTCAGCTCCGGGCCGAGCTCGCGCAGCATGTCGGAGCGCAGCAGCTCCCGCTCCCAGTTGGTCGAGAGGCCGAAGGCGAGCAGCTTGCCGAGACTGAGGATGTCGACCGGGCGCCACGGCTCGAAGCTCTGGCGCAGGATCTGCATCTCAAACGGCATCGCGCGGGCGTCACGGGCGGCGGCGTTGACCCCGGCGCAGAAGCGCTCGAGGTGGGCGCGCAGCTCCGGCTCCAGCTCGGTCTCCTCGCGCTGGGCGATCCGCCGGATGCCGAAAGTCCGCATCAGCCGATCGACAGGGAGCCCCTCGTCACCGGCGATCTCCGCCACCCGCCCCTCGACGACGCGGCGGTAGAAATCCATCTGGAAGAGCCGGTCCTGCCCGTGACAGTAGCCCTGGGCGAAGTACAGGTCCTCGCGGTCCTCAGCCTCGATGTGCGGGACGCCCCAGCGGTCGCGCCGCACCCGCACCCGCCCGAGCAGCTCGTCGACCTCGATCGTCCCCGTCACCTGCGGCAACGGCCGCCGCGCCAGCCGGTGCCAGAGGGTCCCTGCGCCGGCAGCTCCTAGCCCTGCACCAGCCGCCAGTGCCATCATCCCGACCCGCGCCCCTCGCTTCATTCAGGCAGGATACTGGCTGGCTAGCCAAGATGTATGGCAACGGCAAGTTCCCTTTGGAGTAAGTAGGGTTTCTAAATGCACTCTGGGGAACTTGCGCCTCGCGCAGAGAAAACTGCGGCAGACACTGACCTCGTGGTGGTGATCCCCGGGATCATGGGCACGTCGCTGGAAGACCGCGACGGACGGGAAGTCTGGGGACTGGGCGCGGGAGGAATCATCGGCGCACTGCGCACGCTGGGAGGGTCAATCCGCGACCTAACCCTCCCCCCGGACATCGGGTACGGCCCAGCGGACGATGGCGTTTGCCCCCGCTCGCTGATTCCCGGCCTACACATGATCCCGGGCCTTTGGTCTCCGATCCAGGGCTACGGGGAACTCGCCCGGTTCCTTACCGGCAAGCGGTTCGGTCTGATTGAAGAGACCGAGAGTCAGCCCGGGAACTTGATCTTCTTCCCGTACGACTGGCGCCTGTCAAACCGCTGGAACGCGACACTTCTCAAGCAGCGGGTGGAGACAACGCTCTCGCGCTGGCGGGAGTCGAGCCCCGCGCGGGGGCAGGCCAAGATCGTCTTCATCACTCACTCGATGGGAGGGCTGATCGCTCGCTGGTACATCGAGCAGCTCTGTGGCCTCGAGCTCGTTCGCGCGCTGATAACCCTCGGCACTCCACACCGCGGAGCCCTGAAGGCGCTGGCGCAACTGGTGAATGGCGTCCGCAAAGGCATCGGCCCGTTGCGACTCGACCTCACCGACTTCGCCCGATCGCTCCCTTCCAGCTATGAGCTCCTGCCGGAGTACGCCTGCCTCGATGCAGCGTCGGGAGAAATGAAGAAGACCACCGAGGTGACGATCCCGCACCTCGATCCCGAGCGGATCCAGGCCGGCATGGCCTTCCACGAAGAGCTGAACACGGGAACCATTGACTACGAGCTGATCCCAATGGTCGGAATCGGCCAGCCGACGGCGACCGCCGCGAGCCTGGCCGACGAGCGCCTCGAAGTCAGCGATGTCTTCGCCGACAAGGAACTTGGGGGCGATGGAACGGTCCCACGGCTCTCGGCCCGTCCCTTTCAGATGAAGGAGCGAGACGCCGCCATTCGCGGGGTAGGAGATGGTCACGGGGCGCTGGCGAGCAACAGGTCGGTGCTGGACCAGCTTGAACTGGTGCTGACGGCCGAAGATGTGGTTTACCGATTCGCGGCACCGGAAGGCGAGCCATCGGAACGGGAGGTGATTGGCCTCAGGGTTCCCGACGTCCACCTCGCCGGCGAACCGGTCAGGGCCACCGTCCACGCGGTGCCCCGGGCCCTGGAGGTCGTTGCGATTGGCGACGGCTCCCGCGTCGCGGCCTCAGAGCTCGTGCGCTTTCGCAGCGTCTTGGACGAAGAGGGAAGAGAAATCGGCGAGGCCACGATCGAAGGGCTCGCCCCCGGCGCTTACACGCTGGTATGCCGAGCCCCGGACGATCCCGGCGCTCTGCGGGCGTCACCGGTCCACGCCTCAACTTTGATCTGGAACGACTGACGATGAACGTCCAACTCAGTTCCAACTTGATGCTCGGGGTTGGGGTCGGGGTCTACGATCACCTGCCGACACTCCGCAATGCGGTACCCGACGTGCAGAAGGTCGCCGGGCGCCTCGCGGAGGGGGGATTTGCCCAGATGGTGATCCCCGATCGCAAGCGCGACGAGATCGTGGAGAAGCTGCTCGATGCGCTGCCTGCCGACGGCATGCGCAAAGAGGGAACGGTGCTGGTTGTGCTCTGGTGCGGCCACGCGACGCAGAACCCAGATACCGGGAACCTGCGGCTACTCGGCTGCGCAAACCGAGCCGACGACCCGGACATAGGGACCATCACGGCGGTGCAGTTGGCGGAGCTAGCAGCGAGGACCGGGGCCGCACAGCTGCTCCTCCTGATCGACACCTGTCACTCGGGAAGCGCGGCCGTCGACGTCGCAAAGGTGATCGACGCGGTACAGGCGGCGGACCTCGACCGCACCCATAGGTGGATGGGGATCGTGGCCTCTTGCCAGGACTACGAGCGGGCCGTCGATGGCGCCCTCACCCAAAAACTGCTCGAGCTGCTCGAGAACGGGCCGCGCAGGCCGGAGCTGCGGGTGCGCTGGAGCAGTTACCAGGCAGGACTGCGAGGCGATGATCTGATCGACGCCCTGGTGAAGGAATGGGGTGAGGACGAGCGGCAGTTGCCGAAGGCAATTTCAGGCGGTGATCCTTGGCTGGTCTTGCCCAATCCGCTGTTCAACCCGGACGCGCGTGAACAGGTCGTCGAGCATCTCCTTTGGGCCGCGCGGGGCGTCTCGCCCAACGAAACCGGTGTCTGGTTCGTCGGTCGGGAGCGCTACCTCCGCGAGGTGGTCGCATGGGTCAAGCGTGGCGAGCCGGGAATCTGCGTAGTCACCGGCAAGGCCGGCTGCGGCAAGACCGCGGTGGCCGGTCGCCT
>Ga0207690_10002451_pt1 | contig 11212 bp, 7 predicted proteins | sample KBSC23metaG_FD_184315 | JGI IMG/M metagenome (GOLD analysis project Ga0207690, IMG submission 184315) | Corn rhizosphere microbial communities from Kellogg Biological Station, Michigan, USA - KBS C2-3 metaG (SPAdes) (version 2) | ecosystem: Host-associated > Plants > Roots > Rhizosphere > Soil ...
CCGATCGAGGCGCTGCAGGGTACCGAGAGTTTCGCCGTCCCTGCCGCCTTGCTTGGACCGGGCGAGCATTATGCGCTTGAGGTCGCGGGGGATTCGATGGTCGACGAAGGCATACTCGACGGCGACTTCGCGCTGATCCGCAAGGTGGATACTGCACACGATGGCGAAATCGTGGTCGCGCTGATCGACAATGAGGAAGCGACCCTCAAGACCTTCCGCCGCGAGGGCAATATGGTCCGCCTCGACCCGGCCAACCGGAATTACGAAGCGCAGCGCTACGACCCACGGCGGGTACAAATCCAGGGCCGCTTGGCGGGACTGATCCGCCGCTACTGAGCTAGGGTTTCCGCCCAGGGATGATCGCCGAGGCGATCGGCAACGCTGTCCAGCCACGGGCGTTTCCCAAGATAGATAGCCACGCCGCCGGTGCGAGCAAGCGCGGGCGCGTCGAGCTTGAGCCAGCGCGGTTCGCAGGCGCGCGGGAGCCGGCGATCGGAAACGACGATGTCGGCTTGAGAACAGGCGCTCGTGATTTTCTCCCAATCGATCCGATAAGCTGAGCGTGTAGCGAGGAGCCGCCATTCTGCTGCGCCCTTGCGCAACTGCGCGACGCATGCATCGCGCGAACAGTCGCTCGTGGGCTGTGCATCGAGGACGTCGGGGTCGCTGTCGTAACCGGAAGATTCTGCCAGCAGGCTGCGCACATAATCGCCCGCACGCTCCCGCAGGATAAAGGGCTTGCCGTTCTCGATGACGGCGAGGTGGCGGCCGTCGCCGATGACCAGCAGGTCGGGCGAAGGAGAAAGCGCGGCGCCCAGCGCTCCAATCAAGACCGGCGCAAGACCGACAAGCCGGACGCGCGTCGTCCAAAGGCAAAGCCAGATGCCTCCGGCGACCATTAGCGCGAATGCCCAGCCCGGCATCGACGGCATTAGCGCCACGGCACCGCGCGCCGACGACACTAGATGGGCCAGCTTTAGCAGCCCGTCGATCGCGGCGCCGCACAGGAACCAGAGCGGCTTACCCCATCCGACCGCATCGAGCAGCAGCGCGCTCGCCTCGAGCGGCATGATCACAAACGTTGTGAGCGGAATTGCGACGATGTTGGCACCCACGCCGTACAGGCCCGAACGGTGGAAATGGTATAGTGCCAACGGCATCAGCGCGATCTCGACCGCCAGGCCGGTCGCGATAATCCCCACCAGCGCGCGAGCGACTCGCGCGATGATCCCCTCGTCCCGCCGCTGGAGCAGCTGCCGCGCCCATTGCGTTGAGTGGAGCGCGACAATGGCGGTGACCGCCGCAAAGCTCATCTGGAAGCTGGGGCCGGCTAACGCTTCGGGCCGGAAGAAGAGCACTAGGAGCGCGCCGGTCGCGATCAGTCGGATGCTGATTGCGTCCCGTCCAAGTGCGATGCCGGCCAGAATCAACAAAGCGGCGACACAGCTCCGCACGGTGGGTACCTGCGCTCCGGTCAGGAGCGTGTACCCAATACCAGCGGCCGCAGCGACGGCGGCGGCGACGAGGACCAGGTTGAAGCGGAGCGCCAAGCGCTCGCTCAGAGCCAGCAGCTTCAGCGTCAGCAACATTGCGAACGCCACGACGGCGGCGATATGAAGACCGCTGACGGAAAGCAGGTGGGTGAGGCCGCTGCGCCGCATTGCGTCGGCATCGTCCTGATCGACGGCATTCTGGTCGCCGGTGACCAGCGCGATCGCGATGCCCGCCGAGTTTTCGGGCAGGCGTTGGGCGACGTGGCGCCTGAGGTTCTCACGAATTCGGTCGAGGCCCTTCGGTACGGCAGGCTCATCGACCGCGATGTCACCCAAGGTCTTGCCGACTGCGCCGATGCCCTGAAACCAGGCGTCGCGGGCGAAATCGTAAGTGCCCGGAAGCGCCATCGGCGGGGGCGGCGCGAGGCGCGCGCGCACGTCGATGCGGCTGCCCGGAGCTATACCGGATGGTAATTTATCCTCGTCGACCGAGATACGAACCTTTGGCGGCAGTTTGGGATCATCGGGCCTGACCAGCAAGCGGACCTTGTCCCTCGCGGCGAGATGGTCGACCGCCACGACCTTACCTGCAACTTCAGTGACGAGCGCATGCGTTAGCCGAGGCTGCGCGACCCAGGCCGAGCGGGCCCAGACCAGCGCGCATCCCAGCACGGCCGCAAGCGCGAACCAGCCCAGCGCCCGGCCAGCCCTCCCTCGCCCGAGCGCGAACCCAGCGACCGCAAGTGCGGCAGCGAGGCATAAGAAGGCTCGCCACTCCACAGCGTTATCGAGCGCGAACCAGGCGCCGATCCCGCTGCCGAAACCGACGACGAACCAGGGCGGAAGCTGTGCGCGTTCGGCTTCAAGGAGCTTCTCAAGCCCCTCGCCAGCGGCGGAAAACCGCGTCTTCCAATAGCCCCGAGCACGCTGTGGAAGAGGCGCTTCCCCTATGTTAGGGGCGCTCGTCCATTGCATTGCACAATAAGAGAAGAGGAAAGCGCGCTTGAGCGCAAGCGATCATTCAAACGTAGTTACCCGCTTTGCGCCCTCTCCCACCGGCTATCTGCACATCGGCGGGGCGCGCACAGCTTTGTTCAACTGGCTTTTCGCCCGCCACCACGGCGGCAAGTTCCTTTTGAGGATCGAGGACACCGACCGCGCGCGGTCTACCAAAGAGGCGATCGACGCGATTCTCGACGGAATGCGCTGGCTCGGCCTCGATTGGGACGGGCACGAATATTATCAGTCGCAGTTCTGGGCGCGTCACGCGGAGGTCGCCCACCGGCTGCTTGAGCGTGGCGCAGCCTACCGTTGCTACATGACCCAGGAGGAGCTCGCCGCCGAGCGCGAAAAAGCAAAGGCGGAACGGCGACCCTTCCGGATCAACAGCCCTTGGCGCGACGCGGATCAGTCGCCTCGCGAAGGCGTCGATTCCGTCATCCGCCTGAAAGCGCCGCGAGAGGGCGAGACGATCATCGACGACCAAGTGCAGGGCCGGGTGATCGTTCAGAATGCCGAGATCGACGATTTCATCCTGCTTCGCTCGGACGGGACGCCGACTTACATGCTAGCCGTTGTAGTCGACGATCACGACATGGGCGTCACCCACGTCATTCGCGGAGATGATCATCTCAACAACGCGTTCCGGCAACTCGAGATCATTCGTGCCATGGGCTGGCCGGAGCCAATTTACGCGCATGTGCCGCTGATTCATGGCCCCGATGGCGCGAAGCTCAGCAAGCGCCACGGCGCAATGGGTGTCGATGCCTATCGCGACGAACTCGGCCTGCTCCCTGAAGCGTTGGTCAATTATCTGCTTCGCCTCGGCTGGGGCCATGGCGACGACGAGATCATCAGCCGCGAACAGGCGATTGAATGGTTCGACCTCGATCATGTCGGGAAGTCGCCCTCGCGGTTCGATTTCAAGAAGCTCGAAAATTTGAACGGCCATTACATCCGCGAAGCCGACGACAGTCGGCTCGCCGATCTAGCCGCCCCGAAACTTAGGATTGCCGATGAACAGAAGAGCCAGCTCGCGAAAGCGATGCCGGAGCTGAAACCCCGCGCCAACACACTCAATCAACTCGCTGATGGTGCTGGATTTCTCTTTGCCCAGCGCCCACTCAATTTCGACGAGAGCGCCACAGCCCTGCTGACTCCGGAAGCGCGCCAGTTGCTGCGTTCCGCGCATGCAGCACTCGGCGCTCTTGCCCAATGGGATATGCCCTCGTTAGAGGCGGCCATCCGCGAGGTCGCGGAGGGCAGTGGCGTGAAGCTCGGCAAGTTAGCCCAGCCGCTTCGCGCTGCCCTCACAGGGCGCACGACGTCTCCGGGAATTTTTGACGTGCTGGCGTTGCTCGGCCGCGAGGAGAGCCTCGCCCGCATCGCCGACCAGATGGAGCCGAACGAATGACCGATAAAAGCGTGACCCTCGGGATTGAAGGGTCGAACCAGAGCTACCCCGTGCTGGAAGGCTCCGTCGGCCCTGAGGTGATCGACATCCGCAAGCTCTACGCGCAGACGGGCATGTTCACCTATGATCCTGGCTTCACGTCGACTGCGAGCTGCGAAAGCGCAATCACCTATATCGACGGCGAGAAGGGCGTCCTGCTCCACCGCGGCTATCCGATCGATCAGCTGGCCGAAAATTCGACCTTCATGGAGGTCTGCTACCTGCTGCTTCACGGTGAGCTGCCGAATAAGACTGAACTCGACAAGTTCGTCTACACGATCAGCCGCCACACGATGGTGCATGAGCAGCTCGCAACCTTCTTCCGCGGCTTCCGGCGTGACGCGCACCCCATGGCGATCCTGTGCGGCGTCGTCGGGGCTCTTTCGTCCTTTTATCACGATAGCACGGACATCACCGATCCCGAACAGCGGATGATTGCCTCGCATCGGTTGATCGCCAAAATGCCGACGCTGGTAGCGATGGCGTTCAAATATTCGATCGGGCAGCCGTTCCTCTATCCCGACAACAGCCTCAGCTACACCGGCAACTTCCTTAGGATGACGTTCGGCGTTCCGGCCGAGCCCTATGTCGTCAATCCGATCATCGAAAATGCGATGCGGCGGATCTTCATCCTCCACGCGGACCACGAGCAGAATGCCTCGACCTCGACGGTGCGGCTCGCCGGCTCATCGGGCGCGAACCCCTTCGCCTGCATCGCCGCGGGCATCGCCTGTCTCTGGGGCCCTGCGCATGGCGGCGCCAACGAAGCCGCACTCAACATGCTGCGCGAGATCGGCGATGTGAAACGGATCCCCGAATATATCGCGCGGGCCAAGGACAAGAACGATCCGTTCCGGCTGATGGGTTTCGGCCACCGCGTCTATAAGAATTTCGATCCGCGCGCGAAGGTCATGAAGGCAACGGCCGATGAGGTGCTCCAAGAGCTCAACATCTCCGACCCGGTTCTCGACGTCGCTAAGGAGCTCGAGCACATCGCGCTCAACGACGAATATTTCATCGAAAAGAAGCTCTACCCCAACGTGGATTTCTATTCGGGCGTGATCCTCAACGCGATCGGGTTCCCGACCGACATGTTCACGGCGCTCTTTGCTCTCGCGCGTACAGTTGGCTGGGTCGCGCAATGGAACGAGATGATCGCCGACCCGGAACAGAAGATCGGCCGTCCGCGCCAGCTCTACACCGGCGCCGCGCAGCGCGGCTACATTCCCCTCGACAAGCGCTAGGCCGCAGGAAGCGTCAGCGTGAAGCGCGCGCCTTCGCCGGGCGCGCTGTCGAGCGACACGTCGCCGCCCATCGACCGGGCGAGGCGGCGTGAAATGGCCAGTCCGAGCCCGGTGCCGCCCTCCTTCGGGTGAGCACGCTCGAACCGCTCAAAAATGCGCTGCTGGTCGGCCGCGGCAATGCCGGGGCCTTTGTCTGAAACGGTTACTGAAGCCGTTCCGGGGGTTCGCGAAAAGATCAGGCGAATCTTGCCGCCCTTGGGAGAGTGGCGGATCGCATTGCCGATGAGGTTCACGAGGATCTGTATGGCTGCGCGCTCCTCGCCGCTGGCAGAAAGCGCCTGGCCGTTCTCGAGCTCGATTGCGACGTTTCGCTCCTCCGCCGGTGAGTCGAGCATCACGACAGCCTCGGCGGCGAGCGCGGAGAGGTCGATAGAGCGCTGCGGCGCTGTGGACTCTTCGCTCATTGAGGTGAGAACCGACAGCAGATGACGCGCAGCCGCGGCAATGTCGTTGCCGTAGCTCGCATAATCGCTGCGAAGCGGGCCGTCGGCGCGATCGACGATGCGCTCGGCGCTCTCGATGATCCGGTCCAGCGGAGAACGCAGCACTTCGTCGAGAGCGTGATCGAACGCGGCGGTTCGCGCCCGAACGGGTGCCGCGGTGCCGCCTTCGGACTGTACCGAGCCGCGGAAGCCGGCGAAGCTGCCGTCAGCACCGGTCACGACTTCTCCGCTCAGCACGACGGAGCGGCGGTCATCCGCGCGGCTCCGCGCATGCTGTCCCGAAAAGCTACGCCGCGCGGCCAGCGCGCTGATCAGCGGCATTTCGCCATTTTCGTCTTCTTCGAGACGCACCACCCGCGTTAGGGCCTGGCCGGCAACATCGTCCGGATCCACGCCGAGAAGCTCGGCAAGATCGGGGGAAAGTGAGATGATCCTGAGCTCTTCATCGGCAGCCCATTCGTTGCGCGCGCCGCCCGTGTCCGCTTCCGTCCCCCCACCGAGAATGGCCGCAAGCCGCGGTCCAGCGGGCGCGCGAACGGTCCAGCCTTCCAGTGAGAGGGCGACCTCGTCGCCTTCAGGTGTCGCCTGGACCCATAGTTCAATGTCGTGATCGGTCGAGGCGGCAAGTGCCGGCCGCGAGACGGGCGTGCGAAGCTTGCGTGCAAGCTGCGCCACCGCCGCGATTTGCGGCAAGGCAAGGGGCTGGCCAAGATTCGATCCGGCCTCCCGTTGCAACGCTTCGAACTCAGGATCGGCAGAGATCAGCCGCCCGGCGCGGTCAAGCCTGCCAAGCACAGCACGCGGTTCGGAAGGCGCGCTAGCCACGGCCCTGCCCCAAACGCTCGAGCGCCGCGCGATAGATTGGGTCCGTCAAAAGCCAGGAGCGGGCTGCCTTCGCCTGGTCGTCGCTTATCCGATCGAAAACGCCGATAGCGGCGCCAGCGTCGCTGATGCCGAGGAGATCACCGATTCCGGCGAGAAGGCCCGCGCTCAGCTCGCGCGAGACGCAGGCCATGCGCAGCAACGCCATGGCGTGCTCCGGTTCGCCGGAGAGAAATTCATCCATTGCCGAATGGGTGGGTATTCCCGCACGGCGGGCGAGGACTTCGGAGACGAACGCGATTTCACCCTCGTGCGCAGCAGCGAGGACCAGGTCGTCGGTAAGTCCACCGGCCTCGTCGAGGAAGTGCACCAGCGACGCCGTCAGTGAATCGATTCCGCGGTCCTCGTCATGGTCCTCGAGGACATTGTCCGAAGCCTGGGAGAGATCGAAATCGGCGGCTGAAGAGCCTCGGTTGGCAGCAAGCTCGCGCCGTAATCCTGCGGCAATGGCATGGACGAGCGCCTCGGCGCTGCTGGCCGGCAGGTCATCATAAGCGATCAGACACTGGCCAAAGCGGTCGCGCCGACGGCCGCGGCCGAGAATCAGGGCCATGGCGGCCGCTGCCACGGCGCCATAGTCGTGGCTCACCATGCCTTGCAGCACTCGCGCCTCGCGGCGACCGCTACGCGCCCTCGCTGCAGTTGCGATACGCTCTTCATCGGCGCGGCGGAGAAGAAGAGCCATCAACCCGGGCTCGTCCAACAGACCGGAGGCGGTCAGCGCCTCCATCAGGGCCGCGTCGCCTTCATCGTTCGCGGCGAGGCGTCCGCTCGGCAGCGCCGCGCGGATCGCATCGGCGACATCGCTCACAAGGCAGTTGAGCATCGCAGTCATAAGCGCCCGCTCCTGCTCCGTCAGGCGCTTGGCGGGGTCGAGAAAAAAGTCGCGGCGGACCGTGGTCAGCCGCCCGCGTCCCGCAAGGCGCGCGGGCGCGTTCCCGTCCGCTGCCGGGGCAGCTATGGGCCATTCTTCCGGCATCATCAGCCCGGACTTATCCGATTTCGGTTAACTTCACGTCAACTCGCCGGCAGATGGCGCACCCGCTGAACGATGAAAAACGAAACGGCGGCGTAGAGAAGGACCGCGAGCAGATAAGCGGTCCAGACGCCGCCGAGCGCGAACGGTATGGCGAGGACAATCGCGTTGCGACGCGACAGCAGCCAGATATCTCCGCCCGGCGGCATGGTTGCCTTCTCGATGCGGGCAGCCTCCGCAAACGCGCATGCTGTCGCAGCAGTCACCAACGAACCCCATCCGGTTCCATGCCGCGTCTCCCATAGGCCGATGGCGAGCAGGGCAATGCCCGCCCCGGGCCACAGCGCTAGTCGGCTCAGCAATCTTAAGGGGAGCGGCTTCAGTCTTATGCTTGCAAGCCGCGCTGCAATGAGGTCGAGCGGTGTCGAAACCACAAGGAGCACCAGGCCCGCACCGAGCCAGCCACGAGTGAAGCACACCGCCGCGCCCAGCGTCAGCGCCAGCGCCGCCCAGATCAGCCACAGCGGTCGCAGCGGCGTTTCCATCAGCTGCTCGGTGGCGAAATCTTCAAGCGGCGGAAGAAGGTAACGGCTTGTCCAATCGTCACGGCCGCCGCGCGATGCCTGCACCAGGTGGCGTTGAAAATGCGCGAGCCGGTCGGCGCTATCGGCGAGCAGCGGTTCGCCTCCAGCATCCACCACGGACACGCGCCGAGCGCCTTCCTGGATCGTCCGGCGAAGGAGGGTCGACTGCAGATCCCAGTCGCCGAGCATTGCCGCTGTCGAGCCGAGGAGGTGCGCGTCGACCACAGCCACGCCCGCCCAGCGCGATTCCGCATCGATTCGCTCGAACGCCTCATGCTGCTCATCATCCGGGACAGTGCCGACGGCAGGTTCCGGCTCCTGCGTGAACGACGCCACCAGATCGACCGGCGGGGCGATTCCATCGCCGATCAGGAGGATCATCGATCCCGCCTCGAAACGGCTGACCGCCTCCTGGACATCGCTGACCGGGAAAACTCCAATTCCGTCGAGGCGAAGTCTCTCGAATGCGTCCTGGAGCGACTGGGGTACGCGTTCGACCACAACCACGATCGGCGCAGCTCGCGCCGCGGCGGCGCAGCGCACCTGATATTCGAGAAGGGTTCGGCCCGCGAGCGGCAAAAGGGCGCGCAGACCCCCGCTGTCGTCCTCATGATAGGCCCCGATCAGCGCGCCAATCGCCATAGCGTGTAGCAGCCCTCCCCGTCCGTTTTGCTATGCCTCTCTAATCGCTTTCGCGCATCGTCAAAGATGGTAAACTGCTTGTTGCGATGACACCCACTCCACAGCGCGCCGAGTCCCTGCCACCGGCCGACAACGCGGCAGAACCCAACAATCTGCTCGCGAGCAGCATCGACTTCGTCGAACCCTCGTTCGATGGGGAGCAGTGGCGCGAACAGAATGCCGAGGAGCGGGGCGCCGGCGGGCGCCATGTTCTCGGCATTGCGCTAACGCTCCTCGCCGGGCTGTGGCTTGCCTATAGCGCCTGGTCGGCAGGACGGACGCTTGCCGGACAGCCGCTGACGTCTCCGCAAATCGCACAGTGGGTCGCAGTGGTCGCGGGACCGCTCGCGCTGATGGGACTGGTGTGGCTGATGTTCGGCCGCACGCGGCGCAAGGAGGCCGAACGTTTCACGCGCTCCGTCATCACGATGCGGAGCGAAGCGCGCTCGCTGGAAGCACTGCTGGAAGTTCTGTCGCAGCGGATCACCGACAGTCAGTCCGAGCTCGGCATGATTTCGCAGCATCTGATGCAGCTCGGCGACGATGCCACCGGCAAGCTCGGCGGGATCACGCGCGAGTTCGACAGCAGCAGCGAGAAATTGAAGCGTCACGGAGAAGCCCTGGATCGCGCGGCTGAAGCCGCGCGCAACGATATTGCTGTGCTTCTCGAGGATCTACCGCGCGCAGAACAGACGGCGCGTGCTGTCGCTGAGCAGATTCGCTCCGTCGGAAGCGAATCGGCGGCCAAGGCCGAAGCCTTCGGCCAGCAAGTCGGCAAGCTCGCCGATCGAACGCGCAACGCCGACGAACTCGTCGCCGAAGCAACGAATCGCCTCGCGGCCCGCCTGGCCGAGATCGAAACGGCAAGCGCAGCAGCAGCAGCTCGCGTCGGTGAGGCGGAGACCGCATATTCAGGTACGCTCGACGTGCTCCTCGAGCGTACCTCGGCAACGCTGGAACAGATCCGTTCCGGGATCGACGTCCAGGCGGCGGCCGTCTCGGCCCTGGTCGAACAAGCATCGGCAGGATTTGGCAAGGCAGGCGTCGTTGCAGCCGAATCGCTCGCCGCCAACATCGACCAGGCGAGCAATTCGCTCGAAGGGCTATCGGCTCGTGTTGCCGAGCAGGACCGCGCTTCGCAGCGGATGATCGCGGAGATCGACCGCGGCCTTAGCCTCATCGATCAGCGCTTCACCGAACTCGCGAGCAACGGCGACGAACGGGCCAACCATTTCCTCGAAGCGCTGACTCGCGCCCGTTCAGAGCTCGACACGCTCGCCGCGCAAGCGGGCACGCAGGACAGCGCAATCGGCTCCCTCGCCGAGCGCACCGCCGCGCTTCATGCCAGCATCGAAAAACTCGCCGCGGAAATTCGGGAGGGCGTGGGTACGGCGATCGGCGACGCCCAAGGTGGCGCGGAACGACTCATTGAAACCGCCTCGGCGGCGAAGCCGGAAATCAGTTGGCTCCGTGATGCGACCGTCGAAGCCGGCGAGAAGCTCAGCTCCACCAGTGCGGAAATTGCCGAGCAGCGCGAGCGCTTCGCGGCACTGCTTTCGAGCGTGGACAACGGCGTCGACGATGCGCAGTCCAAACTTGCGCAGCTTGCCTCCACTCTCGCGCAGGTCGAGCGCGAGGCTGCGAGCCTCAGCACCGAAACGGGTCCGGCGCTGGTCGCATCCCTCGTCCAGGTGAAGGAAGCAGCGGCCCACGCCGCCGAGCGCGCGCGCGAAGCGATACAGGCTGTCATTCCCGAAAGCGCCGGCAAGCTGTCCGACGAGGCCGCTCAGGCGCTCGAGCGCGTCATCCGCGAGAGCATCGAGGACCGGCTGCGCGATGTCGAGAATGTGGCTGCGCGGGCCGTCGACTCCGCGCGCTCAGCGTCCGACCGCCTGACCCAGCAGATGATCACGCTCGGCCAGACCGCGTCGGCGCTCGAGGCGCATATCGAGCAGACCAGCAAGGAACAGCGCGAAAAGGACAGCGAGGCCTTCGCGAAGCGCGTCGCGTTGCTGATCGATTCGATGCATTCCGCAGCGATCGACGTCGGCAAGATCATGGCCGACGAGATCGACGACAAGGCATGGAATGCGTACATCAAGGGCAACCGCGGCGTGTTCACCAGCCGCGCGGTCCGGCTGATCGGCGGCAGCGAAGCGCGTGCGATCCGCGCTCATTACGAGAGCGACACCGAGTTCCAGCGGTCAGTGAACCGCTACGTCGCCGATTTCGAATCGATGCTACGCCGGGTACTTGCCGAGAGGGACGGCGGCGTGATCGCGGTTACATTGATGTCCTCCGACATGGGCAAGCTGTACGGAGCGCTGGCGCAGGCGATCGACAAGCTGCGCTAGAAGCGGTGATAAAAGTCCAGATCGTCCGGCGTGATCCAGCCGT
>Ga0207690_10002453_pt1 | contig 11210 bp, 11 predicted proteins | sample KBSC23metaG_FD_184315 | JGI IMG/M metagenome (GOLD analysis project Ga0207690, IMG submission 184315) | Corn rhizosphere microbial communities from Kellogg Biological Station, Michigan, USA - KBS C2-3 metaG (SPAdes) (version 2) | ecosystem: Host-associated > Plants > Roots > Rhizosphere > Soil ...
ACGGCATCCACCTTCGAGCCCACGATATCGCCCAACAAGAAGGCACGCGGGCGATAGACCGCCTTACCGTTCGTGCCTTCGTTGGTCTGGTCTCCACGCAGGTAATTCAGGAAGTCCTGGTTGTTCCAGTTCTTCACGGCCGAATTGCTGAGTGCGCTCTGGTTGGTCGTGGTCAGCTTCGCGAATTGGAATGGCACACCTTGCGCGGCCCCAACGCTATTGCTGGTGGCGATCAGGCGTGACGAACTCGATTGGTTCCCGAGTTGCGCTTGTGCGGACCACGCCTTCGTCTGCGTAGGCAGCCCGGTCTTGGCATCAAAACTCAGCGAATTACCCGCGACATCCCCGGTCCAGGTCGAGGAATTGTAGGAAGCCGAATATCCAATGTTGCCGGTCAGGCTCACGTTGGCGGAAGAGACCGCCAGTGCCGTCGTGGCTGCCTGAATATCGTTGGAGATGTTCTGGAATGCGGAATTCAGGCCGTTCACCATCAGGTCAGCCTGACCTGCCAGATAGTAGTTGTCCGGCATCGGCTTGCCGTTCGGGTCCGTGTTGCCGCTCGCATTCCACAGCGACTGAGCCAACGCCGTGGTGTTGCTCGTGTTGTAGTTGCTCGGGACACTGAAGCCGCCGTACTTTGCTGCCAGCCAGAACTGGTTCTGGTAGCGGTATGTTTGGTACTCCTGCACATCCAGCCAATAGGTGGAGATGGTCTGGATCTTCGACTTGTTGCCCAGGCTGTCCTTGAAATCGTTCGGGCGGATATCCCGCACGTGCGAATCGTAGGCAAGCCCGGCCATCAGGTAGGTATTGCCGTTACAGCACGGCGGCGAAATCTTGTTGAGATTGCTGATGCCTTCCATTTGCCCCACGAGGTTGGTCGCGGAATCCGCATTGACCGTGGTATCGCTCGAAACCTCCGGGGGTAGCGCCGGCTCATTGCTACTTCTGATCGTACTGCCTGGCACATTGGCATCCGCGTGGGTATTGATGTCACCGATGCCCAGTATGTAGTTCTTCTGGCAGGAATACTGGATGGGGTCATCCCACGTCTGGATAACCGGGAAGCCGTCCGCAAGCGTGGCGTTGGTGTTAGCGGAATAGCTGGCGACGTTGCCCAGGTTCTTGTAGTAGCGAATACCTGCGTAGTACAGCTCCCCAACGGGGTCGTACGTCTTGTAGTTTTGCGAGGTCGAGCCGAACTTGTTGAGGTAGTTCATGACCCCGCTGTTGCTGACGCTACTTGCGGAAGCGTCGGCAGTGTCCGGACTGGTCACCATGGTGCCGTCCGTTGCACTCCATTCGGCCACCGTATTGGTCGTGGGGTTCTTGCCCGGAACCGGCTGGGTGGGGCCAATGAACTTCATCCTGGCACGCAGCACCCCGCCATCGCGCTTGATGCTCGAATCATTGAGGTATCCGAACGCGCCAAAGCGGATGCGCTGCGAGTACTGCTGCATCAGGCCTTCTGGCTTGTAGTTGCTGCCGTACTTCGTGCAGTTCGCCTCCGGCTGCGAGGGGTCGCACACCTTCACTCGCGCATAGACCCACCACACCTTGGACGAGTCTTGCGACGAGCCTGAGCTGTACGTTCTAGGGGTATCCGAATCCAGGTTGCCGCTACTGGTGAAGTACAGTTTGTTGCCAGCCCCGTAGATGCGCACGCCAAGGCTGTTCCAATTAAACGGCGTGGCTGCCGACACAGTGGTGCTGCCGCCGCCGTTTCTGCCGCCGATAGTGCGATTCGGCGTTTCGCCAGAGCTACCCTGGCCAGATGCCCAGGCTTTCTCAAGTACGGTCAACGATGCCGTATCGGTCACACGGTAGCCGCCCGTCAACGCCCATCGGAACGGATCGATGGTTTGCATCGTCGCCCAGTTCAGGAACGCGCCACTCCAGTAGTTGTTGCCACTGGCACACTGGAAATTGCTATCCGCTGCGGTAGCCGGCACGAAATAGTTGTTGGCATCGGTGTTGGCGTCGTACTGATAGGTGTAGCACTTGAGCGGATCGAAGTAGCCCAGGTACTTGACCCCCGCCGTATAGCTGCTGACGTACGCAATGCTGTTGGCAGTCGGATACTCCACCGACAACGAGAGCAGCAGATTGCCCGGCACTGACACGGAGCTGAACAGCGGCTGATCTGCCAGATCGGTTTGCGCTGCCGACACCAGCATCGCAGGCAACAACAAGGCGCTTGCAAGCAAGCTACGCAGGAAAGTCATAACGGAAGGGCTCCGCGAAGCGCTGGCCTTCCAACCTCGGTCACGAGTGGGATGCATGGCAGTTCAGCAACTCAGAGAGAAACAGTGGTCTGGAGGAAGGTCTGGCTATTGCGCGGCCCATCGACCCGCACGCTGATACGGTAGACAGGCACCGAAGGCGGCTGGGCCTGGCCACGATACGGCAGCACCGTTCCGCCCTTGGCCGAGCCGATCGAACTGACAACGCATGCGTTGGATGGGTCAGTCGAGCCGGTTGCGTTACAGAGGCGGTCGATCATGTAGTAGATCGTGATGCCGTCGCCGCCGTTGATCGTCGGCAACGTTACCGATGTGGTCTTGCCAGACTGATAGCCGATCAGCGCGTTGGGAACGCCATGCGTGCCGGTAGCTTGCATCGTGGCGTAGTAACCGATGGCGAGTTGATCGCTCTGACGCGTCACTTCCAGGTTAAGTGCACCGCTGGTCAGGGCTGCCTTGGCGGCGACGATGCCCAACTCACCACGGTTGGTCATATCCCGCTTGAATGCGAGGTTGCCGGCATTGAACAGCGCGGCATCGGACGAGCGGAACAGCGCAACGGTGCCAATGGCCAGGATGACCACGGCAATCAGCGCAATCAGCAGAACAACGCCGGACTGGCGCCGACGCAACGCGAGGCGCAAGGCGCGATTCGAACGAAACTTGGGCGTGGTTGGCATCGTCAGCGCTGCAACAACGTGTTGCGCAAGGGGATGGTGGCTTCCAACACGCGGTAACGATAGTTTTGCTCCGCGCCTGTGAGCTTCCGGGTGTAGGCCAGTCCCGGCACATCGGCAAACAACACCAGCGGCCCCGGGCTGACGACGCCCGTCGAAGTAGCTGTACTCGGTGCGCTGGCGCTGGAGCCCACCACGTATTGCTGCGCGCGCTCCAGCAGCGACGTCCGCATGATCAAGCCAATCCGCACCGCCTTGATCGCATAAAGATTGGCCGCCGCGGTTTGCGTGCCGTTCGACAGCGTCACCGCATCGAATGCGCCCGTCGGGGCCTGCCAGCTGACGTTGCCGGTGTTGTTCGGATCGATGCCGTACAGGGCATGCATTTCCATCACGCCATCGGCAAGCGGGATTGCGCTAGTACTGCCCCCCGATTGCAGCAGGTCGTAGAACATCAAGGTGTTGTTGGCACCCACACCGTACACGCCAAACGCCGGCAGGTTGCCCCCACCGACATTGCCGAGGTTCATGGCTACACCTGTTGCGGAGACACTGGCCGCGGTGCCGTCCAGGCCCTTCGATGCGTCATAGGCACCAGCCAGCGGCAGTTGTACGGCCACGCTGCCGGTAAAGCCAGCCTGCACCTGCCCGATGTAGCAGGGCTGTACGTTGCCCGCCGTGTTATTGCGGTCCGCGATGAGCACCAAGTTGCCCGCGTTGAAGGTCATGGTGTTGATCAGGCTGAGCTTCACCGTGCTTCCGGAAACCGTCGGCGCAGTATTGGAAAACTCAGTCGGAATCTCTCCATAGCCGGCATTGCCCGCCATCGTGATGATCGCGTCGGAAGTTCCGGTGGCGGGCGGCGCGCCGTTCTGCACGATCAATAGCGGCGCCAACCGGAACCCGCCCAATTGCGCCGACAGTTTGTCAAACGGCGCAGGGAGACTCGCCGGAGACGGGAGAATTTGAGTACCGCTCAAATTGACATTGAGGTGGCAGCCATAGGTCAACGGCCAGTTCTGCGAATAGCCCGACCCCGCACTGCGGATCGCCTTGTCCAACTGGTACAAGGCGAACACAGCGCTTTGGTTGATGTCGCTGACCGACATCGTGGTGCGCTTGCGCCCTTCCGACACGCTCATCAGGCCAAATACCGCACCCACGATGACCATGCTGACGACGAGGGCCACCATCAGCTCAATCAGGCTGAGGCCGGTCTGGCGGGCGGCGCGCAATGGCCGCTTGGTTGAAGTTCTAGTGATCACGGCAGCACCACCTGCGTTACATACTTGCTCGTGCTGCTCATACCCGCAGTCGCGTTGACGCCGTGAGACGGTGCTTGCCACGTGATGGTGATCGTCGCGATATTGGTCGTGCTATCAACGGAGACAGCGCCCGTACCGTTGGGCAGGCCACCGAGACCGCTACTTACAGGGCTCGATGCGCTGGCCGTCCTGTAGCTTACGTTGGTGCCAACCATGGTTTGCCACGCTGCGACTGACGATGCCGGCAGATTGACGGTGTGGTTCTGCCACATCGTGCTCGCCAGTTCATTGGCCAGCAAAGCGGCCCGATTGCGGTCCTCAGCGTCAACCGACACCTGTGAGGCACGGATCTGCGCCATCACCATGGCCGTCAACGCCACGGTCAGCAGCAGCATCGCGATCAGCACCTCGATGAGCGTCATCCCGCTCTGCGATCGCCGGCTACGTTCGACGCGGTTCGGGGCGGGGTTAGCTGCACGCATCTGGACTACCCTGCGACAAGGACTTGTTCGGATCGCACACACGGATCGAACCGCCAAGGCCAACAGTCACATTCAATGCCCGTGCGGTGGCAGACCGGCTGTTCGTCACGTTGTAAGTGACCGTGCCCGAGGGGGGAATGGTGCAGGTGTACGTGCCATCGCTGAGCGTGGTCAGCCGGCCCAACGAACTGAAGCAGACCGCCGCCTGCCCGGTGATCTGCGCGTTGGGCGCAACCGCGCCAAGCGTGCCGCTTTGCACCATCAATGATGGCGACGTCTGGGTGTACGACTCGTTTGCCGCCGTATTCGGAATCACGGTAACGAACCAGTTCTTACCGTTCGCTTGTGCCGCCACACCCTGGTTCGGCACGCCGTTGGTCAGCACCATCGCAACCTGCCGGTGGCGGCGCGCAGCTTCGGCTTGCGCAACGCGCAGACCGTTCTGCAGCGACTCTGCCGCAGTGCGCACCTGCGCATCCTGAATCCAGCTCGTAAAACTCGGTGCCGCCAGGAGCATCAAAAAGGCAAACACCGAAATCGTGACAAGCAGTTCAATCAGCGTGAAGCCGTGGCGCCGAGCGCCTGGGCCCATCAGCACGACTGCCCTCGCTTGGTCACCCAGCACGTCGTGGAGGTGTTCCAGCCGGTAGGCGCCGCAGTCGTCGCTTGAACGTTTGCCTCGTTGACTGTGTAAGTGAAGCCGGCCGTTGTTCCAGAGCCCGTGGCAGTCATCCCGTAACTATTGCCGTTATTCGTAATCGTGCAGGCCAACGAAAACTCGGCCACAACCGAAACCGCCTGACAGGGCGGGGTGAATGTCCCGACCGCAGCGTAGGTGCGATTGTCTTGGTAATACTGTTCCATCTGCGCGCGAATACCCGCGAGCATGTTGGTCACGTTGGCCAGCTTGCCACGCGTGATGTAGTCGGTATAGCTGGGATAAGCAATCGTAGCCAGGATAGCGACGATGGCCACCGTGATCATGAGTTCGACAAGCGTGAACCCGGATGCGCGCGCAAGTTTCAGACGCAGCCGCCCTCTTCTGACTGAAGAGAGACCTGCTACATCGGAATCACGCGGCACGCTTGCGTTGGCGCAGAGCGGCGCGGACATGTCAATGTCGCCGCAGAACGATCAACTGCGAAAGAGTTATCTTGACCCAGTACATATAGCCCCCCGGCTGCATGAAACGACAAATGCATCTACGTAGAGATGCATCATTCCCGATTACCCGATTACGTTCTTTTGATTCTGCTGCCTGTGATATCTGGCAGATACGGCGTCAAGCCGAATATTGACAATCATGGAGGATGCGGCCGACCAGTGTCAATAGCTGCCGACCAATGGACAATCGCCAGTTGTTGGGGCGATGCAACCGCGGGAATTGCGACGATCTGAATTGCCGGACTCCCAATGCTCCGCCCCGAACAGGTGCCGCACCCCAAGGTACGGAGGTGGACGAGCCCTTCAGTCGGCGCCAATAGCCGCCGGCAGATCAACGGTGCAATTCCACCATCATCCAGCGTCAACAAAACACGCCCACCTAGACGACCGGCACCGAATAAGCCTGTGTTGACGAAACTTCAACGCCTAACAGCGAAACGCTACCGCCCCAGGGCGCGAAGGCCCACACCCGGCCGTCAACGAGGATATTGACCACATATGACATTTATACGACGGGATTTGCCCTAACTTGAGGCGCTTTGCTGAGTGCACACCGCCCCATGCCCACCTACCCCAACCGCCAACACGGCGCCATCCTGATCGAATCCCTCATCGCCCTGGCTGTTCTTTCATTGGGCGCGGCGGCCATGTTCCGCGCATTCGATTACCTGGAGGCCACAAGCCGCGCCGCCAGCCAACTTGGTGCTAACGCGCGCCCTCAACTCGAACATACGGAAACCCGCTGAGATGCCCCGCCCGCTCGCCCGACCCGCGCGCGGTGTGTCGCTGGTCGAACTGCTGGTCGGCATGATCATCGCCTTGATGGTGCTGGGAATCGCATTGCAGTTGATGCTGATCGCGCGGGCGCGCTACTACCGATTGGCGGATGAAGCGCTTATCGAAGATCGGGGCAAGCGGGCATTGGAACTGATCGGCAATGCGGTGCACCAGGCGGGTTGGATTACCGATACCCCGGTCTCTTCTTCTGTACGTCGCTGGCCGGATAAGGATGCTCCGCCATCGCTCGTGGGGGCCGACGACTGCGGTGCCCCAAGAAGGATTGTCGGGCTCTCATGCAACGGCCACGGCGAGCAAGGCAGTGACGCACTGATGGTCCGCTTCTCCGGCCGCAATAAGTTGCCACCAAACACCCGAGAGCCGGACGGTGCCACGCGCGATTGTGATGACCTCGGCGTGCGCGAGCGCGTTGGAAATGATGAAGACCCGCGTTTAGGCAGCATCTTGCTGTTCATCTCCGTCAGTGAAGATGCCGAACAGGCGCCACGGCTCATGTGTCGCTCCTTCTCGCGCAACAGCGGCAATGAACTTGCGGCAGGACGCTCCAGCGAGGTGGTACGCGGCATCGAAACCCTTCAACTCCTTTACACACTTGCACCTACAGCAACATCGTCCGCCAAGACCGTGTCGCAACGTGCCATGAGCCCCGAAGATTGGTACCGCGTGCAACTAGTCCACGTGGCCATCGTCGTGCGGGGCGATCGTTACGCGCTCCGGGCGCCAGCCTCAGACAAGATCGCGCTGTTTCCGGAACTCGACTCCATCTCAGATGTGCGAACAGAGGACTTGGAATTCCAGCCTAAAGACTCGTACCGTAACCGAGCTCGCTTTACCGAGTCGTTCGCCATACGCAACCCGCTGCGCTGTGAGGTTGATGCATGCTGAACCGACAAGAAAAAGCGTACGGCTTCTCGATCATCGCGGTGACCGGCACGCTGATCATCATCAGCCTGCTGATGGTCACTGCGTTGCAGTTGGTACAGGATCACGTCCGCCGCGCCGCACTGTCTGCGGACTATGCACTCGCACTGCGGGGAGCCGAAGCCGCTTTGGCTGCCGCCGAATGCGAACTTGCCGTCGCCACCGGCACGCCCACCCGCAATAGCTGCAATGTGTCGCTGGATGACGCGCGTATGGCAGCGCTCGATCCCGTCACGTTGGCCGGCTTCATTCCAGGGCGCTGCGGGCAAGGTGCAGAAGCGGGCCTCTGCTGGCCGCTGCAGGGCCAGCCAGTTCAGGCGCTTGCCGGGTTGCTCGAGAACGGCACGAGCGCGGTGACGGTCCCCACAACTGCCGAGCGTGATGGGCGCACGCCAACGTCAGCTCGCTATGTCATCGAGCCGATTCCCGACGCGTTGCCGGGTGAATGGATACGGGCTGGCGCGACGCGTGCGCCCTCGCTCTTCCGGATCACCGCTGCGGGCTTTGGTCTCGACACGCAGGTCAATGTGATGCTGCAAACGGTCTATCGACCTCGAGGAGTCGAGCCTTGAAGGCACGCCGCGTCTGTATATGGGTTGTAGCTGCGCTGACAAGCTCAACGGGCGCCGCCGGCGGTGACCATCCCGCTGGGCACTTGCCCACCAATGTTGTCATCGCTCGGGGCGATGATGCATGGAGTGGCCGACTCCGTGCGATGCGGTTTCTACCCACACTGGGCACGCTCGATGCGCCTGCCCCGTCGGATCTCTGGGAAGCGAGCCGCCTGCTCGACGCTGTGTCGCCGGATGCGCGACAGCTCTGGACTTTCCACCGCGGCGATTCCCTCGCCCGCACGCCGATCCCGCTGCGCTGGGCGGCTCTGGCACCCACCCAGCAAGCAGCAATCGACGCAGACAATACGCTTGGCGCCAAGCGCATCGCCTACCTACGCGGCGCGCGGCAGCATGAGCATGACGACTTCAAACTACGGCCGCGCACGTCCGTGCTGGGCGCCATGCGTGGCTCGCGCGTGCAACTGCTCGGGCCGCCGGGCTTTACGTTCGATGAGCGACACGGGCCATTTCGCCTGCAGCATGCGCGTCGACCCTGGATGGTCTACATCGGCGCCAACGACGGCATGCTGCATGGCTTTGATGCGCTCACCGGCGCGGAGCGCTTCGCCGTCATGCCGGATGCCGTTCTACTTGCAGCTGCACGCAATGCTTCACCAGGGCAACCGGTCCCGACGCCGGTATGCAGCCATCCTTTCGCAGCGGATGCGTGGACCGGTGGGCAATGGCGCTCGCTATTGGCTTGTGCCAACGGTGCGATGGGCTCGGGCCTGTTTCTCGTCGACGTCACCGATCCCACCTCGTCCACGCCCCCGCCCCTACTCGCCTATGACACGAGCGACGACCCGGCCGTCGGCCGCATGGAAGGTCCGATCCCAATCGTGCCGTTAGCCAACGGCGGTGACGGACAACGCCGTTGGTTTGTCATCAGCGGAAATGGCGAGGGTGACGCGCGCATGGAGAGCCGCCTACTGCTGCTGGCGCTCGATCCGCCGGGCGCCGTTCAAACGATCCGGGTGCCTCCGGTTGCAAGCCGTGGCGGCCTCGGCGCGCCGGCCGTGGCATTGGGGCCGCAGGGAACTGCCACCTTTGCCTATGCCGCTGACGCACGCGGCCAGATCTGGCGTTTTGATCTAAGCGGTACGCCGCCTTGGACCCAGGCGCTTGGAGCCAACAATACAGAGCGGCGCACGCCGTTCTTCAAAGCCACCTCGCGCGGCGGCTCCATCCAGCGCATCCTCAGCCCGATCCTGCTTGCTGCCACAGCCGGCGGCCCGTTGCTTGTCTTCACAGCCGTCGACATCAACGGTCACACAACGGTGTACGGCGTCGCGGATACAGGAGTACGCAATCTCTCGCGCGACAACTTGGCGACCCTGAGCGCCAGCGAGGTTGCAGATGGCGTCGTCATCCGCCCCGAAGGCAGCAGCACGGCGAACGGCTGGCACATCGATCTGCCCGCCGGCCAAATGCCCGATGACCTGACCGCCGCGGGACTGAATAGTCTGTTGCTCACCACGCGCGACGCCGCCGGCCACGAACATGCCTATCTGCTGGATGCGCGTACCGGCCTGCCCGCCAGCAACGAAGGCCGAACGGGCCACACAATCATCGGTACGCCGCTCGTCACCGTGCAAAACGCTTCGCCCGGCCAGACACCTGGCGGAGCCACGGTGCAGGCGACGCACACCAGCCTGTGGCAACTCGATGGCGAGCGCATTCGCCAACTCGAATCGCGTACCTACACACGCCAGCTCGGCCGACTGAGCTGGCGCGAAATGACCGAAGAGGGTGCACGCTGATGCGTCGGCCACGCGGATTCACCCTCGTGGAACTGATGGCTGTGCTCGTCATCACGGGGGTCCTGGCCTTTGTTGCAATGTCAAGCTGGCCTGCATACATGCAACGCACGCGACGTGCTGCGGCGGGCGCTGCCCTCGTCGCCGCTCTATCGCAACTCGAATTGCGGCACGCGCGTACGGGGAAGTACGAAGAGGACGAATCGCTATCGCCCGGCCCGATGCCACATGCGGCTGGCTATGGCATCCGCAGCCAGCCGTGCTCGGGCATAGACATAGGTCCGCCGACGACTCAATGCATAGAAGTGGTCGCGGTCCCGGACGGCGGGGACGCCACCTGCGGCATGCTTGTCCTGCGCAGCACCGGTGAGCGCGAGCCACGCAACGCAGCATGCTGGCCATGACACCACGCACACAGCCCACCCAGCAAACAGGCCTGACACTCCTAGAACTGGTGATTGTCCTTGCCATCGTCGCGGTGCTGGCCGTGATGGCAGTGCCGTCAATTGTCGACCGCTGGCAGCGCGAGACCGTCACCCTGCTCGCCGAACGCTTGGCCAGCACGATATCCCTGGCTCAAAGGACGGCCCAGCATCGACATGCTCATACAGAGGTTGGCCCTCGGGAACCCTCGCTGGGCTGGGCCAGCGGTTGGGAACTGGTCGTTTTCCCGACGACGAAGATGTCGGGGGCAGCCTCTATGTCTGGGAAAGAAATCCTGGTGTCCGTACCGCTGCCGTCAGTGCCACCCGTGCGGCTGACCGCCCCCGACAGCTTGCCGCGTGGCACGCTTTCCTACGAGGCTGTGGGATACTCACGGAGAACCGAAGTTACCGGCGTCACGCTGAAGATCACCAGCGGACGGCATACGCGCTGCGTCGTGATCAACACCGTTGGCCACGTACGCATTTGCGACCCGGATACGGACAGCAGCTGTACCAGTTCTGGCGATAACCCTTAACCAACCCCCGCTTCACACCCATGTTCTCCGACTTCGACCACGCCATGATGCAGCGCGCCCTGGCGCTGGCCGAGAAGGGTCTCTTCACCACCACGCCCAACCCGCGCGTGGGCTGCGTGATCGTGCGTGACGACACCGTTATCGGCGAGGGCTATACGCAGCCTGCCGGTCAGGACCACGCTGAAATCCAGGCCATCAAGGATGCCCAATCGCGCGGTCAGGACGTGCGCGGCGCGACCGCCTATGTGACGCTGGAGCCCTGCAGCCACTTCGGCCGCACCCCGCCCTGCGCGGATCGTCTGGTGGAGGCCGGCATTGCCCGCGTCGT
>Ga0207690_10002461_pt1 | contig 11193 bp, 9 predicted proteins | sample KBSC23metaG_FD_184315 | JGI IMG/M metagenome (GOLD analysis project Ga0207690, IMG submission 184315) | Corn rhizosphere microbial communities from Kellogg Biological Station, Michigan, USA - KBS C2-3 metaG (SPAdes) (version 2) | ecosystem: Host-associated > Plants > Roots > Rhizosphere > Soil ...
GCCGTTTGTATCCGGTCATGTTGGTCTCGCAATAGGCACGAACGTCGGCTTCGGTGATCGCGGGATCGCTCCGAACGATCACGAGCTTGACGGCTTCACCGGCCTTCGCATCGGGCACACCGACGGCCGCACATTCGAGGATGCCCGGCATCTGCGTCACGACGTCTTCCACCTCGTTCGGGTACACGTTGAAGCCACTGACCAGGATCATGTCCTTCTTGCGGTCGACGATCTTGATGTGGCCCGTGGCATCGACCGTACCAATGTCGCCCGTGCGGAAGAAGCCGTCGGCGGTCATGGCCCGCGCCGTTTCGTCCGCACGCTGCCAGTAACCCGCCATGACCTGCGGGCCGCGCACCGCGATCTCGCCGGGCATGCCTTGCGGAACCTCGGAGCCGTCCTCGTCGAGCAATGCAATCTCGGTGTCGGGCAGCGGGAAGCCGATGTTGCCGCTGTAGGCGGTGCTGTCGACCGGGTTGCAGCAGACGATGGGCGATGTCTCGGAAAGACCGTATCCCTCGACGATGGGACAGCCCGTCTTTTCCAGCCAAAGCTTTGCCGTGGCGCTCTGCACGGCCATGCCGCCGCCGATGGAAACCAGCAGGCTGCTCCAGTCCACCGTGTTGAACTCCGGATGATTGACCATGGCACCGAACAGGGTGTTGACCGCCGGGAAGCTGTGGAACTTGGTGCCCCGGAGCTCCTTGAATACCGCAGGCAAGTCGCGCGGGTTCGGAATCAGCACGTTGCAGCCCCCGGTGCGCATGCCAAGCATGATGTTCACGGTGAAGCCGAAGATGTGATAAATCGGCAGCGCGCAGACGGTGGTGACCTGCTCGTTCGCCGGCACCTTTTTCAGCGCGGGTTGGTACCAGGCCTCCGATTGCAGCGTGTTGGCCACCAGGTTGCGGTGCAAGAGCACGGCCCCTTTGCTGACGCCGGTGGTTCCTCCCGTGTACTGCAGCACGGCAACGTCGTCGGGGCCGACGATCGGCGGACGCAGGCTGCCTCGGCGCCCTTGCGACAGTGCATCGTTGAACTTGACGGCATTCGGCAAGTCGTAGGCCGGCACCATCTTCCTCACGTAGCGGACGACGCTGTTGACGATGAAGGACATCGGGAAGCCGAGCAAGTCGCCCATCGATGCGACGATCACCTTCTTGGCGGGCACGTGTTCAGCGACCTGGGCCAGCGTGGCGGCGAAGTTCTCGAGGATCACGATGCCCTTGGCGCCGGAGTCCTTGAGCTGATGTTCCAGCTCGCGCGGGGTGTAGAGCGGGTTCACGTTCACCACCACGCAGCCGGCGCGCAGAATGCCGGCGAGCGCCACGGGGTACTGGGGCACGTTGGGCATCATCACCGCAACGCGGTCGCCCTTGGCGAAGCCTTGCGACTGCAGGTAAGCGGCAAACGCACGCGACAGGTCATCGACCTGGCCGAAGCTGATCGGCTTGCGCATGAAGCGGTAAGCCGCCCGGTCCCGGTACTTCTTGAAGCTTTCATCCAGCAACGCCACCAGCGAGCTGTATTGCCCGACGTCGATGTGCTGCGCCACACCGCTCGGGTAATGCTTCAACCAGGTCTTTTCCATTGATTCAGCCCTTCGACATGCATGCGCGATTCTGGTTGGAAAAATACGAAACCGATCACCGGGTTTTCATCCCGATGACCCGAGCATTCCTGCCGGTGTCGTTCATTCGATGGCCTTCACCATCTCCTCTACGACTTTCTTGGCGTCGCCGAACACCATCATCGTCTTGTCCATGTAGAACAACTCGTTGTCGAGGCCGGCGTACCCGGCGGCCATCGAGCGCTTGTTGACGATGACGGTCTTGGCCTTGTAGGCCTCCAGGATCGGCATGCCGTAGATCGGGCTGCCCTTGGCGAGCGCAGCGGGGTTCACCACGTCGTTCGCACCGAGAATGATGGCGACATCGGCCTGGCCGAACTCGCCGTTGATGTCTTCCATCTCGAACACCTGGTCGTAGGGCACCTCGGCCTCGGCCAGGAGCACGTTCATGTGGCCGGGCATGCGGCCGGCCACTGGGTGAATGGCGTACTTCACGGTGACGCCCTTTTCGATGAGCTTGTCGGCCAGTTCCTTGACGGCATGCTGTGCGCGGGCCACGGCCAGGCCGTACCCCGGCACGATGACCACCGTCTCGGCGTTGCCCATCACGAACGCGGCGTCATCGGCGCTGCCGCTCTTGACCGCGCGCTGTACCGCGCCGCCCGCCGCAGCCGTGGCGCCCTGCCCCCCGAAACCACCCAGGAGCACATTGAAGAAGGACCGATTCATCGCCTTGCACATGATGTAGCTCAGGATCGCCCCCGAGCTGCCCACGAGCGAACCCGCGATGATCAGCATGCTGTTGTTGAGCGAGAAGCCGATGCCGGCCGCCGCCCAGCCCGAGTAGCTGTTGAGCATGGACACCACCACCGGCATGTCGGCACCGCCGATGGGGATGATGATCAGCACGCCCAGCACGAACGCAAGGGCCAGTAGCACGACGAAATCAAGGCCCACCTGGGTGGCCGTATAGCGGGCCACGAAGACGACGAGGGCCAGGCCCAGCGCCAGGTTCAACAGATGCTGCCCCTTGAAGTACACCGGCGCCCCCTGGAACAACCGGAACTTGTACTTGCCGGACAACTTGCCGAACGCGATCACCGAGCCGCTGAACGTGATGGCCCCGATGGCCGCGCCGAGCGCCAGTTCAAGACGGTTGCCGTGCGGAATGCCTTCGCCTTTGGCCGCGATCTGGAAAGCCCACGGCTCGACGGCAGCGGCCACCGCGATGAACACCGCCGCCAGGCCGATCATGCTGTGCATGAAGGCCACCAGCTCGGGCATCTTGGTCATCTCGACCCGCTTGGCCATCAAGGTGCCGAGCGTGCCGCCGGCGAGCAGACCCAGCAGCACCCACGCCACACCCGCGGCGGGGGCGTGCTGCAAGGTTCCGGCAATGCGCCAGACCAGCGCGCCCGTGGTGAGGACCGCGATCCCCATGCCCACCATGCCGAAGACGTTGCCCCGGATCGATGTGGTGGGATGGCTCAGGCCCTTGAGCGCCTGGATGAAGCAGATGCTCGCAATGAGGTAAAGCAGCGTGACGAGGTTCATGCTCATGGTGCACCGCCTTCCTTGCCCTGCGCCTTCTTGTCCTTTTTCTTGAACATCTCGAGCATGCGCCGGGTGACCAGGAACCCACCGAACACATTGACCGCGGCCAGGGCCACGGCCAGCACCCCCATCGATTTACCCAGGTATGACTCGGTCAGCGCCGCGGCGAGCATTGCGCCGACGATCACGATGGCCGAGATGGCGTTCGTGACCGCCATCAGCGGCGTGTGCAGCGCGGGCGTCACCGTCCACACCACGTGGTAACCCACGTAGATGGCCAAAACGAAGATGATGAGGTTGATGATGGTCGGCGAGATGATGTCCATCCGACGTGCTCCTGGTTGAGGATCAGAACTTGCGGATTTCCTTGATGGCGTTGCGCTCGTCGAGCAGCACCACCTTCGGCTTGTAGGTCGCGGCCACGTCTTCGGACATCGTGGCATAAGTGCAGATGATCAGCAGGTCGCCCACCTGGGCACGGCGCGCGGCGGCGCCATTCAACGAAATCGCGCCCGAACCCGGCGGCGCCTTGATGATGTAGGTGGAAAACCGTTCCCCATTGTTGATGTTGTAGAGCTCGATGCGCTCGAACTCTTTCATGTCGGCCGCCTCCAGCAGCGTGCTGTCGATACCGCAGGACCCCTCGTAATGCAGGTCGGCTTCGGTGACGGTGGCGCGATGCAACTTGGCCCGCAACATGACTCGATTACTCATGACAACTCTCAATTCACTGACTTGAAAACAACAACTTGCGAATTCGCTCAGACGCGCTTGATTTCACCACCTTGCGTCATCAGGCACGAGGCCACGATGTCATCGTCCAGCGGCACATGGAACTTGCCTTCGGGGTTGAAGACAAGTTTGAGGAAATCGAGCAGGTTGCGTGCGTAAAGTGCACTCGCATCGGCCGCGACGAGCGCGGGCAGGTTCGTCTCGCCCACGAGCGTGACACCGTGCTTGACCACGGTCCTGCCGGCTTCGGTCAGCGGGCAGTTGCCGCCTTGCGCGGCAGCCAGGTCGACGATCACCGAGCCCGGTTTCATCGCAGACACCATTTCTTCCGTCACGAGCACCGGCGCGGGCCGGCCAGGGATCAGCGCGGTGGTGATGACCACGTCCGCGGCGGCCACGCGCTTGGCGACCTCGATCTTCTGGCGATCCAGCCAGCTCTGCGGCATGGGCTTGGCATAGCCGCCCACGCCTTCGGCGGCTTCCTTTTCTTCCGGGGTCTCGTACGGCACGTCGATGAATTTGGCGCCGAGCGACTCCACCTGCTCCTTCACCGAGGGGCGGACATCGCTTGCTTCGATCACGGCGCCCAGGCGTTTCGCCGTTGCAATGGCCTGCAAGCCGGCCACGCCGACACCCAGAACCACCAGGCGGGCGGCCTTCACGGTGCCCGCGGCGGTCATCAGCATCGGGAAGAAGCGCTGGTAGCGGTCGGCGGCGATCATCACCGCTTTGTAGCCGGCGATGTTGGCCTGTGAACTGAGCACGTCCATGCTCTGCGCGCGGGTGGTGCGGGGAGCGGCTTCCAGTGCGAAGCTCGTGATGCCGGCACCGGCCATGCGCGCGAGGTTGTCACGGTCGAACGGATTGAGCATGCCGACCAGCACGGCCCCGCGGTCCATCAGGCTCAATTCGGAATCGAGCGGGGGGCGCACCTTCAGCACCAGCTCCGCCCCGAACGCCCCGGCCTGGTCGGTGATTTCTGCACCAGCGGCCAGATAGGCCTCGTCCGGCACGCTGGCGGCCACGCCGGCGCCAGACTGCACCTTGATCGAGTGCCCCAGAGCCTTCAGCTTCTTTGCAGTCTCGGGCGTGACGGCGACACGTGATTCCCCAGCCGTCGTTTCGAGCGGAACCCCAATTAACATGACAGCCTCCTCAGGCGCGGGTGAGCCGGTACTTCCACCCAACTTTTACAAAAGACGAACGGGCCGCAAGCGTAACCGATCGGAGTGAATACGGGTTATCCCGGGAAACGATTGCCCTGTCATCCAATCATGAACAAGCCAGACCGATGGAAGCCCAGCGTCACCGTTGCCGCGGTGATCGAACGCCACGGGCAGTTCCTCCTCGTCGAAGAACAGACGCCCGAAGGCCTGCGGCTCAACAATCCCGCGGGGCACCTCGAATCCGGCGAATCGCCCCAACAAGGTGCAGTGCGCGAGGCGCTGGAGGAAACCGCACGCACGTTCGTGCCGGACCGGTTCCTGGGCCTGTACCTGTCGCGCTTCCAGCGGCCGGCCACGGGCGAGGACGTCACCTACCTTCGCCTGGCCTTCGGCGGCACGGCGGGCGAACGCGATGCGTCCCGGGCCCTGGACGACGGCATCGTGCAAACCGTGTGGATGACCCTCGACGAAGTGCGGGCGAGCCGCGAGCGGCACCGCAGCGGGCTCGTGCTGCGGTGCATCGAGGATTTTTCGGCTGGGCGGCGGTTCCCGCTCGATGCCGTGTACGCCGACCCGAGCCTGTTCGATCCCGAAGTGAAGTAACCCGCGCACAGGGAACCCGGCCCGTTGCCTAAAATCGCCGCATGGCAAAGCAACGCGTGGTCGTGGGATTGAGTGGTGGGGTGGATTCGGCCGTCAGCGCCCACCTGCTGAAGGCGCAGGGCCATGAGGTGGTCGGCATCTTCATGAAAAACTGGGAAGACGACGACGACAGCGAATACTGTTCGTCCCGCCAGGATTTCCTCGATGCAGCGAGCGTCGCAGACGTATTGGGCATCGAGATCGAACACGTCAACTTCGCGGCCGACTACAAGGACCGCGTATTCGCCGACTTCCTGCGCGAGTACCAGGCGGGCCGCACACCCAATCCCGACGTGCTCTGCAATGCGGAGATCAAGTTCAAGGCATTCCTCGACCATGCCATGCGGCTGGGTGCCGAGAAGATCGCCACCGGCCACTACGCCCGCGTGCGCGAAGTGCAAGGGGAGTTTCAGCTCCTCAAGGGGCTCGATCCGCTGAAAGACCAGAGCTACTTCCTGCACCGGCTCAACCAGGCGCAATTGTCAAAGACGCTCTTTCCCGTCGGCGAACTGCCGAAGACCGAAGTGCGGCGCATTGCCGCCGACATCGGCCTGCCCAATGCGAAGAAGAAAGATTCGACCGGCATCTGCTTCATCGGCGAGCGGCCGTTCCGCGAATTCCTGAACCGATACCTGGCCAACCAGCCCGGCCCCATCAAGGACGACCGTGGCCGCACCATCGGCGAGCATGTCGGCCTGAGCTTCTACACGCTCGGGCAGCGCAAGGGCATTGGGATCGGTGGGCTCAAGGAGTGCGAAGCCGCGCCGTGGTTCGTGGCCCGCAAGGACATGGCGGCCAACACCTTGTATGCCGTGCAGGGGCACGACCATCCCTGGCTGCTGTCGCATCATCTGACGGCCGACGACACGAGCTGGGTGGCGGGTCGTCCGCCGGGCGGCGAGATGCTGTCGGCCAAGACCCGTTACCGGCAGGCCGATGCGGCCTGTGGCCTGAGCGAAGCCACCAACCTGTCGTTCGCGTTGCGCTTCGACGAACCACAGTGGGCGGTCACCCCCGGGCAAGCCGCCGTGCTGTACGACGGTGAGGTGTGCCTGGGGGGCGGGGTGATCTCCGGCGCCTTGCCTCGCGCGCCTGCGTGAGGCGGGTGCTGGTTCTGGGCGCACGGCAGTGCCCCACGGCTGCGGTGGGCCCCGGCTTGCGCCGGGGTGACATCTGTTTGTGGGGTGCTGATCGCACTGGTCGGGCCCACCCACACCACGTCATATCGGCGAAAGCCGGTACCCACTGGCCGAAATGAATCTCGACTTCCGCCGGGTCACATTTTCAGGGCTTCAGTACGGCTTCGCGAGGTCCATCGTCCAGTACGTGGGGTACGTGCTGGTGGCGGTCCCCTTGGAGCAGCTCAATCCGATGTGGACGAACGACCTGTTCATCAGGTTCGCGCAGTGGCCGGGGCTTTTTTGCCAACCCGCCATGACGGCGGCCGTGGTGCTGTAGCCGGCAGCGATGTTTTCCCCCGCGGAACGCCATTGATAACCCGTGGCGCTGATGCGCTGGGCGAATGTGCGGCCGTCGCGGCTGGTGTGCGAGAAGTAGTTGTTCGTGGCCATGTCCAGCGAATGGCCGTAGGCGGCCTGCGCGAGCTTGTCGTTCCACGTCAGTGCGGGTGCCGCCGGGTACGTGGTGGTGCCACAGGTGCGCGGCTGGGCCCGGAAAGCATTGACCAGGTTGATGGTGTCGGAGACGAAGTTGGCCAGACCACAATTGCCGATGTAAGCGGACGATGTGACCGGTGGGGGTCTCGGCGGCGGGCGCGGTACCCGCGGTACCGGCCGAATCAGCAGTCTCGGCCGCGGCCGGTGTAGCCGTGGCGCTTGCCGCATTGGTTTCGGGGGAATCGTCTCCCCCACCGCCGCAAGCGGCGAGGGTGGCACAGACGGCGAAGAGTGCCGCAAGGCGGCTGGCGCAGGTCGGGTACTTCATGCGCAAAGGCTAACGGGGAGCCTCGTCAGCAGGGGTGTCCGGATGTCACACGACGTGTATGTGACCCTGTTCACATCTACGGGCACCTGCGTTCAAGCCCTTCGTTTCGCCGCCGATATTCCAGCTGAACGGGCCACGAGCCTTCACGCCCCCAGCGAGGCGCCACTTCTCCAAGCCTGCCGATGGTTGCCTCTTGTTCAATTGCCTGCCATGTCATGTGCCAGGGCCCTGTGCCCGGTGGCGGTGCCGCACGGCCTGTGGTCCGATGAAGCGCCTGCCCACCGCCCTCGCCAGGCTGCAGACCTGGTGCTGCCGCTCGCTCGGTGCACGCATCGTGCTGCTGTTCCTTGGCTTGCTGCTCGCCGTGCAGGCGTTGTGCTTCCTGGCGATTCGCGCGACGATCGACCGCAACGCCCGCACGTCGATTGCGGACTCGCTGCAATCCGGCGAGCATCTGCTGCAACGGCTCCTCGACCAGAACGCGCAGAAGCTCACGCAGGGCGCGAGCCTGCTCGCGGCGGACCACGGTTTCCGCACCGCCGTCACCAGCAACGATGCGGAAACGATCGCGACCGTGCTGGCCGACCATGGTGATCGCATCGGCGCCACGGTGACGGCGCTGCTCAACACCCGCTTCGCCTTGCTGGCGGCCGGGCAGCCGGGCCTCGAAGCGTTGCAGCCGGCGATCCACCGGCTGGCTGAGCGGGCATCCGGATCAAAGCCTGCGACGGAAGTCGTCGTGCTCGACCGCAATCCGTTTCAGCTGGTGATGGTGCCCATGCGAACGCCCGCCGTCGTCGGCTGGGTGCTGATGGGCTTTCCGATTCATGGGCCGGTGATGAACGACATGCGCAATCTGTCCGCGCTGCATGTGAGCATCCAGGTGCGTGAGGGCCCGAACGCACGCTGGGCCACCACCGTATCGACTTTGCCGGGCAATGCACTCCCGGGGGCTGCCTTCTGGGGCGACAAGACGCCGTCCGCGCTCTACCTGGCCGATGGCGAATACAGCAGCCACCGTGTTTCGCTCGCCCAAGGGTCGTCCGGCGAGGTGTCGGCCTTGTTGATGCGCTCGGTGGATGACGCCCTCGATCCGTACCGCCAGTTGCAACTTGGACTGGCCGCGTTGACGCTGCTCGGCGTGATCGTGTTCGTCATCGGCAGCGTGCTGACCGCGCGTCGCGTGACACACCCGATCCGCCGCCTGGCCGCCGCGGCAGAACGACTCGGTGCCGGGGACTACGACACGCCGTTGAGCGGCCTGCAGCGCATGGACGAGATCGGCGAACTGGCGCAATCGTTCGAACGCATGCGCACGAGCATCGCCGGCCATCAGCAGGAGATCCTCCAGCTCGCGTATCGCGACTCGCTGACCGGCCTGCCCAACCGCATGCACTTCCGCAATGCGGTGACCGCGGCCACGGAGGCCGCCGGCCCGGCGAATCGTTCGGTCGCAGTGCTGGTCCTGGACCTCGACCGTTTCAAGCACGTCAACGACGTGCTCGGCTACCACATCGGGGACCTGATGCTCAAAGGGGTGGCCGAGCGGCTCGCGCAACAGGCCGTGCGGGACGGTGATGTCGTCGCCCGGCTGGATGGTGATGAATTCGCCGTGTTGCTGAGGGACCTCGATCCGGTTCATGACGAAGCCCTCGCACGAGCAGTGGCACAGCGCATCAACCACGCCTTCGATCGCAGTCTGATGCTTTCCGAGCAGGCGGTCGACATCACGGCCAGCATCGGCATCGCGTTGTGGCCGCACCATGCGGGCGACACCGACACGCTGCTCAGCCGCGCCGAGGTGGCGATGTACGCAAGCAAGCGCAGGCACGACGGGCCGAAGGTGTATGACGCGAAGGTGGACGTTGCGAGCCACCAGACGCTGTCGCTCCTGACGGAGTTGCGCCAGGCCATCGATCGGGGCGAGCTGCGGCTGTACCTGCAACCGAAACTGGGCCTGGAGACCGCGCGCATCGTGGGCGCGGAGGCGCTGATGCGATGGCAGCATCCCCAACGTGGCCTGGTGCCGCCCATGGAATTCATCCCGTTCGCCGAACAAACGGGTTTCGTGCGGGTGCTGACCCTCTGGATCTTCGAAGAGGCCGCCCGCGAATGGAAACGTCTGCTGGAAAACGGGCTGCAGCTCACCTTGTCGGTGAACCTCTCCACCCGCGATCTGCTCGACCCCGAGCTGCCGCAGAAGTTCGAAACGCTGCTGATTCGCCACACGGTCCCGGCGGAGGCCTTCTGCCTCGAAATCACGGAAAGCGCCATCATGGACGATCCCGAGCGCGCCCTGTGCACGCTCGAGCGGCTTCACGCGCTCGGGTTCCGCCTGTCGATCGACGACTTCGGCACCGGGTATTCGTCGCTCGCCTACCTGAAGCGGCTGCCGGTGGATGAACTGAAGATCGACAAATCCTTTGTTCTCAGCATGGAAAGCGACATCGATGACGCCCGCATCGTCCGCTCCACCATCGACCTCGCTCACGGTCTCGGGCTCTCGGTGGTGGCCGAAGGGGTCGAGAACGCCCAGGCATGGGAACTGCTGCGCGCCTTGCGGTGCGACGAAGCCCAGGGGTTCCACATGAGCCGCCCGATGCCCGCCGCAGAGTTCCTGCGCTGGTCCACGCTGTGGATGGCGCGGCATGCCCAGACGGCGGTGACGGGCGGCGACCGGCCGATCATCCTGCACTGACGGCACACCACATCAGCCCACAACTGATACGCTGTGCGGATGCCGCGCCGCCTCTTGTTGCAGCTGCTGTCCGCCCTGGCCCTCGGGGGGCTTGCCCCTCCCGGGTGGGCCGCGCCCCGGTTCGAGGATTCGATTGCGCAGCGGGTGCTGGCCTGCACGGGATGCCATGGGGCGCAGGGCCGCGCGGGGCCCGACGGCTTTTACCCGCGCATTGCGGGCAAGCCGGCAGGCTACCTCTACAACCAGCTGCTGAACTTCCGCGACGGGCGGCGCCACTACCCGTTGATGACCCACCTCGTGGCGCCGCTCACCGACGCCTACCTGCTCGAGATGGCCACGCACTTCTCGGCACTCGACTTGCCATACCCGGCACCCGCTGCCAACCCACCCGCCGACTTGGCCGCGCGCGGCGAAATGCTCGTGCACCGGGGCGATCCCGCGCGCGGGGTGCCAGCCTGCGTCTCATGCCACGGTGCCCAGATGACCGGCGTGGCGCCGGCCATTCCCGGCCTGCTCGGACTGCCCCGCGATTACCTGAATGGGCAATTCGGCGCCTGGCGCACCGGCAAGCGCCGGGCGCATGCGCCGGACTGCATGCGTGAGGTGGCCGTGCGCATGAACCTGGCCGACATCAACGCCGTCTCCAGCTGGCTTGCGGCGCAGCCCGTGCCAGTCCCTGCCAAGGCCGCCCCTGTGCTGCCCGGCCCGTTGCCGTTGCCGTGCGGCGGCATCGGCCAAGGGGGACCGCCATGATGCGGCGCGTGTGGCATGTCCTGCTCGCGCTCGCACTCGCCATGGTGCTGGCCGTCGTCGTGCTCGACTTCCGCAGCGACGAGGCCATCCCCGCCAACGCGACGCCTGTCGAAGGAACGGCCGAACAGGTGCAG
>Ga0207690_10002465_pt1 | contig 11181 bp, 9 predicted proteins | sample KBSC23metaG_FD_184315 | JGI IMG/M metagenome (GOLD analysis project Ga0207690, IMG submission 184315) | Corn rhizosphere microbial communities from Kellogg Biological Station, Michigan, USA - KBS C2-3 metaG (SPAdes) (version 2) | ecosystem: Host-associated > Plants > Roots > Rhizosphere > Soil ...
AAGCGCCAGAACCCGATCATGCTGGGCATGGCCACGCCGCTGTCCACCCAGGACATGCACGACGTCGGCGCCTATTTCGCCAGCCAGGCATCGCGACCCGGCGTGGCCGACCAGGCCCTGGTCGAGCACGGTGAAACGCTGTTCCGCCAGGGCGACAGCAAGCGCGACATTCCCGCCTGCATGGCCTGCCACAGCATCGACGGCCGCGGCAACCCGGGTGCGATGTATCCGCAGCTGGCCGGCCAGCATGCGCAGTACATCGAGGCCACGCTGAAGGCCTGGCACGACGGCGCCAGCTGGGGCAGCGACGCGCATTCGCAGATCATGCCGACGATCGCCGGCAAGCTGGACGCCAAGGACATCGCGGCGCTGGCCAGCTACATCGAAGGGCTGCACAGCGCCGACAGCAAGCCGGTAGCCGCCACGCCCTGACCGATCGCGCCGGCCCGGCCGGCGCTGACGGTCTCCCGTTTCACTGATTCGAGGTGGTCATGTTCAAGCGTCTTCCGATCCTGTGCACCGCCCTGCTCGCGCTCGCCGCCTGCAGCCATGACAAGGGTGAGCAGGCCACCGCGCCGACCACGCCGGTCGCCAGCGGCACGACAGCCGCCGCCACACCGGCCAGCGCACCGGCACCGGCCACCACGACGGCCGCGCCGGCACCCGCCGCCAGCGTCGCCGCGGCTCCTGCCGAAAGCACGGCGGCCGCCCCGGCCACGCCCTTCGTCGACGACGGCAAGTGGGTCGAGGGCAAGAACTACTTCCTGATCGAACCGGCCCAGCCGACCAGTCACCCCGGCAAGATCGAGGTGACCGAGGTGTTCTCGTTCGGCTGCCCGGCCTGCAACGCGTTCCACACCACCGCCGACCGGATCCGCAAGAGCCTGCCCGCCGGCGCGGTGATGAATTACCTGCCGGCGGCGTTCCGTCCCGACGAAAACTGGGTGGTGTACCAGCGTGCGTTCTACGCGGCGCAGGCGCTGGGCGTGGCCGACGAGAGCTACGACGCGATGTTCGACGCCACCTGGAAAACCGGCGAAACCGCCACCTACAACCTCAAGGGCACCGGGCTGAAGCCCAAGGAAGCCTGGCCGACGATCGAGGACATCGCGAAGTTCTACGCGAAGTTCGGCGTGGATCCGAAGGAGTTCGTCGCCGTCGCCAACTCGTTCTCGGTCAACACCAAGATGAAACGCGCCGACGACCTGGTCAAGGCGTACGGGGTGGATGGCACGCCGTCGATGGTCGTCAACGGCAAGTACCGCTACGGGCCGAGCACGGCCGGTGGCTATGCACAGACGATCGAGCTGACCCAGTGGCTGATCGCCAAGGAACAGGCCGGCAAGTAAGCCGTCCGGTTCGACCCGGCCCGCGCGGCCGCGCGGCGCCACCCGCGTGGAGAACGATCCGATGCTCAAGCGATTTGCCCGCCTGCCCGTGCTGGCCCTGCTCGGCGGCCTGCTGTTGACCAGCGCCTGCACCGCGCAATCCAGCGACCCGGCGCCGTACACCGAGGGTACCGACTACGTCACCCTGCCCGCCCCGCACCAGCGCTACAGCGACGCGGGCAAGGTCGAGGTGGTCGAGGTGTTCTCCTACGGCTGCATCCATTGCGCCCAGTTCGCGCCGGATGCCGAGAAGCTGCACAAGGAGCTGCCGGCCGGCGTCGAATTCAAGCTGCTGCCGGCGCCGTTCAACCAGCAGTGGGTGCCGTTCGCGCGCGCCTACTACGCGGCGAAACAGCTCGGCGTGGTGGATCGCACGCACCTGAAACTGTTCGTGGCCAAGTTCGGTGAGCACTACCCGATCAACTCGATGGATGAACTGGCCGATTTCTATGCGCGCGAGGGCGTCAACCGCGCCGATTTCATGCGCATCGCCATGTCCACCGACACCACCGACAAGATGAAGCGCGATCTCGACCTGCTGCGCACATGGCAGGTCGACGGCACGCCGACCCTGGTGGTCGACGGCAAGTACCGCATCACCACGATGCGCTCGCACGAGAGGATGCTGGCGGTGGCCATGTGGCTGGCCCAGCGCGAGCTGACGGGCAAATAGCGGCGGCCGAAGCGACCCGACACCGGACGGCGCGCTGTTCACGCCGTGGCGCGCATGCTTGCCGTCGATGGCCGGTTCGGCTTGTCGGTACGGGCGATCGTCCCCATGTTCGGTAGTCTGCTGCCATGATTCGCGCCGCCATGAAACCCGCTGTCCCCGTCGAGCGCCGCCTGCGCCTGCTCAGTTGCAACATCCTGGCCGGCGCCAGCGTGCAGCATTACCGCGACTACGTCACCCGCAGCATCAACGCGGTGCTGCCGGGACGCAACAAGATGGACAACCTGGATCGGCTGGCCGAGGTGCTCGCCGGCTTCGACGTGATCGGCCTGCAGGAAGCGGACGCCGGCAGCCTGCGTTCGGGCTTCCTCAACCAGACCCGCTACCTCGCCGAAACCTCCGGCCTGCCGTTCTGGAGCCACCAGCCGAACCGGCCGGTGGCCCGGCTGGCGCATTCGGCCAACGGCCTGATCAGCCGGCTCGAACCGACCTCGGTGATGGACTACCCGCTGCCCAGCCGGATCCCCGGCCGCGGCGCCCTGCTGGCGCAATTCGGCGAGGGTGAGGACGCGCTGGCCGTGATGATCGCCCACCTGTCGCTGAGCGCACCGGCGCGCGCGCGCCAGCTCGGTTTCATCGCGGAACTGCTGCAGGATTTTCGCCACGCCGTGCTGATGGGCGACCTCAACACCGAGCCGCACAGCGCGGAGATGCGCCAGCTGTTCGCCAAGAGCAGCCTGCAGCCGCCGGCGCAGACCACGCCGACGTTCCCCAGTTGGAAGCCCAAGCGGGCGCTGGATCACATCCTCACCTCCGAGGCGATCCAGCTGGAGAAGACCTGGGCGCTGCCGCAGGCGTTCTCCGATCACCTGCCGCTGGCCGCGGAGATCCGCCTGCCAGCGCACGTCGGCGGCAAACCCATCGTGCGGAAACGTCGATGAGGGCGCCGTTGTGGCGACTGGCGCTGCCCTGGGCGCTGCTGCTGGCGGCGGGCCTCGCCACGACGGCGCTGCGCTTCGGCCTGATCGAATCCAGTGCGATCGGGCAACTGTGCAGCAGCGGTCACGGCCCCTGGTGGTGCGAGCTACGTACCTGGCTGGTGCTCGGCTTCCTGCACCACGTCTACGGCGTGGCGGCGCTGATCGTCACGGTACTGGCGCTGGTTTCCCGGCGCCTTGCGCTGGCCTGGCTGGCCGCCGCGCTCGGCGCGTTCGCGATGCAGTTGTACGGCGCCGAAGCCGGCGCGCTGGCCTTGCTGCTCGGCAGCCTACGTCTGCTCCGCCTGCAGGTGCGGGCGCGCCGCGCGCCATTCGAGCAGCACCGGCCAGGCCAGCAACAGGTTCAGCCCCAGCCATGACCAGGCCACCGGGTTGAGTCCCGCTTCCTGCACCAGCACGATGATTCCGAGCAGGGGCAGCCACGCGGCCAGGAAGCGCTGCTCCAGCGAAGGCATGGCGCGCTGGCCGTCGGCCAGCCAACCGACCAGCGCATAGCCGACGCAGGGCAGCAGGAACAGGCCCAGCGGAAAGTCGCGATAGCGGCCATCGAAGACCAGCAACAATCCGTAGTACGCCAGCGCGAACAGCCAGCCCAGCCGCAACCAGCCGGGCGTGAACGGTCGTGCGTGCCCAGCCAGCCGCGCCGCGATCCAGCGCGCCAGCCGCAGCGCGGTGACCGCCGCCAGCAGGCAGGCGGTCAGCGATACCGTCCATTCCCACGGGTTGCGGCAGGCGAACAGCATCTGCCGGAACTGCCAGGCCATGGCGCCACCGCTGGCGACGCCGGCCAGACCGAGCGCCAGCGCATCGCGCCAGCCGTGCCGCCGCCGACGCCAGGCGCCAGCCAGCAGAAACAGGCCGCCGCCGACCGCCGCCGCCAGCCAGCCCAGCCACCAGCGCGGCTCCTCGGTCACCGGGCCCTGCATCGCGAACTTCGGTCGCGCCTGGGCGTCGAAGATGCCCCAGTAGCCGCCGACGGTGCCTTCCAGCGTGCGCTTCCACGGTTGGTCGAAGGCCTCGATCACGTTGTACGGCAGATCCGCCTTCGCCGCATAACGCAGGAATTCGCGCAGGTAGCGCGCCTCGTCGACCACGCTGGCGCTGGCCGCCTGGCGCGAGCGGCCGGCGCTGGGCCAGCCGGTTTCGCCGATCATCACCCGCCTGCCGGGAAACGCCTGCCGCAGCTTCGCGTACACCGCCGCCACGTGCTGCACCGCCCGCTCCGGCGGCACCGGCGTGTCCTCCCAGTAGGGCAGGATGTGGATGGTCAGGTAATCGACCGACGCGGCCAGCTCCGGATGGCGCAGCCAGAACTCCCACACGTCGGCGTAGCTCACCGGCTCGGGCACCGCGGCGCGCACCTGGGCCAGGTAGGCAGCCAGCTGGGCGCTGGACAGGTCGCCGCGCAGCAGTACCTCGTTGCCGACGATCACCGCGCGCACCACCTCGGGGTACGCGCGCGCGGTGGCGATGCCGAGGCGAACCTGCTCGGCATTCGCGCGGGCGTCGTGGCCCAGCCAGATGCCGAGCAGCACCTTCATGCCGTAGCGGCCGGCGATCCGCGGCACCGCGCTGAGGCCCTGTCCCTGCGAGTAGGTGCGCACGCAATCGAAGCGCTGCGACAACGCGCGCAGGTCGGCATCGATGCGCTCGGGGCCGATGAAGGCGGAGGCATCGAGCGCCGATTCGCCCGGCAGCCGAAACGGCGCATACGACACGCAGGCGATCCGCGCCGACGGCGCGTCGGGCAGGTTCACCGGCCGGCCGATCGCCCACCACCAGTACGCGGCGCCCAGCGCCGCCGCCAGCAATGCCAACCACGCCAGACTTGCTCGGCCGAACACAGGCGCAGGTTTTGACGACATGCGGGAACCGTGGGTGGGGAATCTTCAGCGTGCCAGCTTAGCAGGGCGCACTGCACGCTCACCGCACGCAAACAAGCCGTCGCCGACCATCCACTACACTGCACGCAGTTCGCATTGCGGAGTGCCCATGCCCTTTTTCACTTCATCGCGCCGTGGCCGGATCGGCTGGCTGCTGCTGGCATGCGCCTGGCTGGCCGCCACCGGCGTGCAGGCCGGCGAACCGACGCCGGCGCAGCGCGCCGCGTTCAAGCAAGCCTACGCCGCCACCCAGCAAGGTGGCGACGGCTGGCGCGCGCTGGCTGCCGGCCTGCACGACTATCCGTTGTACCCATATCTGCAGGCCGCCGCGCTGGAACACGACATCCGGCAGGTCGACCGTGCCACGGTGGCGGCGTACCTCAAGCAATATCCCGACTGGCTTCCCGCCGCCGACTTGCGCCGCAGCTTTCTGGGCGAACTGGCGCGGCGGCAGGACTGGAGTGGTTTTCTGGCCATGTACCAGCCGGGACTGGGCGATGCGCTGAGCTGCAACGCCCTGCAGGCGCAGCTGGCGCAAGGCGGCACGCTGGAGTTCGAGCGCGACCTGGCCTCGCTGTGGGCCAAGCCGAACCTGCCCAATGCCTGCGACCCGGTGCTCGACGTCGCGCAACGCCAGGGCCTGCTCACCACGTCGCGGTTGTGGTCACGCATCGAGCGCGCCGCCGATGCCGGCCAGGCCGGCACCGTCGCCAGCCTGGCCGACTGGCTGCCGACCGCCGAGCAGGCCGGCGCGCAGCGGCTGGCGCTGGCCCTGCGCGATCCGGCCGGTGCGCTGGCCAAGGCGCTGCATTGGGCCGACGCGTCGCATGCGCGGCAAGCGGCGACGCTGGCGTTGACGCAGCTGGCCCGACGCGACGTCGACAGCGCCGACGCCTCGTGGAAACAACTGCAGCCGCGCTTCCATTTCAGCGCGGAACAGCGCGACCGCATCCTGCGCGCGCTGGCGCTGTTCCACGCCACCGACTTCGACGACAACGCGCTGGCGCGTTTGATCGCGCTGCCCGCCGCCGCACAAAGCGACAGCACCCGCGAATGGCGCGCACGAGTGGCGCTGGCGCGCATGAGCTGGCCGGCGGTGCTGGCCGCGATCGCGGCGATGCCGCCGCCACTGCAGCAGCAGGATGAGTGGCAGTACTTCCGCGCCCGCGCGCTGGCCGCCAGCGGTCACGCCGACGAGGCGCGGCAGCAGTTTCAGGCGCTAGCCGGCCAGGCCACCTATTTCGGTTTTCTCGCCGCCGACCGATTGCAACAGCCGTACGCGATCTGCCCGCTGACCCTGGCCGACGACGCGCAACGCGAACAGCAACTGCTGGCGCAGCCCGGCCTGCAGCGCGCGTTCGAGTTGTTCGCGGTCGACTTGCCGCAGCTGGCCCGGCGCGAATGGACGCGCGCACTGCAAGGCGCGGACGCGGCGACCCAGCGCATCGCCGCGGATATCGCCAACCGCCGCGGCTGGTACGACCGCGCCGTGTTCACCCTCAGCAGCGGCGAAGCATTGCGCCTGTACCACCTGCGCTTCCCGCTGGCCAGCCAGGACGGCCTGGTGCCGCAGGCCGAGCAGGCCGGCATCTACCCGGCGTGGGCGTACGCGATCCTGCGCGCCGAGAGCGCCTGGATGAGCGACGCGCGCTCCGGCGCCGATGCGCGCGGCCTGATGCAGTTGCTGCCGACCACCGCGGCGCTGGTCGCCAAGCGCAACGGCCTGCCCTGGAACGGCGCCGCCAGCCTGTACGACCCCACCATCAACATCGCCCTGGGCACGCGCTACCTGGCGCAGATGGCGCAACGCTTCGCCGGTTCGCCCTGGCTGGCCAGCGCGGCCTACAACGCCGGCCCGAACCGGGTCGACGTGTGGCTGGCCGCCCGCGGCACACTGGCGCCGGATCTGTTCGTCGCCAGCATGCCGTACAAGGAAACCCGCGAATACGTGGCCCGCGTGATGGCCTTCAGCGTGATCTACGACTGGCGCCTGCATGGCGCAGTGGTGCCGCTGGCGGTGCGCATGGGCCCGATCGGCCAGCCCTACGCACCACCCGGGCCGAGCGCCGTGCGCCGCGCCGTGCAGTGCCCGGCGATCGCGCCGGCGCCCGCCGCCAGCGCGGCCGATGCGCCACCGCCCGCGCCGTCTCGCACCACGCATTGAGATCGCCATGACCACACAGCAGTTGGTGATACTCGGCGGCACCGGTTTCGTGGGTAGCCACCTGGTGCCGCGGCTGGCCGCGGACGGCCACCGCATCGTCCTGCTCAGCCGCAACCGCGAGCGGCATCGCGCGCTCGGCGTACTGCCCGGCGTGAGCGTGCGCAGCGCGGATGTCTACGACGACGACGCGCTGCGCCGGCAGCTCGCGGGCGCCGACGCGGCGATCAACCTGATCGGCATTCTCAACCCGGGCGGGCCGCACACGTTTCAGCGCGCACACGTCGAACTGGCCCGGCGGCTGGTCGCGGCCTGCACCGCGGCCGGCGTGCCGCGCCTGCACCAGATGAGCTCGCTGAAGGCCGGCCAGGGCCTGTCGCAGTATCTCAAGACCCGCGGCGAGGCCGAGGCGCTGGTCAAGGCCAGCGCGCTCGACTGGACGATTTACCAGCCCAGCGTGATCTTCGGCCCAGGCGACGGCTTGGTCAGCCGTTTCGCCGCCCTGTTGCGGCGCGCGCCGATGCTGCCGCTGGCACGCGCCGGCACGCGCATGGCGCCGACCTGGGTCGGCGACGTGGCCGAGGCGATCGCGCGCTGCGTTGGCAGCGACTCGCTCGGTCGACGCCGCAGCTTCGAACTGTATGGCCCCGAAGTGCTCACGCTGGGCGAGATCGTGCGCCGCATCCGCGACGGCGCCAGCCTGCGCACACCGATCCTCGCGCTGCCCGACGCGCTGGGCCGCGTGCAGGCGCAAGTGGCCGAGTACCTTCCGGGCAAACCGTTCTCGCTCGACAACTTCCGTTCGCTGCGCACCGACTCGGTCGGCAAGCACGATGGCTATGCCGCGCTCGGCATCGTGCCGCGCGCGTTCAGCGCCGGCCTGCCCGCCTTGCTCGAACCGCCGCGGCGACAGCGCCGGCTGGACGACTGGCGTGCGCAGCGGCGTTGATCCGGCGCCTTCGCTTCAGGCGGCGGCCGCGCGGATCCGCAGCAGGGCGCGCAACCGGTTCAGCTCCTTGCCATACGCGGCGCAGCGCAAGCCGTCGTGGTGCATCAACTCGCCGACTGCCATGCTGCTGGCATCGCGCTCGACGCGCTGCGTGCGGTGGACATCCACGCAAGCCGGGTCGAACGGCAGCGCGCAGAACGCCAGCAGCCGGCGCACCTGCAGATCCGGATCGGCCTGCCACGCCTCGTAGTGATGTTCGAGAAAACCGGCCGGGAACAATTGCCGCCAGTGCCGACACAGCCGGTCGTAATCGCCCCAGTAGCTGACCACGTGGTCGAGGTCGTAGCTGAACTCGTGACGGTCGAGGAACAATTGGCGATAGCAGCCGAAACAGGTCTCCAGCGCGCGGCGGCGGCTGTCGACCACGCGCGCGCCCGGCAGCATCGCGCGGATCGCGCCGACCAGACGCCAGTTGCCGGGCGTGCGGTCGACCAGCAGCGCCTTGTGTCGCCGCCACGGCTCGGCGCGGGCGAGATACTCCTGGCCCAGCCGTTGCCAGTCCGCCGGCGTGGCCCGTGCCATCCACTGCGCGTGCGGTTGCTGCTGGCGTTTCGATTCGGCATCGAGCAGTTGCGCCAATGCACTCCATTCGTCGACCATCGCCACCGCCGGATGCGCGGCCAGGATCTGCCCGGTCAGCAGCGAGCCCGCCTGCGGCATGCCGACCACGAAGACGACGTCGGCGCCCAACCCGACATCGGTCGCCGCGGGCAGCGGCTCGGCAAACAACCGGCGCATCGCCTCCACCTGCGCGGTGGACTTGGCCGCATTCCAGGCCACTTGCCGGTACATCAGCGCATTGGCCTTGCGCAGGACGCGAAACGCGTCCGCATAGTCGCCCTGATCCTCCAGCGCCCGGGTCAGCGCAAAGCCGAGGCAGACGCGCGCGTGGGCGCTCGCCTGCGGCGCCTGCAAGGCCTGTTGCAGGCGCGCCGCGTCGTCGGCACTGAACCGCGCCGCCTCGAGATCGGCCAGGCCGACCCAGGCATCCGGCTGATCCGGTTGCAGGCGCAGCACTTCCCGATAATTCTCGCCGGCCGGCTGGAGCGCGCCCAGGCTGGCCTGCGCCTGCGCCAGCAGCATCCGCGCCGGCACATGGCCGGGTTCGGCATCCAGCGCGCGATGCAGCGCGGTGACCGCGCCGGCCGGCCGCTGCTGCAGCACGTACATCTTGCCCAGGTTGTACCAGGCCGGCGCGAACCCCGGCGCCATCGCGCAGCAGCGTTGCAGGCCGGAGATCGCGGCCTCGGGCTCGCCGCCAGCGAACAGCGCGGTGGCCAGGTTCATGCGCACCAGCGGGTCATCCGGCAGCAACGCCCGCGCCCGCTGCAACAAGGCCACCGCGCCGGCAAAATCGCCGCGCAGATGCCGCACCAGCCCTTGCATGCGCAGCGCCTCGGCGGATTCCGGCAGCATCGCCAGCACGGCGTCGAGCGCCGCTTCGGCCGCCAGCGGATCGTGCGCATCCAGCGCGGCCGAAGCCCGCTCAAGCAGATCCGTCGCCGCCGCCGGCAAGCCGGCGGCACGATCACGCATCAGCGGATGATCCTGCAACTCCCCCATGATCCGTCGCCCAAGCTAGCGATTCGACCTTCGCCCGCCAGCTTACGCGAGGGCGGCGGCAGCATAAAGTGGCATGCATCTGATGGCCCGGCCAAACACGCATCTCCATGCGTAGCGATCACTGCTGTCAGACCTTGTCAGCAATGACCTCGCCGAGACGGTTTGCATGGTGGGTTTCGCCCGGGTGTGCGCGCATCATGGACTAACTGGTTTCTCGCTGCGACCGCGCTCATGTCACCACGTTCAAACCTTGCCCCAGTCGCGCTCGCGGTCGGCATGCTGCTGATCAGCATGATCTCCTATCAAGTGGGTGCGTCACTGGCCAAGCACCTGTTCCCGCAGGTCGGCGCACAGGGCGCCACCGCCTATCGGTTGGGCATCAGCGCGCTGATCCTGCTGCTGTGGCGGCAGCCTTGGCGGCGATCCGGTCGCCAGCGCGACTGGCGTGCGCTATGGGGATATGGCCTCGCGATGGGTGCGATGAACCTGGTGTTCTACCTGTCGCTGCGCACGATCCCGCTGGGCATCGCGGTGGCGTTGGAGTTCACCGGGCCGCTTGCCCTGGCGCTGCTGGGCTCGCGCCGGTGGCTCGACTTCGTCTGGATCGCACTGGTGGTGGCCGGCCTGGCCATGTTGCTGCCGCTGCGCGGGTCGATGCAGGCGCTTGATCCGGTTGGCGTGGCGTACGCGCTGGCTGCCGGTGCGGGCTGGGCGTTGTATATCGTGCTGGGAAAGAAGGCCGGCGCGGCCTACGGCGCGGACGCGGTGACGCTGGGCACCTCGATCGGTGCGTTGCTGGTGATCCCGTTCGGTATCGCGCATGCCGGCAGCGCCTTGCTGTCGCCCATGCTGTTGCCGTATGCGCTGGGCGTGGCGGTGCTCAGCTCGGCGCTGCCGTATTCGCTGGAGATGGTTGCGCTGACCCGGTTGCCCGCGCGCACATTCAGCACCTTGTTGAGCCTGGAGCCGGCCATTGCGGCGCTGACCGGCGTGGCCTTGCTGAGCGAACGGCTCAGCCTGCCGCAGTGGCTGGCCATCGCGACGATCATCGTGGCGGCAGCCGGTACGGCGCTGAGCGTGCGCCAGCCCATGCTGGCCGAGCCGCTGGCGAATTGAGCGCCGCTGGCAAACGACGGGCGGCGCCAATCAAGTAGCAAGTGGAATCGCGTCGACGCGGGTGGGCGAGCAAACCGGAAGCAGAGCTTTCACCCTCCTGCGGAGGGTGAGGTACTTCTCTTTTGCTTGTCCAAAAGAGAAGTACCCAAGAGAAAACGACACCCCGCTTACGCGCCTTGCGGGCATCCTGCCCGCAGGGTTCGCGGTCGGGTTACGGGGTTTGTCGACAGGGCATCCTGCCCTGACGCCAAACTGGCCGGCATCCATGCCGGCCACCCTGCGGGCTTTCCTCCACCCGCCCGCCGCTTCAGAGGGGCTCCGAGTAGAGCGACGCGCATCCTGCGCGTACTTTTCAGAACGGCCAGGTCAAGAACTCCACCTCACCCCAGCCCG
>Ga0207690_10002466_pt1 | contig 11181 bp, 14 predicted proteins | sample KBSC23metaG_FD_184315 | JGI IMG/M metagenome (GOLD analysis project Ga0207690, IMG submission 184315) | Corn rhizosphere microbial communities from Kellogg Biological Station, Michigan, USA - KBS C2-3 metaG (SPAdes) (version 2) | ecosystem: Host-associated > Plants > Roots > Rhizosphere > Soil ...
GAAGCCCTGCTGCGGTCTCCGACGCCGTGCGCCGCGCCCGCGCCGGCCTGCAGGACCCCAACCGCCCGATCGGCTCGTTCCTGTTCCTGGGCCCCACGGGCGTCGGCAAGACCGAGCTCACCAAGGCGCTGGCCGAGTTCATGTTCTCCGACGAGCACGCCATCACCCGCCTCGACATGAGCGAGTACATGGAGAAGCACTCGGTGAGCCGCATGATCGGCGCGCCCCCGGGCTACGTCGGCTACGACGAGGGTGGGGCGCTGACGGAAGCCGTGCGCCGCAGGCCCTACCAGGTGCTGCTGTTCGACGAGGTGGAAAAGGCCCACCCCGACGTCTTCAACGTGCTCTTGCAGGTGCTGGACGACGGGCGGCTGACCGACGGCCAGGGCCGCACGGTCGACTTCCGCAACACGCTGATCGTCATGACCTCCAACATGGGCTCGGAATTCCTGGCCACCCTGGAGGAGGGCGAGGACGTCGAGGTCGCGCGCGCCTCGGTGATGGACGTCGTTCGCCGCCACTTCCGGCCGGAGTTCCTGAACCGGATCGACGAGATCATCCTCTTCAAGCGGCTCGGCCGCGAGGCGATGGACGACATCGTCAAGATCCAGCTCCAGCGGGTCGAGAAGCTGCTGGCGGATCGGCGCATGTCGATCGCGCTCGATGCGTCCGCCACCCACTGGCTGGCCGAGCGGGGCTACGACCCGGTTTATGGCGCGCGGCCGCTGAAGCGGGTGATCCAGAAGGACCTGGTCGACCCGATCGCCAAGAAGCTCTTGGCAGGCGACCTGGAGGACGGCGCCGTCATCGACGTCACCGCCGGCCAGGACGGGCTGATCATCGGCCGGGCGAAGGTCCACTGACCGTCAAAACCTTGGCGCCCGCCGGTTCGCCGGCGGGCGCCGTCGTTTCAGCCAGGGAGCAGCCGGCTAGTCGCAGACCCGCCGCCTCAGGTAGCCGCCGTAGCGGTTGTCGAAGACGTCCTGCAGCTTGCATTTGATGCGGTGGCCGTCGGACGCGATCATCCCGTTCGGGTCGGGGCCGTAGCGGTCGTAGGGCACAGCGGCGTAGCCTTCCGCGAAGGCCGGGCCCAGCACGGAGCCGGCGATCGCTGGGGCGTCATAGTCCCGGTCGTCGTCGTAGTGGCGTCCGTTGGCGTCCTCGAAATAGCGCCGGCCGTAGCTGTCATAGTGCCAGGCGTAATAGGGCGGGGCCGGCACGTAGTCGCCGTCTGGCTGGGCCTGCAGCGGTTGGGCGATCATTGCGCCGCCAAGGACCGAGGCCCCGGCCGCGGCGGCGACAAGCAACTTACGCATAAGAACCTCCATTCAGAGGCATCCCAGGCGGGGGATAGCGCTGTCGAGCGTGCTCGGTTCCTCGTTGGCCACGAAAAAGGCCCCGGTTCGCACCGGGGCCCCTTGCGTTGGCCGTCAGGCGCTCAGTCGACGCAGCGAACCCAGCGGCGGCCGTGGCGGTACATGTCGCGGCGGGCGTCGTAGGTGCTGTAGCGGACCATGCAGTTGTGTACGTGGCCGTACCAGCGCGCCTCGTGGCCGCGCCAGCGATGCCAGGAGTGCATGGGCGGCGGCGGCGGGTCGCCCCAGCCGTGGTCCCAGTGGCCGTAGCGTTCGACGACCACCGGCTGCGCGGCCGAGGCGCCTGCGGCGCCGATCAACGTGGCCGCCGCCAAGCCGGCAAACAGGAGTTTACGCATGAACTCGCTTCCTTCGTCTGTGTCCCGACGCAGGAAAACGCGAACTGGCCTTGCGGGTTCGCGCTAAAATTTGAGTCCGCTTAAAACTCGAAGGAGGTGGCGCGCCCGCCGCGGGTGACGACGCGGCGCATCATCGCAAAGCTCCCGCCCTGGCCGCCGACGGGCTTGGCGAGCGCGACGGCGTACCAGGCGCCGTCCGGCAGGCCCGAGAAGCTGGCGTGGTCGGTGGCGTCGCAACGCGCGCGGCGGACATAGGGATCGGAGTCGCCGGGCGGCGCCTGGGCCGTGCGGCTGCGCACGTCGGCGGTGGGCAGGGCCGAGCGTTGGTCGGATTTGTAGAGCACCATCATCCGCTTGCGCGACCAGGGCGTCTCAGGCGTGAGCACGACGGTGGTTCCCGCGCAGGTGTAGCGGGTCGCCCCGGCGTGGAAGTTCAGGACACCGACGAGGGCATTGCGCCCCGGCGCCTTCGACCAGGCGAAATCGCTGGCCCGGAACGCCGTGTCGCCCGGCGGCGGCAGGCTGGCGGCGCGTCCGGGCGGCCGGGGGCCGTAGGTCGGTGCGCAGGCGGCGGCGAGCGAACCGAGAAGGGCGGCGGCGACGACGAGGCGGACGTGATGGGCCATAATGCGAGCATATAGTCCAATGCGGCGAAATCGCGCCAGTGGCGGATATCACGCCAGGACCAATCTTGACGTCACAACACTGTCGTAGGACCGTGCAACGTCGAGGGTCGAGCATTAGCCGGAGGTCGTCATGGCCCACAAATTCGAGATCTACAAAGACCGGTCGGGCGAATTCCGCGTCCGGTTCAAGTACAACAGCGAGGTCATTTTCTCGACGGAAGGCTATTCATCGAAGGCCTCGGCCAAGAATGCCATCGAGAGCATCAAGAAGAATAGCCCGGACGCTCCGATCGACGATACGACCGACTGATTCCACTTCCATTGTCGTGACGAGGCTGACAGCACGCAGCCGTGAGGGGGCGTGCGGACGCGCCCTGACGCCCAGAACCTGGCGAAGCCGCGGCCCGGGGTGAATCGCTAGTCGTCCCGGCCCGGCCGCCCGCGCATGGCCTTGACGCCCGATCGCTTGGCCTTGCCTTCCAGCCGCCTCAGCTTCGAGGCGTAGGTCGGTCGCGTCTTCTTGCGCGGCTTGGGTCGGTGCGTCGCCTGTTCGATCAACTCGACCAGCCGGGCGCGCGCATCCTGGCGGTTCATCTCCTGGCTGCGGTGGCTCTGGGCGAAGATCACGATGACGCCGTCCTGGTTCATCCGCGAGCCGGCGACCCGCGCCAGCCGATGCTTCACGTCCTCGGGAAGGGAGGGCGAGTTGCGCGCATCGAACCGCAGCTCGACTGCGGAGCTGGAGGTGTTGACGTGCTGCCCGCCTGGTCCCGAGGCGCGCACGAACTTCTCGCTCACCTCGTCGTCTTCGATCGCGATCGTGTCGGTGACGGGGATCATGGGACCGGCTTTGCCAAGCTTCGCCTAACGGTTTATGGACGAAGCCATGCGTTCGACGCTCATCAACTTCGTACTTATCACGCGGGCCGCCTCCGGCGGGCCGGTGAGGGACGTCGTGCGCTAGAGCCGAACTGCACAGACCAACCGCCACCAGCCCCGCCGGATCCGGACGGGGCTTTTTCTTTGGCCCCGCCGTCCCGGCTCAACGGAGACGAGACGATGCCTGAGCCGCCGCCAGACGACATCCTGATCCGCGCCATGGAGCCCGATGACCTGCCGGACCTCACCGAGGCCTGGAACCAGCCCAAGGCCCACGCCGGGACCCTGCAGCTTCCCTATACCTCGCTGGAAACCCGGCGGCGGCGGTATGACGGCAATCCGAATGCGCTGCGGCTCGTGGCCGTGATCGGCGGCAAGGCGATCGGCCTGATCTTCCTGACGCGGGAGGAGAACCGGCGCAGCCACGCCGGCTCCATCGGCATGGCCGTCCATGACGCCTACGCCGGGCGCGGCGCCGGGACGGCCCTGATGGCCGCCGTGGTCGACCTGGCGGACAACTGGCTGAACCTGAAACGCCTGGAGCTGAGCGTCTACGCCGACAACGCCCGCGCCATCGCGCTCTACGAGCGTTTCGGCTTCGAGCGGGAAGGCCGGATGCGCGCCTATGCGTGGCGCAACGGCGAATATGTGGACTCGCTCGCCATGGCGAGGCTGCGCCTGTGACCGTCCGTCCCTTGACGTTCGGGCAAAAAACCGCTGGAAAGCGCCCGCTTTGCTGCATGTGCGTTGCGCACCTGCGGCGCTTCTTGACCCTCCAGGAGAACAATCATGCGCGTCTACTATGATCGCGACGCCGACCTTTCCCGCATCCTGGACAAGAAGATCGCCATCGTAGGCTATGGCTCCCAGGGCCGGGCGCACGCGCTGAACCTCAAGGACAGCGGCGTGAAGAACGTGGCCGTGGCGCTGAAGCCGGGCTCGGCCACCGCCAAGAAGGTCGAGGCCGACGGCCTGAAGGTGATGAGCGTCGCCGAGGCCGCCAAATGGGCCGACGCGCTGATGGTGCTGGCCCCCGACGAACTGCAACGGGGCATCTACAACGCCGAGATCGCGCCGAACCTGAAGGATGGCGCGGCGCTCTTGTTCGCCCACGGCCTCAACATCCACTTCAACCTGATCGAGCCGGCGCCCGGCGTCGACGTCCTGATGGTCGCGCCCAAGGGCCCCGGCCACACGGTGCGCGGCGAGTATCAGAAGGGCGGCGGCGTGCCGTGCCTGATCGCCGTCCACCAGAACCCGACGGGCAACGCGCTGGACTTCGGCCTGGCCTACGCCTCGGCGATCGGCGGCGGGCGCTCCGGGGTCATCGAGACCACCTTCAGGGAAGAGTGCGAGACCGACCTGTTCGGCGAGCAGGCGGTGCTCTGCGGCGGCCTGGTGGAGCTGATCCGCGCCGGGTTCGAGACCCTGGTCGAGGCCGGCTATGCGCCGGAGATGGCCTATTTCGAGTGCCTGCACGAGGTGAAGCTGATCGTCGACCTGATCTACGAGGGCGGCATCGCCAACATGAACTACTCGATCTCCAACACCGCCGAGTACGGCGAGTACGTGACCGGCCCGCGCATCGTGACGCCGGACACCAAGGCCGAGATGAAGCGGGTGCTGGAGGACATCCAGTCGGGCCGCTTCGTGCGCGACTTTATGCAGGAGAACGCGGTCGGCGCGCCCAGCTTCAAGGCCACGCGCCGCCGCGGCTCCGAGCATCAGATCGAGGAAGTGGGCCAGCGCCTGCGCGCCATGATGCCCTGGATCACCAAGAACAAGCTGGTGGATACGGCTCGGAATTAGACGTCCCGGCGCGTCGAAAGGGACGCGCCGCTTCGTCCATGCTAGCCTAAGGGCAGTTCGAGTTCTGGGTTGTGGTCTGCGGTTGCGCGGCCTACCCGCGACGCCGCCACTAAGGCCACGGACCAGACCGCAAGGTCCGGGAGGTGGCGCATGGCGTCCGAAAACCATATCGAGAACCCCTTCGAGTTCGTCATCGAAAAGCTGAGCTGGGCGGTCTCCGACGCCGGCCGCGCTGCGCTGCCGAGGCGCGACCGTCACGCCACGCAGGCCGCGCCGGTGGTCCGGCGGATCGGGACACAGGACCTGTGGGCGGCTCTGCGCCAGGGGGTGGCCGACGTGGGGGCGTTCCGTGACGACGTCCTCTTCGTCGGGCTTATCTATCCGCTGGCAGGCTTGCTGCTGGCGCGGCTGGCGTTCAGCCTCGACCTCCTGCCGCTGATGTTCCCGCTGGCCTCGGGCTTCGCCCTGATCGGTCCCTTCGCCGCGGTCGGCCTCTACGAACTCAGCCGCCGGCGCGAGCGGGGCGACCATGTGACCTGGCTGGACGCGTTCGGCGTGTTCCGTTCGCCGGCGATCGGATCGATCCTCGGCCTGGGCGCCATCCTTCTCGCGCTGTTCTTCGTCTGGCTGGCGGCGGCCTACGAGATCTACCTGGCGACGCTGGGTTCGACGCCGCCGCAGACGATCGCGGCCTTCGAGCGGAGCATCTTCACCACCGGCGGCGGCTGGACGATGATCGCCGCCGGCTTCGGCGTCGGCTTCCTGTTCGCCGTCTTCGCCTTCGCCATCAGCGTGGTGTCCTTCCCGCTGCTACTCGATCGCGACGTCGGCATGATGACCGCGATCAGAACCTCGCTGCGCGCGGTTCGCGACAACCTCGGCGTGATGACGCTGTGGGGCGTCATCGTCGCCGGAGCGCTGGTGCTCGGTTCCCTGCCGGCGCTGGTGGGACTGATCTTCGTGGTGCCCTGGCTGGGCCACGCGAGCTGGCACCTCTACCGGCGGATCGTCGACCCGGCAGGCTAGTCGTCCCACGCCCGCTTGGCCTGCGTCCGCTGGCGGCCGGCCTTGTGGATGGCGATCCAGCGTTTGCGTTCCGCCTCGCGGGCGACGGGGTCTTGCTTGCGCACGGCGTGCGCCAGTTCGCGTTGCAGCTTCTGGAAGCTGCGCCAGCGGTCAGGGTCGAGTGTCCCGTCCGCGAGTGCGGCCTGCACCGCACAACCCGGCTCGCGGCCATGGGCGCAGTCACGGAAGCGGCAGCCTTCCGCCAGCCGCTCGACCTCGGTCGTGGTGTCGGCGAAGGCCGCGGCGACGCCGGCTTCGGCGTCCCACAGCGACAGTTCACGCATCCCCGGCGTGTCGAGGATCAGGGCGCCGGAGGGCAGCAGGATGAGCTCACGGTGGGTGGTGGTGTGGCGGCCCCGCGCGTCGTCCTGCCGGATCTCCCGCGTAGCCATCAGCTCCGCGCCGGCGAGCGCATTGACCAGGGTCGACTTGCCGACGCCGGAGGAGCCCAGCAGCACCGCGGTCCTGCCCGGCGCCAGATGGGCTGAGAGGTCGTCCAGGCCCTCCCCCGTCGCCGCCGACACCGTCAGGACCGGGACGCCGAAGGCGATGGCCTCCACCGCCTCGACAAGCGGCCTCGCGGCGTCGCAGAGGTCGGCCTTGGTCAGCACGATGACGGGCGTCGCTCCGCTCTCGTAGGCGGTGGCCAGATAACGTTCCAGCCGACGCAGGTTGAGGTCCGCGTTGAGCGAGGCGGTCAGCAGGGCGGTGTCGACGTTGGCCGCGACCACCTGGCGGTCGTGCGACGTGCCCGCCGCCATGCGGGTGAAGGCGGTGCTGCGCGGAAGCACCTGTGCGATGACCGCCGCGTCGCCCTTCAGTTCGGACGCCACCCAGTCGCCGGTGACCGGATAGCCGCCGTTCTCAGCCTCGTGGGCGAAGCGGCCGGAGATGCGGCCTTCGACCTCACCGGCTTCTGTGGCCAGCCGATAGAGGCCGCGCTGCTGGACGATGACGCGGGCCGGGACGAGGCCCCGGGCCGCGAAGGGTTCGAAGTCGCGCTGGAGCGCATCGCTCCAGCCATAGGAGATGAGCAATTTCAGGATTCCTTTGTGAGGGGTCGCAAGCCGTCAGGCGTCGACCCTGGAATCCCGTCTTTTCGAGAGGGAGCGCCCGTCAGGCGGGCGACAGATCGGCGCGCGAAAGGGCTGTGCGGGCAATGGGCTTGGTCATCACATCCTCCTTCGTTCGCGTTGCGCCGATCAGAGGAGCTTGGCCCCGGCCCGCGGCTGGGTCAAGAAGGTCGCCAAGGAGCATCCCATGGCTGACACGCTTGACGTCGTGATGAACGACAAGACCCACCGCTTCGAGGTCACCCTCGGCGACGAAACCGCCTTCGCCGAATACAACCTGCTCAGCCACGCCCTGGTGCTGCCGCACACCGTCGTGCCCGACGCCTTCGCGGGCAAGGGCGTCGGCAGCCTGCTCGCCAGGACGGCCCTTACCTACGCGCGCGAGCATGGCCTGAAGGTCAAGCCGATCTGCCCTTTCATGGCCGGCTACATCAAGAAGCATCCGGAATGGGGCGACATCGTCGACGAGGCCTTCCGCGCGCGCCTGGGGCTCTAGGACGAGGGCGGCCTTTCAGCTCCAGTCGATCGCCGCCTCGCCGCGCAGGATGGCTTCTGTCCGCGCGGTGTGTTTGCCGCCCTGCCGGTCGTGCAGCACGAGGGGCGGCAGCAGGCGCAGCGGCGCCTTGCCGGTCTTGATGGCGCGGACCAGCACCCGCTTGGCCGGCTGGTCGGCGAAAGGTAGGATCGGAAGGATCTGGCATGAGCCCGCCTTGGGCGCCAGCAGCGCCAGGATGTCGGCCAGCCGGTCGGCCCGGTGGATCACGGTAATCGCGCCGCCCTCGCGGACAGCCTTCGACAGGAAGACCAGCCAGGCCTCCAGGCCGTCGTCGGCCATCCAGGCCTCGCGCCGCTCCGCCGCCGGGCCGCGCAGCGCGTCGGGATCGTCGAAGAACGGCGGATTGGTCATCGCCGCGTCGAAGGGCTCCAGGCCGAGGCCGGAGAAGCGCAGGGCCACGTCGCCGGCCAGCGCCGTCACCCGCTCCTCCATCCCGTTGGCGGCGATGTTGGAAACGGCCAGCGCGAGCGCCTTCGGATCGCGCTCGATCCCGGTGAAATGGGTCTGGCGGCGCCGCGCCGCAGCCGCCAGGAGCGCGCCGCCCGCGCCGCAGCCGGCCTCGATCACGCGTGCGCCGCGATCGGCGTCACAGGCGGCGGCAAGGAGCGCCGCATCGAGGCCTGCGCGGTATCCGCGGACCGGCTGGCGCAGCACGACGCGGCCATCCAGAACCCGGTCCTCCGTGGTTTCGTCCATTGTCCGTGCGCCCAGGCAGCGCTTTCCGTGAGGCGGGTGCGCTTGACCCTGACCTATCGCGTCACCATTGTCCCTCGCAACGGTCGCCGTCTCCCCCGGCCGGCCGTTCTAAGCCAGGAGTCGAGGTCCGCGTGGACGTCGCCATACGCCCCGCTGTCGCCCTGAAGCCGCCGTCGCTGGACGCGCTGCTGGCGCTCGCGCGGCCGGATATGGCCGCCGTCGACGCCCTGATCCGCCGCCATATGGATAGCCCTGTGCCGGTGATCCCGGCGCTGGCCGACCACCTGATCGCAGGCTCGGCCAAGCGGCTGCGCCCCCTGCTGACCGTCGCCGCGGCGCGCCTGGCCGGCGCGCGCGACGACGCCTGCCTGAAGCTGGCGGCCGCCGTGGAGTTCATCCACACCGCCACCCTGCTGCACGACGACGTCGTGGATTCCTCGCAACTGCGCCGCGGGCGCGTGGCCGCGCACCTGATCTGGGGCGCGCCGTCCAGCGTGCTGGTGGGCGATTTCCTGTTCGCGCGCGCCTTCGAGCTGATGGTGGGCGCGAATTCGATGCCGGCGCTGGAGATCCTGGCCCGCGCGTCGCGGGTGATCGCCGAGGGCGAGGTGCTGCAGCTCACCCGCGCCCACGACCTCGACCTCGACCAGGACGTCTACCTGGACATCATCAAGGCCAAGACCGCCGAGCTGTTCGCCGCCGCCGCCGAAGCCGGCGCGGTCTCGGCGGGCGCGGCGCCGGAGCGTTGCCGTGCGCTTCGCCGCTACGGCCAGGATCTGGGCCTCGCCTTCCAGCTGGTCGACGACGCGCTGGACTATTCCGGCGACAGCGAGACCCTGGGCAAGAATCCGGGCGACGACTTCCGGGAAGGCAAGGCGACGCTGCCGCTTCTCCTGACGATGGCCCGCACTGGCGGCTCGGAGCGCGACTTCTGGATTCGCACGGTCGACCGGCGCGAGCAGACCGACGCCGACTTCGACCGCGCCCGCGAGCTGATGCGGGCGACCGGCGCGCTGCAGTCGACTCTGGACCTCGCGACGGCCTATGCCGACAGCGCCAAGGCCGCGCTCGGCGACTTCGAGAGCAATTCCTGGCGCCCGGCGCTGGAAGATCTGGCCGACTTCGCCGTGGCGCGGCGGGCCTAGTGTCCCGATTCCGAAGTTCGCCAGTGCTTGTGGCGGGCTTCGGCGAACTTCGGAATCGATAAGGACACTAGCAATCCTTTGTTTTCTAGTGTGCTTTTTGGTTTGAAGTTCGCTGCGGCGCATGACCCTGAATGAGGCGAACTTCAGAACCAGCACACTAGAAGCCGGTGAAAACCCGATCCAGGGCGCGGCGGATCGCGTCTTCATGAGCCCCGATGCTCCCCACAGCTTCGCGCAGGCGCCCGGATTCGACGCCCGCCAACTCGGGCACGGACAAAATGTAGCGCTCGCCGGAGAAGGTCAGGCTGACGCTGGTCTCTGAGTAGGCGGAGCGGCCATCGTCGATCAGCATCGGCGCGACGACGATCGTCGGCATGGCGCTGAGCAGATGCGATTGCAACACGACGACAAAGGGCGCTGTCGTGCGCGACCGCTCGGACGGATTTCTAAAGACGTCGAACTGGCGCAACTACCAGCTCCGGAGATCCTCGCCGAAGACCCCGTATTTTTCTATGCGTTCGCGGTGCGCCTTGATCGCCTCAGCGTTTTCCTCGGCCCATTTCGCGGCTCGGGCTTCGGCGGCCTTGGGGTCCGCTTTTGCAAGCGCGAGGCGGATCGCGCGCTCGGCCTCGATCTCAACGGACACGCCGGCCGCCTGCGCCTGTGCAAGCAGCTCCTCGTCCACGTGCAGGTTGGTTTCCGGCTTACCCATTACCGCGACCCTAGCCCGAAGGCGGCCGAACGTCACCTCTCGCCGCTGGTGGGCCGTCCTAGCCCGGGCCGATCATGTTCTCCGGGCGCACCACCCGGTCGAACTCCTCGTTGGTCACATAGCCGCCGCCGACGGCTTCCTCGCGCAAGGTCGTGCCGTTCTTGTGGGCGGTCTTGGCGATCTTGGCGGCGTTGTCGTAGCCGATGGTGGGGGCCAGCGCCGTCACCAGCATCAGCGAACGCTCGAGGTTGGCCTTGATGTTGTCTTCACGTGCCTCGATGCCCACGACCATGTTGTCGGTGAAGGACACCGCGGCGTCGGCCAGCAGGCGGCAGGACTGCAGGAAGTTGTAGGCCAGCACCGGGTTGAAGACGTTGAGCTCGAAGTGGCCCTGGGAGCCCGCGAAGCCCATCGCCGCCTGATTCCCCATGACGTGGGCGCAGACCATGGTCAGGGCCTCGGCCTGCGTCGGGTTGACCTTGCCGGGCATGATCGACGAACCGGGCTCGTTCTCCGGCAGCGACAGTTCGCCCAGGCCCGAGCGCGGCCCTGAGCCCAGGAAGCGGATGTCGTTGGCGATCTTGAACAGCGCGGCGGCGGTGGCGGTCAGGGCGCCGTGGCTGAACACCATGGCGTCGTGGGCGGCCAGCGCCTCGAACTTGTTGGGGGCGGTGACGAAGGGCAGGCGGGTGATCGCCGCGATCCGCTCGGCCACCTTCTCGGCGAAGCCCACCGGCGCGTTCAAGCCGGTGCCCACGGCGGTGCCGCCCTGGGCGAGCTCATAGAGCCCGTAGAGCGTCTCCTTCAGCCGGCGCACCGACATCGCCGTCTGGTGCGCATAGCCGCCGAACTCCTGGCCCAGCGTCAGCGGCGTGGCGTCCTGGGAGTGGGTGCGGCCGATCTTGA
>Ga0207690_10002471_pt1 | contig 11173 bp, 11 predicted proteins | sample KBSC23metaG_FD_184315 | JGI IMG/M metagenome (GOLD analysis project Ga0207690, IMG submission 184315) | Corn rhizosphere microbial communities from Kellogg Biological Station, Michigan, USA - KBS C2-3 metaG (SPAdes) (version 2) | ecosystem: Host-associated > Plants > Roots > Rhizosphere > Soil ...
CGGGCACGCGGCCATTGCGGCGCAGATCACGTGAGGCTCCCTTGCCTCCACGGTCGCGCGTCTCGGCGGCGAGCGTCATTTGGTCGCTCATATTAATCTCCGATATGCGGTTTGCTTGGATTTCCGCACACGCCTCCAGGGATGACCATGCACGGAAGCGCGCGCCTGTAGCCGGAAGGGGAGGGGAGCGCAAGGGCGGGGGCCCCTGCGGTATTGTCTCAGTTTGAATAATTAGGAGCGCTCTACCGCACGGCTTTCCCGCGCTGCATCCCTTCGATCGTAGCCGTTCGTTCGTCGAGACGAGTGAAGCGGTCGTCCAGCTTCTCCATGCGAGCGCTGAGCCGGTTCTCGGTTGCTGTTAGTTGGCCCGTCACGCGAAGCTCGCTAGAAGCTTGGACCTTACCGAGATCGTCGATCCGATCCTTGATACCGATCGCTGTAAAGATGGCGACGATAAGCGCGATGAAAATCACCGCAAGGTTGATCACATCTGCAAGTCTGAAAGTTTTGGGTTCGATTTTCGCAACCTGCTTTGCTACTTCTTCGAGTCGAGCGCTGAGCGTGCGAAACTGGGCATCAGGATCCAGCCCTATTCCTGTTGGGTTGTTAACGATCTCTTCGCCGGCATTGATCGGCGCTTCGGTCGGGGCCGTGGGACGCCTACCCATTAGAACGAGCTTCCGGAAATTGCTGGAGCCAAGCCCAGGCATCACCCTTTGCCCAGCCCGAATAGCCAGTGAAACTAAGCACCACGCCGGTCGCTTCAATGCCTCCGCTAGTGAGTCCGATTCGATCGGCCACGTCTTTCGAAGTGCCGGAATCGCTCACAAACCAAGCGGTTGGCGAAAACGCAAAGTGGTTGGCTCCATAGCGAGCGGTGATTGCAGCTTGGACCTTTTCGGGATTCGATGTGGCAATAACTGAGAAAACGGCCATGGAATGCGGGTGCCTCTTCGAAACCGACTCTCAAGGTGGTCTATACTGAGAACGGTTTCAAGTTTCTATCGATTCGCCGTCTTGTAGGGCCCGCGCTTCGCGGGTGCCGGCGCATTCTCATCGATCAACGCCACAATATCGTAGGGCGAAAACAGGTTCTCAGTGATCCCTGCCGCCATCGCCGGGGTTGTGCGCAGCGTCTTATGGATGCGGCAGAAATTTTAGAACACGAAGTACAGGTAGTGCCTCAGTTTCAAATTAGCCGCCGATCCCCGTCGTCTTACGGCCGACACTCCTATATGTTTAGCGCAAAGCATGGAGGACATAATGCCTTTCAGCGATGGTAAGACAATTTCGTGTTGGGGCGTGGTGCGCTTTTCCCCTTGGCACTTGGCGGACATGTATGACGGGAAGGCCGAGGCCAACGCAAAGGCGTTAGAGATGGGTCCTGATTATGTAGTCCGCTGGGGCGAAAACCGCGAGGGTACCGATGACTTCATTTGGACCGGAGAGGGATTGAAGGATGCCTAACGGCCCAACGGAGAGAAGCACCCGGCTGACGTGATCGGGAACGCCATCAAGATCGCCAGGATCGCTACAGGCGAGGAAGATGACGAGCGCGAGGAACTGTCCAGCCAAAGGGCGCGCGTTTGAGTTTGCGCGCTCGACGTCGTATCGGCGACGGCCGGGCCGCCCGATGGATGGCCCAAAGCATGGAGAAATACGTGGCAGGCCCCCAAGATAAAGCATGGAGCGAAGGCTATGCCGCCGGCAAGCGAGGCAGGCCTGAAACCGTATCGCCCTATAAAAAGGGCGCGTTCATGATCGCCTGGCAACAGGGTTGGCAGAACGGCGTCAAGGCGCGGGACGACAAGGACGCCTGAAAAAGGGCTGATGATCAGCGGCTGGATTGGGGACGCATATTCCTGTTCCTGTCGTCATCCCTGTGGATTCTTTCCGTCACGCCAGTGCATCCGCCCGTCAGCCTAGCACACTCCCGTCACCCCAGCGAAAGAACATCGGGTTGAGCATGCCCCGCATGCTCGAGGATCGTCCGGGGGACGATCCGACCCGATATTGGTCTCTGGCGGTGACGCGATGCCGCTTGATATCCCTGCTTTCGCTGGGATGACGGATTATGGAAATGGATCGCTTTAAGAACAACGGCTTATTCTGGTTCTCAACCTAGGCGGTGGCTTGAAAGCGCCGCCTATTCGATCCGCTCGACCTTCAGTCCGCGCGCGGCGAGCAGTTTGGGTAGCGCGTACGGACCAGCCATATGGCCCAGCCCGACCGCGACCAGCACAATGCCCGGCTTTTTCATCCGCGTGCTGATCCATCGCGCCCAGTAATCGTTGGGCTGGCCGACGAGTTTCCCCTCCAACGGCGTGCACGCCGCGGTCTTTTCGAGCGACGCGATGTCGCCGCTCTTCCAGGCTTTCAACGTTTCCCCGTAATTCTCTTTTCCCGATAGAGTGTTTTCCAGCATTTTCCTTTGATCGGTTTCGGGAAGAGCGTCGAGCTGATCGAGTTGTTCCTTTGCGTGATAAAACGCCAGTCTCGTTTTCCCGGGCGCCTTGAATTCATTCCAGAGTTTTTCCTCGACGCCATCGCGGGTCGTAGCGCCCGCTGCTATCGCGTCCCCGGTCGCGAGCGTGGTTGCCAAAGCCCAATCCTTGTAGCCGTCCAACGTCGCGCGCGGGATCCCCGCTCGCTCGATCATCGCGTCCAGGATTGGGCGTTTCCCCGGGGAAACACGATCTCGCGCCGGCTTGAGATTTACGCCTCGCGCGACTGCCTGAAAGTCGACTGACTCATCGGGGGAGCTTTCGAGCACCAACGTATCGGACAAGGCGATGGCGCGGTTGATCAGTGGCGTTCGCCAGTTGATATCGGGAGGCAGCAGGTGAATGCTCCCGAGCAGATAGATCGTCGTATCGCCCTCGCTGACGCGCCACATGGCCGGCCGCGTCTCGATCGACGGCTTGCTACAGCCGGCGAGCGCGAGCAGCATGGCGCCGAGCGCGGCAAGGCGCTGGCGCCGGCGCAGCATCAGTAGGTGACCCGTTTTGCCTTGATATTCAACGCTTTGAGCTGATCGATCACGCTCTTGTCGCCGGCCAGATGGCCGGCGCCGACCGCGATGAACACGGTGCCGGGCTTGCCGAGCCGCGCCTTGATCCATTGCGCCCAGCGCGCATTGCGGTCGAACAGCAGCGTCTTGGCGAGTTCGGGCGAATCGTCGAGGCCGTCGTTCATGAACTTGGCCAAAGCGTCGGGATCGCCGCGCGACCAGGCGGAGACCATGCCGTCCATCGTCTCCGCGGTCTTGGGTAGCTCCTTCAGGGTCGATTCGAGGAACGCCAATTGCACTTTCTCCGGGAGGCCAGCGAGGTAGCCGATCTGCTGCTCAGGGGTTTCCAGCCCCTCGATCGCCTTCTTTTCGGTTGCGGCGGCCGCCGTCAGCACCGTTTCCGGCCCGCTCTTGGGATCGTAACCAAGCTTCATCAGCGGCAGCAGCGACAAATTGGTCGCGGCGAACCACGGCTGGGCGCGATCGAACGCCGCCGGCGGAATGCCCAGCGAGTTCATCGCATTGAGATAGCCGCCACGGTCGGCTTCAGGCAGGCGCTCGATCAAGGTCGGGCCGCTGAGGCTATAGGCCTTGCTCAAAATGATGTTCTGCATCGTCGCCTGGTCGGGCTGGACCATTTCGAGCACCAGCTCGTCGCTCGAATCGAACGCCTTCTTCACGCCATCGTCGAACCAGCTCAGCCCCGGCTTGAGCACATGGATGGTGCCGAACAGATAGATCGTCGTGTCCTTGTCCTTCACCACCCACAAAGCGGGGTCGGCATCGACGGATTTGACTTCTGGCGCGGCCGGCGCGGGCGCAGGAACCGTCTGCGCGCTGGCGAAGGACGGGGAGAAGGTGGCAAGCGCCAAGGCGGCCGCGCGGAGAGCGCGTCGGAAAAGAGCGAGCATAGTATCTCCATATAGATGGCGGGGATTGATCGAAAAGAGCCGCCCGGTCGGGAAGTGTGGCGGTCAGTGATATTTGGCCCAGAACCAGGTGACGGAAGCGATGGCGATGGTGACGAGGTAGATCGCCACCCCATCGGGCGCCGCGACCAGTCCGCCGCGCCACAACAGCCACCAGACCGGTGCGCCGATCCAATAGGCGTAGGCGGCGAACAGGGCGCCCTTGCTATAGGCGGCCGCTTCCTGCTCATCGATCGCGCGCAGATGCCAATAGATCGACAGCGCCGGGATCAGCACGCCGACCAGCAGCGCCAGCACGATCGCGATTGCCGGGGATACGGGCCCGCTTAGAAAGCCGATCGGATTATCGGTCAGCGCGTCGTTCTGCAGCATGAGGATCACGCTGATCACCGCGCCCGTCAGCGCCGCGATCAGCATGACGGCGCGATAGCGCCCCTCACGCGGAGTCGGGGGACCATCGCCGGCGCTCGCGGCGAGCGCCGCGCGGATTCCACGCCACGCGGTGAAGCCACAGCCCAGGACAAAGAGAAGGGCGCCGGCCAGGATCAGCAGCTGTCGTGCCGTCATCGCGCCACCCTGTTGCTGATGGGCGACGATGAAGCCGGTAACGACTCCGGCGCCCAGCAGTGCGCCGACGGAACCGAGTGCGATCAACGCGAGACGACCGGCCTGCGCGCCGAACCCAGCGTTCGCTTCGTTATCCACGATGCTCTCCATCATCGAAAATCTCCTCGATCGACATTTCGAACAGGCGGGCGATCTTGAAGGCGAGCGGCAGCGACGGATCGTATTTACCCGTCTCGACCGCGTTGACCGCCTGCCGCGATACATCGAGCCGGAGAGCCAGATCGGCCTGGCTCCAATTGCGTTCGGCGCGCAGTACCTTGAGGCGGTTCTTCATCGCGTCCCTCACCCGACTCGGCAATGTCAGGTTTCCATGACTAAATGACAGCCGTGGCTTACCCTGTCAATAACACCTGACAAAAAGTCACTATACCATGACTTCGCGCACGCAGCATGGTTCTTGACCGACCTCCACCGCTCGGCCAAAGCCGCGCCGTGACCGACCAGCCTCTATCGTTCCAGCGAATGATCCTGACGCTCCATGATTATTGGAGCCAGCACGGCTGTCTGATTCTCCAGCCATACGACATGCGGATGGGGGCGGGGACGTTCCACACCGCGACGACCCTGCGTGCGCTCGGGCCCGATCCGTGGAATGCCGCCTTCGTCCAGCCGTGCCGCCGTCCGACCGACGGCCGCTATGGCGAGAATCCCAACCGGCTGCAGCATTATTACCAATATCAGGTGATCCTGAAGCCGAGTCCGCCCGATCTGCAGGATCTCTATCTCGGCAGCTTGGCGGCGATCGGGATCGATTTCACGAAACACGATATCAGGTTCGTGGAAGACGATTGGGAATCGCCGACGCTCGGCGCCTGGGGGCTTGGGTGGGAAGTATGGTGCGACGGGATGGAAGTGACCCAGTTCACCTATTTCCAGCAAATGGGCGGTTTCGACTGCAAGCCGGTCGCGGGCGAGTTGACTTATGGGCTCGAACGGCTGGCGACGTACATCCAGAACAAGGACAGCGTGTACGACCTCGCCTATAACGACGCGGTCGGCAACACGCCGCAGCTGACCTATGGCGACGTGTTCCACGAAAATGAGGTCGAGATGTCGACCTGGAATTTCGAGGTCGCCGATACCGAGACCTTGTTCGACCTGTTCCGCAAGGCCGCGGCCGAATGCGAGAATTGCCTCAACCACAAATTGCCGATTCCTGCGTACGAACAGGCGATCGAGGCGAGCCACATCTTCAACCTGCTGAACGCGCGCGGGGTGATCTCGGTCGCCGAGCGCCAGGCGTATATCGGCCGCGTCCGCGATCTGGCGAAGGGGTCTTGCCAGGCGTGGATGGAGAAGAATGGGTGGGCGGCGTGATGATGTTCACGCGGTGGCGCGGAGGCGCGGAGTTTTTGTTCGCGCAGAGGCGCGGGGGCGCGGAGATTTTGTTCGCGCAGAGGCGCAGAGGCGCAGAGAGCAAGCCGAGTTCCTCTCGTCTCGCGTCAGCGAGACTTTCTTCCTTGGTCGCCATTGGCGGTGAAGGAACCGCTGTCGCGGCTCGGGTGTCGGCAACCCTGACACCTCAGCGGCCTCTGCGCCTCTGCGCGAACCAACCTTCTCTTCTCCGCGCCTCCGCGCCTCCGCGTGAATCAAAATGACCGATTTCCTCCTCGAACTCCGCTCGGAGGAAATCCCCGCACGGATGCAGGACAAGGCACGCGATGATCTTGCTCGCCTGTTCACTGCCGAGCTCGACAAAGCCGGTCTGCGCGCCGACGCGATCGTTACCTTTGCGACGCCGCGCCGGCTGGCGCTGATCGCGCGCGATTTACCCGAGGCGACCGAGGCGGTCAGCGAGGAGATCAAGGGCCCGCGTGCCGGTGCCCCGCCCCAGGCGCTCGAAGGTTTCCTGCGCAAGACCGGCCTCACCGCCGACCAATTGGTCGAGCGCGACGGCGTGCTGTTCGCGGTGATCGACAAGCCGGGCCGCGACACTGCCGAGGTGCTGGCCGAGGCGATCCCGGCGATCATCCATGCTTTCCCCTGGCCCAAGTCAATGCGCTGGGGCGAGGCGTCGTCCTCGACCGAAAGCTTGCGTTGGGTACGCCCGCTGCATGGCATCGTCGCGTTGCTGGGCGATCAGATCGTGCCGGTTGAAATCGCCGGTGTGCAATCGGGTGCTGTTACGCTCGGCCATCGCTTCCACCATCCGGGGCCGATTACGATCGGTTCGGCGGCGGATTATGCCGAGAAGCTGCATGCCTGCCACGTCATCGTTGACCAGGACGAGCGCCGCGCGATCATTCGCGACAAGGCGGGTGCGTTGGCCGACGCTGCCGGGCTCGACCTGATCGAGGACGAAGGGCTGGTCGCCGAGAATGCCGGGCTGACCGAATGGCCGGTGCCGCTGCTCGGCCGCTTTGACGAGGATTTCCTCGGCGTGCCGCCGGAAGTGATTCAGCTGACGGCGCGGGTGAACCAGAAATATTTCGTCTGTCGTGACAAGGGTGACAAGCTGGCGAATGCGTTCGTCTGTACCGCCAATATCGACGCGGCCGATGGCGGCGCGAAAATCGTCGACGGCAACCGCAAGGTGCTGGCGGCGCGGCTGAGCGATGCGCGCTTCTTCTACGACACCGATTTGAAGGTGCCGCTCGAGGAGCAGGCGAAGAAGCTCCAGAAGATCGTGTTCCACGAGAAGCTCGGGACGGTCGCTGAGAAGGTGCGACGCGTAACCGACCTCGCGCTCTGGTTGGTCGATGCAGGTATTGTGCGACCGACAGACGATACTCCGCAGGCTCAGACCGCGCTGTACAATGACGTGCGCAACGCAGCAGGGCTTTCGAAGTCTGATCTTGTTACCGGGATGGTTGGAGAGTTCCCTGAACTGCAAGGCCTGATGGGTGGCTATTACGCCGCTAAGCAGGGTGGGACGCTAGCGGTCGCCGAGGCGATCCGCGATCATTACAAGCCGGTTGGGCAAGGCGACATTGTGCCGAGGGCTCCCGCAACGGTGGCTGTGAGTTTGGCCGACAAGCTGGACACGCTGACTTGTTTCTTCGCCATAGATGAGCGCCCTACCGGGTCTCGTGATCCCTTTGCACTTCGGCGAGCGGCCCTTGGCGTTATCTCGCTGGTTGTTGAAGGGAGCCTCCGCTGCTCGCAGATTTCCGTTCTCAAGCGCGTTGTCGCAAACGCGCCAATTTTCGGACCGGACAGCGATTCATTTGCCGCTTTCGAGCGCATTTACGGCCATCATTTTGGCAGTGGAGTACCTTCGTCTGAAGCAGAGCGGGAGGATCAGAAGAGGATCGCCTCGATCTCTTCTCAAGTCGTCGACTTCTTGGTTGATCGCCTCAAAGTCCAACAGCGCGAAGCCGGTGTCCGCCACGACCTGATCGACGCGGTGTTTGCGCTCGGCGGCGAGGACGATCTCGTTCGCCTGCTCGCGCGTGTCCATGCGTTGCAGTCGTTCGTCACGACCGAGGACGGCGCCAATCTCCTCGCCGGGTACAAGCGCGCGGCGAATATCCTGAAGAAGGAAGATTACGTCGCCCCGGCGAAGGCCCGGGCCGCCGGGTTGTCTGGCGATGACGGTAGCTCGAACGCAGCGGCCCCGGCCTTCGCCGGGGCGGCGCTTCCCTACACCCCCGAACCCGCCGAAGCCGCCCTCATCGCCGCGCTCAACGCTGCCGGCCCCGCCGCTGCCGACGCCGTGGCGAACGAGGATTTCGAAGCCGCGATGGCCGCGCTCGCCACGCTGCGCGCGCCGATCGATGCATTCTTCGACGCGGTCACGGTCAACGACGCCGATCCCGCCAAACGCGCCGCTCGCCTCGCGCTGCTTGCCCGGGTGCGTGACGCGGTCCACGGCGTTGCCGATTTCTCGAAGATCGAGGGATGATACCTCGACGGACACATTCCGCCTGATCCTTTCCGCCTCCCCAGCGAAACCAGGCATCAAAGGGACTGACGAATGACGCAGTACGTTTACCGGTTCGGTGGTGGCGTTTCCGATGGGGGGAAGGGCGACAAGAATCTCCTCGGCGGCAAGGGCGCGAATCTGGCCGAAATGGCCTCGATCGGCCTGCCGGTGCCCCCGGGCTTCACCATCTCGACCGAGATGTGCACGCGTTATTATGACGAAGGCGCGGTGTTTCCCGACAGCCTGAGGACCGAGGTCGCCAACGGCATCGCGCATATCGAAAGCGTCACCGGCAAGACATTCGGCGACGCCGCCGACCCGCTGCTCGTCTCGGTCCGCTCGGGCGCGCGCGCGTCGATGCCGGGGATGATGGACACCGTGCTCAACCTCGGCCTCAACGACGAGACCGTGGTCGGGCTCGCCAATGCGTCGGGCGACGAGCGCTTCGCCTGGGATAGCTATCGCCGCTTCATCCAGATGTATTCGGACGTCGTGCTCGAACTCGACCATGGATCGTTCGAGGAAGCGCTCGAAATCGCCAAGGAAGACAAGGGCTATTATCTCGACACCGAGATGAGCGCCGCCGACTGGAAGGCGCTGGTCGACACCTACAAGAAGCTGGTCGTCGAGCAGTGGGACAAGCCGTTCCCGCAGGACGTGCACGACCAGCTCTGGGGTGCCGTCGGCGCCGTGTTCGGATCGTGGCAGTCGGAGCGTGCCAAGGTCTATCGCCGGCTCAACGACATCCCGTCCGAATGGGGCACCGCGGTCAACGTCCAGGCGATGGTGTTCGGCAATATGGGCGACACCTCGGCGACCGGCGTCGCGTTCACGCGCGATCCGGCCAAGGGCGACAATGCTTATTATGGCGAGTTCCTGATCAACGCGCAGGGCGAAGACGTCGTCGCCGGCATCCGCACGCCGCAATATCTGACCAAGGCCGCGCGCGAGGAAGCCAATGCCAAGCCGCTGTCGATGGAAGAGGCTTTGCCGGAGGTCTATCAGCAGCTCGCCGGCGTGTTCGACACGCTCGAAAAGCATTACCGCGACATGCAGGACATCGAGTTCACGGTGCAGCAGGGCAAGCTCTGGATGCTCCAGACGCGGTCGGGCAAGCGCACCGCTAAGGCCGCGCTGAAGATCGCGGTCGACATGGCCTGTGAAGGGCTGATCACGCGCGAGGAAGCGATCTTGCGGGTCGATCCGGCGGCGCTCGACCAGCTCCTGCATCCGACGCTCGATCCCGCCGCGCCGCGCGACGTGCTGACCAAGGGTCTGCCGGCGTCTCCGGGCGCGGCTTCGGGCAAAGTGGTGTTCGATGCCGACACCGCGGAGAAGCGCGCCGCGGCGGGCGATGCGGTGATCCTGGTGCGGACCGAAACCTCGCCGGAGGATATTCACGGTATGCACGCGGCACGCGGCATTCTGACCGCGCGTGGCGGGATGACCAGCCACGCCGCGGTCGTCGCGCGCGGCATGGGGCGTCCGTGCGTGTCGGGCGCCGGCACCTTGTCGATCGACGCCAAGGCGAAGGTCATGCGCTGCGCCGGGCGCGAAGTGAACGAAGGCGACATCATCACCATCGACGGCGCGTCGGGCGAAGTGATGATCGGCGAAGTGCCGACCGTCCAGCCCGAGCTCGCGGGCGATTTCGGCACGCTGATGGAATGGGCCGATGGTGTCCGCCGGCTCAAGGTGCGCGCCAACGCCGAAACGCCGCTCGATGCCAAGACGGCCCGCGAGTTCGGCGCGGAAGGCATTGGCCTCTGCCGCACCGAGCACATGTTCTTCGACGCCAATCGCATCACCGCGGTCCGCCAGATGATCCTGGCCGAGGATGAGAAGGGCAGGCGGGCCGCGCTCGACAAATTGCTGCCCGAACAGCGCAGCGACTTCGTCGAATTGTTCGAGGTGATGGCGGGGCTGCCCGTCACCATCCGCCTGCTCGACCCGCCGCTGCACGAATTCCTGCCCCACGAGGAAGAAGAGTTCGCCGAAGTGGCTGAGGCTGCGGGCGTCGAGGTCGATTATCTCAAGCGCCGTGCCGCCGAACTCCATGAGTTCAACCCGATGCTTGGCCATCGCGGTTGCCGGCTAGGCGTGACCTATCCCGAAATCTACGAAATGCAGGCGCGCGCGATCTTCGAGGCGGCGGTCATCGTCGCCGAGAAATCGGGCGACGCACCCATTCCCGAAGTGATGATTCCTTTGGTCGCGACGCGACGTGAACTCGAACTGATGAAGGACGTAGTCGACAAGGCCGCCAAGGCGGTGTTCGCCGACAAGGGGCGCGAGATCAGCTATTTCGTCGGCACGATGATCGAGCTGCCGCGCGCCGCGCTCAAGGCAGGCGAGATCGCCGAGGTTGGCCAGTTTTTCTCGTTCGGTACCAACGACCTCACTCAGACTGCGCTCGGCGTCAGCCGCGACGACGCGGCGCGGTTCCTGGGCATCTATGTCGACAAGGGGATCTATCCCAAGGACCCGTTCGTCAGCCTCGACGTCGAGGGCGTGGGCGAACTGATCCGCATCGCCGCCGAGCGCGGGCGGGCGACCCGGCCCGACATCAAGCTCGGCATTTGCGGTGAGCATGGCGGCGATCCGGCGTCGATCGCCTTCTGCGAGGAAGTCGGGCTCGATTACGTCTCGGCCTCGCCCTATCGGGTGCCGATCGCCCGGCTGGCTGCCGCGCAAGCCGCCCTGGGCGGCAAAGCGGGTTGAGGCGGGCTTGACTTCGGGCCC
>Ga0207690_10002474_pt1 | contig 11156 bp, 12 predicted proteins | sample KBSC23metaG_FD_184315 | JGI IMG/M metagenome (GOLD analysis project Ga0207690, IMG submission 184315) | Corn rhizosphere microbial communities from Kellogg Biological Station, Michigan, USA - KBS C2-3 metaG (SPAdes) (version 2) | ecosystem: Host-associated > Plants > Roots > Rhizosphere > Soil ...
TGACCGCCGCAGGCGCCGGCGCCGGGGCTGACCACCGACTCCATTTCGTTCAGTTCCTCGTCCGACATGTCGCCGGCGTTGTGGGCGCCGATCGCCTCGAAGATGTCGAGGATGGTGACGTCGCGGCCGTGCCAGTGGCCGGGGGCGATCGAGCCGCCGTAGAGCAGCACCGAGGGCACGTCGAGCCGGGCCAGCGCCATCGCGCAGCCGGGGATCGTCTTGTCGCAGGCACAGAGGGCGACGATCGCGTCGAACTGGTAGCCGCGCGCCATCAGCTCGATCGAGTCGGCGATCACCTCGCGGCTGATCAGCGAGGCCTTCATCCCCTGGGTGCCCATCGTCACCCCGTCCGAGACGGCGACCGTGTTGAACTCCATCGGCGTGCCGCCGGCAGCGCGCACGCCCGCTTTCACGTGCTCGGCCAGGCCGCGGAGGTGGAAGTTGCAAGGCATCGCCTCGGTCCAGGTGTTGGCGATCCCGATCGTCGGCCGGCTGAGGGCGTCGTCGTCGAACCCGATCCCCTTCATGTAGGCACGCGCATGGGCGCGGTCGGGCCCGTCGAAGACGACCGAGGAGCGGGGACGAGGAAGCTTGGTTGCGGTCTGGCCGTTAGTGCTCATGGCATCGAAATCTACTGAGCGCGCTGGCGCGACGAGTGGTGACTTGTCCTGCCTATAGGGAGGAAAAGTCGCCAGTCGTTTAGCCGGCGAGACCGAACACATCCACCGGACCGGCGCCCGCGCCGATCTCGCGAAGACCGTCTCTGACCGCTTCCGAGGTGATCTTGCGGGCACCTTCAGCTGCGGCGAGCGGTTCTCGGCCCAAAGCGAGAAATGCCGCCAGTGAGGAAGAGTGCGTGCAGCCTGAGCCGTGGGCGGCGCCATCGGGGTGCCGCTCGCCGACGATCTCGATCACCTGGTCACCGTCGTAAAAGACGTCGACCACCGCCTCGCTGTGGCCGCCGGTAACCACCGCCGCCTTTGCCCCCATCTCGACCAGCGCCCGCGCCAGATCCGCCTGAGAAGCCTCCTCCCCCAGCCCCGTTAGCGCCCGCGCCTCGGGGATGTTCGGCGTCACCACCGCCGCCAGCGGCAGCAGCTTCTCGGCCAGGGCTACCCGCGCGTCGGCATCGAGCAACTCCGCCCCGCTCTCGGCGATCATCACCGGGTCGATCACCACCGGCGCGTCCCCCACATGCCGCAGCGCCTCCACCACCGCCTCCACGGTCTCAGTCGTCCCCAGCATCCCGATCTTCACCGCATCGACGCCGATGTCCTCAGCCACCGCCCGCACCTGCGCCACGATCACCCGCGGCGAGATCGCCTGCACCGCCTCCACCCCCACCGTGCTCTGCGCCGTAATCGCCGTCACCGCCGTCATCCCATGCACCCCAACCCGCGCAAAAGCCTTCAAATCAGCCTGAATACCAGCCCCGCCCCCAGAGTCGGAGCCGGCGATCGAAAGCACAGCTGGGATGCGACTCGGGACCATGGCTGGAGCTTAAGAGGAGAGACCTAGCGGCAAAATGCCTACGTCTTTGGCCCCATCCGCTCTTCGAAGTCCGAAGGGATTCGACTAGAGAGATACGTGATGATCCCAGCCAATGCAGCCCGCAACTCCACAAGCCTTTCAATGGCTTCGCTCAGGGAAACCTCATACTCGGCCCTAAGGCGTTCCTCAAGAACCTGTCCTTGAGCTTGGATCCTCCGAATGGCGGAGCGAATTGCCTGATCTTGACGTCCTTTTCGGATACTCAGAAAGAGGGTGATTCCGAAGCCAAGGAGAAAGACAACGCCTATCAGGGTGGAAGCAATCGAAATCGCGCGCGCTAAATCACTGTGTGCCTGAATGGCGGCTATCTCTCCCCCGCCAAACGAGGCTAGGACATATCGGACGAAAGTGATTAGTGACGGCGCGTTCACAAAGGTGAAAGCCCCTTGATCCCCCTTGTACATTGCGTAGTTGACCAGCGAAAGAACGAACGTCGTCTCTACCAGCAGCCAGATATAACCGGCGAGATTGAAAACCAGAGAAAAGGGGCTCTGTCGGTACTCGTCTAGCTCAAAAGCCCAGAATCCCAAAACACGATTCGCCAAGACGCCATTCGTCAGGGACTGGACAAACTGATCCTGCTGCTGAGCATTGAAGCGCTCAACTTCGTCGCTTTTTAGTTCCTCATTCAAAGCCACCAGTTCTCCAAGCTTCTCTGAGTCAACGGCACGCTCTATGGCCTTTTCCTGTATTTCAAGGAACCGGGAAGGTCGGACCGCAAAGCGAATCGTTCGAAAATAGGACACTCCCAAAATCGCCATGAGCGACAAGGCGCTGATGGCCAGGAGCGTGCCGTTGTCGGAAGCCAGGATGAAGAGGGTTGCGAATAGTCCTATTGCCCCCGCCAGGACGGCGTAACGAAAGCTCGAGATCAATCCGGAGACAACGTTTGCAACAGCAAAAAACGTAATCCAACTCCTGGTCTTAATGAGAGTCTTCGGAATCTTCCAAAGGAGCACAACGAGAGGAAAAAGCGCGACATAGGCAATTCCTAAGAGAACCCTGTTTCGGGTCGCAACCAGCGTAATAACAGCTATCAAACCAACAAAGAAGAACGCTCGATATTCCACCAGCCAACCAGCATCAACGCCGCCGAAGTCCAAGAGCTTTCTATCGATATCAGTGATAAAGAGTTTGAAGAAAAGCCAGAGCCAAAACATGCTCGCCGCGATATCCATGAACGGGCGAACACGACGCCATCTCCTCATCCGCTCTCCTGCATCAACCGCTGGCTCCACCTCAGCGGTGGGAGTTTCGTCCTGCTCGGTAAGGTCGTAGTCGACCTTGCTCCAGATGCTGGTGCTGCGCTTAGGCATGGGCGGATGAACAAGGTACGCCCTCCGTCGGTCAAATTTTTTTCTGTCTCAGCGTCCGCGAGTAGGTGCCGAGGCTGGAGCAGGTGAGGTAGCCGAGGAGCTCTAGGCGGGCTAGGGCGGCGGCTGCGGTGGGGGCGGTTAGGCCGGTGGCGGTGGCTACGGCGTCGCAGCTGGAGTGGCCGGACTCGACGGCGGTTAGGGCGGCTTCTAGGTTGGGGTCGAGGGTCGGGGTGGGTTGTTGGATCTGTTTGTGGCCGGGGCCGAGCATGGCGTCGAGGACGTCCTGGGCGTCGCGGATGACGCAGGCGCCGCCGGCCAGGAGGGCGTTGGGGCCGGCCGAGGCGCGCGAGGTGACGGGACCGGGAACGGCGCCGAGGTCGCGCCCTAGGTCGGCGGCGAGGTCCGTCGTGATCAGGGAGCCGGAGCGGGAGGCGGCCTCGACGACGATGGTCATCCCGGCCAAGGCGGCCATGATCCGGTTGCGAGCGGGGAAGGTCCAGCGCCAGGGCGTCGCCCCGGGCGGGAACTCGGAGAGGACGAGGCCGGTTTCGCAGATCCGGCGCCAGAGCGAGCGGTGCGAGGCGGGATAGGCGATGTCCGGGCCGCAGCCGAGGACGGCGATCGTGCGGCCGGCGTCGAGAGCGCCGCGGTGGGCGCAGCCGTCGATGCCGAAGGCGAGGCCGCTGACCACCACCATCCCCGCGCTCGCCAGTTCGCGCCCCAGCTCGCGGGCGATCTCGCGGCCGTAGGCGGTGGCGCGGCGGGCGCCGACGATCGTCACCGCTTCGTAGGGCTCGAGCCCGTCGAGCAGCGCCGGGTTGCCGCGGCCGATCAGCGCCCAGGGCGCGTCGGCGGCGTCACGCAGCGAGTCCGGGTAGAGCTCGCCGTGGCGACAGCAGGCCCAGCAATCCGCCAGCAGCAGCTCTTCGACCAAGCGTTCCTCCGAGAGCGCCGCGATTCGGCCCAACAACTGCGCCGCGACCTTAGGAGCGGCGATCTCGACCAGCTCCTCATTCGAGAGCCGCAGCAGTTCCGGTGAGCGCCGGCCGACCTCGCCCGTCGCGATCTTCTCGACGTAGGGACCGAGCGACGCCAGCAGCCAGGAGCGGCGCAGGCACTCGATGCAGGCCCCCTCAGCCATGGTCCCGCCTCCGCAGCTGCAGCGCCTGCGCCATCTGCTCCTCGCCGATCTCCTCCACCCCGGCGAGGTCGGCGATCGTCTGCGCCAGCCGCAGCGCCCGGTCGTGGGCGCGGCCGCTGAGGCGCTGCCGCGCGTAGAGGTCGGCGAGCAACACCCCTGCTTCCGCGCTCAGCTTGCAGGCCCGCGCCTCGGCCGGCGTCATCTCCGCGTTGCAGCGGCCGGGGCCGAGGCGAAATTCCTGGCGCTCCCGCGCCGCGCAGACCCGCTCCCGCACCGCCGCCGAGGGCTCGCCGGGGGCGCCGCCGATCTCCGCCGCGCTCGGCTGGCGCACCGCGGCGAGGATGTCGATCCGGTCGGCCAGCGCCCCGCTCAGCTTGCCCTGGTAGCGCTGGACGTCGAACGGCGCGCAGGTGCAGTCGGGGTCGGTCTCGCCCCGCCCGCACGGACATGGGTTCGCTGCGGCGACGAGCATGAAGCGGCAGGGCAGGCTGCGCTGGCCACTGGCACGGGCGATCGAGACTTCCCCTGACTCCAGCGGTGCCCGCAGCGCCTCCAGGGCGTCGCGCTTGAACTCGCAGAGCTCGTCGAGGAAGAGGACACCGCGATGCGCCCGCGTCAGCTCTCCCAACCCCAGAGTTTTCGCGCCACCAACCAGCCCGACAGCGCTGACCGTGTGGTGCGGCGCACGGAAGGGACGGTCGGCGGGAAGCTCCCCGCCCAGCCGGCCGCAGGAGCTGGCGATCCGCGCTACCTCCAGCGCCTCGCTGGGCGCAAGCGGCGGCAGGATCGAGGGCAGGCGACTCGCCGCCAGCGACTTGCCGGCGCCCGGCGGCCCGACCATCAGCAGGCTGTGGGAGCCGGCGGCGGCGACCTCGAGTGCGTGACGCAGGTGCGGCTGGCCGCGCAGGTCGGCGAGATCCGGCGCGCCGGGCGCGGTGTCGAGACGCAGCGGCAACGGCTCAGGCCGAGGCGGGTCCCACTCGCCCGTGACCAGGCCGGGCAGCTGCCCCAGCGTCTCGATCGCGACCACGCCGACCCCCTCCACCAACGCTGCCTCCGCTCCGTTCTCGGCTGGCAGCACGATCGCCTCCGCCCCGCTCTCGCGCGCCGCCTCGGCCATCGCCAGCGCCCCCTGCACCGGCCGCGTCGAGCCGTCGAGTGCCAGCTCCCCCACCAGCGCCACCCGCGCTAGCCCCTCCCACTCCAGCTCCCCCGCGGCACACAGCAACGCCGCCGCGATCGCCAGATCCATCCCCGGCCCAGCCTTGCGCAGGCTCGCCGGCGCCAGGTTGACGACGATCCGCCGCAGCGGGAACTCGAACCCGCAGTTGACCAACGCCGCCCGGACCCGCTCCCGCGCCTCCCGCACCGCCGCGTCGGGCAGCCCGACGATCGTGAAATTCGGCAGGCCGCGGTGGACGTCGACCTCGACCCGCACCGGGCGGGCGGCAATGCCGTCGAGGGTGAAGGTTCTGGCCGTGGCGAGCACGGGGACGACGCTAAGGAGGCAGGTCGCAAGCGTGTTGCGCAAAAAGCAAATTCTTTGGCGCAGGGGTGGGGAGAATCTGTGACTTCCGGGACTTGAGCAGGTGATGACCGTCGCCCGCCGCCGCACCGGCCAGATCGCCGAGGACTTCGTCGCCGCCCGCCTCGCCGCCAAAGGCTGGGAGATCGTTGAGCGCAACGCCCGCACCCGCTACGGCGAGCTCGACATCGTCGCCCGCGAAGGCCGCACCCTCGTCTTCCTCGAGGTGAAGGCGGCGCGAGCCGGCACGCAGTTCGGCCCCGAGCGGCCGATCCTCTCGGTCGACTTCCGCAAGCAGCGCCAGGTCCGCCGCCTCGCCACCGCCTGGATGTCGGAACGGCGCGACCTGCCCCCCTACGACGAGATCCGCTTCGATGCCGTCGGCGTCACCCTCGACCGCAGCGACCGCGCGGTCCACGTCGACTACGTCCGCGGCGCCTTCTAGCCCAACTCCAGCTGCGAATAGGCCACCGACTGGAACGAGCGCCGGTGCAGGGGCGAGATCCCCAGTTCCTCGATCGCTTGGCGGTGCTCGGGGGTCGAGTAGCCGACGTGTTCATCGAAGCCCCAACCCGGATGCTGGGCGGCGACCTCGCGCATGTAGCGGTCGCGGGTGACCTTGGCGATGACCGAGGCAGCAGCGATCGCGGCGCTGGTGGCGTCGCCCTGCACCACCGGCCGGTGCGGGACCTCACAGCGCGGCAGTCGGAAGCCATCGACGAGGCAGATCGCCTCCCCGTCCGGCGCCAAGCGCTCCAGCGCCAGCGAGAGCGCTTCGATGTTGGTCACGTGCAGGCCGCGGCGGTCGATCCCGCCCGCGCAGCGCACCACCACGCTGACCCGCTCGGCCGCCCGCAGCACGCACGGGTACATCTCCAGCCGGCGCTCCTCGGTCATCTGCTTGGAGTCGTGCAGGCCGCTGAGGGCGCGGCGGTCGGAGTGCGAGAGCGTCTCGTAGTCGATCAGCACCGCGGCGGCGACCAGCGGCCCCGCCAGGCAACCGCGCCCGGCCTCATCGGCGCCGGCCACGTAGCGGCTCCCCAGCCCGCGATCGAAGGTAAACAGGCGACGGCTGCGCGCCAGCCGGCGGCGGTGCGTCTTCCCTTTTGCGCCCTTAGAGGGTGCCGATCCGGTCGGGGGGCCAGTAGGTGGCAAAGGCCTCTCCGATGATCCATTCCTTGGGTACCGGTCCCCAGAAGCGGCTGTCGTCGCTTGCCCCACGGTTGTCACCCATCATGAAGTAATGGTCCGGCGGAATGGTGATCGTCTTCGGCATGTCGCAGACTTCGGTGTCGCTGCCGCAGGGGTTGGTGTAGGGCTCGTCTTTCTTCTCGACCCCGTTTACCACCGGGTGCCCTTCTTTGATCGAGAGCGTATCCCCGGGTCCGGCGACGATCCGCTTGATGAAGTTCTGGCTCGACTCTTCCGCCGTCGGTTCCGGACAGGGTTCGCCTTTTTTCGGCTGCACCCCGCATTCGGTGCCGCTTTCATCGGCGCCGGCCGGCGGGTGGAAGACGACGATGTCGCCGATGTGCGGGTCGTGGAAGTGGTAGATGAAGCGATTAACCAGGACCCGCTGGCCGACGTCGAGCGTCGGCTCCATCGATTCGGAAGGGATCTGGTACGGCTTGATGATCCAGGCCTGGATCGCCAGCGCCAGGCCCAGGGCCAGCGCGACGATGACGACCAACTCGATGAGCCCGCCGCCTTTGGTCTTCGGCTTCGGGATCCGGAGTTTCAGTTCGCCGAGTCCTCGTCGGAGTCGCCGGCCGCTGCCGGCTCCTCGTCCTCGGCGTCCTCAGGCGCTGAAGTGTCCTCGGTCTCCCCGGCCTCGGGCGCATCCGCGTCCGCCTCCGCCGCCGTATCAGCCTCAGCCGCCGGAGCCTCCTCGGTCTCGGGCGGGGCCTCGGTGGCCTCCTCGCCGCCCTCGGCCTCAACCGGCGCGGCGACCGTCTCGGCCTCCTCCTGGCTGACGCCCTCGGCGTCGACGGCAGTCGACTCCGCCGACGGCGCCGCGACGACGTCGTCGTCGATGCCCCAGCGCCGCTCGGCGACGCGTGCGGCCTTGCCGATGCGGCCGCGCAGGTAGTAAAGCTTCGCCCGCCGCACGTCCCCGCGCGCCGCCACCTCTAGTTTCTCGATCTTGGGCGAGTGCAGGGGGAACGTCCGCTCGACGCCAACACCAAAGGACTGTTTGCGCACGGTGAAGGTCTCGCGCACGCCCGAGCCCTGGCGCCGGATCACCACGCCCTCGAAGACCTGGATCCGTTTGCGGTTGCCCTCGATCACCTGGAAGTGAACGCGGACGCGATCGCCAGGGGCGAATTTGGGTAGGCCCTGCCTCAGCTGGGCGCGCTCGATGCTGTCGATTACAGAGCTCATTTGACGAGAAAAAACCGCCGGACCCGTGTGCGGGAACCGCGCGGTTGCGGAATGGTAGCCCAAAGCCTCTAAGCCCGGCCTTAAGCGAAGCTCCCGGCGGGCTAAGAATCGCGCGCGTCGTGCTCCTCGGCGCGCTTGCGGCTCTGCTCCAGCCGCCACCGGCGTACTTTCTCGTGGTCACCGGAGAGCAGCACCTCCGGCACCTCCCAACCGCGGTAACTGGCCGGGCGGGTGAAGTGCGGGTACTCGGGCATCCCCTCCAGGGCGTGGCTGAAAGACTCCTCGACCGCCGATTCCTCGTGGCCCAGCGCACCTGGCAGCTTCCGCATCAGCACGTCGGCGGCAACCATCGCCGGCAGCTCGCCACCGGCGAGGACATAGCGGCCGATCGAGAGCTCGTCGTCGGCGAGGTGTTGGTGGACGCGGTCGTCGAAGCCCTCGTAGCGGCCGCAGAGCAGAGCCACGCGTGGCTCGGCGACCAGCTCGTCGGCGATCGGGTCGTTCAGCACCGGCCCGGTCGGCGAGAGGAGGACAATCCGCGGCCGCGGCCCCTCGCCATAGGCCGCCTGCAGTGCCGCATCGACGACGTCGACCCGCAGCACCATCCCAGCGCCGCCGCCGTAGGGCGAATCGTCGACCTGGCCGGCGCCGAGCGGGGTCGTGTCGCGGTAGTTGAAGAGGTTGAACTCGTTGCCTTCGCGCAACGCATTCTGCACCGAGCGCTGCGACTGGAACCAGTCGAAGGCCTCCGGGAAGAGGGTGAAGACGTCGAGTCGCACTTGGGCGAAGCTCGTTAATCGAGGATGTCGACGATCACGCGCCGGTCGATCCGCACCGCGGCCGCCTTGGCGATCGTCCGGATCGCGTTGGCGATCCTCCCCCCCTTGCCGATCACGCGGCCGAGGTCGCCCTCGGCGACGCTGATCTCGTAGACGAGGTCGCCGTCTTCCTCCAGCTCCTCGACCACGACCGCCTCTGGCTCCTCGACGAGGGCCTTGACGAGGAACTCAAGCAGCTCCGTCATCGGCGAGACCGGCTAGCTGCCGGAGGCTTTGATGCCTTTGGTGCGCAGCAGGCCCGCCACCGTCTCCGACGGCTGGGCGCCGTGCTCGAGCCAGTGGCGCGCGCGCTCCTCGTCGATCACGATCGTCGAGGGCTCGGTCTGCGGGTTGTACTGGCCGATCGTCTCGATCGTGCGCCCGTCACGCGGCGAGCGTTTGTCGGCGACGACGATGCGCCAGATCGGGTTCTTCTTCGAACCCACGCGTCTAAGTCTGATTCGGACTGCCATAGGAACGCGGCAGATTAGCGTCTTCGCATCTTTGGGCGCGGTGCGCGCTGGCCGCCGCCCGCCAACTGGGCCATCTGCTGCGGCGTCGGCATCTGCCCGTTGGCCATCGATTTCATCAGCACTTTCATCTGGTCGAACTGCTTGACCAGCTGGTTGACGTTCTGCACCTTGGTCCCGGAGCCGTTGGCGATCCGTTTGCGCCGGGAGCCGTTGATGATCCCCGGGTTGGACCGCTCCTGGGGCGTCATCGAGAGGATGATCGCCTCGACCCGGTCGAGTTCGCCTTCGTCGATCGGCGCGTTCTTCAGCTGCCTCATCGCCCCCATCCCCGGCATCATCCCGATGATGCCGCTCAGCGGTCCCATTTTGCGGACCTGGCGCATCTGCTTGAGGAAGTCCTCCAGCGTGAACTGGTCACGCCGCATCTTCTCCTGCAGCTCCTCGGCTTCCTTCTCGTCGACCTGCTGCTCGGCCTTCTCGATCAGGCTGAGCACGTCGCCCATGCCGAGGATGCGCTGGGCCATGCGGTCGGGGTGGAACTTGTCGAAGTCCTCGATCTTCTCCCCGGTCGAAGCGAAGAGGATCGGCTTGCCGGTGACGGCTTTGACTGAGAGCGCGGCGCCGCCGCGGGCGTCGCCGTCGAGCTTGGTCATCACAACGCCGTCGAACTCGGCCACCTCGGCGAAGGATTCGGCGACGCCAACGGCGTCCTGGCCGGTCATCGCGTCGACGACGAGGAGGACGTCGTGGGGGCGCGTCTGCTTACGAATCTGCGCAAGCTCCTCCATTAGGTCTTGATCGATGTGGAGGCGGCCGGCGGTATCAACGATCAGCACGTCGCGGCGCTCGGCGCGCGCTTGGTCGAGCGCCCAGGAGGCGATCTCCACCGGATCGGTTTCGGTGCCGCGCTCGTAGACGTGGGCGCCGGCGCGCTTGCCCATCGTCACCAGCTGCTCGACTGCAGCGGGGCGATAGACGTCGCAGGCGGCGAGCGCCACGTCCTTGCCCTGCTTGCCGAAGAACTGGGCAAGCTTGGCGCAGGCGGTCGTCTTACCGGAGCCCTGCAGGCCGGCCATCAGGATCACGGTCGGGCCGCTCGAGGCCATCGCCAGCTCCGAGCCGGTCCCGCCCATCAGCGTGGCCAGCTCCTCGTTGACGATCTTCACCACCTGCTGGCCGGGGTCGAGGCTCTCCAGCACCTCGGAGCCGAGGCAGCGTTCTTTCAGCGTCTTGGTGAAGGCTTTGACGACTTTGAAGTTGACGTCCGCCTCGAGCAGGGCGAGGCGGATCTCGCGCATCGCCGAGTCGACGTCGGACTCGCTCAGCTTCCCGCGTGAGCGGACCTCGGAGAGGGTCGACTGCAGGCGTTCGGAGAGCTGGTCGAACATGGTCGGCTCAGCTTAGAGGGGCTACTCGGCCAGTAGCGCGTTGGCGTAGTCGCCGGGGTCGAAGGGACGCAGGTCCTCGAGGGTCTCGCCGACGCCGATCAGCTTCACCGGAATCTCCAGTTCGGAGGCGATCGCGAGGGCGATGCCGCCCTTGGCGGTGCCGTCGAGCTTGGTGAGGACGACGCCGTCGACCTCGACTGCTTCGGAGAAGACCTTGGCCTGACGCAGGCCGTTCTGGCCGGTGGTGGCGTCGATCGAGATCAGCGTCTCGTGCGGGGCCTCGGGGATCTGCTTCTGGATCACCCGGCGCACCTTGGTCAGCTCGTCCATCAGGTTGTTCTGGGTATGGAGGCGGCCGGCGGTGTCGACGATGACCACGTCGGCGCCGCGGGCGCGGGCGGCGTTGATCGCATCGTAGGCAACCGCACCGGGGTCGGACCCCTCTTCACCGCGGACCAGCTCTGCCCCGGCCCGCTCGGCCCAGGTTTCGAGCTGCTCGGCGGCGGCGGCGCGGTAGGTGTCGGCAGCGGCGCGAACGACGGAGAGACCCATCTCCTTGCTC
>Ga0207690_10002476_pt1 | contig 11149 bp, 10 predicted proteins | sample KBSC23metaG_FD_184315 | JGI IMG/M metagenome (GOLD analysis project Ga0207690, IMG submission 184315) | Corn rhizosphere microbial communities from Kellogg Biological Station, Michigan, USA - KBS C2-3 metaG (SPAdes) (version 2) | ecosystem: Host-associated > Plants > Roots > Rhizosphere > Soil ...
CGTTCATCTCCGTCAGCGCGCGCTGGTGGTGCCGGACAAGGCTGAGCGCGTGCATCAGTACCATTCGCACACGCTGCATGCCTTGCTGGAGCTGACGCAGGCCGCGGGCCTGCAGCATCCGGAGGATTTCCGCGCGCACCACATCGTGCGACGTGTGTCGGGCAACGAGGTGCAACTGCTCTCCGCGCTGCTCAAGTACCTCGAACCCGGCGATCTGCTCGCCGGGCGGTATCGCTATCAGCTCTATGAGCGCTACTGGCCGATGGCCCAGGCCGAACGGTTCGACCCCGTGGCCGTGTAGCGGGAGGGGATTACTGCGGCTGCGTTTCCATGAAGCTCGGCCGCTTCTCGATGCGCGCATAGAACGCGGCCAGGTTGGCGTGGCGGTCGCGCCAGTCGATCTGTGGTTGGCGGAAATCGAGATACGCGAGCGCACAGCCGACGGCAATGTCAGCCAGCGTCAGATGGTTGCCGTTGCACCAGGTTTTCTCAGCCAGGCCTTGCGCCATGGCCTTGAGCGCGCCTTCGATCTTGTGGTTCTGGCGCGCCAGCCAGGTTTCGCTGCGCTGCTCGGGCGTGCGCTGCGTATGTTCGATGCGCAGCATGAGCGCGGCGTCGAGCAGGCCGTCAGCCAGCGCTTCCCAGCAGCGCACTTCCACGCGCTCCCGGCTTGAAGGCGGGATCAGGCGTGCAACCGGCGACAGCGTGTCGGCATATTCGGCAATCACGCGCGAGTCGAACAGCGCGCCGCCGTCATCCATCACCAGGCAGGGCACCTTGCCGAGCGGGTTGAACTGGTGGATCTGCGTGCCGGCGCTCCACACGTCTTCCAGTACGAACTGGTAGTCGATTTTCTTTTCGGCCAGCACCACGCGCACCTTGCGGGTGTACGGGCTGGCGTGCGATCCGATCAGTTTCATAGGCATGTCATGTTGGAGGCGGAAGTATAGCCGCGCACTTTCCCGCGTGCGCTGGGCTGCGCCTGAACCCAACGCAACCAAACGGAGGCTTGTTTTCGGCTGGATTGGCCATGGCAGGCGCGTCTCGGGTGGTAAAATCGCGGGCTTGCTGGGGGCACATGTGCACCCAGGTTCAACGCTCGATACAGCGTCCGGGTTGTCCGGATTGAGATTCCCTTCACATTTTCCCCCGCCTGCCATGTCGTCGCTTTCTGCCCTGACCGCCCTGTCTCCCATCGATGGCCGCTACGCTGCCAAGGCCGATCCGCTGCGCGAGTGGCTGTCGGAAGCCGCTTTCATGCGCAATCGCGTGAAGGTGGAGGTGCACTGGCTGATCGCCCTGTCGCAGGCCGGCCTGGCGGAAATTCCGCGTTTCTCGGCCGCCGCCGAGGGCGCGCTGCTGGCCCTGGTCGAAAACTTTGCTGAAGCCGACGCCGCCCGCATCAAAGAGATCGAAGCCGTCACCAACCACGACGTGAAGGCCGTCGAATACTGGATGAAGGAACGCGTGAAGGGCAACGCCGAACTGGAAGCTGCCAGCGAGTTCATCCACTTCGCCTGCACGTCCGAAGACATCAATAACACCTCGCACGGCATGATGCTCAAGGGCGCGCGCGACACCGTGATCGTGCCGACGCTGCGCCGCGTGCAGGCTCGCCTGGTGGAACTGGCTCACGCCAACGCCGACGTGCCGATGCTCTCGCGCACGCACGGCCAGCCGGCCAGCCCGACCACGCTGGGCAAGGAAATGGCCAACGTGGCCGCCCGCCTGGACCGCGCCATCCGCCGTATCGAAGCCGTCGAGCTGTTGGGCAAGATGAACGGCGCCGTGGGTAACTACAACGCGCATCTGTCGGCGTATCCGCAACTGGACTGGGAAGCCTTCTCGAAGAACGTGATCGAGACGCGCCTGGGCTTGACGTTCAACCCGTACACCATCCAGATCGAGCCGCACGACTACATGGCCGAGCTGTTCGATGCCGTGGCGCGTGCCAACACGATCATCCTGGATCTGGACCGCGACGTTTGGGGCTACATCTCGCAGGGCTACTTCAAGCAGAAGACCAAGGCGGGTGAGATCGGCTCGTCGACCATGCCGCACAAGGTCAACCCGATCGACTTCGAAAACTCGGAAGGCAACGTCGGCTTGGCCAACGCGGTGCTGCGCCACCTGTCGGAAAAGCTGCCGGTGTCGCGCTGGCAGCGTGACCTGACGGATTCGACCGTGCTGCGCAATATCGGCGTGGCATTCGGCTACAGCCTGCTGGCGTACGACGCCTGCCTGCGTGGCCTGGGCAAGCTGGAGACCAACCCGTCGCGCCTGGCTGAAGACCTGGACGCCTGCTGGGAAGTGCTGGCCGAGCCGGTGCAGACCGTGATGCGCCGCTACGGCATCGCCAACCCGTATGAGCAGCTCAAGGAGCTGACGCGCGGCAAGGGCATTTCGCGCGAGGCGCTGCGTGAATTCATCGGCACGCTGGCCATTCCGGAAGACGCCCGCAAGCTGCTGCTGGACATGACGCCCGGCAGCTACATCGGTAAGGCAGAAGAACTCGCACGCCGGATCGGCAACGCCTGATTGTTGCGAAAATTTGTTGGCGCGGTCTAAAAACGGCCCGTTCCCTGACGTGGGGACGGGCCGTTTTTCTTTGGTGCATGCCGTAGAACGGTGTGCTCCGCCGAATGGACAAAATTGCCTGATCAATCAAAAAATTTGAATTGCTTGATGAACTTCCGGGGGCCTTGGCCGGTCCGATCGCGCAAATAATGCACAATCGTTTGGCGCCATGGTCGTACTGACTGACAGGCGCCGCCTACCGAGCGTCTCCAACACCAAGGGAACCGATGTCGCAAGCCGCCCAACCGAATCTCGCCGCCCGTCGTGGCTCCGCCGCTGACGACGGTGCCTATGGCAAGCCCGCGATCGCGCTGCACTGGATCATCGCACTGCTGATCTTCGCGGCGTTCGGGCTCGGTCTGTACATGACCGACATTCCCGGCTTCACGCCGACCAAGCTGAAGCTCTACTCGTATCACAAGTGGATCGGCATCACGGTGCTGATCTTTGCGGTGCTGCGCGTGCTGTGGCGCCTCACGCATCCGGCGCCGGCCCCGGTGGCGGGCATGCCAAAGTGGCAGCACAAGGCCGCTGAAGGCGCGCACATCGTGTTGTATCTGCTGATCCTGGCGGTGCCGCTCACGGGCTATCTGCTCAGCGTGGCGGCCGGCGTCAAGGTTGTCTACCTTGGCCTGTGGGAGTTGCCGATGCCGTTCGAGAAGAGCGACGCGCTCAAGGACATCTTCGGCGCAGCGCACGAATGGCTGAACTGGACGATGGCGACGATCGTCGTGCTGCACATCCTGGCCGCGCTCAAGCACCACGTGGTGGACCGCGACGGCACGTTGCGCCGCATGGTGCCCTTCCTGCGTTGATCCGCTGACCTGTTTCTCTGATGCGCCGGCGCCTTTGCACTTACCGGCGCCTTTGCCTCTCCATCCTGACCAAGACTGCCGGCACGATCCGGCCTGACCGAAGGAGTCTGATGATGAAACGTTTTGTGCGCCCCCGCGCTATCGCCCTGGTTGCCGCCGGCGCGCTGTCGATCGCTGCCGCGTCGGTATCGGCCATCGCCCAGGTGGACGCCGCCAAGAGCAGCGTCACCGCCACCGGCAAGCAGCTCGGCGTACCGATGGACATCAAGTTCGGCAAGTTCGACGCCGCTGTGAACTACAACCCGGCCAGCGTGGCTGCGTCCACGGCGAAGGTCGACATCGACGTCACCAGCGTCGACGTGGGCAGCAAGGAATACAACGACGAACTCAAGAAGAAGGATTGGTTCGACACCGCCAAATATCCGAAGGCGACCTTCGTCTCGTCGGCATTCAAGCCGGGCGCAGGCGGCAAGGTGGACGTGGTCGGCAAGCTGACCATCAAGGGCGTCACGCAAGACGTGACCGCGCCGTTCACCTTCAAGCAGGAAGGCGCCAATCAAATCTTTGAAGGCGCGCTGCCGGTCAAGCGCAACGCCTTCAAGGTGGGCGACGGTGAATGGAAGGACACGTCGGTCGTCTCCGACGACGTGACGATCAAGTTCCGCGTCGTCATCGCCAAGAAGTAATCAGCAGTCCCAACCCCAACGTTTTTCCGGCCCTCGTGTGCCGCTTTTATCTGCAGGAGTTCTCATGAAATTGCGTACCCTCGTTGCCGCACTGTCGGCCGTTGCTGCCACCGCCGCCTTTGCTGCACCGGCCACGTACCAGCTGGACCCGAACCACACCTACCCGAGCTTCGAAGCCGACCACATGGGTGGCCTGTCGAAGTGGCGCGGCAAGTTCGAAAAGTCCAGCGGCACCGTCACGCTGGACCGCGCTGCCAAGACCGGCACGATCGACGTGACCGTGCAGACCGACAGCCTCGACTTCGGTCACGCCAAGATGAACGAGCATGCCAAGGGCCCCGAGATTTTCGACGTGGCCAAGTTCCCGACTGCCACGTTCAAGGGCAACTTCACCAAGTTCAAGGGCGACGTGCCGACCGAAGCCGAAGGCCAACTCACGCTGCACGGTGTGACCAAGCCGGCCAAGCTGGAGATCGACGCATTCAAGTGCATGCCGCACCCGATGCTCAAGCGTGAAGTCTGCGGCGCTGATGCCGAGATGAAGTTCAAGCGCGACGAGTTCGGTATCGACTTCGGCAAGGCTTACGGTTTCAACATGGAAACCAAGCTGAAGATTCAGGTGGAAGGTCTGAAGCAAGACACCAACGTCGCACAGCAGTAAGCGCCCGCGACCAACAAAAAACCCCGCAGTGCTTTGCGGGGTTTTTTGTTGTCTGAATGCCGGGGCAGGGTACTTATACCTGCGCACCGAAGTTCGGATCGTCTTCCTTCGGGCCGCCGGTCTTCTTGTCGGTCTTGACCAGATCTTCGCGCTTGACGCCCAGCCACATGCACAGCGCGGCCGCCACGAACACTGACGAGTAGATACCGAACAAGATGCCGATCGTCAGCGCCACGGCAAAGTAGTGCAGCGTCGGGCCGCCGAACACCAGCATCGACAGCACCATCATTTCAGTCGAGCCGTGCGTGATGATCGTACGCGAGATGGTGCTGGTGATCGCGTGATCGATCACCTCGTGCGTGTTCATCTTGCGGTACTTGCGGAACGCCTCGCGAATCCGGTCGAAGATCACCACCGATTCGTTGACCGAGTAACCCAGCACCGCCAGCACGCCTGCCAGCACCGACAGCGAGAACTCCCACTGGAAGTAGGCGAAGAAGCCCAGGATGATGACCACGTCGTGCAGGTTGGCGATGATGCCCGCCACCGCAAACTTCCACTCGAAGCGGATCGACAGGTAGATGACGATGCCAACCACCACGAACAGCAGCGCCAGCAGACCGTCGGTGGCGAGTTCCTTGCCGACCTGCGGGCCGACGAACTCAACGCGCTGCAGCTTGGCGTCGGGATTGACGGCGTTCAGGGCCGTCATCACCTGCTGGCTCTGCACGGCCGAGGCGATCGGCTTGCCGTCCGGACCATTCTTGAGCGGAAGACGGATCATCACGTCGCGCGAGGTGCCGAAGTTCTGCACCTGGGCATCGGCATAGCCGAGTTTTTCGACGTCGCCACGGATCTTCGGCAGATCGGCGGCCTGGGTGTAAGCGACTTCCATCACCGTACCGCCGGTGAACTCCACCGACAGGTGCAGCCCCTTGTGGAACAGGAAGAAGACAGCGGCGATAAACGTCAGGAACGACAGCGCGTTGAGGATCAACGCGTGCTTCATGAACGGAATGTCGCGGCGGATGCGGAAAAACTCCATGGTCTGCCCTTTGTGGCAACCGCCCCATCATCGTGTCGGGGCGGTGCCGGTTATGCGAGATTCGTTGTGGGTGGCGGGATTACTTGGCGGGCGATTCCGTGTTCGTACTGCCCGGCTTCCACACCTGCCCGATGGCGACGCTCTGCAGCTTCTTCTTGCGGCCGTACCAGAGGTTCACTAGACCACGGTTGAAGAACACCGCCGAGAACATGGAGGTGCCGATCCCCAGGCAGTGCACGATGGCGAAGCCGCGCACCGGGCCCGAGCCGAAAGCGATCAGCGCCAGACCTGCGATCAGCGTCGTCACGTTCGAGTCCAGGATGGTGGCCCAAGCGCGGTCGAAGCCGGCGGCAATGGCCATCTGCGCCGATGCGCCGTTGCGCAACTCTTCACGCACGCGTTCGTTGATCAGCACGTTCGCGTCAATGGCCATACCCAGCGCCAGCGCGATTGCCGCGATACCCGGCAGCGTGAGCGTCGCCTGCAGCATGGACAGCAGCGCGATCAGCAGGAACACGTTCACGCCCAGCGAGATCACCGAGAACGCGCCGAACAGCATGTAGTACAGCACCATGAACGCCGAGACGGCCAGGAAGCCGTACAGCGCGGAATCAAAGCCCTTCTTGATGTTGTCGGCACCCAGCGACGGGCCGATGGTGCGCTCTTCGATGATCTCCATCGGGGCCGCCAAGGAGCCGGCGCGCAGCAGCAGCGCCAAGTCGGAAGCCGCCTCGGTCGAGCCCATGCCGGTGATCTGGAAGCGCGAGCCCAGTTCCGACTGGATGGTCGCTACCGTCAGCACTTCGCCCTTGCCCTTTTCGAAGAGCACGATGCCCATGCGCTTGCCGATGTTGTCGCGCGAGACATCGCGCAGCATGCGGCCGCCCTGGCCGTCGAGCGTGATGTCGACCGAGGAGTTGTGGTTCTGGTCAAAGCCGGCCGAAGCGCTGGTGATGCGGTCACCCGTGAAGATCACCTGCTTCTGCAGCAGCACCGGGGCGCTGCGGCCCTGGGTGAAGAGCTCGTCGCCCAGCGGCACCGGATCACCGGCGCGCGGCGCGAGCGGTGCATTCGGGTCGGCCAGGCGCGCTTCCAGCGTGGCGGTGCGGCCGATGATGTCCTTGGCCTTGGCGGTGTCCTGCACGCCGGGCAGTTGCACGACGATGCGGTCCGGACCCTGTTGCTGGATCACCGGCTCGGCCACGCCGAGTTCATTCACCCGGTTGTGCAGCGTGACGATGTTCTGCTTGACCGCGTTGTCCTGCACTTCCTTCATCGCGGCGGCGGTGAAGGTGCCTGTGAGCGTGGCGCCGTCAGCGGTCTTGTCCACGTTGTAGGCCAGTTCGCGGGTCGAGTCGGCCAGCAGCGCACGGGCGCGGTCGGCGTCGTCGGCGCTGGCGAACTTGATGACGACCGTGCTGTTGCTGCGGTCAATGCCGCTGTGGCGGATGCCCTTGTCACGCAGTTGCGTGCGGATGTCGCCGGCCAGCGAGTCGAGCTTCTTCGTCACTGCGCCGTTCATGTCGACCTGCAGCAGGAAGTGCACGCCGCCGCGCAAATCCAGGCCCAGGAACATCGGCTTGGCGAAGAGCGGCGCACCGCTCAACCACCGCGGCGAACCCGGCAGCAGGTTCAGCGCGACGATGTAGGTCGGGTCAGCCTGATCGGTGTTCAGGCCATGGGACAGGACGTCCTTGGCTTTGAGCTGCGTGTCGGTGTCGGCAAAGCGCACGCGCACGCTGGCGGAGGTGCCGTTGTTGTCGAAGAACACGCCGTCGGGCTGGATGCTGGCCGCGGCCAGCAAGCCCTCGACCTGCTTTTGCACGTTCAGGTCGACCTTGACGGTCGCTTTGCCCGAGGACACTTGCACGGCTGGCGCCTCGCCGAAGAAGTTCGGCAGCGTATAGAGGAACCCGATGGCAAGCGCCACCAGGATCACAAGGTATTTCCAGAGCGGATAGCGATTCATCTTGGAAAGCAATGAGGCGACGCCGAATGGCGCGAGCGCGGATTCTTAGAATAGGCGCTGCCTGGGGTTCCGGCGCCGCCGCTAACGCGGATGGCGCCGGTCAAGCCGAATTACAGTGCCTTGAGGGTGCCCTTGGGCAGCACGGTCGTCACGGCGCTCTTTTGCACGGTGATTTCGGTATTGGTAGCGATTTCCACGGTGACGAACTGCTCGGCCACCTTGGTCACACGGCCCAGAATGCCGCCGGCGGTGACGACTTCGTCGCCCTTAGCCAGGGCTTCGAGCATCGACTTGGTTTCTTTCTGGCGCTTCATCTGCGGGCGGATCATGATGAACCACAGCACCACGAACATCAGGATGATGGGCAGGAAGCTCATCAAACCACCTGCGGCACCACCTGCCGGTGCGGTTTGCGCGTAAGCGTCGGAAATGAGGAACACGTCAGAACTCCGTAATGGTTCGTCAATCGGTCAAAAATCGGACCGGACATTCTACCATTGCGGTGCTGCGGTAAATGGGCGCACCCGGCGCCCTTTGGAGGGGTGTTACAAGGCCCCGCGCGCGCGGTCTGCGGCAAAACGTGCCTGGAATGCGGCAAAGCCGTGCGACTCAATGGCGGCGCGCATTTCAGCCATCAGTTCCAGGTAGTAATAGAGGTTGTGGATGGTGTTCAGGCGCGCACCAAGGATCTCGCCCACGCGTTGCAAGTGGTGCAGGTAAGCGCGCGAGAAGTTGCTGCAGGTGTAGCAGCCGCACGTTTCATCCAGCGGGCGTGGGTCATTGCGGTGTACAGCGTTCTTGATCTTGATGTCACCAAAACGGGTGAACAGCCAGCCGTTGCGCGCGTTGCGGGTCGGCATCACGCAGTCGAACATGTCGATGCCGGAGGCCACACCCGCCACCAGGTCTTCCGGTGTACCCACGCCCATCAGGTAGTGCGGCTTGTTGGCCGGCAGGCGCGGTGCCACATGTTGCAGCACGCGCATCATGTCTTCCTTCGGCTCGCCGACCGACAGACCGCCGATGGCGTAGCCGCCGAAACCCTGGCCGCCCGCGTTGTCGTCAATCGCCTGCAGGCCTGCCAGCGATTCGTCGCGCAACTGCTCGAACATGCCGCCCTGCACGATGCTGAACAGCGCGTTCGGGTTGTTCTCGCGCTCGAACTCGTTGCGGGAGCGCTGCGCCCAGCGCAGGCTCATGCGCATCGACGCCGCAGCTTCCGCCTCCGTGGCCGGGCGGCCATCGATCTGGTACGGCGTGCATTCGTCGAACTGCATGACGATGTCGGAATTCAGCCGACGCTGGATCTGCATGGAGATTTCCGGCGACAGAAATAGCTTGTCGCCGTTGATGGGCGAAGCGAACGTCACGCCTTCTTCGGTGATCTTGCGCAGGTCGCCCAGCGAAAACACTTGAAAACCGCCCGAATCGGTCAGGATGGGTTTGTCCCAGCCATTGAAACCATGCAGGCCCTTGTGCGCATCCATCACTTCCAGCCCCGGGCGCAGCCACAGGTGGAAGGTATTGCCGAGGATGATCTGCGCGCCGATGTCTTTCAGCTCCGCCGGCGACATCGCCTTGACCGCGCCATACGTGCCCACCGGCATGAAAATGGGCGTTTCGACCACGCCGTGGTTCAGGGTCATGCGGCCGCGTCGGGCGAGGCCATCGGTGGTGAGCAGTTCGTACTTGAGCATGGTCAGGCGGATTGGGTGTCGGCGGGTTTGGATTCCGCGCGCGTGAGGAACATGGCGTCGCCGTAACTGAAGAAGCGGTAGCGCTGGGCAATGGCGTGCTGGTAGGCGGCGCGGATGGCGTCCATGCCCGCAAACGCCGACACCAGCATCAGCAGCGTCGACTTGGGCAGGTGGAAGTTGGTCACCAGCGCGTCGACCACACGGAAGCGGTAGCCGGGGGTGATGAAGATGTCGGTGTCGCCGCTGCCGGCGTGGAGTGTGCCGTCAGCCTGTGCGGCGGATTCGAGCGCGCGCATCGACGTGGTGCCCACAGCGATCACACGCCCGCCGGCCGCGCGCGTGGTGCGGATGGCCTCGGCCAACTCGGGCGAGATGGCGTACCACTCGCTGTGCATGCGATGCTCGGCGATGTTCTCCACGCGCACCGGCTGGAACGTGCCCGCGCCGACGTGCAACGTGAGGAAGCCGCGCTTGACGCCCATCGCATCCAGCTTGGCGAACAGCGCATCGTCGAAATGCAGACCGGCCGTGGGTGCCGCGACGGCGCCCGGGTTGCGTGCGTAGACGGTCTGATAGCGCGTTTCGTCAAAGCTGTCGGGGTCGTGCTCGATGTACGGCGGCAGCGGCAGGCGACCGTGCTGTTCGATCAGGTCCAGCGCCGGTTGCGGGAAGCGCAGCGTGAAGAACGGCTCGGCGCGCGGGCCTACTGTGACGTCAAATGCGGTCACGCCAAAGGCATCCGCCAGGCGCAGCGTCGTGCCCTCTACCGGCGATTTGCTGGAGCGGATCTGCGCCAGCACGGTGTGCTCGTCCAGCAGGCGCTCAACCAGTACCTCGACCTTGCCGCCGCTGGCCTTGTGGCCGAAGAAGCGGGCCTTGATGACGCGGGTGTCGTTGAAGACCAGCAGGTCGCCGGGGCGCAGGTAGTCGGTCAGATCCGCGAATTGGCGGTCTTCAAAGTGCACGCCATTGGGTTCGTCACCAGCGGCGCGGCGCACGGCCAGCAGGCGGCTCGCGGTGCGGTCGGGCAGCGCGGTTTGCGCGACCAGCTCGGGCGGCAGATCGAAATCGAAATCAGACAGCGTCAGCATGAATGGGGCGCGGTTGAACGCCGTTGACACAGGCGGCGCCAAGTGAAGAGAGCGGCGCCGGTACAATCGGACGACTCGCAAAGTTCGCCATTGTAAACGCCCTGTGCCGCCTCGCACCCGTTCCGCCACTGATACTGCTTCTCTGCCCGACGCTGATGAGGGTGCGCCGGCAGCCAAGCCCAAACGCGTAGCCCCGGCGGACAAACCAGCCAAGACAGTCCGCCCGGCGGACAAGCTCGCCAAGCTCGGCCTGCACCGCGACGTCGATCTCGTCCTCCATCTGCCGATGCGCTACGAGGACGAAACCACGCTCCTGACCATCGCGGAAGCCACCGCCCGCGCCAACACGGGCTGGGCCGCACAGGTGGAGGGCACCGTTACGCGCAATGAAGTGGCGTTCCGACCGCGCCGACAACTCGTCGTCCACATCGCCGACGATTCGGGCGAACTGGTTCTGCGCTTCCTCAATTTCTACGGCAGCCAGGTCAAGCAGATGGCCGAAGGCGTCCGTCTGCGCGTGCGCGGTGAGGTACGCGGTGGTTTCTTCGGCGCGGAGATGGTGCACCCGACCGTGCGCGCCGTTGCCGCCGATGAGCCGTTGCCTGACC
>Ga0207690_10002480_pt1 | contig 11141 bp, 10 predicted proteins | sample KBSC23metaG_FD_184315 | JGI IMG/M metagenome (GOLD analysis project Ga0207690, IMG submission 184315) | Corn rhizosphere microbial communities from Kellogg Biological Station, Michigan, USA - KBS C2-3 metaG (SPAdes) (version 2) | ecosystem: Host-associated > Plants > Roots > Rhizosphere > Soil ...
AGGTATTCCTCAACCTGCTCGACCGCGCAGTCGCAAGATCTCAGCCTTACAAATTGCAGGAATAGCGACCCGCTTGAGATTGACAGCGTCTAAGTATCGCCTGCACTCGTCCACCGTCCATTCGGAATTGAGTGACACGGCGCGCTTGAGAAGAATCGCGCTGGTCCGCGATAAACCCAATGACATTAGGTTGACAAGAACCTTGTCTGATGCCCCAAACTCAAGGAAGAGGTGTATTGGGAGCAGCTTCTCTGCTGGCTCAGTTTGGCCCTTTTCGATCAACACCGCGGCCTGTCCGAAAAGGTCTTTGCTTATATAGAGCGCTGCCAGGACGTTCTCGGGACCTGGTTGCGTCAGTGCATTTTGGAAACCGATCAGGCCCAGACGGTAGCAGGCTTCGGCAGCAAGATCTGCCTCTTCACTACTTTGTGCGAATTGCAGTATCGCCGTCACCGCATTAGGATCCTGGTCGTAAACAAGATAAAGTGCTTTGATCCTTTCCAGTTCCAGAAATAGTTCATCTTCCTGCCAATCGTCGATCAGTAACGTCAGGGCCTGCCTCACTTTTATCTTTTTGATCAGCAAAGCGTTGACAAACAATTCCAGGCCTTTTTTTCTGACAAAGGAGTTTGCATCAGGGTCAGACACCACAGTTTTCAGGAACTGGTATAAAGCGAGCCCGTCGGTATGTGAGAGCAAGGCTTCGCCGTGTTGCTCGAAAAATTCAATTTTTTCTTGCAGCGACCGTTTGTTAAATTCCAGTATCAAGTTGGACCTTGCCATTAAAATACGAATGCATCGGCCGGCGTCACATACTGATTGGTTACGATGTCCGTCAACGTCCGTTCCGCGGTGCCTATCAGGATCTGCAAGCGGTCACCGAACCGCTCGTCGATGGCCTGTAATACGGCCGATAATCCTTCCATATAGGTCAGGTCGGCTTCCTCCTTTGCCGGGCTGTCAATGATCAGAAACCGGGTATGCCTGCCGAAGTTGTATTCAATATCCAGTTGTATCAGGCTTAGGTAAAACGCGATCTTCGCCCGGAGCTGCTCACCTTCCGCGATGTCGTCAAAAGCTATTAGCTCTCCATCCTGCTGGTATTTGACGTCGAAGCTCTGGGTAATCATCACTTGCGTGATGGAAGTCAGCCCCAATTGCTGTATCTCCTGGAGCATTAGCTCGGCGAGCCGTTTGAGCACTTTGCCGCTTAACTGGAACCGCTGCGTATTTAAAGCCTCAACCGCCGCGGTCAGAAAACCGATCTTTACATCGATATCGTCCGTGGCTTCTGCCTGATCGGGAGAATCCTGACCCAGACGATAGGTAACCACTGCTTTTTCCGCGATCAGCTCATTTTGCCTGGATTGATTTGGTTTCGGACGCGAACGCTCGGTTTCCAATTCCGAGTTCACCTGGCGAAGCCTTTCATTAAGCGTTTCAACCGATCTCAGACCTGATTTTTCCTGCTCCGCCTTTATGACCTCGTTATATGCTGCTTCATAATGCGCATCGGCTTTGTCTTGGTTCAGCCGAGTTAGGTCTTTAACCAGGTTTGCTTTATAAACGCTCAGATTGCTGATCTTCTGATCATATTCTTCTTTATCGACAATATCTTCATCAGTGATCGGATCGTTACATAACGAACAGGTGTGACTATGCGCCGCAGCCGCTTTTTTCTTCTCGGTAACCGTATGGTCGCAGCTGGGGCACTGTTTGATATCCAGGTTAGAGAAAAAGATACCGATCTGTGTAAATTCCTCCAAATCAGCAATGCGTTTATCTGTCTTTTGGATCTCCCGGTTGAGCCGGTGGATCTCGCTCAGCCGTGACTCCCGTTTGCCCTCTACTTCTGCCAGCGTCGATTTCGCGGTCCTCACCCGTGCTTCCATTGCCAGCAGCTCCCGATTGTGATCCTGGATGTCCTTAATGAGCATCTCATATTCCGCGATCAGCTGGTTAGTGTCAACCGGTGAGTCATTCATTGTCAATTGTTTGATCTCCTCATCGATTTCCTTCAGCCGCGTTTGCAGCTGTACCTGGTCTTTTTTCCGCTTACTGATCTGAGCTTCGCTGAGCGAAGCCTGCCGGGCCTTCTCATATTGCAACTTTTCCTTTTCAACGCTGAGACGGTTGATCGGGTAAGTAAACTCCAGCCCTAACAGCATCTGGAAGATCTTTTTGCTTTGTGCGCCGAACATCAGGCTAGCGCTGTCGCGCGATTCTAAAAAGATCGATTCGAAATAGGTCACCCAGCTGGCGCCAGCTTCCACCAGCTCATCCTTATCTTTTTGCGAGGCTTTTTGGGTCCATTTTAAGGAATAATAGGAAAACTGGTTGAAAAAGAAATCTTCGATCAGTTTCTCATATTTCGCTTCACTGGTAGCGGTAAATACGGCATCTTCTGTGCGGAGGCCTACCTGGCTGATGTCCTCCAGCACGCCGTTGAATAGCGTGGCCTTTAACGACTTTTCGGTATCTAAATAAATCGTATAGCTTCGATCATTGATCGAGAAACTCAATAGGATATGATGTATCCATTTTTTAATGTTTGGCTTGATCCTGTTCCTGCCCGTTAAGGCGAATTTGATGATTTTGAATATACTGGACTTTCCTTTGAAATTGTCAGCTATCCAGATATTGACACCCGTTTCGATTTTTTGGGTGAAGGCAATGGGCTCGTCATTGTAAGGTTGCCCTTCGCTCCCGGACTTCTTCCCCCAAAAAGAGATCCGGTCAAGCACCAGCCGCTTGCCGGTCGATATCGGGGTATCCCGGGTATAATCATCGCCCAGGTTTAGGAGTTGTTTCAGTTCACTCAGCGGCAATTTATCAGGGTCGCTGCTGTGAAGCTTTTCTACGAAGTCATCAAAGTCAAATATCATAATTCTGCTGCGTATAGGTTCAGGAATTCGGTTCTGGTCATTTCTTCAATGGTACCGATGAATTTATTATAGGAGGTGTTCCGGTACTCATCGATCTGGTATTGCGCGACTTTGAGCTGGGTGCCGGACAGATCGCCAAAGTACTGGTGGATCAGCCGGCACCGGTCGGCATACCATTGCAGCTTTGGCAACTGCTGAAGTTGGTTCAATATTTTTTGTTCGGCCATTCGGGTGATGAAATATTGCTTGCCGATGGTTTTGAAGTCGCTGCTTTTCTTGCTGGAAAATTCAATAAAACCGATGCTTTTCAGAAAACTGATCACGTCATCGATATCCTCGTAAGCGCCGAAAAAGAATCGCTCCATTTCCATCCGCCGAAACATCGGCTCCTGGTTATTAAAAATTTCCAGGACGATAGATTGGATAGCGGGCCGCAGGGCAGGATCTGTTTTCGCGATCAGCAAGAGTTCATAGGCCAGATAATCCGGATTACGGATCAGGAAATCGATCTTTTGAATGCGGGTCTCTGTCCGGAAGATGCGGACTGCATTCGGCCTGTCAGCATCGGCGATCGGTTCACCAAAAAAGTAAAGGATCAGCAGAATCCTTAACCTGTCTTTATAATTTCTGACACTTGCGTCTAAGTCCATTGTGATAACAGCCGGTTGACCGGTTAAAATAATAATTTATAAATATTGTTACTTATTAAGAATTTAACAAGGAATAGGCAAACAATTCACCCAAATTACCGCCTATTTGCCAGTTGACCAATATTTTAAGGCATGATATCCAGTATTTAGACACTGAAACAATTAATCGTTTCCAACAAAAGATAACTATTTATTATCAGTTATCTAAATAAGTGTCTGCAAAAAAACTTAGGATTTTACGGTTTGTAAACACATTGCATTTTTGCAGAGTAATTTTTAAATTCGCATTGTATTAGTTCTTTAAAACAACTCAAAATTACTCAAATTATTCGGTGACCTATCGGTGACTAACTGGTTTTTGAGGTTGTAAAATATTGGAATTTAAAGGATTACGGCATAGGTTCGAGTCCCGTCCATTCCGCTAAGACGAAAGTCAAAAACAACTAAAAGCCTGTAAATTAAATATTTACAGGCTTTTTTGTTTTCGGAAATGTGGTAAAATATCTAATTTTCACCATCAAAAAGGTGAGCGTTATGGTGAGCATATTTGAGAATCTCTAATGCTCACCAAAAACGCCGTAACTAATTGTTATACAGCATGTTCAATCATTGAACATCTTGACTGCAAGTGATGAAATAAACAATTTTGTTTCACTTAAAATCATTTGTAATGAGAACACAAGTTAATCTGTTGTTCTATCCCAAAAAGCGGCCAACTTATAAAAGCGGGCCAGTAATGATCTATTTAAGATTTACCGTTGAAGGCCAGCGTGCGGAAATCTCAACCGGTAAATCCATAGATCCGGCAAAATGGAATGTGCAAAGCTGTCGTGCCAACGGCACTAAGGAGGCGATTAGAACACTTAATGCTTTCCTTGACAGAATGGAAGCCAAAGCCCAGGAACTTCATCACCTGATGACAATGAACAACGACGATGTTACTGCTGAGACGTTGAAGAACCGTTTTATTGGCAAAGTTGAAAAAGCTCGCACACTTGTGGCGGTATTCGAGGATCATAATCAGAAAATGAAAAGTTTGGTTGGGCAGGAGTTTGAGAAAAGTACCTTGCAGCGTTATGAAACCTGCCTGATGCATGTAAAGGACTTTATGCAATGGCAGTATAACGTGTCGGATATTCCAATCACGAAAATCAATTTCACTTTCTTAAATGATTTCGAATACTACCTGCGCAGTGTACGCAAGTGCGCGAACAATTCGGCCATTAAGTATATTAAGAACTTGGGCAAGGTCGTTCGCATCTGTTTAGGCAATGGGTGGCTTACTATAGACCCTTACATCAACTACAAGCCTAAAACACAAAAAGTTCATCGCGCCGCTTTGAACAGGGAGGAATTGACAGCAATTGTTGAAAAGGAAATGCCGGTAGAACGACTACAGTTGGTAAAAGATATTTTCCTTTTTAGTTGCTACACTGGACTGGCTTACGTGGATGTTCGGAAATTGAAGCGGTCGGAAGTAGTACGAGGCATAGACGGTGAGCACTGGATATACACAAACAGGCAAAAAACCGATACGCTTTCACGCATTCCAATCCTTCCTACGGCTTCCAATATTATGAAGCAGTATGAAGATCATCCGCAATGTATAATTGAGGATAGGTTGTTACCGGTAATGAGCAATCAGAAAATGAATGCCTACCTGAAAGAGATAGCCGATATATGCGGAATAAAGAAGCTGATTACCTTTCACATCGCCCGGCATACATTTGCCACAACAGTAACGCTTAATAATGGTGTTCCAATAGAAAGCGTAGCCAAGATGATGGGGCACACCAGCATTAAGACCACGCAGATTTACGCTAAGGTGATGGATCATAAAATCAGCGAAGATATGCAAGCTCTAAAGAAAGTGTTTTGCTAAGATTTTTAAGTATAACGATAGTATGATAAGTGAAAAAAGTGAGCGGATATACTGTCCAATTTTTCAAAGAAAATTGGAGCAAGCGGGAATTGGGCAGTGGCCCAATTCGCTTGCCGTTTGCGCGACAAACGGGGTTTTAAGCATTCTCCGGGAATGCTTTGGCCCCACTATGATAACTTTAAATGCATTTTTAGAATTCCCGACAGAATTCCGTTATTAAAAATTGTGGCGATGGGACAACAAGTAGATTATAAGAAAATGGTAAAGTATCCGGAAGAGACAGATACAAAATTACAGAAGCTGGCTGATCAGGCAGGCGAATTGAACTAATTTACTTGATTATTTAATTAAACCTATGTATATTTACTTTTAATGTAACGATAAGACCCATTTTTTAGGTCTCATAATTACACTCGAAGTAATATGGCACATAGTGTTTACATATCATCCAACTTAACACAACAACAACTTGAATTTATGAAGTTGCTGGATGACTATGAAATTGAGCTATTTCAGTTTGATGAAATTGAAAGTCAGATTAATAGAAAATTCGATAACCTTAATGAAGTTCTTGAAAATTTAGTCCATAAAGAATTGCTTTCCAGGATAGAGCGAGGTAAGTTCTGCAAAGTTAATTTCCGTGATGAAAACGTGATCGGTACGTTTGTAGTAAAAAACAGCGCAGTGGCTTATTGGTCAGCCCTAAATCTACACGGATTAACGGAACAATTTTCTAACACGATATTTATTCAAACCACTTACCGCAAGGAAGACAAAATCCTGTTAGGAACACCTTATAAATTCGTCACTATAAATCCAGGTAAGCGTACTGGTATTATGTACAACGGCTACGGAAATACAAAATATCCTATAACGGATGTTGAAAAAACCATTATAGACTGTTTTGATCAACCACAATATTCCGGCGGTTATGCTGAGCTAATAAGGGCTCTATCTCAGGCAGAAATCAATGCTGATAAAATGATCAATTATTGCAAATCAGTCAACAATACTGCTGCTACCAAACGAATAGGTTTTTTGATTGAGTTATTTGAAAAGCCATCTATGAATAAATTTATTGATTTTGCAAAGGAACAGATCAATAAGAAGTATAACCTTTTTGATCCGCAGGGAACTGAAAAAGGCGAATTTGTAGCAGGTTGGAAATTGAGACTGAATATTAGCAAAGATGAATTGCTTAACCTATCAGACAAACAATATTAATGATACTAAAGAAGGAAATAGAGAAAATTGCGCTGCAAGAGAACGTATCACGTAGTACGGTAGATAAGGATTGGGTATTAGGCCATTTTATTGATGCTATATTCTCTATCCCATTGTGCCGGGACAGTCTTGTTTTCAAAGGTGGTACCTGTTTAAAAAAGTGTTATATACCTGATTACCGATTTTCAGAAGACCTGGACTTTACCTCTGTAAATCCTGACTTTGTATTAGACCGGGAATTGTTACAGGAAATAGCCGAACTGATAACACAGCGAACCGAAATTCCTTTATTTATCGATTCTGTAAAAGAATTGAAGCATAAGGACATGCCCACCGGGTATGCGGCAATCATTAAGTTTTGGGGTGCCGATCATTTAAAAAATCAAGCACCTCCTCCACCGGAAAGATGGGCAACAAGCGTAAAAATAGAGATCATCCTTTATGAAAAAATGTTATTCCCGGTTAGCTTACGCCCCATAACACATGCGTATTCTGATAAACTGGCCTTAGTGGATCAAACCATCCCTTGTTATGATTTGCAAGAAGTAATGTCAGAGAAGTTGAGAGCGTTAATACAGCGCTCCTATTCTGCACCGAGGGACTACTTTGATATATGGTACCTATCCCATAAGCTTGAAGCTATAGAATGGCCGATAATTGTAAATGCGTTTCACGAGAAAATGAAATTTAAAAGCTTAGAGTTTACCGGCACAGACCAATTCTTAAACGACGATGTAGATAAAAAGCTTACAGGAGCCTGGAAAAACAGCCTCGCTCATCAAATACCACATGGGCAATTACCACCTTATAGTCAGGTGAAAGAAGAGCTATCATTGTTGTTTGAAAAAATATTTAATGCCAATTGAAGCCAAGCGGCTGCGGCAGGTGGCTTCATTACACCACGCGCTTTCGCGCCGGGTTCTATTCCGCCGCCAGCCTCGCCGCCCTTGCAGGAATAAAATTCGCTGTCGCTCATAATATATCTGCCTTGGGTGATTAAATTGATTAAAGGGCCTGTTTATAGTATCGTACCATGCCAATAATTTAAAAAATATTCTTAGTGCTTTGATAAATGCAAGTTATGGGATAACAGTCATTCCCAACAAACTATATAATTCAATGCCTAAACCTAAATTTAGAAATGTCTTACCATTTTGATTTCGCTCGTGCCAAGCTTTCGAAATTATTAAACCACAATGTTTTTTTTGTGCCTCTTCAGAATTAAAAAAATATTTTCTGCAAAATGCACCATTTTTAACAGGTTCCGTATTTCCTGGGTATAACAGATAACATTTGCTGGCTTCAAAAAAATGATGGTAGGCATACATTTGTCTTAAATCATCCATGCTTATTTTTGAAGGATCATTATTTATATTTTTCCATTTGGTGTCAATTACTATATTTCCAAGGTCTCTCGTTTCAATTACAATATCTGGTTTCAAGTATCGTTTCGACGCTGTTGTTTCCCAAAAGCGGATGGATTTTTGATTGTAAATATTTTTTACACTTTGTGGTTTATTTTTCTGCAGAATCCTAAAAATATATTCTTCCCATAGCTGATTCATATTGAATAAAATAGCTATAGAATTATTTGAACCAGTACTTAGGTCAGGACGATAATTCAGTAAAAGCATTTTCGCTATTTGAATTGCAATTTGATATTGATCAGATTTCCGGTCAAAGCTAAGTTTATCAAACAAACGCTCTGTTATTCGTATGTCGTCAACTTCAGGAAAGTTTAATTTTAAACTATAGCATTCAGATAGTAATGTTTGACTATTACATAAACCAGGCAATATCGCTATTGCCTTTGCAAGTATTTTATGTAATAAGTGATTTTTGTCATATTGACTTTGAGCTACGTAAAAACGTTCCTGATGTACCAGGTTTTTTTGAATGTGTTTCCCTACAAGTAGTTTCCCTTTAAGTGCATTACAATTACCTTCTACTTTTCTGTATTTTTTAATTAGTCCTTGCCTTATAAGAGCGTTTACTTCATTAATTAAACGTTCAATATATAAATCAAGAATACTATTGCTACGTGTTTTTAAGTGTGCATCGGATATGGAAGGAGTATTTATTAAATGGCATACTTTTAACATGTCAATCAAAATACTTTGCCATTTATTTTCCTGTTGCTCAATTGCCTCAATATTATCGCGGCTGACCCATTCATTATCTGCTTTGGGCAAAATTTCAATAGTAAGATCCAAAACCTTTACAACGCCCACATATTCATTAAAGCAAATACCATTGCGAGTAGGTTTGAAGAATGGTCTTTTTTTAGCATCATATAGCTTCCATAAAGAATCTATATATTTTTTTTCTAACGGTAACTTTTGGTGTCGTCTGCCAAAATAAAAAATCAACTCCTGGCTGATAAATATAGTTTGATGTTCGAAAACTTTAAGTGTTTTCATACCTAACCAACAATTGCTTTAACCGCAGCTATAAACTGATCCTCGTCTATAAGATGATCTTCATTTGTAAAGCGGATAATCCGATACACTTTCTTTTCCAATAAGAGGTCTTTGTCCTCATACTCAAAATCTGCAAAACCTGCAACATCAGATACAGAGGTAACAAAGTTCTTGCCTAAAACCAATCCAATTTTGCCATAGTCTCCAAAAAAATATTCTTGTAGCTGAGGAATTATTTTATTGAAGAATGCATTATGCAGCTTACTAACGCTATCGATATTTAGGAAGAACGAATGACCTATTAGATGATCTTGTGATAAGAGGGTCTCAAGGCGTATATTAATATTTTTTAAGACGGTTTTCAAGTTAATACCTTTAAAATCAATAATTCCTATATTGTCTTCCTGCGGTAGCATCTCTATAAAGCTAAAGCGTCGGCGAAGGGCAGTGTCTAATGCTTCGACACTCCTATCTGCAGTATTCATAGTGCCTACTATATGAAGATTTGGAGGCACTGAGAAACTTTTTTTAGAATAGGGCAGTGTCACATCCAGAGCTTCTGGGCAACCTTCGCGCTTATCGTCTTCAATCAACGTAATAAGTTCGCCAAAAATTTGTGAGACATTACCCCGATTAATCTCATCAATTATCATGACATAATTTTTGGGCTTAGCGGCAATCTCCCTTTTTATTTCGTCTTCGCTTTTAACAAAAAACTCGCGCTTTAATTTTTGATGATCTAGCTTGTAAATACTTTGTTGAGAAAACGATTTATTATAAATTTCTGAAACTGGTATTGCGACATCTTTAATCAACCATTCGACGTTTCTAAACTGCCAATAATCAATTTCATCTGTTTGTTTAAAATAATAATCGCCGGTTACCCGGCCTATTGCCCGGCAAACATAGTTACCTTTGGAAATCAGTACGTAATTACCCTTTTTTACGTAATGTATAAATTTGCTGATGCACGATGTTGCAAAATCGCTTTCACCTTTATCTTTTGCCAAGGCTTTAGTTTCATATTCACTTAAATTACTAAAGTTATTGGGGCCTCCCCAACCCAAAGCAATGCAGTTATTTTCGATGCAATAATCATATATCTCGTTATCTTCAGACCGCAGAGTATTGCCTAACGATATTTTAAAAAATTGTGCTTTTTTAAACTGATCTTCGCTTATTTGAAAACGCTTTATTTGAACATCCGGTTTATAACGGGCTCTTTCACAAAGCGTAAAAAATATTCCGGGCTCTATCTTATAATTTATAGTATTAGTAAGTGCCGGTGTTGTGCCAGGCAATACAGCTTCAACCACCTCTGCATCGTCCTCGGGTTGGAGTAATACAGGTTTAATACCTTCAATAAAATCTTCATAACCCAAGCTTTGATGAAACGTGGTAAACACTATTTGCCCTTCATCTCGTAATCGCTGATATTCACTTTTAAGTTCTTCACGATTATTTGCTACAAAATCAGGATTTGCAATTTCAACCGCTTTATTAATCGAGTTATACGTTTTACCCGTTCCCGGGGGACCATATAGGATGGTATTTAATGACATAGCCTTTTGCGTTTTATTTGTTTCGGGGCGCGGCTCCGGTTGTTCTCCCGTCAACGCCCACAATTGAAGTGTATAATCAAAATAGTCCTGATCCATAGATTTTTGCTCGATCAGGTATTTATGAGCTGTAGAAATAGGAGCATTACCTGCGGGCATTCCTTTCGCTCTAGCGGCTTTGAATAAAGCTTCGGGCCTAAAAATGTTTATCACCCGATAGTCGCTATATAAGAATGCTACTTTCCATTTATAGGCATCGCCTAAATCCAGACCGTCTATTGGTTCCAAATTATTATTTAATGCATCCGTTGCTGTGGTAACAATTAACTTTTTAACCTCAAGAAACGCATTGTAAGCGTCACTTCCATATTTTGACCGCTTGGATGGCATTCGGCTTCTTCGACCGTTACAAGCGGGTTACCGGCGACGATTTCTACGCCCTTTCGACTTCCGGTCGCCGCGAAGCGGGCGAGTTCACTCCCGGCGACGACCCGACCGAAAAGCAGATCCACGAGCATCGC
>Ga0207690_10002481_pt1 | contig 11139 bp, 12 predicted proteins | sample KBSC23metaG_FD_184315 | JGI IMG/M metagenome (GOLD analysis project Ga0207690, IMG submission 184315) | Corn rhizosphere microbial communities from Kellogg Biological Station, Michigan, USA - KBS C2-3 metaG (SPAdes) (version 2) | ecosystem: Host-associated > Plants > Roots > Rhizosphere > Soil ...
GTAGCGCATCGCGGCGAAGCTCTTCGGGTCGTCCGGCGAACCGAAGTTGCCCTGGCCGTCGACCAGCGGATAGCGGTACGAGAACGGCTGCGCCATCAGCACCATCGCTTCGTAGCTGGAGCTGTCGCCATGTGGGTGGAACTTGCCGATCACGTCACCGATGGTGCGCGCGGACTTTTTCGGCTTGGCTGTGGCGTTCAGACCCAGCTCGCTCATCGCGTAGATGATGCGTCGCTGCACCGGCTTCAGGCCGTCGCCCACGAAGGGCAGGGCGCGGTCCAGCACCACATACATCGAATAATCGAGATAGGCCCGTTCGGCGTATTCCTTCAACGGGATCTGTTCGTAATTGGCTTGCAGGTTCATGCGGTTGCATCGATATGGCGCGCGAGCTGCGCGGTTAACCGGTCGATGGTGCCAGAAAGCGGCGGTTTCTTGTAGGAGCGCACCCTGTGCGCGATGCCTTTGCGAATCCCGAATCCCGAATCCCCGCCCGAAAGGCATCGCGCACAGGGTGCGCTCCTACGGCGTAGGGCGGGCAATGCCCGCCGCTCTTGGCCGCAACGGTCGCCAGGATTCACTGGGTTTTACCCTTGAGTGCAGGCAACGGCGGCGCACGCAGCGGCACCGGGGTGGATTGCACGATCGAGGTGGTGGTCTGGCCGTAGCGCAGGAAGCGGTCGAGGATCAGGTCGAGATTTTCCAGCGCGTCCAGGTACACCTTGATGATGAAGCAGTCCTCGCCGGTGACGCGGTGGCACTCGACGACCTGCGGCATCTTCTGTGCGAGTTCGGCGATCTTCGACAGCTGACCGGGCACCGGGCGCACGCGTACGTAGGCGGTGATCGGCCAGCCCAGTGCCTTGGGGTCGAGGTCGATCCGGTAGCCGCGGATCACACCGGTTTCCTCCAGTCGGGTGAGGCGCTCCTTCACGGCCGGTGCCGACATGCCGATGCGGCTGGCGAGCTTGCTGACCGGCTGGCGCGGGTCTTCCTGCAGCGCTTTCAGCAGCTCGATATTGCGGGGGTCGGAGACGAGACTGGGAGTCTGAGGCATATCGTTCATGAAACCTTCGGAAATTGAAAAATCATCGCGTTTAGCCTTGAACTATGCATGGATCATGCGCCGATTCCTTGGAGAATGGGAGCCCATGAGTGAGCTTCCCTCCGCATCCTCGATTCCCCGACTCGCACCGCCTCCGCAGCTGTATTTCGTGATCAGCGCGGTCTTCCATTACCTCGGCCCGGCCTTCGCCGTGTTGCTGTTCGCCCGCGTCGAGCCGCTCGGCGTCGCCTGGCTGCGGATCGCCAGCGCTGCGCTGATCTTTGCCGCGTGGCGGCGGCCATGGCGTCATTTCCCGCAGCTCACCGTGGCGGCGCGGTGGAACATCGTGGCCTTGGGCGTGGTGCTCGGCGGCATGAACACCTGCTTCTACCTGGCGATCGACCGCCTGCCGCTGGCGACGGTCGGCGCGATCGAGTTTCTCGGCCCGATCGCATTGGCGCTGGCCGGCCTGCGCACCCGGCGCAATACCGTGGCGCTCGCGCTGGTGGTCGCCGGCGTGTGGTTCCTGACCCGCCTGCGCTTCGCCGGCACGCCGCTCGGCTTCGCGTTCGCGTTCGCCAACTGCGCACTGTTCGCGCTGTACATCGTGCTCGGCCATCGGGTGGCGAACGATGGCGGCGGCAGGGCCATCGACTGCCTCGCCGCGGCGATGCTGGTGGCGCTGGTGGTGGTCACGCTGATCGGAATCCGGCCGGCCGTACCGGCGCTGGTCAGTCCGCTGCTGCTCGCGGCGGGCATCGGCGTTGGGGTGACTTCGTCGGTCATACCGTACGTGTGCGACCAGCTGGCGATGGCGCGACTGCCGCGGGCCACCTTCGCCGTGCTGCTGGCGCTGTTGCCCGCCACGGCGTGCCTGGTCGGCGCGGTCGTGCTGCACCAGTTGCCCAGCCGGGCGGAGACGATCGGCATTGCGCTGGTCGCCGCCGGCATCGCCATCCACCGCGACGCCATCCACCGCGAGGCGCGGCGATGAGACAGAACCGAATGGTGCTTACTAAGCTCGTCATCCCCGCGAGGCGCTTTTCAACAGCCGCATGGCTGGTCAAGCGGGGATCCAGTGCCTCTTGCAGCCTGAAGTCGCTGGATTCCTGCTTTCGCAGGAATGACGGTAGTGGAGCTTTGCGCCTAAGTTAAGTGCCATTCGAGGCAGAACCCATTCCATGCAATGACAGCGAGGTGCTCCCCATGAACTACGTACGACTCGGAAAATCCGGCCTCAAGGTCTCGCGCATCTGCCTGGGCTGCATGAGCTATTCGGCAACGCCCACCGCCGAGAGGCCATGGACGCTGGACGAGGAGCACGGCCGGCCGTTCATCCGCCGCGCGCTCGAACTGGGCATCAACTATTTCGACACGGCGAACATGTATTCGGGCGGCGGCAGCGAACAGATGCTGGGGCGCGCGTTGCGCGACTTCGCCCAGCGTGAGGAGGTTGTCATCGCCACCAAGGTGTTCTACCCGATGCGCGGTGACGCGAATGGCGGCGGCCTGTCGCGCAAGTCGATCATGACCGAGATCGATGCCAGCCTGCGCCGGCTCGGCACCGACTACGTCGACCTGTACCAGATCCATCGCTGGGATCACGCCACGCCGATCGAGGAGACGCTGGAAGCGCTGCACGATGTGGTGAAGGCGGGCAAGGCGCGTTACCTCGGCGCCTCGTCGATGATGGCCTGGCAGTTCGCCAAGGCGCTGTACACCGCCGACCTGCACGGCTGGACGCGCTTCGTGTCAATGCAGCCGCACTACAACCTGCTGTACCGCGAAGAGGAACGCGAGATGCTGGATCTGTGCGCCGACCAGGGCATCGGCGTGGTGCCGTGGAGTCCGCTGGCGCGCGGTCGGCTGGCGCGGGCATGGGAAGATGAACCGAGCACCGTGCGCGGCGGCTCCGATCCCTGGGGCGATGGCGTGTATGCCGCGAGCAAGGCGGCGGACAAGGGCGTGGTGGATCGCGTGGGCGAGGTGGCCGAACGGCTCGGTGTGCCGCGCGCGCAGGTGGCGCTGGCGTGGCTGCTGCACTGGCCGGTGGTCACCGCGCCGATTGTCGGTGCGACCAAATCGCATCACCTGGAAGAGGCGGTGGCGGCGTTGTCGATCCGCTTGCCGCAGGCGGAGATCGATGCGCTGGAAGCGCCTTATCTGCCGCATGCCGTGGCCGGCATCGACTGATCAGGGCAGGCGCTCGACCGGCACGCCCAGCAGCTTCAGTTGCGCCTGCACGCTGTCCGGCCCGGCCAGGTGGGCGGCGCCGACGGCGATGAAGAGGGTGCCGGGGTGCCGCATCAGGGCGGCGATTCTTCGTGCCCAGGTCAGGTTACGCTGCACCAGCAGGCGCTGGTACAGCTTCGGGTTCTGCGCGCGCATGACCTGATCCTCGAGGCGGGCGATGCTGCCGACGTCGCCTCGCTTCCACGCATCGATCAGCCGGGCAAACTCGGCCGGGCTCTTGTCGATGTCGTGCAGGATCGTGCGCAGGAAAGCCAGTTGCATCGGCTCGGGCATGTCGGCCAGCAGGCGGATCTGCTGTTCCGCGGTTTCCAGCCCGAGCACGGGCTTGCCGGCGGCGAGCATCTGCGCCTTGAGCTGCTTGTCCACGCCGTGCTTCGGGTCGATGCCGGCCTTGAGCAGGGGCGCGGCGGTCAGGGTCAGCGCCGCCAGCCAGGGCCGCATGATGCGCAGTGTCTGCAGGTCGCCGGGCAGGTCGGCGTGCTCCGCGGCGAGCTGCAACTGGCGCAATTCGGTGGGATTGAGCTGGTCGGTGAGCGGGTGGGTTGGATCCATCCCGTACTTCAGCACCAGGGCAATCATGTTCGGCTGGTCGTCGTCGGTGACTTCGATGTACAGCGCGCTGCTCTGCGCCAGCGCCTCTTCCAGCGCGGGCGAGCGCCAGGCCGTGTCGTTGGGCAGCAGGTGCACGGTGCCAAACAGGTAGATCGTGGTGTCGGCATCCTTCGCCACCCACAACGCCGGCTTCGCCAGCACCGGCGTGCAGACGCACAGCAAGGCAAGGCAGGCGAACAGGCGCAATGCGATCAGGGGCTTCATGCCCGCAGTGTCGCGACAAGTTCCCGGGCGTTCAATCCCGCGCCGATCGGGCGGCGCGATCGGGCGGCTATGTCGGCGTCTCGTTGGTCAGCGCGAAGGCACTGGCGCGGGCCGGCTCGATCGGCCGGATCTCGAAAACCAGGCCGCGTTCCAGGCACGGATTCTCAGCGGCAATGGCCGCCGCTTCGTCGAGGCTATTGGCAAGGATGAACCAGTAGCCGCCGACGATTTCCTTGGCCTCGGTGAACGGGCCGTCCGTAGTCGTCTGTCGCGAAACCAGCTTGCCCTCGCGAGCGAGCCGCTGCCCGGCCCGCATCTTTCCCTCGCTCACCAGCCGGTCGTGCCACGCATAGAACCGGTCGATGGTGTCCTGGATGGCTTCGGGCGAGGCATCCCTGTCCCACTGGCCGCGGGAGAGGACGAGGTATTCGAATGACGGAGTTGGCTCGCTCATGGTTCGTTCCGTGGCGTGGGCGGTGCACAAGTCTGCCCGGGTTCGATGCATGGCGGGAACCTGGTCGGCGCCGGTGCCCGAATCCGCTCGCGTCGGCGCGAGGGCGGCTTTTGGTGCGGCTGCCGCCCGCGGTCAGCGTGGCACCCGATAGCCACCCGGCACGCCGTGCGGGCTCAGGGTGATCTGCCACAGCTGGTCGCGACGGCTGCGGAACACGGCGGCGGAGACAGCGAGGTAGTAGCGCCACATGCGGCGGAAGCGTTCGTCGTAGCTCTCGGGCAGGGTGGGCCAGGCCGCTTCGATGTTGGCGCGCCAGGCGGTGAGGGTGCGGTCGTAGTCGGCGCCGAAGTTGTGCCAGTCCTCGACCACGAACAGGTCTTCCAACGCGGCGGTGACCTGGCTGGCGGCTGGGATCATCGAATTGGGGAAGATGTATTTCTCGATCCACGGGTCGGTCTGCGCCGGCGCGCTGTTGCTGCCGATGCAATGCAGCAGGGAGAGCCCATCCTCCTTCAGGCAGCGGCGCACGGTTTCGAAATAGGCGCGGTAATTCTTGCCGCCGACGTGTTCGAACATGCCGATTGAGTACACCGCGTCGAACGGCTCGTCGACCTCGCGGTAGTCCTGCAGGCGGATCTCGATGGGCAGGCCGGCGCAGAGTTCGCGTGCGTAGTCGGCCTGCCGTTGCGAGACGGTGATGCCGACGCCCTCGACGCCGTAGCGCTCGGCGGCATATTTCAGCGCTTCGCCCCAGCCGCAGCCGATGTCGAGCACGCGCTGGCCGGTTTGCAGCTGCAGCTTGCGGCAGATCAGGTCGAGTTTGGCCGCCTGCGCATCGTCGAGATTGTCGGCCTTGGCCCAGTAGCCGCAGGAGTACACCAGGCGCTTGCCGAGCATGGCGTGGAACAGGTCGTTGCCGAGGTCGTAGTGGGCCTTGCCGATCTCGAAGGCGCGCTCGCCGCGCTGCAGGTTGATGAAGCGCGCCTTGAGATGGGCGAGCAGGGTGTCAAGGGTTTTCAGGCCCTGATCCAGCCCCGCGGTGAGCAGGCGCGTGCACAGGCCGGGCAGGTCGAGAGCGTCCCACCAGCCGTCCATGTAGGCCTCGCCCAGGCCCAGCGAACCGTGCGCGAAGACGCGGGCGTACAGGCGCTCGTCGTGTACCTGCAAGTCGACGGCGTCGTCGCCGTTGATGTGGATGCCGGCCTGGTCGAGCAACTCGCCGGCGCGGTTCTTGAGGTCGTCCTGGCTCATGCGCTACCTCGTGCGTTGGTGAAACCGGTGCGGATCAATGTGTGCCGAGCACCGCAAAGCTTGTGGGACAGCGTGCATACGTGGCGTCGACGCGCGCCTCGCGCACCAGCTGCAGCAGCGTCTCGGCCTGCTCGTCGAGCAGCAGGAACTCGATCTTGATCGGCAGGTCGTCGGCCAGTTCGAAGAACTGCTCCTCGTGCAGCACGCCATGCCGGCCGTAGCCGGAGATCGCGCGGAATACCGAGCCGCCGCCGATGCCGAGCGACCTGGCCCGCTCCAGCAGCCACTCGGAAAGCAGCATCCCGTCGTGGCGGGCGCGTGCGTGGCAGTAGAAGATCAGGTGCACGCCGTGTTGCAGGGCTTCCTGATTCATGGGCCGACTCCTGGTCAGTGGCGCAGCAGGCTGCGGGTGAGCGCGAGGCCGAGTACGGTCATGCCCAGCGAGCCGGCGAGATGGGCCAGCACGTGTCCGCTGAACCACAGGTACTGCTGGCGCAGCAGCAGGGTGACGGCTTCGCCGGAGAAGGTGGAGAACGTGGTCAGGCCGCCGAGGAAGCCGGTCATCACGAACAGTTGCAGTTCCGGCGATGCCGCCTGGAAGTTGCGGAACAGGCCGATCGCCACGCCCATCAGCAGGCCGCCGCTGAGGTTGGCCGCCAGCGTGCCCAGCGGCAGGGTGGGGAACAGCGGGTTGAACAGCACACCCAGGCCCCAGCGACACCAGCAGCCGATGGCACCGCCCAGACCGATCGCGACAAATCCACTGACACCCACGAGCGCTGCTCCGTTGCATGGAAAATTTCCGGTTGCCACGGCGGCAGGCAGGCCTGCGCCGCCGGAAGCCGGCGTTGCAGGCATCATCAACCTCGACGCGGGTACGCCCGAGGTGGTTGGTTCCGGGCGCGCAGCGAGCGGGCCGGGAACGGGAGGCATGCCATCTCCCATGAGGCCATCCTAGTGGATGCGACCGCCCGGTCGTCAAGCGCGACCTTATACTGCCCGAACGCCACTTCGGTTCCACCGCCCATGAACCCCACCCCGCGCACCGTGCGGCGCAGCCTGCCGTGGCTGCTCGCGGCGCTGTCGATGATCGGCCCGTTCTCGATCGATGCGGTGTTTCCGGCGTTCCCGGCGATCGGCGCGCGCTTCGCGGTGGACGACACGGCGCTGCAGCAGTTGATCAGCACGTACCTGGTCAGCTATGCGGTGATGAGCCTGTTCCACGGTGCCATTTCCGACGCGATCGGGCGCAAGCCGGTGATGATCGCGGGCATGCTGTTGTATGCGCTGGCGTCGGTGGGTGCGGCGCTGTCCACCTCGTTCGCCATGTTGCTGGCCTGTCGCGGCTTGCAGGGCGTGTGCGCCGGCGCAGGCCTGGTGGTGGGGCGCGCGCTGATTCGCGACAGCCTGGAGGGTGCCGCCGCGCAGCGGCTGATGTCGCAGGTGATGATGATTTTCGGGATAGCGCCGGTAATCGCACCGATGGTGGGCGCGCTGCTGCTGCCGCTGGGCAGCTGGCACGGCATCTTCTGGGTGTTGAGCGGTTTCACCGTGGTGCTGGCGCTGGCCCTGGGGCTGCTGCTGGAGGAAACGCATCCGCGCGAACGGCGTACCGCGTTTGCGCCGCGCCCGCTGCTGGCCGGCTACGCGTCGTTCGGGCGCGATGTGTTGTTCTGGCCCCTGCTGGTTTCCAGCTCGGTCAACTTTGCCGGCTTGTTCCTGTACATCGCCTCGGCGCCGCGCATCGTGCGCGAGCTGCTGCAGCTGTCGGCGCAGGGTTTTCCCTGGCTGTTCATCCCGGTGGTGATCGGCCTGGTGACGGGTGCGTGGTGCTCCGGCCGGCTGGCCGAGCGTGCCAGCGTGCGCTTCACGGTGAACCTGGGCTACGCGTCGATGGCGCTGGCCTGCGTGCTGCACATCGCGCTGGCGCTGGTGTTTCCCGCGCCGCGATTGCCCTGGTCGATGCTGCCGCTGATCCTGCACGGCATCGGCGTGCAACTGGCGTTCCCGACGCTGACCCTGTTGCTGCTGGATCGGTTCCCGCAGCGGCGGGGCGGGATCTCCTCGGTGCAGGCGTTCGCCAGCCTGCTGTTGTGCAGCGTGGTAGCCGGGGCGATCTCGCCGTGGCTGTCGACCAGCATGCTCGGCCTGGCGCTGGGTGCCTCGGCGCTCACCGCGATCGGTGCGCTGGCGTGGTGGCGCTACGGTGCGCTGGGCCGGCGTTCGCTGGATCGGGGCATGCCTCCGGCCGATCCCGGCGCGGTGATCCAGGCGGAAATCGTCGAGCCGCGTTGAGCGGCTGAGAAAAGATCGCTCTTGCTTCCCCCGCTGCGCAGGGGAAGAACCGAAAAAAAGCCAGGCTCCGCGCCAGCCCGTCGAATCTTTCACGGGCTCTGAGGCGGTTCAATCTGCCGGGGCGCCGGGTGCCTTGGGGATCTCGGCCACGCTCTCGACCGACATCAGCACGGTGGCTTGGGCCAGGGCGCGAACCAGGCTGGGCGAGCGGTAGCCCGAGTCCGCCAGCCAGCGGCGCCACACCGACTCGTCGACCTTCTCGTTGACGCCGCTGCCCAAGCCACGATCGAACGGCGGCTTGAATTCCTTGTAGATGCCATACATGAACTCCTTGTACGAATCGCGCGGTACGCCGGAGAAGGCGTCGGTGACAGGCTGAAAGCGCTCGTCGCAGGCCAGCCCGGCGGCCATCGCCTTGCCTTGCAGCCAGGCCAGCGGCAGGTCGGGCAGCGGGTCGGGCTCGCGCCCGGCACCGTCGCGATCGTTGCCGCCGCCCACGTCGGAGTGCGAGCCGATGAACCAGCGCTGTTCGACGTCGAGCTGTTCGCGCTTCTTCGAGGTCAGCGATTCGCCGGGCTTGACCGTGTAGGGGTTGCGCGTCCACAGCGCCGGCTTGAAGTCGCCGCGATGTTCATCCAGCGCCAGCGCCTGGTAGGCGCGCTTGACGATCTTGCTGAGCTCGGTGTCGTGGAACCGGTACCGCGCGCGGGCAAACGGAAACCACGAGGCGGTATCGGGTACGCCCAGCGAGCCGACGGTGTCCCACACGCCGATGAAATGGATGTCGACCTCGGTCGAATGATCGGCGCGGAACGCCGTGGCCGGCGGGTCGTCCGGCTTGATCGTGACGTCGCGGTAGAAATCGTAGGCGTGACCGGCGTCGGCCCTGGTCACGCTGCCGTCGGCCCCGCGCTTGAGCAGGCCGCACTTGCGGATCAGCCCGCCCAGGCTGCGCGCGGTATAGGCGCCGCGGCTGAAGCCGAACAGGTAGATCTCGTCGCCCGGCCGCCATGTCTGGCACAGCCAGCGGTAGCCGTCCAGCACGTTGTCGGAGAGTCCGTAACCGAACGCGCCGCCGAGCAGGTGGCTGAGCCCGCGCTTCACGCCCACGCCGGGGATGTAGTTGACCAACTGCGCGTTGCCGAGGGCGTCGACCGGTGCGATCAGTCGGCGCAGGCGTTCCACATTGGTGTTCGACTCCGGCTTGTTCCAGGTGCCGTCGAACAGCAGCACGAGCCTGCGGGTCGCCATGGTGTCCTCCATCGCGATAGGTGCGGGTTGATCCGCGAGGACTTTAGCAGGTTGTCGGGCGCCGGCATGCGCCTGCGGGACGGGCGGCGTATCCTGCAAGGTCGTTTCCGGAACCTTGACGTGGCGGACATCGATGGAGCGGCAGACACAGATCGAACGGGCGCAGGCATTCCGGCGCATGCACGACCGCAGGCAGGTATTGCTGCTGCCCAATTGCTGGGACGCGGGCAGCGCGCGGCTGTTCGCACGGCGCGGTTTTGCGGCGATCGCCACCACCAGTGCCGGGGTGGCCTGGTCGCTAGGCCATGCCGACGGCGAGCAGGCCCCGCTGGACGAGGTGCTGGCGGCGGTTGCACGCATCACGCGGGTGGCCGGCGTGCCGGTGACGGCGGATATCGAAACGGGTTACGGCGACACGCCGGCGGAGGTGGCCGCCACCGTGCGTGCGGTGATCGCGGCCGGGGCGGTCGGCATCAATATCGAGGACGGCATGCCCGGGCACGGCCCGCTGCGCGATGCCGCCGACGCCGCGGCGCGGGTGCGCGCGGCGCGAGCGGCGGCCGACGCCAGCGGCGTGCCGATCGTGATCAATGCGCGGGTGGATCACTGGATGCAGCATGGCGACGCCGATCCGGCGGCGCGGCTGGCCGACGCCACCGATCGCGCTCGCGCCTATCTGGCCGCGGGTGCGGATTGCATCTACCCGATCGGGCTGGCCGACCTGGCCACGCTGGCGGCGCTGGTGCGCGCGCTCGACGCGCCGGTCAACGTGGCGGCGGGCGCGGGCATGCCCGGCCTTGCCGAGCTGGCCGGGCTCGGCATCGCCCGGGTCAGCACGGCCACGCGGCTGGCCACGCTGGCGTTCGCCGCGGTCGATCGCGCCATCGGCGCCGTGCAGGCCAGCGGCCGCTTCGACGCCCTGGCCGCGGAGTTCACCTATGCCGACGCGCAGCGGCTGTTCGAGCCGGTGTGAGCACCGCATTTTCTTCGAATCGAGAGGTATCGCCATGAGTCAACGTATCGACTACAAAAATGCTTCACCGGGGGCCTTCAAGGCCATGCTGGGCGTGGAGACCCATGTGCACCGCTCGGGCCTGGAGCCTTCGCTGATCGAGCTGGTGAAGATGCGCGTGTCGCAGATCAACGGCTGCGCGTATTGCCTGGACATGCACAGCAAGGATGCGCGTGCCGCCGGCGAGACCGAACAGCGCCTGCATGTGCTGGCGGCGTGGCGCGAAGCGCCGTTCTATTCCGCACGCGAACGCGCGGCACTGGCCTGGGCCGAGGCGATGACCCGGGTTGCCACCGACGACCTGGGCGACGCGCTGTACGAGGAGGTGCATGCGCAGTTCAACGACAAGGAGATGGTCGATCTCAGCATGGCGATCGTCGCGATCAACGGCTGGAACCGCCTGGCGATCGGGTTTCGCTCCGAGGTCGGCGGCTACCAGCCGCCGTCTGCGGGTTGACCGGCGGGGTGCCTGGCAGGGTTCCGCGCGGCGGTGGTCGTTGGCGCGCGCAGCCGCCGGCACACCGTCAGTGCGGCAGGCCGCGGGTTCGCAGAAAATCCCGCGCGTCGTCGGCGTCGCGCTCGAACCAGGCGCGGGTCGAGCCGAGCCGGAACGAGTAGCCCCAGGCGTCCATGTCATCCATCAGGCGGTCGCGCCCCACGCCCGGCAACTCGTCGGCCAGCACGATCTGCAGGTAGCAGGCGGCGTCCTCTTCCTCGATCGAATCGGTGGCGTCGGTATGGACGTCCGGACGTCTTTCCGGC
>Ga0207690_10002487_pt1 | contig 11134 bp, 10 predicted proteins | sample KBSC23metaG_FD_184315 | JGI IMG/M metagenome (GOLD analysis project Ga0207690, IMG submission 184315) | Corn rhizosphere microbial communities from Kellogg Biological Station, Michigan, USA - KBS C2-3 metaG (SPAdes) (version 2) | ecosystem: Host-associated > Plants > Roots > Rhizosphere > Soil ...
GCTTCGCCAGCGCAGTCTCGGCGGAGAGGCGCTGGAGGCGGTGCTGGAAGCGCTGGAGGCGGAAGCGGAGGCGGCGCTCAAGGCGCAGGGCGTCGAGGCCCTGCGCCTCCGCCGCCGCACCGCGCTCCGCTATGAAGGCAGCGACACGGCGCTGGAAGTGCCGGTGGGGGAGGGGATGGAGCAAGCCTTCGAGGAAGCCCACCGCACCCGCTTCGGCTTCGCCTCGCCCGGGACGGCGGTGGTCGTGGAGACGGCGATCGTCGAGGCGGTGGAAAGCTCCTCCCCGGGACGGGGAGGGGGACCGCCGGCGGAGCCGGTGGTGGAGGGGGCTCAGCGCGTGGCACAGCCCCCCCTCCACCAGCCTGCGGCCGGTCCCCCTCCCCGTCCCGGGGAGGATCAGGTGCTCGACCGCTCCCACCTCACCCCCGGCACCCGAATCCCCGGCCCCGCCCTCATCGTCGACCCCTCCGCCACCACCGTCATTGAGCCTGGCTGGCAGGCCGAAGTAGACGCGCAGGCCAACCTCATCCTCACCCGCGCAATCCCCCGTGAAACCCGCCGCGCCATCGGCACCGACGCCGATCCGGTGATGCTGGAGGTGTTCAACAACCTGTTCATGGCGATCGCCGAAGAAATGGGCGTCGCGCTCCAGAACACCGCCAGCTCCGTCAACATCAAGGAGCGGCTCGATTTCTCCTGTGCGCTGTTCGACGCCGAGGGCGCGCTCATTGCCAACGCGCCGCACATCCCCGTGCACCTCGGCTCGATGGGCGACTCGATTCGCACCGTCATCGACGCGCGTGGCGAGCGGAGAGACGGCCGCGGGATGAAGCCCGGCGACGCCTATGTCCTCAACGCCCCCTATCGCGGCGGCACCCATTTGCCGGACGTCACCGTCGTCGTCCCAGTTTTCTCGGACGACACGGACGCTGCCCCCGCCTGGTACGTCGCCGCCCGCGGCCACCATGCCGATATCGGTGGCATCGCGCCGGGCTCTATGCCGCCCGAGAGCACATCCATCCTGGAAGAAGGCGTGCTGCTCGACAACATGCTGCTCGTCGACGCGGGCCGCTTCCTTGATGCCGAGTTCCGCGCGCGCCTCGGCGAAGGGGAATGGCCCGCCCGTAATCCGGACCGCAACGTCTCCGATATCCGCGCCCAGATCGCCGCCTGCGCCCGCGGCGCCGCCGAGCTCCGCCGCGTCGCCGGCGAATATGGCCGCGACGTGATCGACGCCTACATGGGCCACGTCCAGGCCAATGCCGAGGAGGCGGTGCGCCGGCTGATCGGGTCCCTCAAGGACGGCAGCTTCCGCTATGCGATGGACAACGGCGCGGAGGTCAACGTCACCGTCACCGTCGACCGCGCCGGCCGCTCCGCCATCGTCGATTTCGCCGGCACCTCGCCGCAGCAGCCGAACAATTTCAACGCGCCATATTCGATCTGCCGCGCCGCCACCCTCTACGTCTTCCGCACCCTCGTCGACGATGCGATCCCGATGAACGACGGCTGCCTCCGGCCGATCACGTTGAAGGTCCCGGACGGCTCCATGTTGCGCCCGCATTTCCCCGCCGCCGTCGTCGCCGGCAATGTCGAGACCAGCCAGGTGATCACCGACGCCTTGTTCGCCGCCTGCCGCGCGCTGGCGCCGAGCCAGGGGACGATGAACAATTTCACCTTCGGCAATGCGCGCTGGCAATATTATGAGACGATCGCCGGCGGCGCCGGAGCGGGGCCGGACTTCGACGGCGCGAGCGCGGTGCAGACCCACATGACCAACAGCCGCCTCACCGATCCCGAGATCCTCGAGTCCCGCTACCCGATCCTCCTCGAGCGCTTCGCCATCCGCCGCGGCTCGGGCGGGGGAGGGGCGCACGCGGGCGGCGACGGCGTCGAACGCCACGTCCGCTTCCTCGAACCGATGCGCGCAAACATTCTCTCCAACCGGCGCAGGGTCGCGCCGCGGGGGATCGAGGGCGGAGGAGACGCAGCGGCGGGGGTGAACCGGGTGGTGCGGGAAGATGGGACCGTCGAGACGCTGAGCGCCACTGCGTCGGCCGAGATGAACGCCGGCGACCTCTTCATCATCGAGACACCGGGGGGAGGGGGATTCGGAGTTCCTCCCCGGGACGGGGAGGGGGACCATGCGCAGCATGGTGGAGGGGGCCCTGAGACCCCCACCGACCCCCCTCCACCGCGCTGCGCGCGGTCCCCCTCCCCGTCCCGGGGAGGATCTGACGCGTGACCTACCTCCCCCTCCTCGGCATCCTCATCGTCGTCCTGGGCTTCGCTCTGCGGCTTAACCCGCTGCTCGTCGTCACCATCTCCGCTATCGCCACCGGTCTCATTGCTGGCAAGCCGCTGCTCGTGGTGATCGCCGCGTTCGGAAAGGCGTTCAACGACAACCGCTTCGTCACGATCATCTGGATCCTCCTCCCCGTCATCGGCCTCCTCGAACGCTACGGTCTGCAGCAGCGCGCCCGCACCCTCATTGGCGGGATGAAGCGCGCCACCGTCGGGCGGCTGCTCATCGCCTACCTGCTGTTCCGCCAGATCACCGCCAGCATGGGCCTCACCTCGGTCGCCGGCCAGGCGCAGACCGTCCGGCCGCTCGTCGCCCCGATGGCCGAAGCCGCCGCCGAGGTGCAGCGGCCCGCGCTCGACGAGGCCGGCCGTGAACGCGTCAAGGCCTTCGCCGCCGCGACCGACAATGTCGGCCTGTTCTTCGGCGAGGACATCTTCATCGCCATCGGCTCGATCCTGCTGATGGTCGGCTTTTTGAAGCAGAGCGGCATCGTCCTCGCCCCGCTCGATCTCTCCGTCTACGCCATCCCCAGCGCGATCTGCGCCTTCCTCATCCACGGCGCGCGGCTGCTGTGGCTGGACAGGACGCTTGCCTCCCCATCCGCCAGGATGGGGAGGGGGACCACCGAAGGTGGTGGAGGAGTAGAGGGCCCCGGCGCAAGCGAACCACCCCTCCACCACCCTGCGGGTGGTCCCCCTCCCCATGCTTCCCATGGGGAGGCAGAAGGATGATCACCCTCCAGCACCTCTACATCCTCACCGGCCTCATCTTCGCCGCCTTCGCGATCCTCAGCGCCCGCGACCGCACCAACGGCAAGCGCTTCGGCAACGCAGCGTTCTGGGCCCTTGTCGCGACCAGCTTCTTCGTCGGCGACCTGTTGGGAGACCTCGGCAACGGCGTGCTCGTCCTCATCCTCGTCGCCCTCGCCGGCTTCGGCGCGCTCGGCCGCGGCAATACACCGACCACGAGCGTGGAGGAACGCGCCGCCTCCTCCGCCCGCCGCGGCAACAAACTCTTCCTCCCCGCCCTCATCATCCCGCTCACTGCCCTCGTCGGCACCCTCGTGTTCAAGGACAGCGGCTGGATCGACCCGAAGCAGGTGACGGTGATTTCGCTCGGCGCCGGCGTCCTCCTCGCCCTCGCCGCCTGCTACGCCTGGCTGCGGCCCCCCGTGCTCGCCCCACTCGACGAAGGCCGCCGCCTGATGGACCAGGTCGGCTGGGCCGCCATCCTCCCGCAGATGCTCGCCGCCCTCGGCGCCGTCTTTGCGCTCGCCGGGGTGGGGCAGGTGGTCGGCGGCATTGCCGGGCGTGTCCTCCCCGAGGGCAGCCTCATCGCCGCCATTCTCGTCTACGCGATCGGAATGGCCGCCTTCACCCTGATCATGGGCAACGCCTTCGCCGCCTTTCCGGTGATGATGGCGGCGGTCGGCCTTCCGATCCTCATCCATCATTTCCACGGCGATCCGGCGGCGGTGGCGGCGATCGGCATGCTCGCCGGCTTCTGCGGCACTTTGATGACCCCCATGGCCGCCAATTTCAACATCGTCCCAGCCGCCCTCCTCGACCTCAAGGACAGGAATGCGGTGGTAAAGGCCCAGGTCGGAACCGCCTTGCCCCTCCTCGCCTGCAACATCGCCCTCATCTACTTTTTGGCCTTCTAAGTCCTCCCCGGAACGGGGAGGAGCGGGTAAGGTTCGTCTCATGCACCAACTCAGCGCCGAAACCGCCGCTCGCTTCGCCGACATCGCGCTTGGCCACGTCACCCGCGAATATCCGCACAAGCTCGACCATGTGCTGGACGGGCCGGAGGACGTGCTCGGCCCCCGGGCGCTCCACCCGATCTTCTTCGGCAGCTTCGATTGGCACAGCTGCGTCCACGGCTGGTGGCTGCTGCTGCGCCTGCGCCGCCTGTTCCCGGACCTCCCCGCCGCCACCCGCATAGAGCGGCTCGCCGACGAGATGCTGTCGCCCGACAAGGTCGCCGGCGAGCTGGCCTATCTCGATCGCGCCTACACCGGCGGCTTCGAGCGCCCCTATGGCTGGGCCTGGCTCCTCGCCGTCCACCGCGAGGCGCAGCGCCACGAGGACCAGCCGTGGGCCGAAGACCTCGCCCCGCTCGCCCGCGCCTTCGCCGACCGCTTCCTCGCCTTCCTGCCCAAGCTCACCTACCCGATCCGCACCGGCACCCATTTCAATACCGCCTTCGCCCTCATCCTCGCCCTCGAATGGGCGGAGGCGAACGACCCCGCGCTCGCCGACCTCCTGCGCGCCCGCGGCCAGACCTATTATCGCGGCGACCGCGCCTGTGCCGGTTGGGAGCCGGGCGGCGACGAATTCCTCTCGCCGGCGCTCACCGAGGCTTTGTGCATGCGCCGCCTCCTTTCCGAGGCCGCCTTTCGCCCCTGGTTCGACGCCTTCCTGCCCGATCTCGCGGCCCATGAGCCCGCGAGCCTCTTCACCCCCGCCCATGTCTCCGACCGCTCCGACGGCAAGATCGCGCATCTGGACGGGGTGAACCTCAGCCGCGCCTGGTGCTGGCGCGGCCTCGCAGGGGCGCTCGACCCGGAGCGCGCGGCCCTCGCCCGCGAAGCGGCGGAGGCGCATCTCGACGCCAGCCTCCCCCATGTCGCGGGCGATTATATGGGCGAGCATTGGCTGGCGACCTTCGCCCTGCTGGCGCTGGAGGCAGTTCCTTAACCATGACGGGCGCAGGGGAGGGGGATGGCCGGCTATTCCCGTCTCTTCAAAAGCCGCTGGGCCGCCCTGTTCTGGGCGATGGGGATCTGCTGGACCGCCTATGAGGTCTCGTCGCTCGGCGCGGGCGAGGGCGACGAGAATGCCGCCCAGACCGACGCCACCGGGTCGACCTATAACGATGCCGACGTCGCCGCCCTGAAGGGCGCCCTCCAGAACATGTAGCTTAGCGGTAGGTGCGTTCCAGCACCGCCGTCCGCGCCTCCGTCTCGCCGGAGAGGCAGGGGCCGGTCACCAGCGCATAGATCGAATGGGCCCAGGGGTTCGGCGTCTCCAGCCGCTCGAGCTCGCAATTCTCGTCGCGCCAGCGCAGCCACGCCCGCTGCGCCGCCCGCAGCCGCGCCGCCCAGTCCCCGCGCGCGGCGGCGTTCAGCCCCGGCCTGGCCGCGATCCTGGCGAGGGCCCGCCGCCACGCCACGTTGAGCTGCGCGTCGTCCGCCTTCAGCCGCGCCTCCCAGCAATGGTTGATGCCGCAATAGTCGCATTCCGCCGGTGGCACGTGCGCGCACGGTCCCGCATCCTCGGCGCCCCGCCGCGGCGCCGTCGCCTCCGTCTCGACGTCGCGCCGTCCGAATGTGCGGCTGCCGAGATCGTAGCGATAGGCGAAGTCGGCGGTGGCGGTCCGACTGATCCGCGCCCGGCACGCAAAGGATTGCACCGGACTCGCTTGCCCCTCGAAGCGCAGCAGCGCCGGGTCGCAGCGCGCGTCGCGGAATGCCGCCCACAGCGACACCACCTTCGCCGCCCGAGCCTTCCAGGCCGCGACGTCCTCTGCCGACCGCTCCATCCCGGCGTCGTTCATCGCGTCGATGGCGCCGGGGATCGCCACCGCCTCCGCGGACATATCCGCCGCGGCGACCTCAGCGTCTGCCTCAGCGCAAGCCGAGCGCATTGCGACGGTCTCGCACGGCCCCACCGCCGGCGCCGCCAGCGCGGCCAGAAATGTCAGCAGCATGTCTCGCCCTCCCGCCGCCGATGCTAACCACTCGCGGCGGGACTTGGAACAAGCGCCGCCGAGGCTCATTCGGGACGGACCATGCCCGCCCACGTCATCCTCGTCGACCTCGTCGGCCTCGCCTTCGCGCTGGTGGGTTTCCACATGGCCTTCCGCCAGCGCCTCGTCCGCCGCCTGTGGGACAAGGGCCGCGACGCCCGCGGCCTTCCCCCCAAGGACCGCGTCGAGAAACCGGAGGGCGACGATCCGGTGCACTACGCGCTCATCATCTTCGGCATGATGCTGTTCGCCTTCGGCCTCATCCTCATCGCCTTCACCACCGCCTACGCGCTGATGACCTGAGCCGCGGGCTTTCCCCGCCCGCTCCCAGCCGCTAACCACCCCCCCATGCAGGGGGATGCACCGAAGCGAACCGACGCCGCCGCTTTGTCCGGCGCGCATTTGCGCTATTTCGATTTCGTGATGGCGGCGTTCGTCACGATCCTGCTGCTCTCGAACGTGATAGGCGCCGGCAAGGTCGCGACGATCACTTTGCCCGGCATCGGCCCGTGGCCGTTCGGCGCCGGCATCCTCTTCTTCCCGGTCTCCTACGTGCTCGGCGACATCCTCACGGAGGTCTACGGCTATGCCCGCGCCCGCCGCTGCATCTGGGCGGGGTTCGCCGCCTTGCTGTTCATGGCGTTCATGAGCGCCGTCGTCGTCGCCCTGCCGCCCGCCGAAAGCTGGAAGGGCCAGGCCGCGTATGACGCGGTGTTCGGCCAGGTGCCGCGCATCGTCCTCGCCTCGATCGTCGCCTTTTGGGCGGGCGAGTTCGTCAACAGCTACGTCCTTGCCCGGATGAAGGTCTGGACCGGCGGCCGGATGTTGTGGACCCGCACCATCGGCTCGACCGTGTTCGGCCAGGCCGTCGACAGCCTCATCTTCTACCCGCTCGCCTTTCTCGGCGCCGCCACCTGGACCGGTTCCCTGGTCGTCAAGGTGCTCTTCACCCAATGGGCGTTGAAGGTCGCCTGGGAAGTCCTCCTCACCCCCGTCACTTACGCGGTCGTCGGCTTCCTGAAGCGCCGCGAAGGCATCGACGTCTACGACACCGCCACCGATTTCACCCCCTTCCGCGCCAAGGTCTGACGTCCTAGCATCGGCACGGGAAGGCCAGCGGGAGGAGAGCAAGCATGCGCAGGATCGTCGTCGCGGGGCTGGGCGCCGCAACCCTTCTCCTCTCCGGCTGCGGCACCATGGCATCGCACGCCGTGTCGAGCTTCAAGGTGCAGAGTGTCGCGCCGGACAGTTTCATCCTCACCGCCCGCGTCTATCCGCGCCAGTCGCGCGACGAGGTGCGGCGCGAGGTGCTGGTCCGCGCCGCCCAGGAGACGCTGGCGCGCGGCTATGACTGGTATGTGATGAAGCGCAGCAACCTCGCGGACGCCGCGCCCGAACCCGCTGCCGAGGCCGCCCCAGCCGACGCGCTAGCGCTGCGCCCCTATGGCCGCTTCGGCGCCCGCTCGTTCCGCCGCATGCCGGCGAGCCGCAGCCCCCGCCCGCGCGATTTCCAAATCCAGATGTTCCACGGCGACAAGCCCGCCGGCACCCAAGGCTTCGTCGCCCGCCAGGTCATCGCCAGCCTCGCCCCGCCGCCCAAGGGGCATTGAGGCAGGCTAAGCCTCCCGGATCGTCCGCGACGTCCATTCCTCGCCCTCATACGCAAAGCGGACGTGGTTGCCGCGCTGGAAGGCGCTGCCGTCCCAGGCGACCACCTGCAGCTCGATGTCGTTGTTGCGATGGACGTGGAGCCAGTTGAAGCTCTGCAGTTCGGCATTGCGCAGCCGCGTCGACGTCGCCGTCCCCGCCTGGATGACGAGGGCCCGTCCCGCCGCCTCGACCATCTTGCGCGCGGCCGCCGCATAGGTGCGGTGGTAATGGCCGGCGAGCGCGATGTGGACGCCGGCGCGGCACACCGCCCGCACCGCATCGTCGTGCCGCCCCACCGCTTCCGTCAGCTCGCTGCCCTCGCCGATCGGCAGCGAATAAAGCGGGTGGTGGGTGACGAGGATGCGGGTCTTCTCGGCCGCGACGGGCGCGAACCTCTGCTCGATCAGCGCCATCTGCGCGCGGTTGATCCGGCCTTCCTTGAAGGTCAGCGCCCGCGCCGTATTGATGCCGAGCACGGCGACATGCTCGTCCTCGAACCAGGGATTCAAATCGTTCGAGATGTAGCGCTTGTAGCGCCGCAGCGGCGCCGCGAAGCGACGCGCGACGTCGTAGAGCGGCACGTCGTGATTGCCGGGCACGGCGAGGATCCGGTGCCCCGCCGCCCGCAGCCGGTTGAGCCAGGCGGAGGCGTCCTGAAACTGCTCGCGCCGCGCCCGCTGGGTGAAATCGCCGCTGACGATGACGAGGTCCGGCTGCGCCGCTTCGAGCCACGCCTCCGTCCCCGCGACGACCTTCAAGTCGATCGCGCCGAAATGGATGTCGGAAAGGTGGGCTATGCGGGCGGGCATTGGCGGGTGAACGAGCCGGAGCCGTTCCGGTTCAGCGCCAGATCCGCGCGTGCCGGCAGCCGAGCGTCGTCAGCAGCTCATATTGCGACAGGCCCGACTGCGCCGCCGCTTCGGGCAGGGCATAGTCGATCTCGACCCAGTCGCCTTCCGCGAGCCCAGGCGCATCGTCGCAGCGCACGGCGGTGAGGTCCATGGACACCCGCCCCACCACCGGCATCTCCACGCCCTCGAAGCGTGCCCGCCCGCGGCTGGAGAAGCCGCGCAGATAGCCGTCCGCATAGCCGATGTTGAGGATGGCGAGGTCGCACCCCTCCCGCGCCGTCCAGGTCGCATTGTAGCCGACGCTCGCGCCGGCCTCGATCCGCTTCCGCTGCACGACCTGCGCCTCGACGCGGACCACCTGCCGTACATGCCCCTCCGCCTCGCGCCGCGGCACGCCGCCGTAGAGAGCGAGGCCCGGCCGGGTCAGGTCGAAGGCATATTTATGCCCGAGGCAGATGCCGGCGCTGTTCGCCAGGCTCCGCCGCCGCGCCGGGATCGCCTCGGCCAAAGCGGCAAAGGCGTCGCGCTGCCGCGGGTTCATCGGCGCATCCTCGTCGGCGGAGGCGAGGTGGCTCATCAACGTGTCGATGGCGAGCCCGTCGAACAGCCCCGATCGCGCTTCCTCCGGCGACAGGCCGAGCCGGCCGATGCCGGTGTCGATCATCACGTCGCACGGCCGCCCCGCCGCCGCCGCCTTCCACCGCGCCACCTGCGCCGCCGAATTCAGAACCGGCCGGGCAGGGGAGGCCGCCGCCGCGGCCATATCCTCTTCGGCCACTCCGTGCAGCACCGCGAGCGAAACGCCCTCCGTCTCCCCCCGCAGCGCCGCCGCCTCGGCCCAGGTGGCGACGAAAAAGTCCCGGCAGCCCGCATCCCTGAGCCGCCGCACCACTTGGCTGGCGCCAAGCCCGTATCCGTCCGCCTTGACGGCCGCCCCGCACGCCGCCTCGCCGCTGCGCGCATCGAGCCACCGCCAGTTGGAAACGAGCGCGTCCCCGTCGAGGATCAGGCGAAGCGGGCTGTGCGGCATGCGGGCGCGATAGCTCGGCACTGCCGCCGGGGAAACCCCAGACTCCCCTCCCTGCAAGGGAGGGGAATAAGCTACTCCAATTCCCTGCCCGCCGTCTCCGGCAGCCAAAGCGCCGTCACCACCAGAGCCATCGCCACCACGGCGATCGTGTACCAGAGGCCGGCGAACGGGTCCCCCGTCTTGGCGACGATATACTGGCTGATGAAGGGCAGGAATCCGCCGAAATAGCCGGTGCCTATGTGGTAGGGGACGGACAGGGACGTATAGCGCACCCGCGCCGGAAACAGCTCGACGAGCAGGGCCGCGACCGGCCCGAAAGTCATCCCCGACAGCATGCCGATGACGACGATGGCGAGAACGATCTGCCACGCCCTGCCGAGCGGCGGCACGATCTTCTGGAGCGGATAGCCGGCCCCCTTGAGCGCCGCGTCGAGCGCCGCCGGATCGTTCCCGTCGACGCGCGTGGCGCCGATCGTCACCGTCGGCGCGCTCCCCGCCGGGGCCTCGGCCTTGCGATAGCCGACGCCCTTTTTCGACAGCGTGTCGAGCAGCTTGCCGCAGGCGGTCGGCTGCACCTTGGCGAAGGGCTGGTAGGCGCAGTCGCTGCCGCTCACTACGACGGGGCTCCTCTGCATCGCCGCCGAAAGCTCCGGGTTCGCCGCCGCCGCCATCCAGTGGAACAACGGAAACATGAGGAGGATGGTGAGCGCATAGCCGACCACGATCGGCTTTTTGCGCCCGACTTTGTCGCTGAGCCAGCCGAACAGGATGAACCAAAACAGGCTGAACACCGCCGCGACGCCGATCATCAACCGCGCCGCATTGTCTTCGATGTGCAGCGCGTTCTGGAGGAAATAGAGGCCCTGGAACTGGGCGGTGTACCAGATCACCGTCAGCCCCGCCGCGATCCCGAACAAGGCGACGAGGATCAGCCGCCACTTGGCGCCGCTGTTGAAGCTTTCCTTCAGCGGATTGGCCGCGGTCTCGCCCGCCGCCTTCATCGCCTGGAAGACCGGGCTCTCCTTGAGCTTGAGGCGCACCCACAAGGACACGCCGAGCAGCAACAGCGAGAAGACGAACGGCACCCGCCACCCCCACGCCTCCCAGGCGGCAGGATCGACGAAGTAGTTGGCGACGAGCACGACTGCCACCGAGAGCAGGAAGCCGCCGATCACGCCGGCCTGGATGAAGCTGGTGTAGAAGCCGCGCCGGTGCCGCGGCGCATGCTCGGCGACATAGATGGCCGCCCCGCCATATTCGCCGCCGAGCGCCAGCCCCTGGAAGAGCCGCAGCACGACCAGCAAGGCCGGCGCCGCCACGCCGATCGAAGCGAAGGTCGGCAGCAGCCCGACGCCGGCGGTGGCAAGCCCCATCACGGTGATGGTGACGAGGAAGGTATATTTGCGCCCGAGCTTGTCGCCGAGCCATCCGAACAGCACCGCTCCGATCGGCCGCACGCCGAACCCCGCGCCGAAGGTCGCCAGGGTCAGCAGCAGCCCCGCCGTCGCGCTCGCGGAGGGGAAGAAGAGCTTGGCGATGACCGTCGCC
>Ga0207690_10002491_pt1 | contig 11129 bp, 11 predicted proteins | sample KBSC23metaG_FD_184315 | JGI IMG/M metagenome (GOLD analysis project Ga0207690, IMG submission 184315) | Corn rhizosphere microbial communities from Kellogg Biological Station, Michigan, USA - KBS C2-3 metaG (SPAdes) (version 2) | ecosystem: Host-associated > Plants > Roots > Rhizosphere > Soil ...
CGTATCGATCCGGATACCCCGGCTCCAGCATGTGCAGATACTCTTCCGGGAGACTCATCAGGAAATCGGCCACATTCAATGCCGCCGTCGCGGCAAGCGCCTTGGCAGCGCTTCCAAGCATGGAAGAGATACGCCCATGGTCATATTCATTAGCGGCTTTCAGACACACATCCAGCGCAGCCTCCACCCGATGGCGCAGCGCGATGGCCTGATACCGTGTCTTCTTCCGCTCGTTCTCCACGAATGGAATCGAGGCGGACTTTTCCGTGACACGCAGCACTTCTGCCAAGGCCCTGTAAGCAGAGCCGCAAATCATCCCGGAGAGATTGGGACGCATGAAATCCCATGCATTCTGCGCCCCCTCGAAAGCATCCACGGTTGCCCCGCGATCCGGATTCGTGAGCAGCCGCTCTTCATCCACCTCAACGCTATCCAGCTTGATTCGCGACAATTGCACGCAACGCAACCCAAGCATGTAGCGATGCGGCGTGACAGTGACGCGCGGATCATTGAGATCCACGAGAAACGCACGAATGCCGAAGCGGCGCTTTTTCTCGTCGATGGTCGCAAACACAACGGCTTGCCGTGCACGAAAGGCATTGCCGATATAGTGTTTCTCGCCACTGATCCGCCAGCCCCCTGGAACGGGCTCCGCCCGCGTTTTCAACGCAGTGGCGTCGGACCCGACATTCGGCTCGGTCAACGCAAAAGCAGCCCATGTCGGAATTTCCGCTTCGGAGAACTGACGAAAGAATCTTCTTTTCTGCTCCAGACTCCCCAAGGAACAAATCGGAGGACTCGCAAGACTGGGACCGGGAAGCGCGATTGCCAATGCGGGGTCGCCACAACCGAGATTAAAGTTCGCGATCAAACGGCGTCGAAGCGACCCATATGCTTCGCGGCCTCCATAAACGCTGGGCACCAGCGCCAGGTTCAGCTTGTGCACACTGAATTGCTGAAATATCCGTTCGGGGATTTGTCTTGTCTCATCTGCAGTTGCACCGCAACGCCACAGCTCATCCGACAATGCTTTGATGAACTCGAAAGCCTCTGATTCACGATGGCGAAACAGCTTTTCAAAATTTTCGTAGGCGGACATATTGGACGTCTCTGATTAAAGGTCTTTTAAAAGAGCGGGAACGAAGAAGCGACGCGGTAGTTCATAGGGCTTTACTGCGACATACTTGAGCAGGGTGTAATCCGATTTCGCATTCAGATGCGCGGTTATCTTTACGGTCTGCAAAACATGTTTCCCCTGGAATGGCTGAAACTCCAGGTATTCCACTGTTCTGACCAGCTTGCCGGACAAGGAATAAAACTTGGCATCGATCGGGCGCGATGTCTTGCCATCGACCGTAAGCTCGACCCTCGCATAGGGCGAATTGCCGGTCTTGTCGACCAGTTCGACGACGGTTTTAGGCGCGCTCTCATCGGACTCTCCGGAGACGGCCTTGATCCCCTTGACCAGATAACTTTCGCGCAGGTCCAGATTCAGAACCGAAGCGACATCCGCATCGCCAATGAGCTGTTCGGCGGTCGGAATACGAATTGCCTGATTCGTGCCGCGAAAGTACATCCATGCGCGTTCGCTTTCATAAAGGATCATCCGCCCCTTGCGCACGCCTTCTTCAGTGAACTTGAGCAGGATCTTCGGCGAACCGCTATGCCGGTCCTTGGGGAAATCGCCGACATAAACCTCCAATCTGCCAGCGTCATTGATCTTGCCGTCCTTCCAGCTCTCCACCTCGGTCGAAAATTTCGCCGGCTTGGTGACGTAAAGGTATGTCCCTGCATCTTCAAGCCAATTCCTGTTTTCCTGCGCATGGGCATGTATCGGAAGCAGCGACGTCATGCATGCAGCAGCCCCCAATACCGCTGACGCGATCTTTCGCCGAAGAGCTGCAGATGCAATGCAGGATGTCATCATCGTATTCAGATCAAGCATGTTAAGCATGGCGTAATCCCTGAGCAGGTTGAAGATGCACTGCGCGCCAGGCAACTAATACGCACGCAGCAATACCGACAAAAATGGAAGCCCACAGTACTTGCCACACACCGGGAAGACTTAGCTCCAGCAACAACGAAAACCCGCGATTGCTGCCCGGAGGAGGAGGCATCGGTATGCCGCCGGCAAGGCCGATACCCCAAGTAATCAGCCAAGCGATCAGAATGCCCACAATGCTGGCAAGAAGCGCGAGAGACGCGCCTTCGGCCATCAACATGCTGACAAGCGTCGATTTGCGCATACCGATCGTTCGCATCACGCTGAACTCGCGAATGCGCTCCAGGAACGACATCGACATGACATTGCCAATGCTTAATATCGACACCAGAACAAGCGCAAAAGCCATGAAGCCGAAGATGCGTGAATACAGCGCGACAATCTTGTCGTACTGCGGATTGAGTTCGCGCCAATCCTTGACGATCAGGTCCGGCGCGGATCGATTCAGGATCTTCTGTACTGCCTGCTTGACCTCCGCCGTCTTGTCGGTCGAATCGAGAAGCAGCACGACCTTCGATGCGCTCGTCGTATTGAGCAGCTTTTGCGCGACCACCAAGGGAATCTTCATGATGTGCTGGTCGTAATCCGATGAATCGCTCTGCGTGATGCCGACCACTTCAAAATCGGCAGCATTCAATCCGCCTTGCGGCATCACGGTTGTCACGATGACGGAGTTTCCCGGCACAACGGACAAGCCTTGTGCAAGACCGCTCCCGACGGCGATGTTCCATTGATCGACCGAAGAAAGCGCCCGACCATTGATGACGCGGTCGAAGGATGAAATGGTGGAGTCCTCGCGTGGCTCCACGCCCACCCCGGTAAACACCGTGGATTGACTGCCGTTCCCGATCAAGCCCTTGAACTCGACGCGACGCGTGACGATCATTACGCCCGGGATTTTGGAGAGCTCGCCTAACAATGTTTCATTAGGATCAAACAGCGTCTGGCTCGACTCGACATTGCGCAACTGGTCGTACTTCTTGCTCATGATTTGCAGATGTCCGGTCTGGCTTCGCACAACGGACTCGCGTACACCCCAATACACGCGCTTGACAAATGCATTCATCAAAAGAAGCGCGCATACGCTGATGCCGATCAGGAACAGCACGAATATGGTCCTGCGCTTGTTTGCGGTAACGTTATGAAACGCTTGCTGGAAAATTGCCGGAGAAATCATCAGTTCATCCTCCGCATGTCTTGCAGATGGCCATCCTTCAATTGCAAATGGCGATCCGCCACCGATGCACAGCGCGCATCGTGACTCACCATGAGAATGGTTGTTCCATAACGCTCACAGGAATTCCTAAGCAGTTCGAGCACGATTCGCACATTCGTTTCGTCCAGGTTGGCTGTCGGCTCATCCGCCAAAACGATTTGCGGCGAATTGGCAAACGCCCTGGCGATAGCGACGCGCTGCCGCTCGCCTCCGGAGAGATAGCTGACCGACTTGTGCGCGACCTTGGACAACCCCACCTGCTCCAGCAGCTCCGCCGCCACGCGACGGCGCTCCGTCCTGGAGAGACCTCTTAGTTGAAGCGGGAATGCCACGTTATCGATGGCGTTCAACAGCGGCAGCAAACCGAAATCCTGAAATACGAATCCAAGATATTTCAGACGCAACGCCTCATTGAGATTGCGGCAGGAAAACGAGTCTGAAAACACATACGCCAGTTCGCCCTGATCCAGTTTTTCAATGCCGCCAACGATATTAAGAAGCGTGGATTTACCGCTTCCCGACGGCCCGGTCAGGACAACAACCTCCTGACGTTGCAACGTCAGACTGACGTCCTGCAACGCATTGACGAAGTATTGTTTCCCTGCGTATTTCTTGCTTCCAGAGGAAACCTTGACTAAGGCAGCCATTTATTCCCTTTATTGGTTGCTATGATGTTTCACATAAATAAAAGCCCGTAACCTCAAGCAAGTCCGCAAAAAAATTTTGACATTTTCCGCGTTGCTCAAGCGAACCTGGCTAGCACCCTTCTCCCGCAGGCGGGAGAAGGGTGCCAAACCCCGTGTCAAAAAACTTTTGCGGACCTGCTTAGTCAGTAGGGTGCGCTTTGCGCACCAATTCCATTGCAAGAGCATTGGTGCGCAAAGCGCACCCTACCTTTTTACAGCGCAAAACCTTCACGCCCCCTCCCCTTACAGGAGAGGGAGTATTCTTCATGCAACTTCCGTATTGATTTCCGGCTTCCGAGAAAGGACAGGACTTGTACCGGCGGCGTCTTCTATGTCGTTCGCACTAATAAAATCCTCACGACCGAAAATGCCGCCTCATGCATTTCGCCAAACCGTTCATTGTCTACATACCCGTGACCGGCCAACACCTGGGCGGTATTTCGCAGTACGTCCAACAGCAACTCAGCCGCATGCTGCAAATACTGATGACGCCGCTCATCGCCAATATCTGGAAGAGCTAGCTGATACGCATTGAGCACTTGTTCAATAGCGAGCAGATTCAGATACACATTGGCTACGCGCAGAGCCACTGCCTGATGCAATAACAGAGGCTTTCCGAACGTGATGCGGGTGCGTGCAAAATCGAGCGCCGCATTGAGCATTGCTTCCCCCAGACACAGACCGTACAGCACATAGGGCTTCCGATCGTCGGGAGGATAATCCTTCAACTTTTCGAGCACGAACAACGGAGATTTCGCGATGGAAGACTGTGCATCTTTTTCGCTCATATCGATCTGTTCCGCGAGTCTTCCCATCCAGCTTCCTGTTGTCGCAAGCGGGTGCTTGCCTGACTTTAACGACGCATCGTCCGACTCAACCAAATCGCTTAGCACCAGTTCAATCATGAGACACCTCATATTCATTGACGCCGCTACTTCTCTGTTCTTGTGCGAATTGCGGTGAATGCGCCAGCCCCAGCAACATCATCAGTCTGATGATCAGGTACCCTGGATCGAACTGCCACGGACGCAACCACAAGCAGGCGGCACGCGGATATGCATGATGATTGTTGTGCCATCCCTGGCCGAAGGTGAAAAGCGCCAACACGCCGTTATTACGCGATCCCTGTGCTGCATAAGGTCTGGTGCCGAAAAGGTGCCCCATCGAATTCAACAGCATGAAAGCGTTGGATGCCGCAAACACGCGAATCAATCCGCCCCACAGCACTCCGGATATAAAGCTTTCAAGCGTTGGTTCATAGATCAGCGCGATCACGCCAGGCAGAATCAGACCTGCTACCGCAATCCATTGGTAATACCGTTCCAGCATCCAGATTTCCCTGCGCTTCAACAAATCGAAGACGGGCGGCACCTTGCGTGTCTCGCTGGGCTTTTCGCGGAACATCGCCCACAGATAATGAGCCCAGATGGCGGCCTTGATACGCGAACCCAGCGTTCCGTCATGCAGGTTCGGTGAATGCGGGTCGCCTTCCCTGTCTGTTCGCGCATGATGCTGACGGTGTGTGGATACCCACCAGAACAAAGCGCCTTGATACGCGATTGATCCCATGATGAGTAATAAACGCGCGCCATTGGGAGAAACCTCGAATGCGCGATGCGAAAAACATCTGTGATAACCGACCTCGATGCCAATCAAGCTGATGCAATAGAAAACGATCAGCAGACCGATGTCGAAATTTCGTACCGGAATACCCAGCGAGGTATGCCAAAAGACCGCAAATGCAACGGCGAGAGGTGGTGCCAGAATGCCGACTACAGAATGTAACGGCGCCAGTTTTCTTGTTTCGCTTTTATCCATGGTTTACTTCCTCATTGGTGATGGATTCATGGCTCATCATGTTGGCAGTGCCATCGTTCACGGGTTGTCCTAATTCGAATTCCTCTGGAAGAAGGTCATACATGATTCGGTCAAGGTAGGTTCCATCGATCAGATGACACCGGCGCAAACGTCCGCATTGTTTGAAACCCAGTTGCTCAAGCAGCCGGATCGATTTCATGTTGCCCTCAACTGCCCATGCCTGTATCGATGACAGTTTGAATAATTGAAACGCCTGACGGAACACTACTCGTACAGCTTCCACATGGCGAACCGGCGCAGGTGGACGGACCATTTGTCGAATGCCCCAAAACTGCGCTACGCGAAATGGATTGCGGACTTGCTGCAAACCGCACACTGCATGACGACGGTTTTGCTCGTCTACGATGACGCGTACGAAATGGTCCGGCGATGCGGACATCATTCGGAGAGAGACAGCGTCCAGCTTCTGCCGTCCCATTCCAAAGTCAAACCATTTATGAACATGGGAATGGTCGAACCACGATGCCACGGCATCGCAGTCTGCCGGCGTAAGCTCCTTGATTTGATATGTATTGTGGCCTCTGGAAAACTTCATGCTTTCCCTTTTTAAATGTATTGCTGAGATGATTTACTACAGGGTTTATGCATCGCCCGCCGTTGATGAATGATCGAGCACGGCAGGATCGCTTTACTTGAAGAAGAAGCGATTAAGTGAATCGCATGCGAAGAGATTACGTAAGCCCTATCTGTCGATCTTTGATCTATCCTAATGCGCGACCCGATAAACTTTCCACGCATGACTCACAAGAGAAAAACATGCGGCGTTCAATGAACAAGAGGAAGAATTCATCCTTCGGATATGCACACCGGAATCCAAGATTGATGCGCCGACATTGAAGCAGTGAAAAGGATGGATTTATGCGGATGCGAAGATGCGGCACATTTCTGACCGCATCTGATCAGGGGATGAGACAAACAATATCGACTAAGGAACTAAGTACCCGCGCATAAAAAACTGTGGGTGTCTGCGACGCATGAAGATGAAGATTAGCCTGTGCGTTTTCTGTGCACTGTGCGTTCACTGATTGCCGAAACAGGATTGCGTATCGGTAGCAGTCGAAGTTTCTTCGGCATTGCCGCTGCCGCCGGAAGATGCGCTCGGTGCGGAACGGAATGCGTTATAAGCGCTGTAATGGCGCAGCTCGACTAAATCGGTGTGATTCGACTGCGGCTGCATGAATGCCATCGCGGCGGGAAGGTCGGGCGCAGCGGTATTAGAACTGGTTTCGATCTTTCCTGATGTACTTTGTTGCGAACGATCGCTGCTGCATGCATTGAGTAAAGCCGTGGCAGTCAGCAACACGCTCGTCCATATCCCGAAGCAAATCGTTTTCATGTCGTTCTCCTCTTTGACATGATTATTTGCGAACGCGGTTATTTCTTATTGGTTCGTATCAAGTGCTTTCCGATCCGGCAGCAGATACGTGCCGGTAAACGTTGCGCTGCAGGATGAAGCGCTATAACAATGCGCGTAAGGCACCGCGCAATGCGTTGCAGACAACGATTTCCTGCGCTCGTCGCAAGTCGTCTGGAAACAGCCGCCTTTCCTCGGCATTCCATACCGGATCGGCCAGCAGCACTGTGCGCATGATGCCGGGCAGTACACCGGAAGATAAGGGCGGCGTGTACCAGCGCCCGTCCAGTTTCAGGAACACATTGCTGCGCGCCCCTTCTGTGAGTTCGCCGTCAACGTTGCAGAACAACATGTCGAATGCGCCCTGCGCTTCAGCGGCGCGCCATGCCTTGTCGTAACGTTCGCGCACGCTGGTCTTATGCCGGAGGAAAAGATCGCGTGCATCGGTTCTTTCCTCCGCCAGCAATACACGCACCGGCTCCTGCAACGGTGCAAGCGGTGCGGACTGTAAAACACATGCGCCATTACGCCTAAGAGCGATACGCAGCCGATGCGGGCCATTGTTCATTGACAGACATGCCTGGGCAATGCGCTCGCGCAGTTGCATCTCATCGAAGCCAAAGCCGAAGTACATGGCAGAACCGCGCAGGCGCTGCAGATGCAGGTCGAGATGACGGCAACCCTCCTGTGTCGCATACAGCGTCTCGATCAGCTCGAATTCGTTCGGCAGCCCTGTCAGAAAGCTTGCTTTCAGACGGCATTCGGCGAATTCCTGCGCGGCTTGGCTGTCGTGCACGATACCGGCGCCGACACCGATTTCCCCCTTGCGAATGCCATCACTTCCCGGCGCCTGCAGCATCAAGGTGCGGATCGGCACAGACAGGCAGAAATCGCCCACCGCTTGTCCTGGTTCAGGCGCATCGAACCAGCCGATAGCGCCGGTGTAGACACCGCGCGCATCTGCTTCGAGTTCGCGGATGATCTGTATGGTGCGTCGTTTGGGGGCGCCGGTGATCGAGCCGCAGGGATAAAGCGCAACGAAGATCTCGGCCAGCGTGGCGTCGTTGCGCAGCTTCGCTTGTATGGTGGAAGTCATCTGGAGCACGCTGCCGAATCGTTCGACCTGAAACAGGTGCGGCACGCTGACGGAGCCGACAGTGGCAATACGGCCGAGATCGTTACGCAGTAAATCGACGATCATCAGGTTTTCCGCGCGATTCTTGGGATCGGCCGCCAATGCCTGCGCGCGCCCGGCATCCTGTTGTCCATCGCCGGTTGCAGGCGCGGTGCCTTTCATGGGCCGGGTGACGATGCTCCCTTGCTCATGCCGCACGAAGAGTTCCGGCGATAACGACAACACGGTCCGCCCGTCGGGAAAGGTGATCAAGGCCCCGTAGGGCACTGGCTGCCGGCTACGCAGCCGCCGATACAAAGCCAGCGGAGCGCCGAAGGCATCGAAACGAATGCGATAGGTATAGTTGACCTGATAGGTGTCGCCCGCCTCGATATAGTCGCGAATGCGACTGATCGCGTCGCTGAACTCCCGCTCGCCGACGCTCTCCTCGCTGGCTGCGATGCCAGACGGCGTCGTATCGTGATCTTGTTGCGCGAGCCATGCCTCCACTTGTGAAGCGGAAAGTCGTGTGCATTGTTTGAACAGCAGGATGCAGGCAAGCGGCGAAGTTTGCGCGCGCGGAGCGATGTCCTGCATTTCCGTGCCGAGTTCATAGTCGAATACGCCCACTGCATGCAGGCCATGCTGAAGCGATTCCTGCAGCGAATCCAGCATGTCCGGCAATTGCGCTGCATGCTCGCATGTCAACATTCGGGCAAAGCCTGTGTACAGGCGGGAACTGGGATTGTCTTGCGTCGCGTTGCAATCATCTAGCAGCGCAAAGCAGTCGTCGGAAACAGCGGGAGAGGTCAAGGCGGTACCGCAACGGCAGGTGTTCAAAGCCGTATTGTAATGCGGAGCCGACAGCCAGTCGGTTGGATTTACGGAGATAGCCGAAACAATCGGAGGCGATTGCGACCGGCAAATGTCCGCAAGCTCATCCCTGCCGGCTGCTCTCCCCTTTCTTGGACAGATAAATCCCCCACAGCAGCAGCGCGCCGCCTGCCATCTGCACCGGGCCGATAGCCTCGCCGAAAATCAGCCATGCGGCGACAGCGGCCGTCAGCGGCTGAATCAGCAGGCTGACTGAAGACAGGGATGCCGGCAGATGAGCGAACGCATAGGCGATCACGGTCTGGCCGGCGATCTGCGCCACCATCGCCAGTGCCAGGAGCGGCAGCCAACCGGCGGCCTGCTGCGGAAAGAATGTCCCAGGCGACCACAGTGCCAGAGGCAATAATGCAAGGCCGGTCACAGTGGTGCTCCAGGCCATCAGGCGTGCCGTGGAATAGGAACTGCGTGCATCCTTCACGGCGAGCTGGTAAGCCGCATAGAAGAGCGCGCTGGAAAGGCCGAGCACATCGCCGAGCAGCTTGTTGCCGTGCCCGCCTCCGGCTGCATTCGGCCCTGCCAGCATGAGCGCGCCGACCAGCGCGAACGTCATGCCGACGATGAAAATGCGGGAAAAACGGGCGCGATGCGCAATCCACATCCAGAGCGCAATGAAGACGGGCGCGAGATTCGACAGCAACGTGGCATTGGCCACCGTGGTGTAATGCAGCGACAGATGCCAGAGCGCCATGTCGCCGGCAAAGCAGATGCCCGCGAGCGCCAACGCCGCGCTGAAGTCGGTGCGCTTGCCCGCCGCGTTGTCCTGCCTGCGTGTAACAAGAGCCCAGGTCCACAAGAAAGGCGCGGCCAGCGCCATGCGCCAGAAAGCGGAGGCAAGCGGATTGACGTCGGACAGCCGCATGAAAATGCCGGCAAAGCCAATGGCAATGCCGCCCAGCAGCAGGGCGGCGAAGGCAAAGACAGGGAAAGGCTGGGTGGAACGCATGTGTTAATGAATCGCCTCGCGTTGCGCCAAACGGTACAGCTCCCAGGTGTGCAACCCGGTCGCTTCCAGCAGGCGCACAAGCAGCGCCGCGTTCACTGGTATGTGTCGGCTGCGGATTTTCATGCTTGATGAAAAAACGTCACTTTTCCTTGACTTGATAGGTGCGGGAAGACAGTTGCAAGGTTGCATCGAAAGTCACCGGCGGCTTGTCCGGATGCACCTTCAACACCGCATCGACCCGAAACCGTAGCATACGCTCCAGCTCCTTCGGTTCTTCCAGCGACACCATGACCTCGGTCAATCGCGGTTCGTGATAACTGATCGCGATGCGGATTTTGTCCTGCAGCCGCGTGCGGTCGTCGGGGTTGAGCAGCGACAGGCTGGACAAATCGAGGATGCCAAAGCTCAGCACCGATTGCGCAGCGTACGGATACGCTTCGAGCTGCCCTTCCGTATCGATGCAGCGCGTGTTGAGCAGCGCTTCCAGATCGCGCGCCACGGCTCGCTTGTAGCGGCGAATGTCGAAGTGCATGGTCTCGGCAGGCTCGACGGTTTCGTCAGGCTGGTCGTCGAACAGGCGGTCCAGCACGGAAGGCAGGACGAGGGTGTGCCGGGAAGTGGGACGCATGTTCTTCAACCTCGCAGCAGGTTGGGCAAGGTCGAGATCAGTTCGGCGCCGCAACTGGTCAAATGGCCTTCGAGAGCGACCGCCCTCCCCTCGATGCTCCAATCCGGATCGCCCTGGACAATGGTGCAGCCGCTATGGCCCTTGCGCGGACAGGAGCAGGTGTCGCCCACGCGGGCTACCGGCACATCCATGATGGAAACGTTGGCGGCCGCGCTGGTAACGGCGCCGCCGTGACTGGTCGGATCGCCCAGGCGAATGACTCGTTTCATTGGTTCCTACCTCGTGAATGATCAAATTGTTGGTGTTGGCATGGCGAACGCGACGGCGACGCCATCCGGTTCGGTGAATTGGGTGCACAGGACAGGTGCTGCCGTTGCCCGCGCCTGTATCAAAGCGATGGCGAGCATGCCGATA